>OCTW011616154.1_pt1 | contig 87510 bp, 75 predicted proteins | sample 1539671 | NCBI WGS metagenome assembly OCTW01 (sample SAMN02144230, study PRJEB22623) | gut metagenome | biome: sheep rumen | host: Ovis aries | place: New Zealand | reverse complement strand
CTAAAACAAACGTGTTCTTTCTATGCCCGCCCAAAGGCGGGCATCTTTCATTCAAGGCTGCGCCATTAGGCGCAGTTTCCTATAAAGTAAAAAAGGGAAACCTTTTAAAGGCTTCCCTTTCCTGTAAATAAGATTATATAAATTATTTACTTATTCCTGTTCCGACGATTCCGTTTACCTCATCCTTTGATATAATCCAATCTACAGAGATATGATTATCACCGTAATACAGTTCAAAGAACATAACTGAACTCTCTACAGGTGCGCCGTCTGCAGCTTCGAATCCACCATACTCGATACGATCAGGTTCGCCAAGTCCGAACTTCGCTTTGACAAATTCCTTGACGGTTTTTTCGCCCTGATCCTTATACTCCTGTGCTTCTTCCCAGGAATACTCCTCACAGTCTGCGTATACTGATCTGCCTCCTCTTGATAGTATAAGGATTCCATCTTCATTCTTCGGAAGCTGAAGCTCATAGAATTTGGCATTAGGAGCATCGCTTTCTGACCAATTCACGCTGTAACCGTCCCATTCCTCTCCAAATGTAGAGAGCTCTGACAGATTAGCCCCGTGAATCTCACAGTTCCAGGTGTCATCAACTTCTTCACCGTAGAACTGATATATAAGCTTCTTGGATTCTTCTTTTATTATCGCCTCATCTTCTGATGAAACATCGACAGTGATTCTGTCATATGCATCTTCTTCTGCTTCATTGTTTTCAGCATCATCAGACGCTTCGGTCTTCTCTGCTTCCTGTTCAATGGTGTAAATATACTTTGCTTCGTAATCTATGTACTGAAGCAACTGCTCGTCTGAGAGCTCTCCGTCCGGAATGTGAAGCTTGTTATCCTCTTCAACGAATGCTATCATACCCTCTTTCAGTTCACTGAGATTCTTAAGGAATGGCATACTCTCCTGCGGGAACACTCCATTTTTATAATAATCCACTTCCAGTTTAACGAGTCTTTCAACTTCAGTCTTTGTAAATGATCTTGTCATCGACTCGTCACCGACGTCGTACGTGTCATTCGCAAGTTTCTCATTATAATCTGCCTGTTCCTCCTGCGGCATGTTCTCAACACGGTTTCTGTAGCTGACAAAGGCTGCATTGGCTGTGACACCGCTTGCAAATGAAATGATAGCCACACAGAGAACCATAATTACATTTGAATATCTGAATCTTATATCTGATGTCCTTTTTCCTTTCTTAACATCATTTATAAGACTGTCCCTCATTTCATCAGGTATTTCTATATTCGAAACAATGCTTTTATCGATATCATGTTCTGTCATATAATAAGCCTCCTTCTTCTTTCACAGATTCTCTTATCTCTTTTCTGGCTCTCTCAAGCCTCTTCTTTACTGCTGATTCCGATATGTCAAGAATCTGACTGACCTCCTTTACGCTGTAGCCCTCAATATAGTAAAGAATAACAACGCTTTTGAGCTTATAATTCAGATTCCATACGAAGCTGAGCGCATCTATCTCTTCCGTATCCATTCCGTCTGTAACACTCACGCTCTGCTCCACCTCATCAAGAGGGACTGCAGCGTGTCTTTTGTGAAATCTCAGGAATTCCTTACATCTATTCTGTGATACCTTTATCAACCATGCTTTTTTGTGATCTTCAGATTTGAAAACAGGCGACTTTGTGTAATACTTTATAAATGTTTCCTGCAATACGTCTTTAACATCATTCTCGTTTTTAAGTATCAGAAAACAGATTTTGTATAATATATTGCTGTATTCGTTGATTGTCTGTTCTAAATCCAAATCCTTGTCTTTAGCAATCATATATGCCTCCTTTGCTTTCGTTCAGGGTGTCGCGATGCGGAAGTCCTTCCTCACCCCTTCACCATATATATGCCTTAGAATGCATAAAGGTGACAAAACGCCCTTGAAAAATCAAGAGCGTTCATAACTACTGCTTTGAATGAAGCGTCACTACCACTATCTCAGGGTAATTATTAATCCTGACAGGCAGGATGCTGTTTCCGAGTCCGCGACTGACGAACATCGTCGTATCGCCTACGTTATACTCCCCGGCGTAATACTTTGGAAAGAATTCAATATCCGGTGATATAAATCCTCCCTTTCCGGGAATTATGATCTGGCCGCCGTGAATATGCCCGCTTAGAACAACGTCTGCTCCAGCACGCTCATAGGTATCAACATACCTAGGTTCATGAGCCAGCAGTATATGCAGTTTCTGATCATCTTCAAAAAGCCCCAGTCTGTCCACACTGCCTAAGCTTCTTTCCTCCGCACCTGCAAGTTCTATACCATCCAGATCCACCTTTAGATTATCTATGAACTGCACTCCCATATTATGGAGCTTCTTAAGGTATTTACTGAACCTTTTTGTATTAATATTAGTCTCATGATTTCCGTCTATATAATAAACCGGTGCGATTTTCAGCGCTCCTTCAAAGAACTGTTCCGTAAATGGATAGATAGGGTGTGTAAAATCTACAGCATCTCCTGTTACAACGATGATATCCGGATCCTCTGCTTCTATCTTTTCAAGAAGCGTCTTCTGATTGATTCCGAACAACTGACAGTGGAGATCTGAAACTTGTACTATCTTAAAGCCATCGTTCTCCGATGTTACTTTTTCATTCGTATATTCAAACCTTGTAACGACAAGATGATAATTCTGATACAGACAAAATGCGCATATGGCCATCCATAGCAGCGTAAGTACGGGAATCATAATACGGAACTTCGGTTTTCTTGTCTTATGATGCCACACGAACATTCCTATAAATGCACCGAAAGCCCCGCCAAAAACTGCATAAAGAATCAGCGAAGCCTCACTTATCCTTCGCTGATGTTTCTCTGCTTTCTTTTTATCTACGCCATAAAAAATGAAAGCAACTATATTTATGATTATTAGATACAGAACTAATACCATTTGGGTTCCTCGCCACGCATGATTATATATCAATAACCACTTCGCGCGCCTTTTAAATGTCTCTACTGCTGTGCCAAGAAGTCTTCAACTGCTGATTCGTACATATTTCCGCCAACAGTATCAAGTATAACGATGACCGGAAGATCTTCGACAGTAAGTTTTCTTATTGCCTCTGTTCCAAGGTCATCATATGCTATAACCTCTGACTCTTTGATACATTTTGAAAGGAGTGCGCCAGCTCCTCCTACAGCTGCAAAGTATACTGAACCATACTCTGTCACAGCTGCCTTAACCTCATCATTTCTCTTGCCCTTACCTATCATTCCGGCAAGTCCGAGAGACAGAAGCTTAGGAGTATATTTATCCATACGGCTTGATGTAGTTGGCCCTGCGGATCCTATAACCATACCTTCTCTGGCCGGAGTAGGTCCGAGATAATATATGAAGCTTCCCTCGATATCTATCGGAAGTTCCTCTCCTCTTTCAAGTGCCTCGTACATTCTCTTATGTGCAGCATCTCTTGCTGTATATATAGTTCCTGTCAGATAAACATAGTCACCTGAACGAAGTTCAGCGAGTTCCTGTTTACTGCACGGTACATTTATATGTCTTTCCATTTTTATCCTCTGCTAATTCTAACGTAGTTTTATAATACTACAGTTTTGTGGCGGTTTACGTGGCAGCACATATTTACAGCGACCGGGAGTCCTGCGATATGTGTCGGGTATGTCTCGATATTCACTGCAAGTGCAGTGTTGCTGCCACCGAGACCGGCAGGACCAATACCGAGAGCGTTGATGCTTTCGAGAAGCTCATCCTCGAGAGCTTTTATATGAGGAAGGCTACTTCTCTCGTCAGTATTTCTTGTGAGAGCTTTCTTTGCAAGCTTTGCTACCAGCTCGAAATCTCCGCCTATTCCTACTCCGACTACGAAAGGCGGACATGCATTCGGCCCTGCAGCTGCTACTGTATCAAGCACTACTTTTTTCACGCCCTCTACACCGTCAGCAGGCTTAAGCATTACAAGACGGCTCATGTTCTCACTTCCAAATCCCTTCGGTGCTATAGTTATCTTCAATTCATCACCGGGAACTATATCATAATGAATTATAGCCGGTGTATTGTCCTTGGTATTCTCTCTGATAAGCGGATCACTTACTACGGACTTTCTGAGATATCCCTCTGTATAACCCTTTCTGACACCTTCGTTTATAGCCTCTGTCAGATTACCTTCTATAGTTACATCCTGGCCTACCTCAACAAAGAATACTGCCATGCCCGTGTCCTGGCATATCGGAATTCTGTCCTCTCCCGCTATCTCAAGATTCTGAACCAGCTGATTCAAAACCATACTGCCAAGGGCACATTTTTCAGTACCCTTGGCAGTTCTTATCTTGTTCTCCATATCCTGTGAGAGATGCAGATTCGCATCAATACACATCTCCCCCACTGCATTTGCAATATCATAATACTTAATACTCTTCATCTAAACACCTTTTACTGTTCATTTACAACACAACTCTAAATCCAGCACTTAAAAATAGAATTTCCTATTTATACAATTATACTCCTTACAGATTGATTGGTGATAATATACGTGTGGAATGGAGCCGAGAGGCGCGTTTCGAATGTATATACATCACCAATCAATCGTCAAAACATCGTTAAATCCTAATCAAGGAAATCTCTGTTTTTACGATCTTTATCTTTTCTATGCACCAGATAATTCCTGGCCTTGATCCACAGATAGAAAACTGTAGCTATGATTATGAGCACTATAAGAAATTCTGCCAGACTTCGGAGCTGCTCCTCCAGAAGTGCAGTATTCGACCAGGATTCCATTGTATTGAAGAATTCTTTCATAGTTTTTGTCCCTTCACATGCCTTTACTGTTCAGCCGGTTTTTCCTCAGCCAAAGATTCCTCTTCTCTCTTTATAGCCTCAAGCTCCTCAGGAAGAAGTTCCCTGACCTTTGCAATACCTGCAACCTTGATGTCGCTGTCTTTATCTATCTTCATAAGTCTTACACCCGACGCAGCTCTTCCCATAGTGGAAATATCGTCACACTTAAGTCTTATGATTATACCCTGGTTCGTGATGAGCATTATCTCATGATCATCATTTACTGCCTTAACACCAACGATATCACCTGTCTTGTCAGTAATCTTGTAACACTTGATTCCAAGACCGCCTCTGTTATGAATGCTAAATGAATCGTTCGCCGTTCTCTTGCCCATTCCATTTTCAGTTACAACAAGAAGTGTCTTACCCTGGGTTGAAAGCTGCATTCCGACTACCTCGTCACCGGCTCTCAGTCTCATACCACGGACACCCATGGCTCCTCTTCCCATGCTTCTGATATCTGTATCCTTAAATGCAAGGCACATACCCTTCTTTGTAACCATGTAAATGGTTCTTGTATTGTCAGTTGTCTTAACCTCTATAAGCTCGTCATCCTCACGAAGACCTATAGCTATAAGACCGTTCTTTCTTATGTTGGAGAATGCGGTTTCCGGAGTCTTCTTGATAACACCCTTCTTAGTTACCATGATAAAGTACTTATCCGGTGAGAAGTCTTTGATGGCAACCATAGCCGTAATCTTCTCGTCAGCCTCGAGCGGTACGAGATTGATTATCGCAACACCTCTCGCAGTCCTGCTTGCTTCAGGGATACGATATCCCTTGAGACAGAATGCCCTGCCTCGGCTGGTGAAGAAAAGAATCTTGTGCATGGTCGTAGTCATAAGGATATCTTCTATGAAATCATCCTCTATGGTCTGCATGCCCTTGATACCCTTTCCGCCTCTGTTCTGAGCACGGAAGTTATCAACTGTCATTCTCTTAATATATCCAAGATGAGTCATGGTTATAACTGTACTCTCATCCTTAATAAGATCCTCATCTGTAAGGTCATCTTCATCTTCACCGAGAGATGTTCTTCTGTCATCACCATACTTATCAGCAGTAATGCTTATCTCTTCCTTGATAACTCCGAGAAGAAGTTTCTCATCTGCAAGGATAGCTTTAAGCTCTGCTATCTTAACCTGAAGCTCTTTATATTCAGCTTCAAGCTTCTCTCTTTCCAGACCTGTCAGTGCACGGAGTCTCATGTCGACTATAGCCTGAGCCTGAACATCTGTAAGTGTGAAACGCTCTATGAGGGTAGCTTTTGCTTCCGCTACATTTGCAGCTCCTCTTATGATCTTGATAACTTCATCAATGTTATCGATGGCGATAAGAAGACCTTCCAATATGTGAGCTCTTTCCTCAGCCTTCTTGAGGTCAAACTGAGTTCTTCTTGTAACAACCTCTTCCTGATGCTTGATATAATATTTGAGCATATCAAGAAGATTCAGAACCTTTGGCTGGTTGTCAACAAGCGCGAGCATGTTAACACCAAATGTATCCTGCATCTGAGTATGCTTATAAAGGTTGTTGAGTATAACTCCCGGATTTGCATCCTTGCGGAGCTCTATTACTATCCTCATGCCTTCTCTTGAAGATTCATCACGAAGATCTGTAATTCCGTCGACTTTCTTGTTCTTAACAAGTTCAGCAATCTTTGTTATCAGAAGTGCCTTATTAACCATGTAAGGAAGCTCTGTAACAACTATTCTCTGCTTTCCGCCGTTCATAGGCTCAATCTCTGACAGAGCTCTTACCTTAATCTTACCACGACCGGTTCTGTAAGCATCATTTATTCCACGTCTTCCAAGAATCTCAGCACCTGTTGGGAAATCAGGACCCTTAACTATATCCATGACTTCCTCGATATCTGTATCCCTGTCCTCCTGTACACGGTTATCTATTATCTTTATAACCGCATCTGTTACCTCACGAAGATTATGAGGAGGAATGTTCGTTGCCATACCAACTGCAATACCGGTCGTTCCATTTACAAGAAGATTCGGGTAACGTGCAGGAAGAACTGTTGGTTCCTTCTCTGTTTCATCAAAGTTAGGAACAAAATCAACAGTATCCTTGTTGATATCTGCAAGCATTTCCATAGAAATCTTGGTAAGTCTTGCCTCTGTGTACCTCATAGCAGCTGCGCCGTCACCGTCCACAGAACCAAAGTTTCCATGACCGTCTACCAGAGGATATCTGGTATTCCATTCCTGAGCAAGCTTAACAAGAGCCTCATATATAGAGCTGTCACCATGTGGATGATATTTACCCATGGTATCACCGACTATACGGGCACATTTTCTGTGTGGCTTATCCGGACCGTTATTCAGTTCTATCATAGAATAAAGTATTCTACGCTGAACCGGTTTAAGACCATCCCTTACATCAGGAAGAGCACGTGCCACGATTACGCTCATCGCATAATCGATGTACGAATTCTCCATGGTCTTCTTTAGATCCACTTCATTTATTTTGTCGAAAATCTTTTCGTCATCCATTATCTACATACCTTTATAAATTATGATTAATAACCAATATACTCAAAACCTACCCAGAAGCTCATAATGCCTGAATATGTGAAAACCTTGATTATATAGGATAGCATGTTCACAGATTGAATTGAAATACTATACACGAGAAACCCTTGGAACACGTCGGTGCTTAATGAATAGATACGTCAGTATCTATGAATTTAGCATCCGTTACGTGTGGAATGGAGCGAGAGCGCGTTTCGAGTGTATTTGTTTTACAATTCAATCGTCAACCTCACTAGATATCAAGATTTTTCACAAACTTCGCATTATCCTCGATGAACTTCTTACGCGGCTCAACGTTATCACCCATGAGCACATTAAACGTAAGATCAACCTCTGATTCATCCTCGCCATCCATAGATACTCTGAGGAGAATTCTCTTCTCCGGATCCATGGTTGTATCCCAGAGCTGCTCTGCATCCATTTCACCAAGACCTTTGTAACGCTGAACCTTATTGTTCTGATCACGTCCAACTTCTTCGATGATAGATGAAAGCTCATCATCGCTGTATGCATACCAGATCTTCTTGTTCTTCTCCAGTCTGTAGAGAGGTGGCTGAGCCAGATATACGTGACCCTGCCTTATGAGATCAGGCATGAATCTATAGAAAAATGTAAGGAGAAGCGTTGCTATATGAGCACCGTCGACGTCGGCATCCGTCATGATTATTATCTTGTCATAACGAAGCTTCTCTATATCGAAGCCTTCATGAATACCTGTTCCGAATGCTGTGATCATAGCCTGAATCTCTTTATTCTCAAGGATATGATCTATACGGGCCTTCTCTACATTTAAAATCTTACCTCTAAGAGGAAGTATAGCCTGAGTTGCTCTGTTTCTTGCTGTCTTTGCTGAGCCGCCGGCGGAATCTCCCTCGACTATGTATATCTCGCAGTTCTTAGGATTCTTGTCTGAGCAGTCTGCAAGCTTACCAGGAAGAGTCATGGACTCGGAAAGTGTAGACTTTCTGGTTACATCTCTTGCCTTTCTTGCTGCGATACGAGCTCTCTGTGCAAGAAGTGCTTTCTCAACTATAACCTTGGCAACCTTAGGATTCTGCTCAAGGAAATAAGTGAGCTGTTCAGCCATTACACCTTCAACTGCTGTACGTGCTTCTGCATTTCCAAGCTTCTGCTTCGTCTGTCCTTCGAACTGAGGTTCCTCTATCTTAACACTTATTATGGCTGTGAGACCTTCACGAAGATCTTCACCTGACAGATTGTCATCTTTTTCCTTAAGTGTTCCTGACTGTCTTGCATAATCATTGAAAACCTTTGTTATGGCAGATCTGAAACCTGTAAGATGCATACCACCTTCAGGAGTAATGATATTATTTACGAAGCTGTATACTGCCTCGTTATAAGAATCATTATGCTGTAATGCTACCTCAACATATATTCCATTTTTCTCACCCTCGGCATATATAACTGTGTCATAGAGAGGAGTCTTGTTCTTGTTGATGTATGAAACGAACTCTTTTATGCCGCCTTCATAGTGAAATGTATCGCTCCTCGGTTCTTCTCCCTCTTCGGTACGAAGATCTGTAAGCGATATCTTCAGATTCTTGGTAAGAAATGCTGTTTCACGAAGTCTTACCTTAAGAGTATCATAATCATATATCACGTCATCAAATATGGTATCATCCGGAAGGAAAGTAACCTTGGTACCTGTCTTATCAGTATCGCCGACAATCTTAAGGTCATACATTATCTCGCCTCTTTCGTAGCGCTGCTTATATATATGACCGTTACGTGATACCTCTACCTCAAGCCAGTTCGACAGAGCGTTAACAACTGAAGAACCAACACCGTGGAGACCACCGGAAACCTTGTATCCTCCACCGCCGAATTTACCACCTGCATGAAGAACCGTAAATACAACTTCAACAGCAGGTCGTTGTGCTTTCTCCTGTATATCTACAGGGATACCACGACCATTATCTATAACGGTTATGGAATTATCCGGATTAATAAAAACCTGTATCTCTGAACAATATCCTGCAAGTGCTTCATCTACAGAGTTATCTACAATCTCATATACGAGATGATGAAGTCCTCTGGTTGAAGTACTTCCGATATACATACCGGGTCTTTTTCTAACAGCCTCAAGACCTTCCAGAATCTGTATTTGGTCCGCGCCGTAGTTTTCTTTCTGTTCCATGATTATCTCCTGTTCTCAACTGTTACAGTTCCATTTGTCACGTTTATAATCTTATCTATATTTATTCTCTCTTTTATAAAATCATCATATCCCGTACATGTTATGATGCACTGTATATCTTTGACTTTATTGAGGAGAGCATCTCTTCTCTTACTGTCAAGCTCAGACATAACATCATCAAGAAGAAGAATGGGATTATCATCAATAATCTTTTTGGTAAGCTCAATCTCCGAAAGCTTGAGTGACAGAGCTGCTGTTCTCTGCTGCCCCTGGGATCCGTAGAGCCTTACATCCTTTCCATTTATGAATATTCCTATATCGTCCCTGTGAGGACCTATCTGGGTACTCATATATTTGAGGTCCATATCCCTCTTTTTCTTTAAATCTTTATCATATTCATATTCCAGAACGGAAGCCTCGTATCTGAGTTCAATCTCTTCCTTTCCGGATGTCAGTGAAAGATGAATATCTTTGATTATTTCATTCATCATCTGAATGAAGTTTCTTCTCTCCTTGACGATTTTTACGCCGCAGGAGACCAGCTGATCATCCCACACATCAAGTGTATCTATCAGCTTATTATCAAAACTAATACTTCTTAGAAGATTATTTCTTTGATTGATTATCTTATTGTAAGTACCCAGATTACTGTAATAAATCTTACTTAACTGGCAGAGTGATGTGTCCATGAATTTACGTCTTTCATTTGGACCATCTTTAATGATAGAAAGATCTTCAGGTGAAAAGAATATGATATTTACCATACCGAAGAGCTCTGCAACTCTCCTTATTGGAAGTCCGTCTATGGCAGCACCTTTATTTCCATTTCTGCGAAGATGCATATCTATGCGTCTGTCTACTTCCTTCTTCTCAATGTTCAGCTTTATATGAGCTTCTTCTTCATCGAATCTTATAATCTCTTTATCCTTAGCTCCTCTGTGTGACTTTGTAGTAGCTACCAGATACAATGCTTCAAGGATATTTGTCTTTCCCTGGGCATTATCCCCATAGAGAATATTGATTCCATGACTGAATTCTATCTCTGCTTTTTCATAATTTCTGTAATTTCTAAGTGCCAGCTTATCTACATACATATCTGAATCTACTCTACTGAAACAGTTTCTCCGTTATAGGTAAATGTATCGCCCGGTACGAGTTTCTTTCCTCTGCGGGTATCAACCTCACCATTAACCATTACCTGTCCATCCTGAATGACTATCTTTGCTTCTATACCGGAATCAACAAGACCGGCAAGCTTCATAGCCTGACCAAGCTTTATGAATTCATCTTTAATCTTAATACTTTTCATAATTATTCTTTCTGAAAAATGAATTGCTCAAATCTTAATATGCTGCAGAATTAATGTTGATAGGAAGTATTACATATGTAAAGCTTTCCTGATCATCCTTTATTATACAAGGATTCTTAGAATCACTCATATATATGCTTACTCTGTCATCATCGATTACACGAAGTGCATCCAGAAGGAACTTAGGATTGAAACCTATAACGATCTCTCCGCCTTCCTTATCAACTTCAATATTCTCATTGAATGATCCCATATTCGTATCAACTCTGAGATACATATTGTTATCATCCTTAACACTTACGATTATAGGTTTCTTATCTGTTTCCTGGATAAGAAGAGTAGTTCTGTCTATAGCATCTATAAGCTCTTTCTTATCAACATTTACTATCATGCTGTGGTCAATAGACATGAATCTTGAAATCTTATAATACTCACCTTCGATAAGTCTTGATATAACCTTAGTCTTACCAAATTCAAACATTACATAGTTATTCTCGAAGTAGATATTAACCTTATCATCAACTCCGCCGTTTATAATCTTTATAAGTTCAAGAAGTGACTTGCCAGGAATTATTACTGAAACATTCTGGTTTGTATCAGCCAGCTCTACATTTCTTACTGATATTCTCTTACCGTCGATGGAAACAACTGTAAGCTTATCACCGTTAACTTCGAAATATTCACCTGTCATGATAGGATTATTCTCATTATCTGATATTGAGAATATAGTCTGTCTTATGATTTCACGAAGAGTAAACTCAGAAATCTCAATATGCTTATCTGTATTAAGAGTAGGAATACTAACAAAATCATTACCGGACTTATAAGCTATGGTATATTTTGTCTTCTGACATGTAATGACAGCTCTTATCTCATCTTCTGTATCAACAGTAATATCATCATCAGGAAGCTTTCTTACTATATCCATGAAAAGCTTTGCTTCTATAGCACTTGTTCCGTCCTTAATGACAGTTCCTTCTATATATGTTTCTATTCCGAGGTCAGTATTGTTTGATGTAAATTTAATCTTACCCTGAGCAGCTTCAATAAGAACACACTGAAGAATAGGATATGTTGTTTTATTTGAAACAGCTTTACTAACAATATTAAGACCGGCTACAAGTTCTTCTTTCTTACATTTGATAATCATAATGATCTCCCTCTCAGTTTTGCCCGCAGGCTATTAATAGTATATATATATATTAACAATTATAGTAATAATTTATGTTATATTGTTGATAACTCATGTTTTGCTTGTAAATGTAACGTTTTTCGGCGTTAATTATATGTTGATTTTAATAGCACAGATTCAACATAAATAACAAAGCATTATTCAGTAGGATTAATCTTCTTTACCATTACTTCGATGTTAGCCTTGAATGCAGGATCAACATTCATTTTTTCCAACACTTTATTAACACCACTAATAACAGTTGCGTGGTTCTTTCCGCCGACTATTTCACCTATGGCATGAAGACTCTTATCTGTATAAGTCCTGCAGAGATACATTACTATCTGTCTTGCAAGAGCTATATCTGCATTCTTCTTCTTGGACTTAATGTCGTTCTCAGAAATATCTGTATGCTCGGAAACAACCTTGAGTATAAGTTCAGGTGTTATAGCAACGCTGGAATCTTTGGATATGAGATCCTTCAGAGTTTCCTGTGCCAGATCAACTGTTATACTTTCTCCTGTAAGATTGGCAAATATACTTATCTTATTGAGAGCACCTTCAAGTTCCCTTACATTTGAAACAATGTTTTCAGCAATATATTTGAATACTTCTTCAGGAATGTTGGTAAGTTTCTTATTCTCTGCCTTTTTATGAAGAATAGCCATACGGGTTTCATAATCAGGCTCATGGATGTCTATTGGAACACCCCATTCGAATCTGGAACGAAGTCTCTCATCAAGAGAATTGAATTCCTTAGGTGGTCTATCCGAGGATATGATGATCTGTTTCTTTTCTTCATACAGATAATTAAATGTATTGAAGAATTCTATCTGAGTTCTTTCACGTCCTATGATTTCCTGAATATCGTCTATGATAAGTACATCAACCTGTCTGTACTTAGCTCTGAATTCATCAGTCTTATTGTTCTGTATAGCAGTGATGATTTCATTTGTGAATTTCTCTGAGGTTACATAGAGAACATTCTTTGTAGGATCATGCTGAATTATATAATGAGCTATACTCTGGATAAGATGTGTCTTTCCAAGTCCGGATCCACCATAAAGGAAAAGAGGATTGTAATTATCCTGACTTGGCATATCAGCTATGGCAAGACATGTTGCAAGAGCATGCTTATTACTTTCACCCGGAACGAAGTTATCAAATGTATAGTACTCGTTGAGATTACTCTTCTTCACGGCAGACTTATACTCTTCGTTTTCATCTCCGGATTTTTCATTATTCTCATTTTTCATATAGCTGGATTTCTCATCTATAGCGAGATCTATATCAGGATTGTTGAGAACCTGTCTTATAGCTGACAGAAGATAAAGGTCGTAACCTTTCTTCAGAAGATATTCAACACCATGCTTACCACGCTTCTCATCTACATAAAAGAAGATAGTATTGTCCTTGATATCAAAGATTTCAAGTGACCCTATCCATGTGGTAATTATTATATGTGGTACATCACATTCAGTCTCAATAACCTTCAGTATTTTGGACCAGTTTTTCTTTATTTCCTCTTTCATTTATAATCCCTTCAAAACGATATTTATCTAGGGTATATAATACACCAAAATGACGATTTTAACAAGGTTTATCAACACTTTAGAAGGGCTTAAATTATGAATTTAACTTGACGATTAAAGACAGTTCATATAGAATACATATGTTTGTATCCGTAGCTCAGCTGGATAGAGCGTCCGCCTCCTAAGCGGAAGGTCGGGTGTTCGAATCACCTCGGGTACATATCAATGCACAAACAGTGCAAAAAAGAAAAACCACAACCTTTTCGGCTGTGGTTTTTTCTTATATTAATCACTTTAAATTATTTCTTTTTAAGGTATACAACTACCTTTCTGTAAGGCTCTTCACCTTCACTTCTGGTAGCTACAAATTTATCCTGCTGAAGAGTTGAATGGATGATTCTTCTCTCGTATGGATTCATTGGTTCAAGAACAAACTGTCTTCTTGACTTCTTTACCTTGTAAGCTATGTTCTTAGCAAGGTTTTCAAGAGTTTCTTTTCTTCTTGCTCTGTAGTTTTCTGTATCCATCTTGATTTTGATGTACTTATCCTTCTTCTTATTTACGAAGAGGCTTGTAAGATACTGAAGTGAATCAAGAGTCTGACCTCTCTTACCTATGAGAATACCCATTTCAGGTCCCTCAAGATCTATGGACATTTCATTCTTCTCTTCATCAAAATCAATATTTACTTTAACATCCATATCCATGGCCTTAAAGAGATTATCAAGATATTCTCTTGTCATAGAAACGATATCATCTTCTTTGAGTCTTGCGTTAATGATTGCAGGCTTTGAACCGATTCCAAGGAATCCTGTACTGCCTTCAGAAACTATATTAATATCGAGCTTAGATGATTCAACTCCAAGGTCATCTGCTGCTTCCATGGTAGCTTCCTCTACAGACTTAGCCCTATATTCCTTATACTCCATTATTTATTTTCTCCTTTTTCGTTGTACCTTGCGAGAGCATTTGCTTTTGATGCAAGACTGCCTTTCTTGTATTCTACAGCAGGCTTCTCTGTTTCATCACTGTCTGAATCAACAGGTGAAGTATAATTCTTAAGTCTTGCACTACTGTACTTAGCCATATTTTCAGAATCATCAGCTGAATCATCCTGACTGCCATACATGTTTTCCATCATTCTGTCCATGAATGACTTCTTACCCTTAGCTTCATCCTTTGCATTCTTTATTGCAGCTTTGGCTTTAGATTTCTCAACTATTCCTTCCATATCACAATGATCGAAGTATATATTTGTTCCGAGCGTGATAAGAAAACCTATAAGAGCACTTGATATCCAGTAAACACCAAGACCCATAGGAAGTGATAAACAGATAAAGAATGAGAAGAGTGGCATGATAAACATGGTATTTCTCATTGATTTCATCTGAGCATCCTGCTGAGGATCTCCTGTTGACTGCATAGGAGTAACAAGCATACTGAGAAGCTGGAATACAAATGAAAGGATAGGAATCATAAGTGTCCAATGTTTCCATCCATTTGCATTAGGGGCAATACTGAGGTTGAACTGATTCTGAAAATCAGAACCTATACCAAAAAGGTAATTAGCCTTTTCTGAGGCACCCTGAATATAAGTATCAGTATTTCTGAATACCTCATATACTCCCCAAAGTACCGGAAGCTGTATAAGCATGGTAATACAGCCTGTTGACTGCTTAATACCATATTCTTTTCTAAGTGCAGCAGATTCCTGATTCATCTTCATCATAGACTGCTGATCTTTTTTACCTTTATACTTCTTATTGATCTTATCAAACTCCGGTTTAAGGAACTGCTGTATCCTTCCGGATTTGGACATATTGAAGTTAAAAGGGAAAAGAAGAAGTCTTATGATAAGAGTGAGCGTGAAAATACTGAGAGCAACACTCTCTATACCCATACCTGCAAAGCAATGGTACAGTACATTTATGAGCTTACCAAAAAGCCATGCAAGTGGTTTGCTGATTGCTGTCATCTGTTTCTCCTTTAAGGAACAGGGTCATAACCTCCGTCATTGAAGGGGTTACACCTTAGTATCCTCCAAATAGTAAGAGCGGTTCCTTTTAAAAAACCATATTTCTTATATGCCTCTATAGCATAATTCGAACAAGTAGGATAGAAGATACATGTTCCATGTCTTTTAAGTGGCGATAAAAATCTCTGATAAAGTCTAATTAAATAAATACAAACCTTTGACATATTCGTTCCCATTAATAAGAAAAATACTTTCCTATTATATAAACAATCCGTGCAGCTTCAATAAATGAAGGTAAGCACTTTCGATAGTGGCAAATTTTTCGCCCTTGGATGTATTTCTGGCTATTATAACAATGTCATATCCAGGCTTAAGTGTATCTTTATTTAATCTGTAACTTTCTCTTATGAGTCTTACGACTCTGTGTCTTACAACACTGTTGCCAACTTTCTTACTTACAGAGATCCCGATTCTACTGTATTCCAAATTGTTGGCGGCGGAATACATCACTAAATATTTGTTGGCATACGATTTCTTTTGGTCATAGACCCTGCCAAAATCTCTGTAGTTTTTGAGTGAATGAATATTCTTCATATTTTCACCAAATTAAAAGGTCACGAGAAAGTGACCTTTACGCTGAGATAGCTTTTCTTCCCTTTGCTCTTCTGGCTGACAGAACCTTACGTCCATTAGCTGTGCTCATTCTCTTTCTGAAACCATGAACCTTTGATCTGTGTCTTGTGTTTGGCTGAAATGTCATCTTCATAACAGTAATCTCCTTTCTATAAATTTATTCTTTTTATTCGGTATCCTTTTATATATGAAGTTAATAATCAAATATATAAAAAAGATACAGACCTTGACATTTTAGAGAAAATGTGTATAAAAGTCAAGAAAAACTTACATTACCAGGTATCCCTGAAGCCATATATCCCCTCGGAATCTTCTTCCCGGAAGAGGTTCACCTACAAGGTCCTTTGCATTTATACAAATGTTCAGCTTATAGCCAAGACTTTCAATTGTCATGTCATACAGCTGTTCATTTGTAAATGTATTGAACAATTTTTTAACTTCAAGAATATAACCGATAACCCTGTAACTGTCAGCTTCGATACCTATAGGAAGGAAGGTTGAATCTATAACTGAAAGCACATCCTCAGAATTATCTTCAATTCTTGTTATGGTCTGGTTGTAGATTTCAATATCCATTTCAGTGATGGTATTGATGGCGTCTACATTTCCCTTTTTTGCATGTTCCATGAGAATCTTCTTTTTTTTCTGAAGGGCTTCTCTCTGTTCATCAGGATATGCATCCTTTTCAATAGGAAGGATTATGGTTCCGTCGGTCGAAAGGCCTGACAGCATTACAGTTGTAAGATTCCTGTTGTGATACTTAAGAAGACGGTCACATTCGGTTATGTTCTGCACATGGAACATGATTGCTATGAACATATCCCCCACTGTACCTACATATGATTTGTTATAGGAATGTTCTTCAATATCTATAGCGTCTACGTTCGTGTAGTACTTTGGGCGGATATATGGAAAGTAATGCTCTATTGAAAGAGAACCGTCACGGTCCATTTCCCCGACCAAAGACACACCTATTCCTGCGCCGAAATCTCTGTCGAACTGAACGAGAGTTGAAGTTTCGTTCAGAGTAGATGCAACCTTGCGATTCGGTGAGGATAGGGTCTCTTTATATATTTCTTCAAGTTGTGAACGTGATTCTATATTACTGAATCCTACGGCACGCAGATATTTGTGCATGTGTGATCCTTTCTTTCCTATTTAACAGGCTTCATTATCTCCTGTCCGCCCATATACGGTCTCAGTGCAACAGGGATATTTACTGAGCCGTCTTCATTTAAGTTGTTCTCAAGGAAAGCTATGAGCATTCTTGGAGGAGCAACAACTGTGTTGTTAAGTGTATGTGCAAGATACTTAGTACCGTCTTCCTTCTTAACTCTGATTTTAAGTCTTCTTGCCTGAGCATCACCAAGATTAGAACAGCTTCCTACCTCGAAATACTTCTTCTGTCTAGGTGACCATGCTTCAACGTCTATGGATTTAACCTTAAGATCTGCGAGGTCGCCGGAGCAGCATTCAAGAGTTCTTACAGGAATATCAAGACTTCTGAAGAGTTCAACTGTGTAGCTCCAGAGATCATTGAAATACTTCATTGATTCTTCAGGCTTACAAACGACGATCATCTCCTGCTTTTCAAACTGATGTATACGATAAACGCCTCTTTCCTCTATACCATGAGCACCCTTCTCTTTTCTGAAGCAAGGTGAATAGCTTGTAAGTGTAAGAGGAAGAGTTTCTTCATCGAGCATTTCATCTATGAAACGACCAATCATGGAATGCTCACTGGTTCCGATAAGATAAAGGTCTTCTCCTTCAATCTTATACATCATCTGTTCCATTTCATCGAAGCTCATTACGCCGGTAACAACGTCACTTCTTATCATGAAAGGTGGAATACAGTATGTGAAGCCTTTACCTATCATGAAGTCTCTTGCATAAGCCAGTATTGAGCTGTGAAGTCTTGCAACATCACCTATAAGGTAATAGAAACCATTTCCGGCTACTTTTCTTGCAGCATCGAGATCTATACCTGCAAGTCTTTCCATTATCTCTGTATGATATGGGATTTCGAAGTCAGGAATTACAGGCTCACCAAAGCGCTCTACTTCAACATTTTCTGAATCATCTTTTCCTATAGGAACTGAATCATCTATTATGTTTGGAATTGTCAGCATTATCTCTCTGATTCTTGCATCCAGTTCAGGCTTCTCCTTCTCCAGCTCTGCAAGTCTCTTAGAGAATGAAGCAACTTCAGCCTTTACTGCTTCTGCTTCTTCCTTCTTGCCCTGTGCCATGAGAGCACCTATCTGCTTGGAAATCTTATTCTTCTTATTTCTGAGATCATCAGCTTCCTGCTGATTCTTTCTGGTCTTTTCATCCAGCTCTATAACTTCATCAACAAGAGGAAGCTTTCTGTCCTGGAATTTCTTCTTGATATTTTCCTTTACAATGTCAGGGTTTTCCCTTAAGAATTTGATGTCTAACATTTGAGATAGTCTCCTTTATATAATGTTTGCTGTATATTTTTTTATTGTTCATCAGTTTGAGTTACTGCAAACTTTGAATCTGCCGGTGCTTTCTTTTTTTTCTTTGCAACAGGCTTTTCTGTTTGCGTTTTAACAGCCTTAGTTTTTTGATTCTTAACAACCTTAGGTTTCATTTCACTCGTAAGTGTTTCTGTATCAGGGAAATCACTATCGTTATCTTCTGAAATCCTCATGAGGTTATTTATTTCCTCATCTATCGTAAGAGCTTTGGCAATAGCCTCTTTCTCTTCTTCCGAAAGATTAACGTATGATTTGCCTTTGATAATCTCTTTTGCATATGTATAGCAGCCTTCCTTCGAATGCATGGAGCTGAGAACCACTCCACTGCTCTCTCTGTCCAGAAGTGCCACAGAGAAGCTGAGATCACCGGTAAGGTTGTCAAATGCATCGTACTTAACAACGCCGGTCTTACATATACAGGAATCCGCTCTGAGACGGATCTCTTTATGTTCCTTATGAAGCTTCTTCACGTATTTCTTAAGTTTATCTATCTCCTTGAACCTGGCCAGGATAATGTTCTCCAGGTCAGCTCCCTGAGATCCGTTAGTCAGCGCATAATACTTTCTCGACATGGCTGTCAGCTTTCTGTACATAATGAACAGAAGAACAGCAAGACATATACAGAGTGCAAAAAGTATTATGACTATGACTTCTAGTTTTAATCCAAATACTGTCATTCTGATACTCCCTTATTATATATAGCGCCTGTCATTTGCTTTCGCTTATCTGGCGTTATAAAGCATATTCACAATTCTGTCCAGCTCATCCTGGGAAGAATACTCGATCTCTATACGGCCTTTGGATTTATCCTTTGCATTGATCTTGGCTTTTGTACCAAGAACATTTTTCAGGTTCTCCTCAATCTCTCTATATATGGAAGCAACACGGTCCATTTCACTTGGTGTAGCATAGTCAGCAGGATCTACAGACAGAAGCTTCTTAACGAGCTTTTCTGTATCACGAACAGACATTTTTCTGTCGTATATAAGCTGAGCAGTTTCTCTCTGAAGTTCGCCGTCAGTAAGTGCAAGAAGCGGTCTTGCGTGGCCTATGGAGAGACGACCGTCTATAAGCATTTCCTGAACCTTCTTATCAAGCTTCAGAAGTCTGAGCGAGTTGGTAACAGCTGTACGGCTCTTACTTACTCTGTCGGCAACAACTTCCTGAGTGAGATTATACTCATCAATTAAGAGCTTATATGCAGATGCTTCTTCGATAGGATTCAGGTCAGATCTCTGAAGATTCTCTATAAGAGCAACTTCCATCTTCTGCTGGTCTGAATAATCACGGATTATTACAGGTACTTCCTTGAGACCTGCAAGTCTTGCTGCACGCCATCTTCTCTCGCCGGCAATGATCTCAAACACTTTTCCTGCCTTGCAGACAACTATAGGTTCTATAACTCCGAACTTCTTGATTGAATCGGCAAGCTCATTAAGAGCAGTTTCATCGAAGTTCTTACGTGGCTGTGAGCGGTTTGGCTCAATGCTTGATATACTGAGAGTAGTCTCAGCAGATACTTCCTTAACAACTTCTTTTATTACTTCTTTAGTTACTGCTTTCTCATCGCTTTTAGCTTTATGAGAAGTAGCTTTCTTTTTAACATCCTTCTTTGCAGAAACATCGGATGAATCATCGGTATTAGTAGGGATGAGTGTGTTGAGACCCCTACCCAGACCTCTTCTTGCTGCCATATTATCCTCCTCTAGAGTTTCAATATTATGTAAACCAACTCGATTTGATATGAATAGTTAAATCAGAGTTTCAAATTGTTGTGATGTATTTATTGATACAGCTTGTTTCTGATTACTTCGTCTGCTAATTCTCTGTATGCTTTTGCTCCTGATGAGCGACTGTCATATAGATTGATTGGAAGACCAAAACTTGGTGCTTCAGCAAGACGAACATTTCTTGGAACAACTGTATCATATATTATTTGATCAAGATTTTCACGAATATTCATTACTACATCCTGAGAAAGGTTTGTTCTTGTATCATACATAGTAAATACAACGCCTTCAATCTCAAGAAACTTATTGAGCTGTTTTTTGATCAGGTCGATAGTATATATCAACTGTGATAATCCTTCAAGTGCATAGAATTCGCACTGTATTGGAACAATTACCGTGTCGGCTGCTGTAAGAGCGTTTACGGTAAGAAGGCTGAGCGATGGAGGACAGTCAATAATGATGAAATCAAACTTCTTACGAACTCCTCTCAGAATCTTACGAAGAATCTTCTGATTATCTTCTGTTCCCATCAACTCTATTTCTATTCCGGCAAGTTCAATTCCTGAAGGGACAACAGAAAGGTTCTCAAATTGATCCATTATCATGCACTCGCCGAGATTCCTCTCTCCCGTAAGAAGATCGTATGTTGAATAATCAACTTTATCCTTTTGAATTCCAAGACCACTGGACATGTTTCCCTGCGGATCCAGATCAATGGCCAGAACCCTTTTGCCTTTTTCTGCCAGGCACGCGGACAGGTTTATGGCGGTGGTTGTTTTACCTACGCCACCTTTCTGATTTGTAATTGCTATGATTCTTCCCATAATTACTCCTTATATAAAAGTAATATAGTTGTAGTTTCTGAACGATTATAACACTTTTGGATGTTATACACAATGAATGTTTCACGTGAAACATTCTGATTTAATAAAATCTATAACGCTTTTTGGCGTGGAATATGAAGATGACCGCATAACCAGAATGATTGCGAGATGTTGTGGCAATGTTTCACGTGAAACAATTGATATAAGGATACGGTAGAAGAATGTTTCACGTGAAACGTTTTGTACGTAATTTGAGGCGGGGATGTTTCACGTGAAACATAAAGAAACCCGCCGGAACAAATTCCGACGGGTAGTTGATTGATTGTAATAAAGATGTTTCACGTGAAACATTTACATCTGTTCTACAACACCGATTCCAAGGAGGGCAAGTGCATCTTTAATGATTCGCCTCGTAATAACTACGAGGGATACACGAGCGTTACGAGTTGCTTCATCCTCGACGTTGATGTGATTGTCTGTGTAGAACTTGTTAAAGCTGTGAGCAACGTCCATGACATATCTTGCAATAACTGACGGTTCATACTTTGCAGCAGCATCTTCTATAATAGATGGGAATCTATCAAAGTCCTTGATTAAAGCAATTGATGCCGGATCAGTTATAATTGAGTAGTCGATATTTGATATGTCATACTCGCCAACGTTTCTGAGGATGCTGGAACATCTTGCATACGTATACTGAACATATGGGCCGGTTTCCCCATCAGGGTTAAGGAGCTTGTTCCAATTGAATGAAACATCTTTGATTCTCTGATTATAGAGATCATTAAACATTACAGCACCAACACCGACAGTCTTGGAAACTTCATCCTTGTTTGGAAGGTCAGGATTCTTTTCAATGATGATCTCCTTAATCTTACTAATTGCTTCTTTAAGGATGTCTTCAGCGTATATTACGTTTCCGTCTCTTGTTGAAAGCTTTTCACCGGAAAGACTGACCAGGCCATAAGGTATATGTACAAGTGAGTCTGCAGCCCATTCGTTTCCGAGAAGCTCAACTACTTTAAACACCTGTGAGAAGTGAAGCTTCTGTTCCTGGCCGGTAACATACAGACACTTTGTGAAGTTATAAGTGTTCTTTCTATAGAATATAGCCGCAATGTCCCTGGTTGCATATATGGAGCTTCCGTCGTTCTTAAGTATAAGGCAAGGAGGCATATCATATGCTTCAAGGTCAACAATCTTAGCGCCTTCACTTTCTGTGAGCAGACCGGCGTTCTCAATCTTAGAAACAACATCGTCTGTCATATCTCTGTAGAAACTTTCTCCGGTGAAGTGGTCGAAGTCAAGTCCGAGAAGATCGTAGGTTCTCTTGTATTCAACAAGGCTTATATCTACAAACCATCTCCAGATCTTAAGGGCTTCTTCGTCTCCAAGTTCCATCTTGTGGAACCAGGCTCTTGCTTCGTCTTCAAGGGAAGGATCGTTCTTTGCTTTCTCATGGAAAACAACGTAGAGCCTCATGAGTTCTTCGATTCCCTTTTCCTTTACTGAAGCCTCATCGCCCCATTTCTTATATGCTACGATAAGCTTTCCGAACTGCGTTCCCCAGTCGCCAAGATGATTAATTCTTTCTACATGGTATCCCAGCTTGGAATAAATCTTATATATGGAATTACCTATGATAGTGGTTCTGAGATGACCAACATGGAAATTCTTTGCAACGTTCGGTGAAGAATAATCTATACATATGGTTTTGCCAGCACCCTCATCTGAGCTTCCGAAGTCGTCCTTTGATGCCTTTTCAAGTATGCTCTTAACCAGACCTTCTTTATTAAGGAAGAAATTCACATAGGCACCGTTTGATTCTACCTTCTGAAGGAAATCGGCAGGTTCGATGTTTGAAGCAATCTCTGAAGCGATTAAAGGTGGTGCCTTACGAAGAGTCTTCGCAAGTCTGAAGCAAGGGAATGCATAATCACCCATGTCCGGCTTTGGTGGAATCTCAAGTAGATTACCAAGCTCTTCCTTATCTATATCAGGAATGTTCTTTGAAAGTAGTTCAATGATTTTGTTTTTCATTTTGTTTCTCCGTTCGTTTGTTTGTGGGGTTATTTATATAGGATAAGAAAATGTAACGAGCGTTCCATTTTCGTGTGATCCTTTTATATCAAGCTTTCCATCAAGCAGATATATTATTTCGTTTGCTTTATGTATGCTGCTGTACCAAGGGCTCTTTTCCATGTAGTCATCAGGGATTCCGGTTCCGTTGTCTTTGATATATGCAGACAGAGTGTTGTTATCATTACTGAGTTTGATTATGATTCTGTTTGCATGGGAATGCTTGAATACATTCTCAGTAAATATATCAAGAAGGTGAATCAGTGAAGTTGCTGCTATGTAGCTTGTCTTTGAAGAAGTGTCCAGACCTTTGTAATCGGTTTCGATTATACAGTCTGAGTGAGCGTTCTTCTTCGCAGATATAAAATCATCAAGCATATCCATAAGAGGTTTCTTGGTATCTATATTGTAAAGAACCTTGGAAAGAAGATATGTAATATCATCATTGATTCCATCCATATCCTGAAGCAGTTCATTGATAGTCTGTTTCGCCCTCTTAGGGTCGCTGGATATAAGGAACTTTACAGTTTCAAGTTTTGACTTGGACTGGTTCAGTTTGGTCTTTACTTTTCGATCAAGCATTGATGACATATAGCTCTTATCAAATGCATCTATCTTAAGTATATTCTTTCCATGCTTTGTAATCTCATCACGCATCTCGGAAAGCTTCTTTGAAGAATCTTCAGACTCAGAACTTGTAATGGTATCGGAAGTGCTGTTTTTCTGTTTCGCTGAAGCAAGTTCCGATCTAAGGGACTGAGTTTCTTTCTCAAGAGAAGTGAGGTCACTCTTTGTATCTTCCAGTTCAAGAGAAAGATCTCTAATCGATAATTCGGCGGCCTTAAGAAGCTTCATTTTTCTGGAGATGAATTTGAGGTTTGAAGTTTCTTCAGAAATCTTAGCACTCAGAAGTCTTTGCTCATTTAACAAAGCAACAATCTCTTCATCAATCTTTGATTCTTTACCGCTTTCGGTTTTGTCCTTAGGCATAGGAGTAAAGAGATCTCGCTTGGACGATGTATTAAGAGAGTATATACTTTTGGTCTTGTTCAATTCGTCCAGCTTGATATTAAGCTCAAACAGTGAAGTCTTATAATGCTCAAGATTGTCTGTGCATTCCTTGTGCCTGTTTGTGAAAAATGTAAGCATCTCGGAATTAGTTTTTGTAAGTATAGAGATATTCTTATCTTCGTTCATATGGCACCTCAATCATCTTTTTTGAAAACGCCTTTGTTCCGCTTTTTTCTTTCTCTTTCTTTTTTAACATCCATATATTTCTTATAGAAATATCCGCCAATTACCAGAAGTATTGGTGTGATGAATAATAATTTATGGGAAGCAAATGTATCGCCGATCTTTTTGAAGAATCTTAGAGGATCAGCACCTTTTCTTTTGGGGACTGAATCTCCGGGCGTTGCATTTATATACACAGCATCTGTTTTTGTCGAGAGACTGGAGTATATCTCGGCCTCGCCGACTATATGATCTTCATACGTGACCACGACAGTTCCCAGTACATTTTCCTTGTCCGATTTTGAGAAGTTTATCTTCTGCCTGAACTTAGATACATCAACGTAATTTCTTATATTCACACTGAAGTTTCTGTCAATGCTGTAATCCTTGAACTTGATATTGGATACACTGCTATAGGTTGACATAATACTAGAATCTGAATTTGCAGCTGCATCTGACAATTTGAAATTCTGAAGCGGTTTATATGAGATGTAGTTGTTGAAGCAGAAGTCGAAAAGTGTAGCAGCATCGAAGAACTTGTTATCATCAGGAGAACAGTTCATAACAGATGCACAAAGTCTTCGGCCGTCTCTTTCGGCATATGCGACTATCGCTCCATTTCCGTCATCCGTATAACCGGTCTTACCACCTGTAGCATTTGCATAATAGAATTTACTTTCTTTCGAAATCATATGATTTCTTGTGAAGAACTGTCTTTCGTTCTTGTTGAGATTTGTAGGCGGTATAGTATAAGAGAATGTCGATGTTATCTTTTTATATGTAGAGTTCTTATAAGCGTCACAGCCTATCAGAGCCATATCATATGCGCATGAATAATGATTCTCGTTGAAAATTCCGTTTGGTGTTACAAAATGAGAATTCACACAGCCAAGCTTATCTGCCGTTTTATTCATGAGGCTTGCAAATGTATCGTAATCTCCGGATACGGTTCTTCCGAGAGCAAATGCAACCTCGTTGGAAGAGTAGAGCATGAGAGCGTACAGGAGGTTTTCAACCGTAAGCTCTTCGCCACTCTGAAGATATATAGTAACGTAACTCTGTGGGACAAGGTCATTATCACTTCCTTTTATAGTAACCTTGTCGGAAAGAGAGAGATTCTCAATAGCAAGAAGTGCTGTAAGAATCTTGGTTGTACTTGCCGGATAGGTTTTCTGGAAGGCATTCTTCTCATAAAGAACCTCGCCGGTATCTATATCCATAACGACAGCTGAAGTTGCAGTAATATCAGGTGCGTCGTTTGGAATAGGGACTGAAGGAGTTGCATCACTGGAGCTTGCATTTCCTGCGACATTGATAGCTCTGTGATACAGTTTGCCGATCTTGTCCTCCTTGGCATCAGTTTCAGTTGCTGCGCCGACTGTAAGTCCCGGGATAAGACATGCAAGTACAAGACATATCGCTATTAAATTTGATATTAGTCTCTTCTTTTTAAGCATTTGCTTTTTGTTCCTCATTCATGATATGCAGCATTACATTTTATCGTGAAACAAACAGTAAAACAATGCTACATAGATATCAACATTATGATATAAAGGGGTTTAAAAATCAAGAAAAAGAATCCGGCCGTAAACGACCGGATTCTCCTAAAAATATAGATAATATGACTATCTTGGTTGTCCGCAGTTTGGACAGAATTTTGCTCTTGGATCCAGAGGCTGTCCACATTTCGGGCAGTTATTGCTGAGAGGTTGTCCGCAGGACATACAGAATTTAGCTGCAGTGCTGTTCTGAGTTCTGCACTTAGGACATACCATCATGCCGGCTGCGACCGTAGGACCGGATCCGTTGATAACCACCTGCTGACCGCCGGTATATATAGCCTTCTCTATAACAGCAAAGATCTCTGAAGGGAGCTTCTTCTGCTGTATAGCGCCATAGCCTGCTGTAACTGCCAGAGGCCATGCTATAAACCAGCCTATAGCTCCGGCGCCGATCTTATCTGACCATTGACCTTCACCTATAGTTACGTTCAGAACATCGCTGGTAAGCATAAAATGAACTGTTATGGCAAGACGTGTACCCGAAATAGTTTTCCATCCGTCCTTAGGCTGGCTTGCCTGAAGAACATATCCGTCAGTGGTAGGAGAAGATTGTGTCTCCATGTGTTTTTCAAGTCTGCAGAAGGTTTCAACTGCATTTACTATCGCATCCAGTCGGAGTCCCTGTGTCATCCTAAAAGCTCTTGATTCATTTCCCATAAGTATCCCTCCTTTGGTAGTGATATTTTCTGTTTTTTAATCTCCCCGGAACAGAAAATGTATAGCGTTATTATACTATGCGAGGAGCTAAATAGTCAAACAATTCAAGGAGGAGTCCGGGAATGAAAGCTTAAGGTGGTATTACAAAACTGAAGGAAAATACTGGCACGCATTTCATTATATATGTTAGAATGATACATGGCACGTTGTACATGAAAAGAGTGTGCTGGGGTATCAAGTGTTTAAGGTGTTGTAATTAAGGGGACAGACGATGATAACAAAGATTCTCGACAGTATCGACAGCGTTATGTATTACCCGATACTGATCATAGTTATGACCATAGCAGGAATATATTTTACTGTTCGTACAAAGGGTGTTCAGATACGTCTCTTTCCTGAGTCTGTCCGTCTGCTCAAGGAACCGCCTGAGGATAAGAAACAGGTTTCGTCTCTTCAGGCAATGCTTGTTTCAACCGCATCCAGAGTTGGTACGGGAAACATAGTAGGCGTTTCGACTGCCATATGTCTCGGTGGACCGGGCGCATGTTTCTGGATGTGGATCATGTGTATAGTAGGTGCATCCTCAGCATTTATAGAGAGTACACTTGCTCAGATATATAAGAGAAAGAATTCCGATGGCGAATGCTACGGTGGCCCTGCATATTATATAGAAGGCGCTCTTCATGCACCTGCACTTGCTGCTGTTTTCTGTATATTCCTCATTGCAACCTACGCTGTTGGATTTAACCTTCTCTGTTCGTACAATCTTCAGTCTTCGTTTGAGGCATATCCATTTTATAATAAAGCCACACCATTCATAGTCGGCGGAATACTTGCCATACTTACAGGTTACTGTCTCCTGGGCGGTGGAAAGCGTATAGTAAAGCTGACCAGCCTTATAGTCCCTGTTATGGGAATAGCATATGTGGTTATATCACTCATTGTAATCTGCGTAAATATCGCTCATATTCCGTCAATGTTTGTGATGATATTCAAAGATGCATTTGACTTCAAAGCCATATTCGGCGGTATGGCCGGATCATGTCTTATATATGGTGTGAAAAGAGGTTTATATTCAAATGAAGCGGGCGTCGGCTCTGCTCCTAACGCTTCAGCATCAGCAAAGGTTTCACATCCTGCAAAGCAGGGGCTTGTTCAGACCTTATCTGTATATATAGATACACTTCTTCTTTGTACGGCAACAGCACTTATGTGTCTCTCCAGCGGAGTTGAAAGAAGCGAAGCCGTGTCCGGTGCGCCTTATGTTCAGAATGCGATAGCAACTGTATTCGGCAAGGTTGGCCCGACATTCATAACGGTTGCCATGGTGCTCTTTGCATTTACAACTCTTCTTGGCAATCTTTATTATGTTGATAATGCGCTGATCTTTTTAAATAAGAAGAAACAGCCGTCAGAGACCTTCATGCACTTGTTCCATATTGGATGCGCAGTTGTTGTTTTCCTTGGCGCTATCATCCCTATGAATGCCGCATGGGCAGCTGCAGATATTACCATGGGCGGAATGACACTTATCAACCTGCCTACATGCGTGATCCTCGGAAAGATTGCCGTAGACACGCTCAAGGATTATGAGAAGCAGAAGAAGGAAGGTAAGAATCCTCACTTCCATGCAAAGGATATAGGACTGAACGTCGACGAACTGGATTTCTGGAAAGAATAAACTGATATAGAGGTAAATAAATTGAGACTTAGAAATGTAAAGGGCTCCCGTGAAGCCATAGCAGACAACGAATACTGCATCAAGGATTATGAAGGAAGAAAGGGAAAATGGAACGAGGTCTTCGGAAATGATAATCCTATCAAAATAGAAATAGGAATGGGTAAGGGAACCTTCATAATGGAGATGGCGAGAAGGAATCCTGATATCAATTTTATAGGTATAGAAAAATACTCATCGGTTCTGATCCGTGCGCTTGAAAAGATGGCAAAGGAAGAGGAGCCGCCGAAGAATCTCTTCTTTATAAGAATGGATGCAGAATTTATAGAGGATGCTTTTGAAAAGGATGAGGTTTCAGGTATATACCTTAACTTCTCTGATCCATGGCCCAAGAATCGTTATAAGGACAGACGACTTACCTCCGGCAGGTTCCTTGCCAGATATAACAATATCCTGAAGAAGGATGCAGCTGTCGAGTTCAAGACAGATAATCAGGATCTCTTTTCATTTTCGGTTGAGGAAGCTAAAAACAGTAAATGGAATATAGAATATGAAACCAGAGATCTGCATAATACGCCTGAAAATGAAGGAAATGTAATGACTGAGTACGAAAAGAAGTTCTCAGCCCTCGGAAATCCTATCTGTAAGATGATAATAACGAGAGATTTCTAAAGAATTCAGCCGGATTTCTGTTATAGTTTTGGAAAAAGTAACGGATTGAAGCGTAAAAATTGTAAAAATTCAACTAAAATCAAAAAATATGAAAATTTTGGTTGATTTTATAAAAAACATATACTATAATTCATCAAGTGTCGAGTCGATAACACTTGACTTTATACGGGCCGCTAGCTCATTTGGTAGAGCACCTGACTCTTAATCAGGGTGTGCGGGGTTCGAGCCCCCGGCGGCCCACACAGGAGGGCTGAGGACTTAGTTAACCTAGGTTTTTGGCCTTTTTTTTGTGCAATTTTAAAAAGAGACCGCTGAAGCGATTCTTTACTTATTTTATATCATATAGTAAGATATTATCGTCAGTTTAAGCATGACATTGGAAAGAGAAAAACAGTTGGCTTTATATCATTATTATTGGAGGTTACAAAGCCTATGAATAAAAGAATGAAAAGAATACTTGCCTTGGCATTGGTTCTGATATTAGGATTACAGCTCGTGGCTTGCGGATCTGTTGCATCAGGCAAAAGTCCGTTCAGTACTGTAAAGGAAAACCTTGAAGCTCTCAGGGAGCAGAGAAAGGGTCAGGTTACTGACAGGGAAACAGTTGATACAGATACAGGCAGGGTTGATACCCCTACAGAGGAGCCTACTACAGAGGCAACGACAGAAGCAACTACTGAGACGACTACGGAGACAGCATCAAATGGACTTGTAGGTGAATGGCTCTGCTATAAGATGGACTCTTCAACAAACAGCGTTTCTGAAGATGATATGAAGAAACTCGGGGATGCCGGAATGTATGTCTACCTTATAGTAAAGGATGACGGAACGGCTCAGTTCTATCTTTTCAGTACAGGATATCCTCTTACATGGAATGATTCAGCATTCGGAAGTGCAGACGGTTCATATTATAACTCGGTTCCGTATAATCTGGATGGTGATGAGCTGGAGATGTACAACGACCAGAGCGGCGACAAGATGTTCTTCAGAAGAGTAAACAACATCCAGTCCATTATAAACGGAAATGGTGATACAGAGCCTGAGAAAGAAGGCGTTCCTACCCCATCAGGAACATGGGAGGATCATAAGCTTCTCACTCTTAGCTATGCCGTTCCTGATAACTTCGTTCAGGATACAGAGCTTGGCGAGATCGATGAAGCAAACGGATATTATAATGAATGCTGGGTTCTTTATGATAACGAAAATGACAAGAACGTATATAATTCAATAGACGTTTATGTATATGATAAGTCAAAAGAAACAAATCCTGACGGAGTAGCTATGCTTGAAGAAGAATATGCATCATCAAAGGATGAGGATTGGGAGTTCAGCGGATTCCAGGATTCCAGTCTCGATAATATCGGTGCAGTCCGTAAGGCTATGGCATATACTTCGAAGTACAACGCAGGTTATGAATATGTATATCTTTTCGAAGATGATACATATGTATATGAAGTAATCTGTGGCGATCATGATGAACTCAGCAATTACAGACTTACATTTGAGAAGAAATTAAGCAGATAATTAAAGATTTGGTTTTATGCGGGCAGGTTGATTCCTGCCCGTTTTTATGATATCGTTACATTTCAGTTGAAATACTTATGATTATTCAAAATTTTGCATGTCTTAAGTTGAAAGGTGAACTCATGTATATAGAAGAAAGAGATACCATAGCTGCCATAGCTACAGGAATGGGCAATTCCGGAATCGGAATCGTAAGAATAAGCGGACCGCTTTCCATTTCCGTAGCAGATAAGCTTTTCAGAGGCAGGAAAAAAGTAAATGAAATGAACACCTATACTGCGGCATACGGACATGTGGTAGACAGAGAAGGTGAAGTCATAGACGAGACAGTTCTTCTTCTCATGAAGGGACCGCACACCTATACGACAGAGGATACTGTCGAGCTGGATTGCCATGGAGGAAGCTTTGTACTAAAGAAGGTTTTGGAAAGAGTCGTTGAGTGCGGCGCCAGACTTGCAGAGCCGGGCGAGTTCACGAAGAGGGCTTTCCTTGGCGGACGTATAGACATGTCTGAAGCGGAAGCAGTTATGGATGTCATAAATGCGGAGAGCGATATGGCACTCAGAAATTCGCTTGGGCAGCTGAAGGGCGACCTCAGAGAGAAGATAATAAGTCTCCGTGAGAAGATAATATATGAGACAGCATTTATTGAATCAGCGCTGGATGATCCTGAGAATTACAGCCTCGATGGATATAAAGAGAAATTAACAATAATTGTTGATAACCTTCTGGAATCCGTTGATAGCATGATGACAACATGTGAAAATGGAAGGCTTATCAAAGAAGGAATAAGAACGGCGATAGTCGGAAGACCGAATGTCGGAAAGTCTTCCATACTGAATATGATGCTTGGAGAGACCAGAGCAATCGTTACAGATATTGAGGGAACAACAAGAGATACTCTGGAGGAAACTGCATCAATAGGAGGAATAATACTCAGACTTATTGATACGGCAGGAATAAGAGATACTGTTGATACTGTTGAAAAGATCGGTGTTGATAAAGCCAGAGAGAATATTGGAAGCGCTGACCTTATACTTTTCATAGTCGACGGTGCAAGTGAAGTAAAGGATGATGATCTTGCCATAATAAATGAGCTTCATGGAAAGAAGGTCATAGCACTTATTAATAAGGAAGATCTTCCGCAAAAGATTGATATGGATAAGCTGGAGTCAGAGCTTTCAAATGTTGGCTGCACTGACATAATAAGTATATCCGCAGTGGAAGAAACAGGAAAAGAACTGCTGTATGACAGGATTCGCGAGCTTTTCTTTAAAGGCGAGATAAAAGTAACTGATCAGATTATAATAACAAACGAAAGACACAAGGAAGCACTGGAGATGGCAAAAACAAGCCTGCTCCGTGTTAAGGACAGTATAGCAGATGATATGGGAGAGGATTTCTATACCATAGATCTGATGGCAGCATATGAGAGCCTTGGCAGGATCATAGGGGAGACACTGGAAGATGATCTTGCCGATAAGATATTCAGAGAATTCTGCATGGGAAAGTGAGGAACCGGTAACATGCCGCATGTTGAAGAAAGTTACGATATAGTAGTAGTTGGTGCAGGTCACGCGGGATGCGAGGCTGCGCTTGCTGCAGCAAGGATGGGCTTCGAAACCATCCTTTTTACAGTGAGCATGGACAGCGTGGCACTTATGCCCTGCAACCCTAACATAGGCGGAAGCTCCAAGGGACATCTGGTAAGAGAGATAGATGCACTTGGCGGAGAGATGGGAAAGAATATAGATAAGACCTATATTCAGTCCAAGATGTTAAATGTATCGAAGGGGCCTGCAGTTCATTCGCTCAGAGCACAGGCTGACAAAGTAGAATATACGAAGGAGATGAGGCTTACTCTTCAGAATGAGCCACGTCTTACACTGCGTCAGCAGGAGGTTTCCGAGCTTATTGTGGAACCATTCGTAGAAGCTGATACTGAGCCTGAAAATGTAAACAATATCGGTGGCTACAGAGCACGTGTTACAGGAATTGTTACCTGCTCAGGAGCTATCTACCATGCCAAGGCGGTTATACTCTGTACCGGAGTTTACCTGAAGGCGAGATGTATATACGGAGATACCATACAGGAAACGGGGCCAAATGGACTTATGGCAGCAAATCATCTGTCCACATCCATGAAAGATGCCGGCATAGGTATAAGGAGATTCAAGACAGGTACTCCGCCTAGAATAGATAAAAAGTCCGTGGACTTCTCTAAGATGCAGGAGCAGAAGGGAGATGAGCGGATCGTTCCATTTTCCTTTGAAAACAGAGAAGAGGATATACGAAGAGAACAGATATCCTGCTGGCTTACTTACACAAATGAAGAAACACATGAGATAATCCGTAAAAATATAGATCGTTCACCGCTCTACTCGGGAGTTATCGAGGGAATAGGACCAAGATACTGTCCGTCGATAGAGGATAAGATTATGAAATTCCCTGATAAGGACAGACATCAGCTGTTCCTTGAGCCTGAAGGTGAGTTTACAAATGAAATGTATCTGGACGGAATGCCTTCATCAATGCCGGAAGATGTTCAATACAGAATGGTACATACAGTTCCAGGACTTGAAAATGCAAAGATAGTCAGAAATGCATATGCAATCGAGTATGACTGCATATCCGCAACCTGTCTCAAGCCTACACTTGAATTTGATGATATAGAGCTGCTTTATTCTGCAGGACAGATAAATGGAAGCAGTGGATATGAAGAAGCTGCCGCGCAGGGGCTTATGGCAGGAATAAATGCAGCCAGAAAGCTTCAGGGTAAGGATCCGGTAGTTCTTTCCAGATCAGATGCCTATATAGGAGTATTGATAGACGATCTGGTTACTAAGGAAACGAAAGAACCTTACAGAATGATGACCAGCAGAGCAGAATACAGACTTCTGCTCCGTCAGGACAACGCGGATCTCAGACTTACGGACATAGGCCATGATATAGGACTTATAAGTGAAGAAAGATACGCTGCATTTGTCGAAAAGAGAAATATCATTGAAAATGAGATAGAAAGACTGAAGAAAACATTTGCAGGTGCAAATGAAGAAGTAAACAATTTACTTCAAAAGTACGAAAGCACTCCGATAACCTCAGGAATCACAATGGAATCTCTTATACGTAGACCGGAGCTTTCATATGAAGCCTTGGAACCGATAGATAAAGACAGACCTGAATATATGGATGGAACAGGAATCTCCAGGGAGATTGCTGAACAGATAAATATATCTATTAAGTATGAAGGATATATAAAAAGACAGAAGGAACAGGTTGATCAGTTCCTTCGAATGGAAGGAAAGAAGATTCCTGACGATATAGATTATTCCAAAGTGAATAATCTTCGAAAAGAAGCCCGTCAGAAGCTTGAAGATGTCAGACCGGTTTCACTTGGTCAGGCTTCCAGAATTTCCGGAGTATCACCTGCCGATGTAAATATGTTGATGCTCTATCTCAAATATTCTGCTCACTGAGTACGAATCTGGAATTTGAATTTTATAGATTGATCTGTGACGATTAACAGGAACGTTTCTGAATTGCTGTTTGCAATTTTAAGAAGCGTTCTTTTTTTGCTCTGTTTTTGCACCCCAAACCACTACCCTTGTTGATGGCTGCCCTGAGTTATCAACACACCTCCGAACGCAATCCACAATTTTTGTTGATAACTCGCAATATATTGTGTACAAGATTGGCAAATATCATAAAAAATCTAAAAAAAAGCACAAAATTTTGTGATAGGTATAGGTTTTACTATCTTTTTATATGATAATAAGGTAGAATATTAGGGATTATTCAAAGATTTTGTTATAAGAGGCAAAAAATGGACTATATAGTACTAGACCTTGAGTGGAATCAGAGCCCGAATGGGAAGAAGGGTGAACACCCAAGAATGCCATTTGAGATCATAGAGATAGGTGCTGTGAAGGTCGATGAGCATATGGGTATCGTCGACAAGTACAGTGCGCTTATCAAACCGAAATTATATAGGAAGCTTCAAAGGCAGATCAAAGAGATGCTCAGTTATGATGAGAAGGATCTCGCGGAGAAAGGCCGCATATTCCCTGATGTATGTAAGGAATTCCTTGCATGGTGCGGGGAAGACTATGCATTCTGTACGTGGGGACCGTCTGATCTCTACATACTTCAGGAGAATATGGCTTTCTATAATATGAAGAAGCTCCCATTTCCGCTGAAGTTCTACAATGTTCAGCAGATTTATGCAGATGAGTTCATAGAAGACAAGGTTGTATGTAAGCTTGAGAAGGCTGTTAATGATATGAATATCCCGGAGGATATTCCTTATCACGCTGCCATAAATGATGCCATATATACAGCAAAAGTCATGGCCACTAAGAAATTTCCGAAATTAAAGGATAAATTTACAATAGATACATTCAGACATCCTGTAAAAAAGGATGAAGAGATAGTGTCCTATCATGATGGTTATCTGGAGCAGATATCCGGTGAATACCGAAGTAAGCAGGAAGCTATGGAGGACAAGGATATAACAACTATCCTCTGTTGTAAATGCGGAAGGAAATGCACCAAGAAGATAAGATGGTTCCAGAGCAGCCAGCATACAGAGCTTGCTGTGGGAAAATGCTGGAAGCATGGATATATGCAGGGCAGAATAAGATTTAAGTCTGCCGGTGGAAGTGATGACAATATATTTGTTATCAAGAAGGTGACCAAAATCAGCAAGAACGGTCTTGTAGAGGTCAGAATAAAGCAGGAAATGCTCCGTGAAAAAAGAAGAGAAAAGAGAAATTCTAAAGAGGCTTCTTCTTAATATCGCCGGCCTTCCTCGGAAGGCGCTTAGGTGAAGGCTTTCCCTTCTTAATTATAATGAAGCTTCTTTGAATATCCGAATCAGGAAGAAGCATTTTGTCAGCGCGGATCAGCTTACCGCCTGAAATACTGATCGCATTTGATGCAGCTTTCAGTTCATAATCTATTTCACCGGATTTGTACGGTATGAAGAGACCGTTGGTTTTTGCAAATGGAAGGCTGTATTCAGTCAGCACAGAAAGGCTTGAAACTGCACGCGAAGTAACGAGGTCAAAACCCTCACGGAGTGATGGTATAGGAGTTTCCTCGCTGAAATCCAGACGTGTTTCATCGGATAATGAGACACCTTTATTGTGAGCTGCTTCCTCGGCTCTGCCGTGAAGTGCTGTAATACCGGTAAGACCAAGTTCGGAGATTACTTCATCCAGGAACTTTACTCTCTTACCAAGAGAATCCAGAAGAACTACCTCTAGATTCGGAAAAGCAATCTTGAGAGGGATTCCCGGAAATCCGGCTCCGGTTCCGACATCTATCATTCGAGGGGAAGACGCAGAAAGTAACTTACGGAATTCAGGAATCTTATATATCATAAGGCTGTCGGTGAAGTGCTTAAGTATCACATCATCTTTTTCAGTGATAGCAGTAAGATTCATGACCTTGTTTTTTTCAATAAGAAGATTATAGTATTTATCAAATTGTTTGAGCTGAGCGGATGAAAGTTCAAGTCCGACAGAGCTCAGAAGTGAATTAAGTCTTTGCATAATTGTATCCTTAATGTTATAAATATTGTTTGAAAGACAATCAGTATTATATCAGTTAAATGGCTACATAACAATCAGAGAGAGAGGATAGAAAGTTGAAAACTATAAGAAGAGTTGGATTCATAATGGCAGCAATTCTGTTCATCGTTTCATTTGCACTTATTTATGTTGCAATGTCAACCGGACTTTTGCCGACAAAATACTGCATTATATTTATGATAATACTCGGAATCATTCCGATATTCATAGTTCTCATGCAGGCAAATAAAAAATCCGGAATTGCCGGAAGCATAATTGCCTTCATTCTGTCAATATTCCTCCTGATAGGAACATTCTACCTTCATAAAACAAATAAGACTCTCGATAAAGTTTCAGGTACTCAGGTTGAGGTAAGTGTTGTAAATGTATATGCCAGCGCAAAGGACCCTGCTGAGTCTATAAAGGAAGCTGTTGATGAAGATTACAGCTTCGGATATGTGGCTGAAAATGAAAATGGCATGGTTAATATGACCATAAACGAGATCAATACTGACTACGAAGCAAATATCAACACAACTGAATACGCATCTGTTTATGAAATGGTGGATGCATTCAATTCCGGAGATATTCAGGCAATGATAACCGGTTCTGCTTATCTTGCACTTCTTGATGAAGATGAGAATTATTCATCCGTTAAGGATAATCTCAAAATTCTTATGGCTAATCAGGTTGAAACTGAAGTCAGTGACAAGGATGACGATGATCTTGATGCAGCTTCAATAGATAAGGATCATTTCATTGTATATATAAGCGGTATCGATACCGAAGGAAGCGTAAGCACTACAAGCCGAAGCGACGTTAATATACTCGCAGTTGTAAACAATAAGACAAAGACAGTTCTTCTTATATCAACACCAAGAGATTTCTACGTTCCGCTTTCCATTTCAAATGGACAGCGCGATAAGCTTACTCATGCAGGTGTACATGGTATCGAATGCTCCATGGATACACTCGGAATGCTCTATGACGAGAAGGTAAGCTACTATGCAAAGATGAATTTCACCGGCTTCACAAGAGTAATCGATGCACTCGGCGGAGTAGATGTTGATTCACCTTCAGATTTCTCTTCACTTGGAAATGAATATCATTTCACCAAGGGTATGAATCATCTTAACGGACCTGCTGCTCTCGCTTTTGCAAGAGAAAGAGGAAATGTATCGGGCGGCGACAGAGGTCGTGGAAATGACCAGATGTTGATAATAGATGCAGTTCTTCATAAGATGATGTCCAAGGACATGCTTCTTAACTATGAAGAAATCATGGAAAGTGTTGAAGGAAGCGTTGAGACCAGCATGGACAAGGAAGAGATAGCATACCTCGTTCAGACACAGCTTGATTCAGGAAGTGATTGGACTATACTCAAGTATCGTGTAAATGGATCGGATTCCGAGGGCGCATGCTTCTCAACAGGTTCACAGATACTCTATGTTATGGAACCGGATCAGGAAACTGTTGATTTCGGTAGCGACCTTATAGATAAGGTTATCAAGGGTGACAATGTAACCCAGAGCCAGATAGATACCTTCATGGTAGATCACAATTACTAAAATACCTCGTAAGCATCGTTAGATGAAGAAAGGGACATGATATGAATACAGTTGAAAAACCGATATTGGTAGTCATGGCAGCCGGAATGGGCAGCCGTTTCGGTGGACTTAAGCAGATAGCAGATGCAGATGGCAAAGGCCATGCACTTATAGATTATGCCGTAGCTGATGCACTTCGTGCAGGCTTCGGAGAAGTTGTTTTTATCATTAGAAAAGACATATCCGATGACTTCAAGGAAAGTGTCGGAAAGAGAATAGAAAATGTAACGAAGGTTACATATGTCTATCAGGATCTTTCAATGATACCTGACGGAGAGACAGTCCCTTCAGACCGCGTAAAGCCTTGGGGAACAACTCATGCAATCTGGTGCGCAAGAGAGGTTCTTAAGGGAAGACAGTTCCTTACTGTAAATGCTGATGACTTCTATGGCGAAGGTGCATACAGAGTAGCGGCTGATTTCTTCAGCTCCGAGAATGCAGCTGATGTATTTGCCAATATTGGTTATGAGGTAGTCGGAACACTTTCAGATAAAGGTACTGTTTCAAGAGGAATCTGTAAGGTTAAGAACGGAGAGCTTGTCAGAATAGACGAGAGAAAGAAGATCAAGCTCGAGGATGGCAAGGGATACTTCACACTCGACGATGGTGCTACATTTACAGAAATACCTGCTGATGCAGTTGCATCGATGAACATGTGGGCATTCAACGCCGGCTTCATAGATGATATAAGCGAAAGCTTCGAACAGAGACTCAGAACAGGAATCAAGGAAAAGCCTCTTACATTTGAGGAAACCCTTTCGGAAGCAGTCCAGAATATGATGGAAAGAAATGCAGCTCACGTAAAGGTTCTTCCGACTGACGAAGAATGGATGGGAATGACATATCAGGAGGATATGCCTCTCGTCAGAGCACATCTTGAAAAGCTTGTCAGCGCCGGAGCATATCCGGAGTTTGAATAAATACGTATAACAAAGGGACGGTTCAAAATGGTAAAAACCAGATGGAATCGTCCCTGTTAATTTGTTGTATTATTACCACGAAAGCTCCGTTGCGTGCAGCGGATGAAGATTATAGCGGATGATGTCCTTAATCTGAGTTTTTTTCATTTTTATGCAAGTCCGTCAGGGAATTCCTTCCCCTGTTTTCTCCAATGATCAAAATATAATTCTTCGGTAGCAAGTGCCATCTTGGTGACAGCGAATTCGCATTTGTCAGGATCCGGATATATATACCAGGTATCCTTCAAAGTATTAAGATCAACACAGTCACCGAATTTGCCAAGATATTCATATTCAATATGGCATGAATAGAGCGACGGAACAGTCTTTATCATTTCAAATGGATCGCCGTCCATGTCTGTTCCTTTGACTGTGAATCCGTTCATATTATGAATCATGGTTCCCGTGCCGAGTGGGATGAACTTCTTTGCATTTGGAAGAGAGTCTACTCTTACCGGAAGTTCGCCTGACGAATATGTTCCTTCTGCTATTTCCTTCTTTACATTTTCTCTTTCCCATTCGTACCAGTCAGGGATGTGAGAGAATTCCGTCTCGCCGGAAAGAGCATCAAGCTCACCGAGTTCAGTCATGTTCCATTCCTTACCGCAGGCATTACATTTAAGAATAGTACCTGATGAAGACATCTTGTATTCTGCACGGCAGGCAGGGCACTGATAGAGAACTTTGTGTAGTCCTTCGGCACGGCCTTTATATGTTATCCTGATTCCTCGTTCCTTCAGCCATGCAAAATCATCATACTGAAACATTTCTACGATTTTACTGTTTATCTCATCAACGGACAGTTTCTTCAGATCTTCAGGGTCGAAAATCTTGGTGAATTCCGCCTCTGTAGGTTTGACGCCGCGGTCATGGAGATTCCAGAATGGTGAGTTTACATGGTGACCGTGACATATCATTGTAACAACAGGAACCTTGAGCAGCTTACAAAGCTTACCAAGTGATTCGGGGAGCACGGCAGTTGTTCCGCACAGAGAGTATCTGGCCTCAGGATAAATGATGGCAACATCTCTGTTCTTGATGGTACGCATAAGCTGTTTAACAAGAATCGTATCGTTCGTGAATTTTCTTTTACATATACATCCAACATCACGGAGCAGTTTTTCGCGTCCTATGAAACCATCTATCGCAACTACATAATTGGCTCTCCATGGATAAATGGTCTTGGTTGCAACCTTGAAATCCATGAATGCATTATGATTGCAGAGCATTACAAATGGAGGCTTAAGGCCTTCGATGTTGTTCTTTTTTATAATGCATTTATGTTTGGAAACATCCGGTGCACTGAGAATATAAGTGAGAGGACGCAGATACCACTTCGTCCTGACCGGCGGTTTCTTCATATCAAATCTTTCAAAATTATCTGCCATAAATCCCCCATAAATAACAGACAGAAAACGTCTCTCTGAAAATGAAACGAAATTACAGAATAATTATGCCATATTATCTAAGTTTTTTAAACGATGAAAAATGCGGTTTTTTAATGCTCATTTAATAATGACGGGTTATTCTCGTATCATCACAAAGAAAACCATCAAAGAAAGGATGTGGTGACCATGAAGAAGAAACCGATATTTGCAATAGTGTTTAGCATACTGCTGACAGGTTATACTGTGTTCGCGTTGCTGGATGCTTTTGTTATCCCGCATGATGCGGTAGTTCTGTCCGAGGTCAGCACATCTACCGAAACCACGGAAACCACAGAAAATAATGTCGAGGAACGTAAGCCGTCCGGTGGAAAACAAGGAAAGCGCAGCAGATCAGAAAAGAACAGTGACAAAGAGGATTCTACAGTAGTTGTGGATTCGGAAGATGAAACGAGTACTTTAAGTACAGAAGGAATCATTACAGAAACATCGGATGGATGGAAATATGAAAGCGAAAATGTAACGATAACCATAACCAAGAAGTATATAGATAACACATATGTTTACATAGCTGATGTGGAGGTCAGTGATACAGCGCTTCTTAAGTCTGGGCTTGCTGAAGGAACTCTTGGAAGAAACATAACCGCGAAGACTTCAGAGATAGCAGAAGAGGTAAATGCAATACTGGCAATCAACGGAGATTTCTATGGTTTCCGCGATACGGGATATGTCATGAGAAGTGGATATCTCTACAGAGAAACCAGCGGAGACAGTGACCAGGAGGACCTCGTTATATATGAAAATGGAACTATGGAAATAATAAATGAAAGTGACATATCAGCATCAGAGCTGGCTGCTAACGGGGCAAGAGAGATATACTCATTCGGCCCGGGAATTGTGAAGGATGGCGAGATATGCATTGACGAAAATACAGAGGTTGATCAGAGTATGAGATCCAATCCCCGTACTGCTATAGGGTATTACAGTGCCGGACATTATTGCTTTGTTGTATCTGATGGAAGAACGAGTGAGAGTACCGGACTCAGTCTTTATCAGCTGGCAGAAGTAATGGAAGACCTCGGAGTTGAATGCGCATACAATCTTGACGGTGGTGGGTCATCAACGATGTACTTTAATGGAGAGGTAATCAATAATCCGACTACAAATGGAAATAAGATCAGTGAGAGAAGTGTAAGTGATATTATTTATATTTCTCAGTAGGAAGGATGTGAAATTATGAAGAAGATTAAAGAGATAAAGAAGGCACCGATAGTATATATCGGAGTATCAGTTTTATGCCTCATTACATTTATAATATATAATCAGTTTTCGCATGGAGTTACATCGCCATATATGACGTACCTTTTTGCATGGCCGTTACTTCTCGGCTTCGTTCCGTATGCCTTGCTTACCAGGATACCGGGCGCATATTATCCGGGACGCATAGCTGCAAATGTATATAACTCCGGAGTTGCATCGATAACCGTCAGTTCTCTTCTGAAGGGAATCTTCGATATCGCCGGCAACTCATCCATATATCAGTCATTACTCATGTCCATCGGAGTCGGGCTTTTAATGTTCGGAGTATTCATTTACCTGATACCGATTTTGATGATGAGGAATATAGAGAAGAAGGATGCGAAGATTGATGACCGCTCGAGAAGAATGGTTTCTTCGGAACAGGGCTACTCTTTTATACAATCGAAATCCTCATAGAAAGATGGATATGATTTATTAACAGCAAATGGATCATTGATCGTTACAGGGCCGCTGCAGGCTATACTCAGGACTGCAGCGGTCATTGCTATTCTGTGGTCATTGAAGGAATTAATAGTTCCGCCGGAAAGTGATGGTTTGCCGGTAATAACAAGACATGAACCATCGGAGTTCATTTCCTGTGAATCAGCAGAAGAAGATTCGTATATCTCAGCACCGAGACCGGTTAATGTTTCAATAATAGTTTTCACACGGTCGCTTTCCTTGATACGAAGACGCTCGATGTTTCTTATAGTTGTAGTCCCCTCTGCAGTTGCCGCAACAGCTGACAGAATCGGAACGAGATCAGGGATATCCGCTGCATCTATATCAATGCCATGAAGATGCCCACCTTTTACAGTGACTGAAGACAGCGGAGCGTCGCTTTTTGTCGATCCGGAATTAATGTCATCGTGTGACATGATTGTTATATCTGCTCCGAATTCACGAAGTAGATCAACGATTCTTTTATCACCCTGAGGGGAATTCATATCAAGACCGGTGACAGTAACTCCATCCTTTGACATAGCACCGGCCGAAAGGAAAAAGGCTGCATTCGACCAGTCGCCGCTGACCGTACATTCCTTCGGAGAGTTATACTGCTGATTTCCTTTTATGCTGAACACCGTAGATATTTCTGATCTGGTGGACTCGTTTATCGAAGCCGGATTGTCAGGGACCATTTCCTCATAATCAATCCCAAACATATCCAGAACTGATAAAGTAATATCAACATAAGGGCGTGATTCAAGTTTGCCGGTAACACGTATTTCACTGTCCTCCTTTGCCATCGGAAGGGCAAGAAGAAGGCCGGTTATATATTGAGAAGAGATATTTCCGGCAATTTCATATATTCCGCCTGACATTTTTCTATTAATTGAAAATGGATTGCTCCCCATTTCGGACATAGTTACGCCATGGCGTTCCATTTCCTCATAGAGAGGAGAGAGAGGTCTCTCTGAAAGTCTTCCGTGCATAGTTATGGCAGTATCAAATCCGAGCACGCCGAGTATCGGAAGCAGGAATCTGAGAGTTGAACCGCTTTCACCACAGTCAACGCTGTACGTTTTTGATACTTTGTCATCCCTGCGAATCGGAGAAACAACAAACCCGTCCTCGACCTTCTCAAATCTTGCTCCAAGCTTCGTCATACAGTCAATAGTCGCCTCGATATCCTTCGAGCTCGTATTAATCCTGATTCTCGTCTCCTCCGAAGCCAGCGATGCAGCGATAATGAGTCTGTGAGCATGCGATTTCGAAGCTATGGCAGGAACAACTCCTCCGATACGATATTTATATGTATGTAATGTAATACTATTTTCCATCAATCTCTTCCTTGGCGAGTTTTCCGTCATGCAGCAGATTCCACATGGTCTCAGCGTCATTATCCTCGAGTGCTTTTTTGTATTCGGCAAGATAATCCGTCAGATAATCAATTTCATTTATTATATTATCGCGGTTCTCAAGAAAGATCTCCGTCCACATGGTCTCATTCAGCCATGCAACACGCGTCATATCATTGTAGCTTCCGGCTGAAAAACCTTTGTGTCCTTTCGCGGTCGGACTCTTGATAAATGCATTTGAAATGATATGCGGCATTTCAGATGTGAAAGCTATGACTTCATCATGTTCCTCAGGAGTGCAGACGGTGAGACGTCCGAACTCACAAGGTCCGAAAGCATCTTTGATCTCTTTCATGGAAGAAGCAGTGAGCTTACCCTCCGGGCAGATTATAAGTGAAGCCTTTTTGAAAAGAGAACCGGTAGCATATTTATATCCTGAATATCTCTTTCCGGCCATAGGATGTCCACCCACGAATTTGAAACCGTGCTTCTTCGCAACAGGGAAGAGTTCGTGGCATATCTTCCTCTTAAGACCGCCGGCATCAACTACGAGCGCACCCTTCTTAATAAGCTTTGCATGATCCTTCACGAAGTCGATGATTGCATCAGGATAGAGAGCGACGATAAGAAGGTCACATTCACCTATATTCTCATCTGTCAGAACATCATCTATAGTTCCTTCAAGCTTCGCAAAATGGGCAACCGAAATAGTTCTGTTATAGCCCAGAATCTTTGCGTCGGAATTCTCTCTGTAAGCTTTGGCATATGAAGCGCCGATAATTCCGAGACCGACAACGCCTACAGTTTTTATTCCGGTTTTATTTGAATAGGAAACTTCATTTGGATTTACATTTCCTCTTTTTATCGATTCAACCATATCGAGGGACTCGACGAGCTCTGTATCTATGCGGCTTGTTTTGCCCTTAAGACTTATGACGGTCTGACCTGTTCCTTCAAGAATCTGGCACTTTACACCCTGCTCCTCAAACCAGGAAGTAAGTCCCTGTATTTCATTTTCGGTTGTACCCTTTTTTAAAACCGCTATCATTTCATTTTACCTCTTTGATTTATAATTCAGAAAATCAGTCCTGATACTTTAATACTTTAGCGCACTAAAATATAACATTACTCACTTTTTTTGTCAAATCAATGATATAATACTACTAATACGGTGGCAAGCCTTATTGTATTCCTGCGGGTGATTTAGAGGCGGCCGCGATGACACGTGACAGAGTATCGTAACATTAAACATGTTGATATAGGGGAGTTAAAACTTGATTAAGCTGGATAGAAATCAGAATTGGAAAATGCGTATAGTCGGTGAAGAGGATTTTATCCCTGCAGCTGTCCCGGGCTCAGTTTATAATGACCTCCTGAATTCCGGCCGGATGGAAGATCCATATTACAGAGATAATGAGGATGCTGCACTCGAACTCATGAAGCATGATTTTGAGTATTTCGGTACATTTGATATAGATGAAGCGGAAATGGACCGAATGGACGAAGTTATACTCCGTTTCAATGGACTTGATACCATCGCTGATATTGCACTGAACGGGACTTCCCTCGGCAGAACTGATAATATGCATCGTACCTGGGAATACCCTGTGAAGCATCTTCTGAGACCGATAGATAATGAACTGGTAATTGTATTTCATTCTCCGACAGAATATATAGCGGAGGAGTTCAGAAAGGACCCTGCAATACTCGGAACTGAGGATGCCATGCGAGGCTTTCCGAAGATAAGAAAAGCTCACTATATGTTCGGATGGGACTGGGGTCCGAGGCTTCCCGATGCCGGTATATGGAAGGAAGTCGAGCTGCTCGGGATTAAGAAAGCAAGGCTTTCGAGAGTATATACACATCAGATATTTAATAAAGATTATTCTGAAGTGATTTTAGAGACGGATGTTTCAATAGACGCAGTAAGCTCTTTGCAAATCCAGTCTGTTAAAAATGATTCAGACCTCGATGCTGACATTAATGATATAAAAGTTCAGATTACACTCATGGCGCCCGATACACTGTCTACGATGACAGAGAATGCCATATATGAGATTTCAGAAGGCGTGAGAATTGAGTCATCGAAGATTTCAATATCCAAGAACATGATGGTACAGAATCCACACCTATGGTGGCCGAACGGACTCGGCGAACAGCCTCTTTATACACTGATCGTGAAGCTTGTTGATGAAACCGGAGCGGAAATTGATTCCGTGACGCGGTGCATCGGACTACGAAGGTTCGAGGTCAGCACTGAAAAAGATGAATACGGTTCAGAATTTGCATTCATGGTAAATGGTGTGAAGTTCTTCGCCATGGGTGCGAACTACATACCTGAGGACAATATACTTTCACGCACGAACAGGGAGAGAACGTACGATCTTCTGAAACAATGCGTCGCAGTGAATTTTAATTCAATCCGTGTATGGGGAGGCGGCTTCTATCAGTCGGATGATTTCTATGACATATGCGACGAGCTCGGGCTTGTTGTATGGCAGGACTGCATGTTTGCCTGTGCAAATTACAGGCTGACGCCTGAATTTAAAGAGAATATTTCGGCAGAACTCGTGGACCAGATCAGAAGACTTTCACATCATACATGTATAGGACTTTGGTGCGGCAATAACGAAATGGAGATGTTTGCTGCTCAGGGCGAATGGGGAGCAACGGATGAGATACGTGCCGACTACCTTAAGATGTATGAAGAGCTCTTCCCTAAGATAATGGCAGAGGAGGATCCCGACAGGTTCTACTGGCCCGCATCACCTTCCTGTGGCGGAGGTTTTCTGGATCCGAATTCCGAAGCTATGGGCGATGCACATTACTGGGATGTATGGCATGGAAACAAACCATTTACCGAATACAGGAAGTTCCATTTCCGCTTCCTTTCCGAGTTCGGCTTCCAGTCATTTCCATCCATCAGAACCATAGAAAGCTTTACGGAGCCTTCGGACAGAAACGTGTTCTCCTATATCATGGAGAAACATCAGAGAAATGCGGCTGCAAATGGAAAGCTCATGAATTATCTCGGTCAGACCTACCTATATCCGACCGACCTTGATACTCTCATATATGCGACTCAGCTTCTTCAGGCAGAAGCCATACGTTACGGGGTCGAGCATCTCAGACGTAACAGAGGACGATGCATGGGAGCAACATACTGGCAGCTAAATGACTGCTGGCCTGTAGCATCGTGGTCATCCATAGATTATTACGGAAGGTGGAAAGCTCTTCATTATTACGCAAAGAGGTTTTTCTCACCGGTTATGATATCCTGTGAGGAAGAAGGACTTCTGACGCAGAGCAGTAATGTAAATGCAGAACCATTTGAGGTAAAGAAATCCATACGTCTTTCTGTAACGAATGAAACGAAAGATCAACACGCCGGAAAAGTAAAGTGGCAGCTAAGGGATACAGACGGAAGCATAATCCGCGAAGAAGCAGAGGATATAGTGATTGATGCATTGTCCTCGAAATGGCTTGAAAGGATTGACCTTCCTGAGGCAAAGATCTATGAGAACTACGTCAGCTATCAGTACATCGAGAATGATGAAACTATATCTGAGGGAACCGTTCTTTTCTGCCCGCCTAAACATTTTAGATTTGTCGATCCGGAACTTACTATCGATGTAAAAAAATCTGTATCAGGTGACACAGAAAAGTCTCAGGAATATGATGAGATAACAGTTTCATCAAAACACTATGCAAAGAGCATAGAGATAAGAAATAAGCAGGATGACCTTATATTATCTGATAACTTCTTTGACCTGAACGGTGGGGAAAGAAAGATAAAGATCATAAAAGGAAATGCGGACGGAATCGTAATCCGAAGTGTTTACGATATAAGATAAACGCAGAGAATAGATACACAAAATATAAAGGTGGCAAAATGGATAATAAATATTTATTCGGAACAGAAGAAAACATTGAATTCCTCAGAGATAACTCAAAGAGGCTACTTGATTTTGGAAGACACTTTCCATCTCCGGGAGGTGGAAGCTATTATCTCGGAGATAACGGGACTCCATGGAAGGACCGACCTATAGAAACATGGATAACCTGCCGTATGGCGCATGTTTACAGCATAGGTCATATGATGGGTGATCCCGGAAGTCGTGTGCTTGCGGAAGCAGCAGTAAAAGGACTTCTGGATGAGCTTTATGACGGAGATAACGGCGGCTGGTTTGCAGGTAAGAATCCGGATGGAAGCATACTTCCGACCAAGCAGTGCTATGCACATGCATTCGTAATCCTTGCGGCATCAAGTGCATGGCTTGCAGGTATAAAAGGAGCGGAGAAGCTTCTGGATATGGCAACACTTACCTACGACCGGTATTTCTGGGATGATAAAACAGGACTTTCAGTAGATACCTGGAATACGGAATTCACTGAGCTGGATGATTATCGGGGGCTCAATGCCAATATGCATACAGTCGAAGCATTTCTCGCTGTTGCTGATGCAATGGATATTATGATGGGACCGGGCTCGGGACAGGTTTATAGAATCAGAGCGGGACGCATCATCAACCATGTTGTTGGTTGGGCGAATGAAAATGAATATCGTCTTCCGGAGCATTTTACTTCAGACTGGAAGCCAGATTATGATAAGAATATAGATAAACCGGACGATCCATTTAAACCTTATGGCGCAACTCCGGGCCACGGCATAGAATGGGCAAGACTTATAACCCAGTGGTGCCTTGCATCAAAAAGGGTTGAGCATCTGGATAATGCCTGTGCGCTTTATGACAGGGCAATTAAGGATGCATGGAATGCCGACGGTGCAGAAGGAATAGTATATACAACTGACTGGGAAGGAAAACCTGTTGTACATGACAGGATGCACTGGACTCTTGCAGAAGCAATAAATACATCCGCGGTTCTCTACAGAGTTACCCGTGATGAAAGATATGCCAGAGATTACAGTAATTTCATGAAGTATCTCGATGAGGTAGTTCTTGATCATACTACGGGGTCGTGGTTCCATCAGCTGGATGAAAAGAATCAGCTTAAGGAAACCGTATGGCCGGGCAAATCAGATCTGTATCATGCATTTCAGGCAATGCTTATACCATACAGCAGACCGGAACTCTCTATAGCAGCTGCGGTGCAGGACGGAGCAATAAATGTATAAAAAAGGAATCGTGATTTTTCTCGGAATTCTGCTCGCCTTTTGCCTCAGCCTTTCATTTCCAATAAAGGCTGGGGCAGAGGAGAAGCCTACGATAGAATCTATGGATAATTTCTATGACAGGCTGTCTGAGCAGATTTATAACAGAGAAACAGTTAAGAATTACATAGTGAACGACTATTCGCTCATAAAGAAGATTGTCGATATCGACTGGACTGAGTACAGTAAGCATTACAGAGAGGATGCACCGCTTACCAGCGGGTGTTATACGACTTACTATATTAATAAGCTCTATTATTCCTATAGGGGAAATGCACTCAGAATATCCATAGAGTTTCGTTACTCCAAAATTGATATGAGGAATCATTTCGCCAGGATGGAAAAGCTGGCACAGGAGCTTAAAGGAAAGAATGACTATGAAACAGTTAAGAATGTCCATGACTATCTCATAGATCGTTATGATTATGATACGAATACTTCTAATGTGAATCATACAGATATCGAGGGCTTCAGAGACGGAGTCATGGTCTGCAGCGGATACGGGCTTGCAAGTTATTATCTGCTGAATTCAGTGGGGGTTAAGACACGTGTTATTACCGGATATGGTGGAAGCGATGCAGGCGGCGGTGAGAATCATCTCTGGAACATGGTCTGTGTCGACGGCAAATGGTACAACATGGATGTAACGTGGGATGACTGCGGGGGACAGAGGAAGATTTACAAATACTTTCTGAAGAGTGATGATGATTTTCCGGATCACCAGAGGATGGGGTTCTATGATTCTGTAAACTTCGACAGCATGGTTTCGGAGAAATCGTATCCTCTTCCGCTCAGCATTACATTTCCGTCTTTAATTCTGGAACATGGGAGGACTCTTATATTGGCTGTTGTGATAATCATTACTGTTGCCTCAGCTGCTATAAGGAAAGCAAAAAACAGACGTTGCGATTTTGTTGCTGATGATGTGCTATGATCGCAATATAACATGCGATAATACAGGAATGGAGAAGATATTATGCCAAAATATCCTAAGGAAAAAGAAATGACTGCTGAGGAAATAGCAGAAAACACAAAAAAGTTTGAAAACGACATAGTTCCGTTATCAAAATACGGAAAAATATCTCAGGAGCAGCTGCAGCGTCACGCAAGCGTAAATGCGGGCTTCCATGATTATGAGCAGGATTCTTTCGCTGATAAGAAGATGATCAGGAATCTCTGCATACAGTATAAGCCGTTCTTCGAGGGGGATCCGAAGTTCAGCAAGTTCCTTGATCAGATGATCGGATATGCCGATCTTGATCCTTATACACATGATAATTATGTGAAGGAAATGGAATTTACTACGGCAATTCCGGGGATGCTCGAGGAATTGAACAAAGCTCTTGATGAGTAGGAAGACCAGTTTCAGGCTGATGCGAACAATTTAGATGAGGAAGAATATAATAAGCTTTCTGAAAAAGAGAAAAAGAAGATAGACAGAGAGTTTACTGTGCGAGAGGAGACCATCGATAACAGAAGAAGGGCTCTCGCTTCATTTGATATGTATTTCGAGAATATCAAAAAAGGAGATCTTAAGGATCTGGATGATACACCGAAAGAAGTGGCAGAGGCTATAGAGAATAATAAGGAAAAGAAGAAGCGTGTTCAGGTTCAGTTCAAGAATGAGGCGGGCCAGGACTGCTACTTTATCGATTCTTCGGGTGTTAAGCTGGATAACAGTATTGACAGGGAAGGACTTTCAAGAATCCAGAAGAAGCTTGCTGCTCTTGGAGATCTTTCAGGATCTGAAGAAGATATGAGAGATGCACCGCTGTTCCCTCATGAGCCAAGAATGACCGATGTTGCTCAGGAGGTTTCCGGTGAATGTTATCTCTACTCCGGACTTCAGGATATCGCCAGACTCTATCCACAGAAGATCAAGGATATGATCAAGGATAATGGTGACGGTACATGTACAGTTCGTTTCTATGGAAAGACAAAAAACAAAGAAACGAACCAGACAGAATACAGACCGGTATATGTCCGTGTAGACAAGATAGTCCCGAAGATAGGCATTGGCCTTTTAAAAACCGACCGTCTCGGTCAGGACTGCCTCTGGGTTAATATGATAGAGAGAGCGTATGCCATGAGTGGGCTTCATGTGTCCTCTGGCGAGGCTGAAAACCTTCCTATCGACCTTAATGATGAAAAGAATAAAAAATGGAAGCCAAGTATAAGTGGAATAGAGGGTGGACATGAGTATAACTTCCTTGAAACCATGCTTGGTCCGGACGGAGTACCTAAAAGAATCGATAAGCCGGGGCTTGGGAAGATTCTTGAGGAAAACAGAGCGCTCGAGAAAGCTATGGATAATCTTAATATCGTTAAAGATATTGATGTAAACAGTGCAGAATCCATAGCCAGACATGCCTACTATTACTTTTATAAGAGCAAAGGCGGAGATGTTCCTGAATCGGAATTCCAGAAAATGGATAGAACAAAGATGATTAATCTGGTCGAGGAAAAATGCTCCGATGGAACTAATTATGAGTATTTCGAGGACGCTTTCGATGTACTTAAATCTACAGCTCAAAAGGTAATTGATGATACGAAGGGGATTAACAGAACATCCCTTCAGATACAGGTAAAGCTTAAGGCGGCGTTTGAAAGAAGCATGGATGAAGCATTCCCTGATGCTGATGCGGAAGATACTCCTGCTTATAAAGCAGTATTCAGTATATATAAAAGCTGCAAGGAGGGTATATATGAAACCGGTATGGCTGCCGAGGTGCCCGGAACTCCGATAAGAGATGAATTCTATAAAAAGCTTAAGGAGAATATTGATAAGGGACTTCCGATATCCTGTGCTACATATTCTGACTCCCAAAGAATGGATTATGCGGATGCACGTCACGCGTATTCACTTATCGGAGCATATAAAACAGATGATGTTCCTCCTAAGCATTTCGTAAGGATAAAGAATCCGCATACTAAGCTGGAATCTACAAATGGAATGGAATATACCAATGAGAACGGTGAGGTTGTAGGAAAGTGGGTTAATGTCAAGGACGGAATCTTTGATATGCAGCTTGAACACTTCCTGCATGATTATGAATATGTCTATGTAAACGGAAGTGATAAGCTTGAAGCGGAACCACATTGTAAGGTACAGGGCTATGATATCATCGGAGAAGACGAGATAGTAGCTAATGAGGCAAATTCCATGACTTCCGGCAAGCTGACAGATGTAATGAAGGTATCAAATGACCTTTATGATGCAATGATATCAACAAACTCGAAGTATTCCAAGGATTCGGATGAATATAAGAATCTTCTTGAAGGAATCAAGCAGTTCCGTCATGATCTGGCAGGAGCAAACGGAAGAACCAATGAGCAGATGAAGAAGCTTACTGAGCCGCTCCTTGATCTTGTTGCAAAGTATGAGAAACATGTAAATGACAAGATTCTCGGACCGAGTAAAAGACAGGGCAAGAGAATGGCTGTATGCAGTGAGATCAAGAAGGTCTGCAACGCAATAGATGCCGGCAAAAATCCTCAGCAGGAATATGAGAAGGAATATGCAAAGAAGCTTATCGATAAATATTACGATATGAATGGTATCAAGGATAAGTCTAAAGTTGAGGAGGTTGCAGGAAGACTTTATAATAACAAGGCATTCCGAAATATAGCTAATTCTACCAACATAACTAAGATGAATAAGCCTGATAAGAATCAGATGGAACAGCACCTTAAGACTATAGAGACAAAGCTGAAGGGAAGAGGTAATGATAAGCCTATAAACATGGCAACTATGAAGCAAGAGCCTCAGAAGCAGGGACCTAAGCGATGAATAACGGAAAAAAAGACGCGTTGCTGATAGCATGCACACTTCTAAATCTAATACTTCTTTTTGCGGCAGGATGTGGAAAGAAAGCAGAAGTAACTGAGAGTACGACTGCTACGATATCCGATGCCGTAACCAAGGAGGCAACAACTGAGTATATAGACGAGGCAAATCCTGACACTCCTATATATGAGGGGCATGAGATGACAGGCTCCAAGTCGATATACGATATCAGCTACGTTGTTGAGGGCCTCAGCGAAGAGCATCCAAATGGAGAGCTGCTTACATTTTCCATGAATGGGGACTCGAGTATACTTTTCGTATGGCAGGAGAATAAAAAATCTTTCGTTGCTGAACAGCTGGATATAAAGACCGGGTCCGTAAGTGAGATCGTCAGATGGGACAGGCTGGAAACTGAAGAGAATGACGTTTCATTTTCGATTCTGTCCATAGATCCTCTCGTTTTAAGAGACGATTATACTTCTGTAATATATATCCCGCAGGAAGGTAAGGCTATAGAATGTGAGAAATATGTTCCTCAGGGATATTCCATGTACAAAGACGGCGAAATATATCTTTTTGATAATAATGCGCTCTACCGCATGGAAGAGGCTGAGGTAAATGTACTGGGTGAAGACCGTACACACGCGGAGCCTTTGTATCAGTTCTCGGATGGATATGATCTAGGCATGGAAAATGTAAGCTATCCTGAGAACTGTATATCATTTGGCAGGAGCTTCGGAGATTCTAAGGTGTATTATTCTTTTGATCCCGAGACAGAAGAGCTTAAGTCATACCTGATAGACGGATTTGACCTGACTGAGTTTTATTACTGTGGAGATATAGGCTATCAGTATTACATCCAGGAAAATGAAAAAGATGCGGAGATCGACATAGTTTACAGAGATGAAAAAATTAAGAAATCCGTAGACTTTAATATGGGTGGAGCATATTACATCACCATGAATAATTACCCTGCAAGTAAGGATTATGCGGTTATCAATCTTTATGAAGTTATGGGTGACGGCGAGAAGTATGTTCTGATAGACATGAATGCTTATGACGGCGAGAAGTATGAGATACCTGAATTCTCTGAAATAGATTTCAGCGATGAGGCTCTGGAAGCTAAGGTCAATGAGATGTTCAAGAAATATGAAGTGAACGTCTTCTATGGAGATACTGTTCCTGAAGTTCAGGACTATGATTATACTCCGATTGAAGATCCGATAACAATTTATATTTCACTTATACAGCTTGATAATATAATGTCAAAATATCCTGAGGGGTTCTTCCGGGAATTGACGAACGGGGATTATTACTGTTACCTTTATGTCTGCCTGACAGGAGGGCTGACCGGAGAGGATACTACCACGTCACTGGAAAGTGCGGGTGGACTCACATCAGAGATGGTGGATGGCGTTGCATTGTATTTTGATATATCAGACGGATTACAGAAGAGCTCATTTATTCATGAAATGGTTCATACGACTGATAATATGCTGCTGGCTGAAGGATATATAGATGACAGTGAATGGGACAGCTTCAATCCGGATGGTTTTTCATATTATTACGCTTATGTGTCTGAAGATGGAAATGGATATGACGGATACGATGCCGGAAATATGGATTATACCGGACTGAGTGATGACTATATCGAAGGAAACTTTGATAACATCTATTTCTACACAATCTACAGCAAGACATATGAGACTGAAGACAGGGCGACCATATATGAGAATCTTCTTATGGATTATCTCTCGGAAAGTACAGAGGATATGGTATTCAAGAGTCCGCATATTCAGGAAAAGATTGAGTATTACAATGAAGCGCTAAGAAAGTGTTACGGAACCGATGACTGGGGTGATGACGTAATGTGGGAAAATGCGCTGGACGAAGTAAAGGAATATTAATCTGATGATCACAGAGGATGGCTTTAGATGGTTTTTCACCATTTGAAACCGTCCTTTTTTTGCCATTTTTGGACAAAATTTCGTGTTGTGAAAAAGCTGCATATTTAATATAATGATTGTGTATGTATATTTGGTTGGTAACAGAGGATAAACGGTGGTTAAGAACATTTCCATAATAATAGTTTCTCTCATAGTTCTGGTGGAGTTATATCTGTCGGCAGCGGGAAACCAGCATAAAAAGAAAAGAGTCCATAAGGGCTGGAATAAAACAAAGGGGACTATAGAAAGCATAGTTTCCAAGTTTGACAGTCTGTCAAAAAGGAATGTGGCCGAACTGACGATCATATCCGAGAGCGGAAGCCGTGTATATGCGAAGGTAAGCAATGCTTTCTGTATATATGAAGTAGGCGAGGAAGTTGAGCTCGAGGAGAAGAACGGTTACCACAGATTTCTGGGGAATGACCGTGTCGGAAAGCGCGGAAGAATTGAGATAATACTTGGTATAGTTCCTATGATTATTGTGCTCGCAGGGGTTGCACTTCTGGCATACTATTTCTAAAATTTTAATCCGCGTGCTGTGTGATAGATAGGAGTTAATTGTTACAAAGACATAAATGAAAGAGGGGATACAGATGGCAAAGCAGAAGCTTACAAAGGCTGAGAAGAAAGCTGAAAAGAAGAAGATCAAGATTGAGAATAAAACCATGAAGAAAATGCTGAAGAAGCAGAGCATGGAGAAGACATACTCGATATTGGCTATAGCTATTACACTTGCCATTATTCTTCTCGATAAGGTACTCGATGCGAAAGCAGCTAAAGAAGATAATAAATTTTAATATATAAGTGAGGTAAATGAAATGACAAAGAGTTTTAAGGACTTGAAGGCAAGACTTGACGCTGCACCAAAGAAGAAGGTTTCTGTTGCAGTTGCACAGGACAGCGAGGTACTTCTTGCTGTTAAGGGCGCTAAGGAGCAGAATATCGCAGATGCGATACTTGTTGGTGATGCTGATAAGATCAAGGCTATCGCAGATGAGATAGGAATGTCTCTTGAAGGATATGAGATCATTGATGTGAAGGATCCTATTGAAGCTGCAAGAGAAGCAGTTAAGCAGGTACATGACGGTAAGGCTGATATGTACATGAAGGGTCTTATTGATACAAAGGATTTCCTTAGAAGCGTACTCGACAAAGAAGTAGGTCTCAGAACAGGAAAGCCTCTTTCACATGTATGTGTATTTGAAATGGAAGGCTATGACAAGCTTCTCTTCCTTACAGACGTTGCATTTATTCCATATCCTACTCTTGAGGATAAGGTTTCAATGATCAAGAATACAGTTGAGATCGTAAATGCCTGCGGCATTGAGAATCCTAAGGTTGCACCTCTTGCAGCTGTTGAGGTTGTTAATCCTAAGATGCCTGCTACAGTTGAAGCAGCAGAACTTACTAAGATGAATGAGGAAGGTCAGATCACAGGATGTATAGTTGACGGACCACTTTCATTTGACCTTGCAACCTGTCCTGAAGCAGCACAGCATAAGGGTGCTACAGGACGTAAGATAGTAGGTGATGCGGACATCGTTCTCTTCCCTGATATCCACGCTGGAAATATCACATACAAGGCACTTGTTCATTATGCAAAGGTAAAGAACGGCAACCTTATCACAGGTACAGCTGCTCCTGTTATCCTTACTTCACGTTCAGATTCTTATGAAGTAAAGATGAACTCACTTGCTCTTGGTGCTGTTGTTGCTGAAGCAATGAAGAAGAATGTTGCTGAATAATATTTTGTATATAAATCCTTCGGAAGCGGCTGACAGATGCCGTTCTATAAAGGTAAAAATAAAAAGAAAGGTGAACTGAGAAATGGCAAAATTACTTATAATTAATCCGGGCTCAACATCAACAAAGCTCGGTGTTTTCGAAGATGAGAAGCTTATATCTGAAGAAACTCTTCGTCATACTACAGAAGAGATTGCTCAGTTTGATAAGATAGTAGATCAGGTTGATTTCCGTAAGGCTATGATACTTGATTTCCTTAAGAACAACGATATCGACATCAAGTCATTTGATGTTATCGTAGGAAGAGGCGGACTTCTTAAGCCTATTCCAAGTGGGACTTACGCAGTTACAGATGCTCTTATCGAGGATCTTAAGAATGCGGTCGGCGGTGAGCATGCATCAAACCTCGGCGGTATCCTTGCAAAGGGTATCGGCGATGAGATAGGTGTTCCATCATACATAGTTGATCCTGTTGTTGTTGATGAGCTTGAGCCGGTTGCAAGACTTTCAGGTGTTCCTGAGCTTCCACGTGTTTCTATATTCCATGCTCTTAACCAGAAGGCAGTTGCTAAGAGATATGCAAAGGAAGTCGGTAAGCCATATGATTCACTCAACCTTATCGTTGTTCATATGGGTGGCGGTGTTTCAGTCGGCGCACATACAGGCGGAAAGGTAGTTGATGTATTCAACGCACTTTCGGGTGACGGTGCATTTTCACCTGAGCGTGCAGGTGCAGTTCCTCCGGGAGCACTCGTTGATATGTGCTTCTCAGGAAAGTATACACAGGCTGAAATCAAGAAGAAGCTTATAGGAAATGGAGGCTTCAACGCTTATCTTGGCACAAATGATGCAAGAGAGGTTTATGCAAGAAGCCTTGAGGATCCGGAAGCAAAGCTCGTGTTCGATGCATTTGTATATCAGGTAAGTAAGGATATCGGTGCACAGGCTACAGTACTTAAGGGTAAGGTTGATCAGATCATTCTTACAGGCGGTATAGCTTATGGTGAGCAGGTAACAAATGATATCAAGGAGCGCGTAAGTTTCATAGCTCCTGTTACAGTTTATCCCGGAGAGGATGAGCTTCTCGCACTTGCTCAGGGTGCACTCCGTGTAATGAATGGCGAAGAGGAAGCCAAGGAATACAAATAATCCGAGGGTTCAATAAGTATTGGAGATGATCAGCGTGATTGCAGCATTAAAACCTATAGAGCTGGGCGGAATCCGCATAGGGGATGGATATCCGAAGATCTGCGTTCCTATCGTAGCCGGAAGCGAAGAAGATGTTTTCGCGAATGTACAAAGGATAGTAGATGAAGCAGCTCGATGTGAAGCTGAATATGAGGGTAAGCGGCTGGATATTATAGAATTCCGTGCCGATTACTTTGATATGGTCACAAACAAGACTGTGCTTATTGAGACACTGAAGAAAGTAAAAGAGATAATAGGTGAAAGACTCCTTCTCTTCACTTACAGAAGTGAAGAGGAGGGCGGAAACCTGAGACATGACCGTGCTGAGAATATGATAGATGACATATATGAATGGGTAATAGAGCATGAGGCTGCAGATATTATAGATATCGAGCTTCTTCAGGGGAACTATTACGTTGTTCGTACAGCCTCCAAGGCTCATGACAAGGGAATAAAAGTTATAATGTCATATCATAATTTTGAAGAGACTCCTCATGATGATGAGATTATTGAGAAGCTCCGAAATATGGAAGTTCTTGGAGCAGATATCCTTAAGATAGCTGCAATGCCTAAGAACGAATTTGATGTAAGGCGTCTTATGGAGCTTAACGAATATGCTGTAACCGGAAAACTTAAGGGTTATCCTATAACACATCCTGTGGTTACCATGTCTATGGGGGATATTGGAAAGGTATCCAGGATCAGTGGAAAGAAAACGGGATCAGCCATTACATTTGCTTATGTTGGAGAAGAGTCAGCACCGGGACAGCTGAAACTTGAAGAGATGTTTAAGGAACTTCAGCTGTCAGATTGAAGAATTACCGGATTTTTACAGGGGGGGGGTAAGGCATGAAACAATTTCAGTTTAATTATGAAAACAAAGAAAAGTTCGTGAGTAACGTAAGAAAGATCAAGCAGTGGTGCAAGGCTTCGGTTACTTCTGCGATACTGTTTCAGATATATTCAGAACAGCTTGATAATGCGAGGGTAAATGCTCTGTGTGATATCATAACGAGCGAGATACCGGAAGCACTTTATATGGGCTGCTCTACAAACGGTAATATCATCATGGGTGAATATGCCAAGGCTCCCATCTCGGTTGTTTGCACTGTGTTTGAATACATTTCCACAAAGGTGGAACTGCTCCAGTACAAGCTTGATGAAACTACCGAAAAAGACGTAACGAAATCTATTGTAAGAGAAGTATCTTCCAGACCATGGGTTAAGTCCCTGATGCTGAATATAACCATCAGAGGTATGTCCATGACCGGTTTCTGTGAGGATCTGGTGGAACTCCCTGAAGGAGTAGAAGTATTTGGTGGAGGAGCTTTCTCAGAAGATATGAACGAGAGCGCTGCATTTGTGTTCTCTTCCGTAGGAGAACTTTCATACCACTCAGTTGTAGTTGCTTTGATAGGTGGAGAGGATTACCATGTGAGAACGACCTTCCTTACAGGGTGGAAGCCGCTTGGTAAGGAACTCCTCGTAACAAAAGCCAATGGATTTATTCTGAATGAAATAGACGATAAACCTGCCTACGAGGTTTATCATAAATATCTGAACATCAAGAATGATGAGAACTTCTTTACTAATACCTTGGAGTTCCCTTTCTTCTACGAGCATAATGGAATCAATATCCTCCGTGCTCCGACACAGAGTCTGGAGGATGGGTCGCTGGTCATGACAGCGGATATAGATGAAAATGTTAAGGCAAGGATTGCATATGGTGATCCGTGGACGATACTTGACAGTATCAGAAACTATGCTATCAAGCTCCAGTGCTTTGCACCGGAAGCAATTATGGTTTTCTCATGTGCCGCAAGACGTGCTTTCTGGGGAGCAGAAGAAATAAGCGGTGAGTCACAGCCGTTCCAATCACTGGCGCCGACCTCAGGATTCTATACCTCAGGGGAATTCCTCCGTACGGGCAGAGATGTAAATCAGCACAACGTAACACTTGTTGTGGCTGCACATCGTGAGGGAGAGGTTGATATAGATAATCTTCCTAAGCTGGACATGATTGAAAATGAAATGTCAACCAAGGTTTCCATGGTCAATCGTCTTGCAAACTTTATACAGGCTGCAACTGAGGAGCTTGAGGAAACAAACAGAAGACTTGAGCTGGCGGCCACTACAGACGGGCTTACGGGACTTAATAATCGTACTGAGATACAGAGCAGGATCAGCAAAATATCTGCAGATATGAAGGAGTCAGATGGGCATGATTCACCTGTTTCACTTATCATGATGGATCTCGATGATTTCAAGTCTGTAAACGATAAGTATGGTCACAAAGAAGGTGACACAGTCCTTAAAGAACTTTCAGATATGCTTACCCAGGTTATAGGAGATTTCGACAGTGAGGCTTCTATAGGAAGATGGGGCGGTGAGGAATTCATGGTTCTTCTTCCAAAATCAGATAGGGGAACTGCTGCCGAGCTAGCTGAAAGACTCAGAAGAGAATTCAGCAGGATTGAATTCCCTGCAGCAAAGACACAGACCATGAGTCTCGGTGTTACTGAGATGAAACCGGATGAAGAGTCCGACAGAGCATGTATGAGAGTAGATGATGCTCTGTATCAGGCAAAGGCTGCCGGTAAGAATAAGGTGGTTGTGCTGTAAAATGTAATAATTGTTGTTGCAGATATGATATTAAAAAATGAGGTGCGCTTCAATTTGAAGTGCACCTCATTCGTTATTCTTATCATAATGTTTTTAGTTTAGCATTATACAGAAGCATTATACAGAAGCATTATTCAGCATCAGCTTCAGCTGCTTTTTTAGCCATCTCAGCTTCATGACGTTGTCTCAGTATCTCTGCGATACGTTCATTTCTCTCTTTAATATCTTCCGGTGTTGGTTCACCTTCGATAGGGAGTATAGTATTCCAGCTTACTCGCATCATATCAGCAAGATTAAGGAATGACATTATCTCGCCATGAGTATGCTGTGGAGTTTCCGGCTTGCCTATGATGATGGCATTTCTTGCCTCGATGAACTGATACTCATATCCGTTTATATATCTGTCATTTGGATTCATCTGAGCAATACGGTTATTGTTATTATCAAATACTTCAGCCTTTTCAGGACAGTTGATATTATCTATCTCTATACGTCCCTTAGTTCCGTATATAATGCAGGTATTGTTCATATCGGCTACGGAGGTGAAGTATACGCTTGCAACACGTCCGCCTGAGAAATTCATAAGTACAGTTCCTATTGCATCAGCTCCTGTTTCAAGCTTCATGCAATTTGAATTAAGTGAGAGTGGAGTTGCATTCATGAACATCATAACAGCGTCTATAGGATAGATTCCTATATCAAGGAGTGCGCTTCCGCCGAGCTCAGGCTTAACGACTCTTTCACGCTTTATGAGGTTGTAGCCTATATGGGCCTCGATGTATCTTACTTCACCGATGAGTTTCTTGGCGATGACGTCGAGTACTGTGTACATCATAGGATGATACTTGGTCCACATGGCCTCGCCAATGAAGACACCCTTCTGTCTTGCAAGGGTTATAACTTCTTCAGCTGTCTTTACATTGCAGGTGAAAGGCTTTTCTACAAGGGCAGGTTTTCCGGCTTCGATACATTTCTTAGCAAGCTCTGCATGTGTCGTATTGATAGTTCCGACATAAACAAGTTCTATATCAGGGTCAGCCAGAAGCTCGTCATAGCTTCCGTATGATTTCTGAATACCGAACTTTTCAGCAAATGCGGCAGCTCGTTCAGCGTCTCTTGCTGCCACGGCCAATACCTCAAAACCTTCAAGCTTTTCTATAGTTTCTGCAATTTTCTCGGATATATGTCCGGCTCCGAGAATACCGATTTTAAATGTAATCATTGTTGTGTGTCCTTTTATTATTTCTTCATATTATTGTTTTGTTGTGTTTCTTTTTTAATTGCTGCAGTTGTCTTAGTGTAGTTATCTATGATTTCTTTAATGGCCTTTTGGTCTCCTGTCAAGGCATCCAAAGCTTGTACACCTTTCACGACAGTTTTATTCTTTATAGGATTTTTATCCTTTAGTTATTTTAATTCAAGTCGGCGACAGTTGCAACTTAATAAAATAGGTACACGTGACTTGTGAAAGTGTGGCTGGACAAAAAAAGGGGAGTGTGCAAGAATAACCGTATAAATTCTGATTACTTTTAAGGAGGATGGATCGTGGCAGAGGCGAATATTACTAAACGTGCGATGGCAGAGAGTCTTAAGCTGCTGACGAAAGAGAAGAGTTTTGACAAGATATCGGTCGGTGAGATTACAGACAAGGCCGGCGTTAACAGGCAGACATTTTACTACCATTTCAAGGATAAGTATGAGCTCCTGGAGTGGATATATGATACGGAGATAATGGAACCGAATCTCTCGGATATAGGCTTTGATAACTGGGACGAGAAGCTGTGTCATGCCATGAATCAGCTCAGAGAAGAAAAGAGTTTCTATGTGGATACAGTAAGGCATGCAGACGAATATCTGACAAGAGTTTTTCTTGAAAAGGCTGAGAGGATATTCCGTTCTGCCATAGAGCTGGTTGGAGATCAGATACCTGAACAGAACAGGCTTGATGCTGAGTCAGAGAACATGCTGGCCCGCTTCTTTGCTTACGGTTTCTGCGGTACCATGATAGAATGGATCGATACCGGAATGCGCGAAAGCCCTGAGCATCTGACTCGAGCACTTCGCGAACTCCTCACTGCCTGCGAGACAGCTGCATATAAATACGGCAGCGGGGAGATAGAACTGTAACCGCATGGACAGGCATATCGACCGATTAGCCCGGTAAACTGTTTTTGCGGGAGAAGACCGGCGAGGAAGAATAAAATGAAAAAATTTACAATTACCTATTGACATACTAGGTAATAGATGTTATCATACCCATCGTTCCAAGGAAATGTAATTCCAAAGCATTACATTTTAAAAATATGAAAGAAGGAGGCAAAAAGATATGTTCTATAATCGTACATCTAAACTGAATACAGAGATGATGTGTTGTTGTCGAATGCTATACTCCCGGGCATATAATATGGCTGGTGTTTCGGCATGTCGATGTTGCCGCCTCAGAGGAAACACCGTAAGGTAATTAAATGACTCATATGTCGTTTGTAAATCAGAAGCCATTTGCCCGGGAGCGAGATATTAAGCCCCGGGCTTTTTGATTGTTCAAATCAATAAAGTCTGATTAACTCTTGAAGCAAAACAACACATTATTTGAAAAAAGGAAGGATAAAGAAATGAAGAACAGAAAACTCGTTAAAGAAGGATTTACAAAGAAACTCAAGCGCATCGCCGCATTTGGTCTTACAGCAGTAACAGCACTCAGCCTTGCAACAGGATGCGGGGACAATGCAGATAACGCAGATGCAGCAAATACAGAAGCAAAGGATTCAAAGGCAGTATACAGAACACTTGATGAGATCAAGGAAAGCGGAAAGGTAAATATCGGAGTCTTCTCCGACAAGTCCCCATTCGGATATGTCGATGAGAACGGTGATTATCAGGGATATGATGTTTACTTCGCTGAGAGGATAGGTAAGGACCTGGGCGTTGATATCAATTACGTATCAACAGAAGCAGCCAGCAGAGTTGAGTACCTCGAGACAGGCAAGGTTGATATCATTCTCGCAAACTTCACAGTAACAGATGAAAGAGCAGAGAAGGTTGACTTCGCTCTTCCATATATGAACGTAGCACTCGGAGTTGTTTCTCACGATGACAATGTGATCACAGACCTTTCCCAGATTGGTGCAGATGATCAGGTAATAGTAATTTCAGGAACAACAGCTGAGACATACCTCACAGAAAACAATCCGGATATCAAGCTTCAGAAGTTTGATACATATGCAGCAGCAAAGAGTTCATTTGAAAATGGAACAGGCGTTGCATGGGCAAATGACAATACTGAGGTTATAGCATTTGCAAATGAAAATGATGGATACACAGTAGGAATCGAGACACTCGGTAGTCTTGATACTATCGCACCTGCAGTATCAAAGGGAAATGAATCGCTCCTCAACTGGCTGAATGATGAGATCAAATCACTCGGCGATGAGAAATTCTTCCATGCAGATTATGAAGCAACACTTCTTGATACTTATGGTAAGGACTACGAGGAAACACTTGTTGTTGAAGGCGGCGTTGTTGGTAATAACACAGATACTGATGCAGCGGATGAACCTGTTGAAGCAAAGGGTACTATCAAGATCGGTGCATCACCTACACCTCATGCAGAGATTCTTGCAAAGGCAGCTGAGCTTCTTAAGGCAAAGGGCTGGGAGCTTGAAGTAACAGAATTTGAAGATTATGTTCAGCCAAACCTTGTAGTTGAGAGTGATGAGCTTGATGCAAACTATTTCCAGCACGTACCATACCTTGACAATTTCAATGATGAGAACGGAACACACCTTGTATCAGCAGGCGGAATCCACTACGAGCCATTCGGAATCTATCCGGGAACAAAGAGCTCACTTGATGATCTTGCAGATGGCGATACTATAGCAGTTCCAAATGATACAACAAATGAAGCAAGAGCACTTCTTCTCCTTCAGGCAAATGGAGTTATCACACTTAAGGAAGATGCAGGTCTTACAGCTACAGTTCTTGATATAGTTGACAATCCTAAGAACATTAATATTCAGGAGCTCGAGGCAGCTCAGGTAAGCAGAGTAAAGGATGAGGTAGCTTTCGTAGTACTTAACGGAAACTATGCACTTGAAGCAGGCTTCTCAGTAGCTAAGGATTCCATAGCATATGAGACATCAGATTCTGAAGCGGCTAAGACATACGTAAACATAGTAGCAGTAAAAGAAGGAAATGAAGATAACGAAGGCATCAAGGCTCTTGTAGAAGTTCTTAAGTCAGATGAGATCAAGGATTTCATCAACGAAACATATGACGGAGCAGTTATACCTTTTGAGGAATAATTCGTAACTGACGGAATAATAATATGGCAATAATAGAAGTAAAAAACTTAACTAAGGAATATAAGACCGATGAAGGCGTACTGACCGCACTCTCAGATGTTTCCCTCTCCATAGAGGAGGGGGAGATATTCGGAGTGATAGGACTTTCAGGTGCTGGTAAGAGTACTTTTGTAAGGACCTTGAATCTGCTTGAAAGACCTACTTCCGGAAGTGTAATAGTACGTGGAAGAAGTCTCACCTCACTTTCTGAGAGAGAACTCAGGGAAGAGAGACGGAGCATCGGTATGATATTTCAGCACTTCAACCTCCTGTACCAGAGGAATGTACTGGACAATGTAGCGTTCCCGTTAGAGATAGCGGGATACAGAAAAAAGGATGCCAGGAAGAAGGCAGCCGAATATCTGAATATTGTAGGTCTGGCTGAAAAGGCCAAGGCTTATCCTGCACAGCTTTCGGGCGGTCAGAAGCAGAGAGTCGCTATCGCGAGAAGCCTTGCGGCTGATCCTAAGATCATACTTTCTGATGAGGCGACAAGCGCACTTGATCCGGAAACAACCTCAAACATACTTTCACTTCTGAAAAAGATTAATAAGGAATATGGCATCACTATAGTACTTATAACACATGAAATGAAAGTAATAGAGCAGATATGTGACAGGGTTGCAGTTCTTGACGGGGGTAAGCTCTCGGAGATGGGAACAGTGGAAGAACTCTTCAGTAACCCTAAGACAAAGGCTGCCAAGAGACTCATATACACTGAGCGTATAGACAAAGAGATTGAGTCAGACGGCAGCAAGATTATAGATTTTAAAGAAAGGAGAGCTATATAGTGAACGTATCAGACATACTTACAATGCTATGGGCAGGAACGAGAGATACTCTTCTTATGGTGCTTTTGTCCACCCTGTTCGGCTACATACTTGGACTTCCTATAGGCGTTCTCCTTACAGTAACGGATTCGAATGGAATCGCCCCTAATAAACCACTGTACAAGGTATTTGACGTGATGGTAAATGTAACGAGGAGCGTTCCATTTCTTATTCTCCTTATTCTGATTCAGCCGCTTACCAAGCTGCTGGTCGGAAAAAGCTATGGGACTGTAGCGACTATTGTGCCGCTCACACTGGCCGCTACTCCCCTCATAGCGCGAATGGTTGAAAGCTCCCTCAAGGAAGTCGACTCCGGTGTGATCGAAGCGGCTATCAGCATGGGGGCCGGTAAACTGGCAATAGTAAAGAAGGTTCTTATACCTGAAGCGAAGATATCGCTGCTTATCGGCGTAACTATTTCCCTTGGAACCATACTCGGTTATTCGGCTATGGCCGGAGTAGTCGGAGGAGGCGGACTTGGTGATATAGCAATACGATATGGTTATTACAGGTATGAGACAGAGATAATGATAATCACTGTGGTCGTTCTGGTACTGCTGATGCAGATACTGCAGTGGACAGGAAATGTAATGTCCAAGAAGCTGGACAGAAGAAAAAGATAGATGCTCGGAAAGGAGGGGCAGTAAATGAATACTTCCATAATGCTTGAATATCTGCCGCTCTTTCTGAAGGCACTTCTTCTCACGCTGAAGATAGGCTGGATAGGCATAACTCTTTCGGCTGCGATAGGGTTCATTACAGCAGTTATAAGATTCTACAAGATTCCTGTGTTAAGCAGGATTCTTGGTGCTTATATAGAACTTTTCAGGAATACACCTCTTCTGGTGCAGCTCTTTTTCATTTATTTCGGACTGCCGAGGGTGGGGATTTCACTAAGTGCAGAGGCTGCCGGAATAATAGGACTCGGACTTCTGGGTGGTGCATATATGGCTGAAACTCTCAGGAGCGGGCTTGAAGCAGTAAGTAAGGCTCAGACGGAAAGTGCACTTTCGCTGGGAATGAACAGATGGCAGACTATGACGAGGATCATACTTCCCGAAGCTCTGGAGATGAGTATTCCGGGAATATCCGCAAATATAATATTCCTGCTTAAGGAAACCTCTGTTTTCTCAGCCATAAGTCTTATGGATCTGATGTTTACGGCAAAGGACCTGATAGGTCTTTATTACAGAACGATAGAGAGCCTTGCACTTCTGGTTATCTTCTATCTGATCATACTTCTTCCTGTGTCGATAGCAGGAAGCGTTCTGGAGAGGAGGTGCGGATTTGCAGTTTCTGGGAATTGAGACATTATTTAAAGGAAAAAATGCACTCCGACTTCTGGAGGGACTTTGGATATCACTCAGGATAAGCCTTATTTCCGTGATAATAAGTATAGTGCTGGGACTGGTGATAGGAGCTCTCCTTACAGGCAAAGGCAGAGTGTTAAAAGGAATCTACAGAGTATACCTTGAGGTTGTCAGGATAATGCCGCAGATGGTTCTTCTTTTCATTGTATTCTTCGGGACAACGAGGGTCCTGGGACTTAACCTGAATGCAGAGGTGGCGGCAATCATAGTTTTCAGCTTCTGGGGAACGGCTGAGATGGCGGATATAGTAAGAGGAGCTATCGTAAGTATTCCAAAGGTGCAGTATGAAAGTGCGGTGGCACTCGGGCTGCGCGACAGAGAAGTATTGTTTCATATAATAATACCTCAGGCAGTTAGGAGACTCATTCCTCTCTCCATCAATCTGATTACCCGAATGATCAAGACTACCAGTCTTGTAATGATGATAGGAGTTGTAGAGGTATCAAAAGTCGGACAGCAGATCATAGAAGCAAACAGAATGACATCACCAAATGGAGCGTTCGGGATATATCTCGTGATATTCCTTCTGTATTTTATAGTATGCTGGCCTATATCACTTATGTCGAAGAAACTTGAAGTACGTTGGAGTGAATAAATGTCAGAAGCAGTTATACAATTGAATCATGTTACGAAGAATTATAAAGACGTTAAAGCTCTGAAGGATCTGAGCCTTAACGTTAATGAAGGCGAGGTCGTTGTCATCATAGGTCCTTCAGGCTGTGGAAAAAGTACACTGCTAAGGACTATCAACGGACTTGAGGATATACAGGGCGGAACGATACATTTTCGTGATAAGACAGTAAATGACGAAGGCAGGATGTCTAAGGATATAACCGAGATAAGACAGAAGATAGGAATGGTATTCCAGAGCTATGAGCTCTTTCCTCATAAGAATATCCTTCAGAATATCATGCTTGCACCGGTAGTAGTGCAGAAGAGGGATAAGAAAGAGGTAGAGAAGGAAGCGGATGAGCTGCTAAGTAAGGTTGGACTCTCAGAAAAGAGGAAGGCATATCCGAAGGAACTGTCCGGAGGACAGAGGCAGAGAGTGGCCATAGTCCGTGCGCTGGCAATGCATCCTGAGGTTCTGCTTTTCGATGAGGTCACGGCGGCACTTGACCCGGAGATGGTAAGAGAAGTCCTGAATGTAATACTTGATCTCGCGAAGGACGGAAGGACCATGGTCGTTGTAACGCATGAGATGTCATTTGCCAAGGCGGTAGCTGACCGAGTTGTATTCATGGAGGACGGCGAGATAGTAGAACAGGGAACTCCGGAGGAGATTTTCGTTCATCCAAAGAATGAGAGAGTGAGAAGATTCCTGGATACGTTCAGATTTGTCAAGGCAGGATAGTAAAGAGTATGAGGATTTTACATATGAGTTTGCTTCGTTATGATATAATCCGGAAAATGAGAAGATTGAAACTGCAGTGCAAAAACGCCCTGCCCGAAATTATCGGGTAGGGCGTTCGAGTTATATATCTTTTTATTCAGCCTCTACTGCACCTGTTCTTATGATGAACTTTACGCTTCCTGTCATATCATCCGACTTACCGGCGAATGACTGATAATTACGTCCTGCTTCGCTGATCTTATCTATATTGGATGCTATATCCTTAATGTCTTTTCCTGAATTATTAAGCTTCTGATCAATAGTTTCTGTTGCATCACTGAGTTTTCCTGCTCCATCCTTGAGAGCATCACTGTTAGCATCAAGAGTTTCTGCTCCTGTTTTAAGCTTATCTGCACCACTGTCCAGAGCGCCGATTCCGTCGCTAAGCTTTCCTGCACCTGAGGCAAGTGCGTCAGTTCCTTCACGAAGCTCTGTTGACTTTCCGCTTACCATGGCAAGATTATCAGCAAGTGTAGAAAGATTTGAATTATATGTCTCAATACCTGATGCAAGCTCGGCAGTCTTGGTATCAAGAAGTGCCATATTCTTCTGAAGTGCATCTATCTTTGGCTGATATTCTGTCTTTGCAGCCTCAACCTTAGTCTTAACTTCACTCATAGTTGCGGTCTTTCCGACTTCTGCGCCTGCAGTACCGTATGCCTCACAGAGTTTTGCAATTCCGTTATTCAGATATACTGAAACGCTGTTAGGATTGTTATCACCTGAAACATTGAAGCTCACTGTCTGAAGGACAGTTCCGTATCCATTTCCGTAACCTTTTCCATATCCTGAACCATAAGCTGCTGCAAGTTCATGAGCAATACTTGCTATTGCTGCCTGCTGAGCAGGATCTTTCGGATTAAATTCATCATCACCATACATTCTTTTTACCAGATCTGCGGCTGTATTCATGGCTGTATCAGCATATCCTGTTCCTGCTTCAGTACCCTTTGCTTCTGCATCCTGCTGTATAGCAGTCTGATCAGTTTTAAGTCCGGCTGTAAGCTTTGCAGCTACAGTATTACTGTCTATGCCTGCTCCTGATGCCTTTGCATATGCGGCACCTTTGTCTGCAATCTGCTGTGAAAGAGCTGCCTTTTCTGCTGGTGTAAGCTCTCTGTCTTCTACAGTAAGTCCGTCGAGTGACAGCTTCTGAACTTCTGTATTCAGTGCTGTAACGCCCTGGCTTAACTGCTTTGCACCTATAACAAGCTTTGTATTTCCTATGGTTCTGAGAGTATCAGCACCTGCGCTCATCTGGTAGAGCCCCGTCTCGAGTGCTTTTGTTCCGGCTGCAACTTTGTCCGTACCATCCTTAAGATCCTCGCCGCCTTCTCTGAGCTTCTTTGTTCCTCCGCTGAGTTCTTCTGCGCCTTCTGTAACCTTGCCGACACCGTCTGTATATTTTTCGATACCACTCTTAAGAGCCTCCATTCCTGAACTGTACTCATCTGCCATATCATCTATATAGTCAGCAACTTCATCAACGTCTGCATTCTTTGATATGCGATTCATTTCCTTACATGTTGCAACCGTCATAGTCATTCCGAGTTCAAAATCATCTACATTTGCTGTTACCTCGAAATGATCCGGAACCTCGATATTAAGATCTGTATCCGTAAGTCCAAGTGCATCCTTGATTCCCGGCATTCCCATGCCGATTACTATATAACGGTTTCCGTCTGATATCACATCGCCGCCTGATACTGTTACAGATGAGAACTTATCCTGATCAAGTATCATACCTGTTATCATCATAAATGGAACGTACTCGGTATTACTTGTAAGGTTCTTATAATCTACCCTTATAGTTACAAGTCCGTCACAACCTGCTATCTCTTCAGGAGTTTTCTCTGTTCCGTTAAGCTTGTAGCTTATATCTACTCCTACAGGAACAGTCTTATCTGTATTTCCCTGATAATATATGTCATCACCGGTAGATTCCCAGGTAAGCTTTCCGTTCGACTGTGAGAAGGTTTCGTCTCCCTTTACATTTTCAATATCCTTAAGAGAAGAGGCATCCTTTACTTCTCCTGTCTTACCCTTGTTCTTCAGCCAGTCGCTGACTATGACCTGATCTTCCTTGCCGGTCGCATCAGCTACGACATAAACAGTCTCTTCCTTATCAACGTCAGTATTCTCATTTTTAGTTATACTTCCCTCGAGTATCTCAGTAAGCTTATCTGCATCTCCTGATGAAGCAAGAGCTTCAGTCTTCGGAACCTCTGCTGTTTCAGGTGCAGCATGCATATTTCCTGAACCCAGCAGCCCGATGCCTATACCTGCTGCAAGTACTGCTGATACTGCTGTAAGTGCTTTCTTATTCTCCAAAAGTTTCATTTATATCATCCTTTCATTTACGCTAAATGCTTTCCGCCAACTATATTTTCATGCTTCTTCATTTCCTTACGTACTTCTCCGAATCCGATTGTCGAATAAACGATCAATCTGTCAAAGAGTATCAGGAATGCCGGGACAACAAGTATAACTGTAAACATACTGATTATTGCGCCCCTCGCCATGAGTGTGCAGAGTGAGCTTATCATATCTATCTTTGAATAAAGGCCAACGCCGAAGGTTGCTGAGAAAAAGGTGAGGCCGCTGACAATAATCGAGGTTATCGATTTCTGAAGCGCTATCCTTACGGATTCTTTTCTGTCAAAGCCGCTCAGACGTTTTTCCTTATAATTATTTGTAAGTAGGATTGCATAGTCTACAGTCGAACCAAGCTGTATGGTTCCTATTACTATGGAAGCCACAAATGGAAGGACCGTTCCTGTATAATGCGGAATTCCCAGATTGATAAATATCGCAAACTCAATAGCGGAAACAAGAAGTACCGGGATACTTGCCGATCTGAATACAAGTGCAATGATAACTGCTATGACAGCTATTGAAATGATATTTACATTTCTGAAATCAACTGCTGTCGTATCTATAAGATCCTTGGTACAAGGTGCTTCACCGACGAGCATTGCTCCGGAATCGACCTCCTTGATCAGCTTATCTATGACCTCGCACTGATGATTAACCTCATCAGATGCAACCTTATATTCAGACATGACCATCAGAAGCTGGTAATTGTCGCTTTCAACTACATCTCTGACATCATCAGGTATAAGCTCCATAGGAACCGATGAACCAACAAGTGTATCCAGTCCAAGTACCTTCTTAACTCCGTCAACATCCATCAGGTCATCTGCAAGACGGCTTACTGTCTTTCTGTCTACATCTTTGCTTAGAAGTATTATGTGAGTTGAATTCATTTCAAACTTATCATTCAGCTCGTTGTTCGCCTTTATACTCGGAAGTGATGCAGGAAGTGAAGAATCCAGATTGTAATAAACCTTTGTATTCTTATATCCATAGAATGCCGGTCCAAGTATCAAAAGGAAGAGTATCAGGAATATAGGATACTTATTAACTATGAAATTACTAACCTTATCAAATGAAGGAAGCAGAGGCTTATGTGAAGTCTTTGCTATAGCCTTGTCGAATATAAGTATCATGGAAGGAAGAACTGTTACACAGCAGATAACTCCTATGACTACCCCCTTCGCCATTACAATTCCAAGATCCATGCCCAGCGTGAAGCTCATGAAACAGAGCGCTATAAAACCGGCAACTGTTGTTACTGAACTTCCTATAACAGATGAAAGTGTACTGTTGATGGCTGCGGCCATAGCTTCATTTTTCTCTAATCCCTTTCTCTTCTCATGACAGTAGCTGTGCCAGAGGAATATCGAGTAATCCATCGTAACTGCCAGCTGAAGAACTGCTGCAAGAGCAAGTGTTATATATGATATCTGACCTCGTATCATGTTGGAGCCGAGGTTATAAATGATAGCCATTCCTATACTGAGAAGAAAGAATATCGGTATAAGAAATGAATCCATCGAAAGTGACAGAACTACGAGTGAAAGAAGAACTGCAATTCCTACATATATAGGAACCTCTCCGTCTGACAGGTTCTTCGTATCAAGTACGACTGCGGTCATACCCGAGAGGAAGCACTGATCACCGCTCAGCTTTCTTATCTCTGCAACTGCTTCCATGGTTTCATCTGCCGATATGGTGGTGTCATATATGATCGCCATCATGGTGGCATCTCCATTTCGGAAAATCTCTCTGTATTTATCCGGAAGGATTTCTTCAGGTATGCTTATGTCGGCAATGCTGTCGTACCAGAGGACTGTCTTAACATGATCAACACCCTCTATCTCTTTCTTCAGCTTCGAGACATCCTTGTCCTGCATTCCCTCCGTTATCAGGAACGAAAAAGCTCCTGTTCCGAATTCGTCTACAAGTATGTCCTGACCCTTCATGGTTTCTATGTCTTTCGGAAGGTAAGTCAGAACATCATAATTGATTCTGGTTTTCAGAAATCCTATGGCTGCAGGAATCAGAAGCGCTATCGCAACTATGATGATAGGGATGCGAAGCTTAACTACTGCTTTTCCTAAACCTTTCATTTATTTCCCTTCTTTCTCTTTAATCTGACACAGTTTTACACGAAAAAAGGAGGCCTGTAATTATACAAGCCCCCCTGTTTGTATGATTTTTATACATTTTACCCTTTTTGTATAAATCTGATTGAATTTAATCTTCATTTAAGATTCATATTATATATTGCATTTTGAAAATAAAGGACTAGAATACTTAGATTGAAGGAGATGATTATATGGATAGTAAATGGAATGGTGAGTACAGATATGATTATGGCAGTGGTTATGGAAGCCCCAGCTACGGTTATGATAATTCTGGAGAGAGTTATTCCGAAAACTATGCAAACGTAGCTTCAGAAACTGTTTATAGCAATGAGACTATGGAAAGCGATATGAATTACGGCACCAAGTCAACCAGTGCAGATACAACAATTCAAAAAAAGATACGCAAAAAGAAAGTCAGCACGCAGAGAAAGATTGCTCGTGCAGCTGCATACGGACTTGTTTTCGGACTGGTAGCAGGCGCTTCATTTGGCGGAATCAATTATGGAATCTCAAAGCTTTCCGGAGAATCTTCTGTGGAAACATCCTCCGGTGGTGACAATGAGGTATCCAAGCAGACTACTGTAACTCCTGCCAATTCAACAGGCACTTTGAACTATGACGTGGCAGAGATAGCCGCAAATGCTAAATATTCAGTAGTCTCCATAAACACGGTGACGAAGAACACGGTCCAGTATTTCTTCCAGACTTATGAGCAGGAATCTGAAGGCGCCGGAAGTGGAATCATCATCGGGCAGACAGAGGATGTGCTTTACATTTCAACAAATTATCATGTTATTGAGGGCGCAAGCGCTATAACGGTCGGATTTACGGAAGGCAGCCTCATCGATGCAACCGTAAAGGGCTATGACGCAGATTATGATATAGCTGTCCTTGAAGTAAAGAAATCAGATATCGATTCTGATACCCTGGACACACTGACTGTTGCTTCAATCGGCGACTCTGACAGTCTTGCAGTCGGTGAACCTGCAATAGCTATGGGCAATCCGCTTGGAACCGGACTTTCTGTAACCGTCGGATATATAAGCGCTCTTTCAAAGAGCATAAGCAACTATTCAGGCACATTTATTCAGACTGATGCAGCTATCAATCCGGGCAACAGCGGTGGCGCACTTCTGAACAGCAAGGGTGAAGTCATAGGAATTACTTCTTCCAAATATGTAGATAGCTCAGTTGAAGGCATGGGCTTTGCCATTCCTATCAACAAGGCCATGGAGCTTGTCGATGATATTATAAATGGAACGAACAATGCACGACTTGGCATCGGCGGCGTAGATATCACTTCAGACTATGCTTCAATATACGGCTTCCCTGAAGGAATATATGTAAAGACTATCGAAAGCGGCTCTGCCGCAGAAAGAGGCGGACTTCGTGAGAGCGACATCATAGTAAGTATAGATGGCGCAGATGTTAAGCAGACTGAAGAGCTTGCAAGGATCATAAAGTCCCACAAGGTCGGAGATGAGATTACTCTGAAGATCTACAGAGTAGATAATACCGGAAGGTATAATCAGCAGGAAATTACGATAACTTTATAAAATACAAGAACGCCCTACCCGGTAATTTCGGGTAGGGCATTTCGTTATGATTCTTCTTCAAGACTATACTCTATCATCATATCTTGATATTAAAAAAAATATGCATTATACTTTTCTTCAGGGATTGAAACAGTAAATCAAGGAAGGAAAGCGTATGGTAAAGACATTACTAAAACAGGTGGGAGAATATAAACGCGATTCTATTCTCACGCCTGTTTTTATGTTATTTGAAGTTATTTTTGAGACGCTCATTCCGTATTTCATGGGACTCATCATCAATGAGCTTTCCATGAAGGACAGGGAGCCGGATCTTAAGCTCGTGTTTATCTATGGCGGAATAATGCTTGTTCTGGCACTCGGTGGACTCTGGTCAGGTATAATGGGCGGAAAGTATGGAGCGAGTGCATCGACGGGATTTGCGAAGAATCTCAGAAAGACTATGTACAGAAATATCCAGACATTCTCTTTCTCCAATATTGACAGATTCTCGACAGCCAGTCTCGTTACGAGAATGACCACGGATGTATCAAATGTTCAGAATGCATATCAGATGATACTTCGTATCTGTATGAGAGCACCTGCAAGTCTTATAGTCGCTTCATTTATGGCTATAAGAATCTCAGCAAAGCTTTCAAGTATATATCTTATAAGCTTTGTTTTCCTCATTATAGTGTTCTCATTCATCATCAAGAATGCTACGGCACTCTTCATGGAAGCTTTTCCGAAGTACGATAAGCTGAATGAGAGTGTACAGGAAAATGTAACGGGCATCCGAGTTGTCAAGGGCTTCGTCCGTGAGGAGCATGAGATAAGCAAATTCAAGAAGGCCAGCCAGAGCATATATGATATCTTCATAAAGGCAGAGACCCTGGTAGTATGCAACATGCCGGCAATGATGATCGCCATCTATACCTCCATGCTGCTCATAAGCTGGTTCGGTGCCAAGATGATAGTTGCTGAAGTAGGGCTTCCTGATGGTTTCCAGATCGGTAACCTTTCACAGCTGATCGCATACTGCATGCAGATTCTCATGAGTCTTATGATGCTTGCCATAATCTTCGTTATGGTTACCATGAGTGCAGCAAGCGCAAGACGTATAGTAGAAGTTATAAATGAAACGACAGATATTACTAATCCGGAGAATGCTGTGACTGAAGTCGCTGACGGAAGCATAGAATTCAAGGATGTAGTATTCAGATACAATGAGCATTCCGAAAGTCCGGTTCTGACTGATATTGACCTCAAGATCCGTTCGGGTGAATCGATAGGTATCATCGGCGGTACCGGAAGCAGTAAGTCCAGTCTCGTCAATCTTATCAGCCGTTTATATGATGTTAATGAAGGTAGCGTATCCGTCGGCGGAGTGGATGTAAGGAAGTATGACCTTGTAACTCTTCGTGATTCTGTAGCAGTAGTCCTTCAGAAGAATGTCCTCTTCTCAGGAACCATAGCTGAGAACCTTCGCTGGGGTAATAAGGATGCCTCTCTTGATGATATGAAGGAGGCCTGTGCCATCGCATGTGCAGAGGAATTCATAGATTCTCTTCCGGACGGCTATGAAACTCATGTTGAGCAGGGAGGAACGAATTTCTCGGGCGGTCAGAAGCAGAGACTCTGTATAGCCAGGGCGCTTATTAAGAAGCCTAAGGTTCTTATACTTGATGACAGCACCAGTGCTGTAGATACAACAACCGATGCAAAGATACGTAAGGGTATGAAGGAATTCATGCCGGATATGACGAAGATCATCATCGCCCAGAGAGTTTCTTCCGTACAGGATATGGACAGGATCATAGTCATGGACAAGGGTAGGATAAATGCAATAGGAACCCATGAGGAGCTCCTGCAGACCAACGATATTTATAAAGAAGTATATGAGTCACAGACCAAGGATGCTGATTTTGATGCGGCGCCTGCTGTGCGGGCAGCTTCACTGGCAGCTGCAGAGAATGGAGGTGATGAGTAATGGCAAGACCGGCAAGACCTCCAAAGGGAGCAAGCTTTAAACCATCCGTAGAGAACCCGGGCAAGGTTTTGAAGAGAATCCTGTCCTACGTAACAAAATACTATGGCGTTCACATGGTACTGGTCGTGATCTGTACATTTATAAATGTATTTGCTACGCTTCAGGGAACTCTGTTTACGAAGACTCTTATAGACGGATATCTTACTCCGTTTGTAAAGGATGGAGTAGAATTCTCATTCAATGACCTCTTCATGGATATGGTTCCTGTCATAGTACTGTTTGTATTTGGAATCATCGCTTCATTTGCCCGTCAGCTCATAATGGTAAGAGTCAATCAGGGCACACTCATGAGAATGAGAAATGAACTGTTTGAACATATGGAGAAGCTTCCTATAAAGTATTTCGACAGCAATACTCATGGCGATATCATGTCCATATATACGAATGATATCGACACTCTCCGCCAGATGATAAGCCAGAGCTTACCTCAGCTTCTGGAAAGCGGACTTTCAGTTATAGGAACACTTATATACATGCTGATCATTGATGTTCCGCTCACATTACTGACACTTTTCATGGTATTCGTCATGATGGCAGTGACTGCGAAGCTCGGCGGACTGTCAGGCAAGTATTTCCTGAAGCAGCAGGAATCGCTCGGAAAGGTAAATGGATTTATCGAGGAACATGTGACCGGACAGAAGGTTGTTAAAGTCTTCAATCATGAGGATGAATGTATAGATGAATTTGATGAGTTTAACGAAGAACTCTGTGACAGCTCAAATAATGCAAATAAGTTCGCAAATATTCTTATGCCTATAAATGCGCAGCTGGGACATACTTCGTACGTGCTCTGTACAGTAGCCGGTGCATTTATAGCTATAACAGGACTTACGAGACTGACGCTTGGAGGACTCGCAAGCTTCCTTCAGTACAACCAGAACTTTAACAGACCTATAAGTCAGATCAGCATGCAGTTCAATGCGATAATCATGTCGCTTGCAGGAGCAGAGAGAATCTTCAAGCTTCTTGATTCAGAGCCTGAGACAGATGCAGGTTATGTAACACTTGTAAATGTAAAGGAAGGCGAAGACGGAAAACTTACCGAAACTACGGAGCATACCGGAATATGGGCTTGGAGACACGAGCATCAGGAATCACACGAAGTAGAGTACAAGAGACTCCGGGGCGCTATATACATGGATGATGTCGACTTCGGATATGTGCCTGACAAGATGGTACTTCACAATGTAACCATAGACGCAAAACCGGGCCAGAAGATAGCCTTCGTAGGTTCGACCGGTGCAGGAAAGACTACCATAACTAATCTTATCAACCGTTTCTATGATATTCAGGATGGAAAGATAAGATTCGACGGAATAAATGTAAATAAGATAAAGAAGGGCGACCTCAGACGTTCGCTCGGACTTGTTCTTCAGGATACGCATCTCTTCACTGAGACTGTTATGGAGAACATCCGTTACGGAAGGCTCGATGCCACTGATGAGGAATGTATAGCGGCAGCTAAGCTGGCAAATGCAGATCTCTTCATAAGGCAGCTTCCGGATGGTTACAATACAGTGCTCACAGGTGACGGCGGTAATCTGTCACAGGGACAGAGACAGCTCCTGGCCATAGCAAGGGCAGCGGTTGCAAATCCACCTGCACTTATACTTGATGAAGCTACAAGCTCAATCGATACCAGAACTGAGAGAGAGGTTCAGGAGGGTATGGATTCACTCATGGCAGGAAGAACAACCTTCGTTATAGCCCACAGGCTTTCGACAGTAAAGAACAGCGATTGTATAATAGTTCTTGAAAAGGGAAGCATCATAGAGCGTGGTACACACGCAGAACTAATAGAGAAGAAGGGCAGGTACTATCAGTTATATACCGGCCTATCTGCATAGCAGATTAATAATAAATACCCCGGGTGGATTGTAATTTCAATCTGTCCGGGGTTTAATATTGTAATTCTATGTACACTCTGCGCCAGGCACAAAGTGTGGATGATTCGTGATTACACGATCAGGAAGAACTTGATGAGGAAGAGTACTGAAATGATATATGTAAGTACTGATACTTCCTTTGGCTTTCCTGAGAATACCTTGATAACTGTGTAGCTTATCATTGCAAGTCCTATACCATGTCCTATGGAGCCTGAGATCGGCATTGCAAGGAGCATGATGAATACAGGAACTATCTGATCGAGATCGTCGAAATCAATATTTCTAAGACCCTGAAGCATAAGTATACCAACGTATATAAGTGCAGATGATGTAGCTGCTGCAGGGATGATAGCTGCGATAGGAGCTATGAATATGCAGAGCAGGAACATAACTGCAGCTGTAAGTGCTGTAAGACCTGTTCTACCACCGGCCTCAACACCTGATGCTGACTCAACGAAGGTTGTTACTGTACTTGTACCTGAGCAGGCACCTGCAACAGTACCGATAGCATCTGAAAGAAGAGCTTCCTTCATCTTTGGCATGCTGCCGTCCTTATCTGTCATACCTGCACGTGAAGCAGTTCCGACAAGAGTTCCGATAGTATCGAACATATCGATCATACAGAATGTAATGATAAGAGTCACTGCGGTAAATATACCGAGATTGAAGAAACTCTTAAAGTCAAACTTGAACAGCGTGGTTGCCACCATATCCTGGAATGGTGGAAGGAAAGAAGCTGTCTTAAGGCTCTCGAAAGGATTGGTTCCGAGGAACACTGCCTCACCTATCCAGTAGATTACAGAAGCAACAAGCATTCCTATAAGTACGGATGCCTTCATGCCCTTCTTGGAAAGAAGAACTATAACATAAAGACCTATGAACATAGTCGCAACTGTAAGGATCATCTCATGATATCCTGCTGAACCGGTTGCTTCACCTGACATAGCGTCCTTGAGGATCTTAGGCATCATTGAACCGAAGAAGTCTCTCATTACGAAGAAAGGTGACTGGAAGTTATTTCCTTCTGCGTAGATACCTACATTTGAACCAAAACCGATATTCATAAGCATAAGGCCTATAGCAGGACCTATACCAAGTCTTACTCCAAGAGGGATAGCATCAACTATCTTATCTCTTATATTTAAGACTGAAAGGATTATGAATACGATACCTTCAACAAGAATGATACAAAGTGCTGCCTGGAATGCACTTGTGTATCCGCCATCCTCAGGAAGTCCGAGGAGCACTACGATGTTCGCAGTGATAGTTGCGAAGAATGAGTTAAGACCCATTCCCGGCGCCATAACGAAAGGCTTGTTTGCAAGAAATGCCATGCACATCGTACCAAGAGCAGATGCAAGACATGTTGCAAGGAAAACTCCGTTCCAGAGAGGAGTTCCAACCTGGAAGCCAGTAAGGAGGTTCGGGTTCAGAGCTATGATGTAAGCCATGGTCATGAAGGTAGTAAGACCGGCCAGAATCTCTGTACGAACCGAGGTGCCGTTTTCCTTAAGTTTGAACAACTTTTCCATAGGTTCTCTCCTATTCTATTAAGATTTTTTAAACAAAAATAATTATAGTATAAATAGAAAATAGCGTCAATTACGGATAGCAATAATTGTCAGTGAATCAAGGTAATAATTACATTGAAAAAATACAGTTTAAATGGCAAAATAATCATGTTAGTGTCATGAGAGGGAAGTCTAATTCTTACGACTTTCAATTTATATGAAACCATACATCTGTTTGAGGGGTATTTATATAAAATGAACGTTTTAAAATTTGAAAATGAGAGTTCATTCAAAGTGGATGTCGACGCAGCTGTAAGAGAGTTTGCGGACACAGTCTACAGACTGGCTGTTGTAAATACGAACAGTACAGCCGATGCAGAGGATGCATTCCAGGAGGTTTTCATCCGGCTGGTCAAAAATAAAGATAAGATAGAAAGCAAGGAACATCTGAAGGCCTGGCTTATTCGAGTGACCATAAATGAATGCCGTAGGCTCACAGGATCTTCATGGAATAAAAATGTAACGCTCTCCAGCAGTAATGCGGATGACGAGGATATGGATACGCCGGTTGATATAGCAGTTTACTCGGAGGACGGTGCCGGAACAACGGGGAAGGGCAGTCCGGGTGATACGACACTTGATGCTGTAATCCGGGAAGAAGAGGCCGGCAGTGTCAAGGAAGCGGTAATGAAGCTTCCCGAGAAATACAGAGATGTTATACATCTTTATTATTATGAAGAAATGAAGATACCGGAGATAGCAGAAGCACTGGAAACAAATGAATCAACGGTAAAGACGAGACTGAAGAGAGCAAGAGAGTCGCTCTCAGTAATGCTGAAAGGAGGAGTGGAGTTATGAACAATTACAAAGACGAAATGAATAATCTTCACGCTCCTGAGAGCCTTATAGCAAAGACACTCGAGAGAGTACATGCTGAGGAAGCTAAAATACAGAATGAAACACAGGACGAAGTACAGAATGTTGAAGAACTGAAAACTGAAACAAAAGAATCATCTACTAACAAAGCTGTAAAAAAGTACTATCCATTTATAATCGGTGCCGTATCTCTGGCAGCATGTTTTCTGATCTTCATGCTGGCGAGCATCGGAATGAGAAGCAGTAACAGCAAAAACAAGGAAGCAACTGACAGTAAACTTGATTACAATGTGGCTGAATCTGTAGACGAATCATATGATGATGTAGCTGCAGAGAGCGATGACTATGAGATGATTGCTGAGGATACTGAAGCTGCGGAGCCGGAAGAAAGTGTGCCTACGGATGATGCAGATAGTGTAGCCGGCGGAAGGAACAACGATGATAAAAAGACCGCACTAATGACAGGAAATGCTACATATGATAAGAAGTCTATGTATGATAAGTATCACGGCGAGATGGGATCGTCTTTCAAGATATTCCCGGATACGACAGATGGAATGACAAAGCTGGATTATCATGAATCAGTAACTGAAGGTCTCTTCGATGCAGATGGATTCTTAGTCCTGGAAGCATATTTCGAAAAGGATGCTTTCGTAGAGGAAAATCGGAGACTTAAGAATATAACCTGCGACGTAACCTATGAAGATCAGACGGTGACCAATAAGGTGATTCAGGACGGAAAGCAGTATAATTACCCCGCATATATAGCTATGGACGGCTTTGATTATGCATATGAATATGCTCTGATAGATAATGCCAATCAGCGTATCATTTATGTGGTGATCAGTAATTCAGAGTACTGCGACCTGACGGGCTTCGAGGATTATCTCAAGAAAGATATGGACAGTTATAAGCTAAGCAGTGATGAAGTGCTGGATCAGTTTTCTATCTATGCACATAAGTTTCCGGAATTTGACGGTTATATAGTAAATTCCGACTGATTCCGGAGAAAAAACGAAAACTGGATATCATAATTTGAAAATCATTTTCAATTTATGCTTGACAAACGGAAAAGTCATGTTAAAATTGAAAACGATTTCCAAATCCGCACAAAAGATGGCAGTAGGAATCATAAAAACTGCCATCTTTTTCATTGAGGAGGCACATAAAAATGAAAAGCATTAAGAAAATTCTTACATTTGTTCTTATAACAGCCATGGCAGTTGCAAGTCTGACCGCGTGCGGTGGAACAGGAGAAAACAGTTCCGGAACAAAAGGGAAAAAACTGAGTATCGTTACTACTATATTCCCGGAATACGATTGGGTAAGAGAGATTACAAAAGATGTAGACGGAGTTGAGATAACACTCCTTATGGATACAGGAGCAGATCTTCACAGCTATCAGCCGACTGCGGAGGACATCATGAAGATAAGCACAGCAGACATCTTCATATATGTAGGTGGAGAGTCAGATAAGTGGGTTGACGACGCTCTGAAGAATGCTACTAATAAGGACCTCACAGCTGTAAATCTTATGGAAGTTCTGGCACAGAGCATAAAGGAAGAAGAAGTAGTTGAAGGCATGCAGGGTGAGGATGAGGAAGAAGAGGAAACAGAATACGATGAGCATGTATGGCTTTCTCTCAAGAATGCAGAAAAAGCAGTTTCTTATATAGCAGATGTTATCAGTTCCAAAGACTCTGAAAACTCTGAAACATATACATCAAACGCAAATGCATATAACGATAAACTTGCTGCACTTGATACTGAATACAAGAAAGCAGTAGACGAAGGAAGCTTCGATACAGTTCTTTTCGGAGACAGATTCCCATTCAGATATATGGTTGATGATTACGGTATCAAATATTATGCAGCATTTGTCGGATGCTCAGCGGAGACCGAGGCCAGCTTCGAAACAGTTAAGTTCCTTGCTGATAAGGTAGATGAACTCGGACTTCATCATGTGCTTACGACTGAGAAGACTGACGGAAAGATAGCAAAAACCATTATTGATACTGCAGCTGCAGATAATGTTGATGTACTTGCCCTTGATTCCATGCAGTCAGTTACCATTACAGAGGTTGAGGCAGGGGAGACCTATTACGGAATCATGGAGAAGAACCTTGATGTGCTTAAGGAGGCCCTTAAGTAGGAATTGAAAAGGAAATGGAGTGCTTATGTCACAGATAGAATGTAAGGATTTAAAAATAGGATATGACAGACAGGTCGTACTTGAAGGTATTAACTTCCAGGTACATAAAGGTGATTATCTCTGTATAGTAGGTGAAAATGGATCGGGCAAGTCAACTCTCATGAAGACTCTGCTCGGACTTACACCTAAGCTTGACGGCGAGATCATATTCGGTGATGACCTGAGACAGACAGAGCTCGGATATCTTCCACAGCAGACAGAGGTTCAGAAGGATTTTCCTGCATCTGTTAAGGAGATAGTTCTTTCCGGCTGTCAGAGCAGGATGGGGCTCCGTCCATTTTATAATAAGGAAGAAAAGAAGCTTGCTGATGAGAATATGGAGCGTATGGGAATTACCGAGTTTAAGGACCGTTCATACAAAGCTCTTTCCGGCGGTCAGCAGCAGAGGGTTCTTCTTGCCAGAGCACTTTGTGCTACAAGAAAGCTGCTTCTTCTCGACGAACCTGTTTCCGGACTTGATCCCAAGGTTACTCAGGATATGTACGAGCTTATAGATTCCCTTAACAAAGAAGGAATAACGATAGTCATGATATCTCATGATATTGATGCGGCCATAGATTATTCAAGCCACATTTTATATATAGGTAAGCATCTCTTCTTTGGAACGAAGGAGGACTTCATGCACAGCAAGGCAGGAAGAAGATATCTTGCAAAGGAGGGTGAATAAGATGGATAAGCTTATAGAGTATTTACAATATCCTTTCGTCAGAAATGCATTGATAGTCGGAATCCTTATTGCACTCTGTTCATCACTGCTCGGAGTAACGCTGGTTCTCAGACGATTTTCATTCATAGGTGACGGACTTTCGCATGTGGCATTCGGAGCTATGGCTATAGCCAGCGTTCTCGGAATAACAAATGAAATGCCTATAGTCCTGGCGATAACAACTATCGCAGCGGTGCTTCTCCTTCGCACGGGAAAGAATACGAAGATCAAGGGTGATGCGGCGATAGCCATGATATCAGTCGGAGCACTTGCATTTGGTTATCTTCTGATGAATGTTTTCCCGAAATCGAATAATATATCCGGAGATGTCTGCAGTACGCTCTTCGGTTCAACGTCTATTCTGACCCTTTCCACATGGGAGGTATGGTTATCCGTAATCCTTTCCATTGTAGTGGTAGGGATTTTTGTGCTTTTCTATAATAAAATATTCAGCATTACATTTGACGAAGCATTTGCAAGAGCAACAGGCACTAAGGTAAATACTTATAACCTTATAATAGCGGTAGTTATTGCAGTTATCATAGTGCTTGCGATGAATCTTGTCGGATCGCTTCTTATATCGGCGCTGGTAATATTCCCTGCCCTTTCAGCTATGAGAATATTCAGGAGCTTTAAGTCAGTTACTATTTTCTCTGCGGCCGTGTCGGTTATCTGTGCACTTTCCGGAATGCTGATTTCCATTCTTGCAGGTACGCCGGTAGGATCGACCATAGTTGCAGTTGATGTAGTTGTTTTCTTTATATGCTCCGTGATCGGACGAGTTCGGGCTTAGCTTTGACATGGTATATCCGTGTGGTTTATAATTATAGCGTATATGCTTAATCAATCCATATGTTCCATCGGATTGACATCAGGAGGAAACTTCAGGATATGGAGATATTGACATCATCAGGGAAAAAGAGAACAATTCTCATAGTATCAGACGGAGTAAATGATCTGATACCACTTAAGGAAATCATAGATAAGAATTATAAAACCATATATGTAGATCATCCGACGGCTGACTTTCAGAAGGTAAGGAATCTGGCAGGCAACCTTTCAGCTGCCATCATATGCGCGTCTGATGCGGCGGCTAATGATTTTGCGCTTTTTGACTGGATATCACAGGACAGCTTCGTGGCATCAGTTCCGCTTCTTATATATTGCGGAAATGAATCGGATATGTCTATCGCAGGCGAATTCTTTAAGAGAGGAGCGGTAGATGTTATAACTCCTCATTTAAATGATGAAATCATCTACAACAGACTGGAGAATTCGATCAGGCTCAGAGATTCCGCTACGTTTTATGAGATAGAGAGGATGCTGAAGGAGCTTCCTTCAAATATCTATCTTAAGGATTCTGAAGGAAAGTATGTCTTTGCGACACATTACTGGCATCATCTGGATCATGACAATGATCCTGACTGGACCATAAGAGGAAAGACTGATCTTGATATCCGTAAGGATAAGGAGAATGCAGCGAAAGCCATGGCCAGTGATATGGAGATACTCCGTACCGGCAAAGGCACGAATTACATAATAGAAGAGAAGGCTGACGGAGTCAGTGATTATCTCGAGCTTATCAAAAGACCGGTCTACGATGAAAAGGGAAATGTAACGGGAATTATTGCCCTCATCAATGATGTTACAGAGCAGCAGCTTCTCAAGATGAGCCTTGAAGAGAAGGCTATGAAGGATGAGCTGACAGGAGCATACAACAGATACTTCTTCGATAGCTATATATCTTCGCTCGAAAGAACGCATAATATACCTGTGAGTTTCATATCAGCAGACTGTGATGGACTTAAGATTGTAAATGATACCTATGGTCATCTGATGGGTGATGAGTACCTTCGTATTTCAGTGCTACTGTTCAGAACAGTAATGCCTGAAAACTGTGAGATATTCCGTACCGGTGGAGATGAGTTTCTCATAGTACTTCCTGGGATGACGGAGGATATAGCAAACGAATATATTGAAAAACTTGAGAAAGAGTCAGAACAGTTCTCCGTAAGAGACTGCAGACTTCGAATATCCTGTGGTGCATCATGTCTTTCCGAACTGACACAGTCGGTTAAAAAGATTATAAATGATGCAGATCAGAGGATGTATGAAAATAAACGTCAGAGAAAGCTGGAAATGAAATGAGAAAGATTATTTCAAATGTAAAAGTATATGTCCTTGCAGCGGCAATTTCATTTACATGCCTTACCGGATGCGGAAGCGATACCGTCGAAGGTATGATAGATGAACAGAAAACCAATACAGAGGTTACAACGGAAGCAACTACCGCTGCTACCACTGAGGAGGTTACTGAGGCAACTACAGAAAAGGCAACCGAAGAGAAGACGACCGAAGCTGATACCGAAGATAAAACAGAGGATTCATCTGAGGACAAAACAGAAGCCTCAAAGGACGGTTCGGACTCAGGCGATGATACTGCAAAGGATGACGGAACTATAGACCTTGACCTTACCAACATGAGCAGTACCATGGTTTATTCTGAGGTTCTGAATATGATGAGTTACCCTGACGAATATAAGGGTAAGAGAATCAAGATTACCGGAACATATTATTCGGTCGTTGACAGCAACAATGGTAATACCTACTATTACTGCCTTATTCAGGATGCGACTGCATGCTGTGCAAACGGACTTGAGTTTGTTCTGAATGACGGAAATTACCCGGATGAGAATACTGAGGTTACTATCGACGGTGTTTTCACAACTTATTTTGAGGGCGATTTTGAATACGTAACTTTGCTTGATGCAAAGCGTGATGATATATAAGGAGATTAATTGAAAGCAATAATATTTGATCTTGACGGAACATTACTGTATACACTTGAAGACCTTATGATTTCCGTGAATTATGTGCTGAAAAAGCATGGCATGAAGGAACGTACACTGGAAGAGATAAGGATCTTTGTCGGAAATGGAATCAGGAAGACTCTGATCAGGGCAGCTGATCCGGGAACACCCGATGATGAAATAGATGTAATGTATGACGAATTCGGCGAGCATTACAGTGAGCATTGCATGGACAATACCAAGCCTTATGACGGAATCATGGAGATGCTGGACAGACTCCATAGAGCCGGATATAAGATGGCTATAGTATCGAACAAGTATGACCCTGCAGTTAAGGAACTGAATGAGAGATTTTTCAGTGACTACATTAAAGTGGCTATAGGCGAAACGCCGGAGATCAGAAAGAAGCCGGCACCCGACACTGCCATCACAGCTATGAAGGAACTTGGAGTAAGCAGCAGTGAAGCTATCTACGTAGGAGATTCAGATGTCGATATCGAAACTGCTAAAAATGCAGGACTATCCTGCATATCGATAACCTGGGGCTTCCGACCCCGAGAGTTCCTTCTGGAACATGGCGCAACAAAACTGGCAGACACACCACAGGAGCTGACAGACATATTCTGCTGATAACCAAAAGGACGATTCCGAATGATTAGCTATTCAGAATCGTCCTTTTGGTTATTGTTATTGATTATTTCTTACTCGGCCCCGGAAGGATTCGGTTTGTGTGAGTATAATAATCAGAATACTCATCACCGAATTTCTCAAGCAGCCATACCTCTTCGGTCTTCTTCAGCATGATTGTTAATGCAATCCAGAAGAATATCGGAAGTACGTACATATAAGTATTTCCGGAAATGAAAAGAACTCCGGTGTAGATTCCGAGCAGTGCTGTATATATAGGGTTTCTGGTGTATTTATAGATTCCTGTCGTGCAGAGCTTGTTGGACATGATGTGAGCATCAATCTGAGAATTGACTATTGCATCAACCCATATCTTTACAGATGCAATGATTATTATTACGCCAAATCCTATATACATGTAGCGCAGAAAGTTCTTCGGGATTCCATTACTGATAGGCGATATGTGACCGACCACAACCGCAGCTAATGTAACTATAGCGCAAGGTATGGACCACTTAGGACCGACTCCGTATATAGGAAGATGGTCGCTGTGATCTGCCGTAACGCTTTCAGTCATGCTGCCTTCAAGATCACTGAATTCGTTGTTTTCATCATTCTTGACATCATCAGTCTTTTCTTCTTTAACTTCTTCTTTTATTTCTTCTGCTGTAACTTCGTTCATTTCATTATCCATGCTAAAACCTCACTCAATCATATATGTAGAAAACGCCGCATGATGCGTGGACGTCATGTCAAACTGCAAGCGTTTCATTTCCACGCAAAATGATACCATTCTCAGGGAAAACATTCAAGCTTGTCACGGATTATTCATTATTTACCATACATTACTTTTATTACTAGGGTCATTTAGATTAGTTTCATAAAAACATGGAAACGAAAGTAATGATTATTTCGGTCATTACACATTGCAATCATGGCGAATTTACGTTATATGAGCCTGAGGATAATAATAAAAAGACTGAAGGCAAAGAAAGTTAAAGAAGATGAGCAGAATAATTCATAATTCTTTCATAATACTTTAATTGAATTAGAGACTGCACAGTGATAAACTTTCGACTTAGAAATTGGATATTGTATACAGTCGCGCAAATGCATCAAGCATTTGCGTGACGGTGCGGCCCTGCTCCGAAGGAGCAGTCCGAAGGATTATCGAACGGCCAACCGATGCCGTTCGAT
>OCTW013412660.1_pt1 | contig 88139 bp, 67 predicted proteins | sample 1539671 | NCBI WGS metagenome assembly OCTW01 (sample SAMN02144230, study PRJEB22623) | gut metagenome | biome: sheep rumen | host: Ovis aries | place: New Zealand | reverse complement strand
GGCCTGCAGGGCCTTTCCGTCCTGCATGAGGGCCTCGATGGTCATGGTGTCCAGGGCACCGGCGAAACGCTCGCCGGGGCTCTTGTGGCCGACCACTACCGGCAGGGCCATGACCTCGCGGGCGAAGCGGGCGTACACGTTCACCATCTGCTCCTTGCGGGCCTCGGCCTCCTCGGCGGTGGCATGGGCGGTGTGGCCTTCCTGCCAGAGAAATTCGGCCGTACGGAGGAACAGGCGGGTGCGCATTTCCCAGCGTACGACGTTGCACCACTGGTTGCAAAGGATGGGAAGGTCGCGCCAGCTGTGGACCCAGTTCTTATATGTATTCCAGATAATTGTTTCCGAGGTGGGACGGACAATCAGTTCCTCTTCCAGCTTGGCTTCCGGATCCACCACGATGCCGTTCCCGTCCGGGGCGTTCATCAGGCGGTGATGGGTGACCACGGCGCACTCCTTGGCAAAACCCGCCACGTGCTCCGCTTCCCGGCTGAAGAAAGACTTGGGGATGAACAGCGGGAAATAGGCGTTCTTGACGCCCGTCTCCTTGAACATCTGATCCAGGATGCCCTGCATTTTTTCCCAGATGGCGTACCCGTAGGGCTTGATGACCATGCAGCCGCGGACGGCGGATTGCTCTGCCAGGTCTGCCTTTACGACCAGGTCATTGTACCACTGGGAGTAATTCTCCGACCTTTTTGTTACCTCTTTTGCCATAATGTATTTGCTTTTTTTGCGATTTGTGCTTAATATTGTCCCTTGAAAACCGGCATTGAGGTACAGAAGTTGCATACCTTGCAGGTATCCGGACATTTTTCCGGCACAAAGATACATATTTTTTATTGGATAACAGGAGGAAAAGACGATGAAAAAGAGTTTTATGGCCTACGCGGCCGCCGCTTTCGCCGCCCTTTCATGCTCTTCTATGAGCCAGATGCAGACACAGGTCTACGATGACGGTGTCTACGCCCGCCCGTCCGTCTCTGTCGCGGAAACCGTTTCCGACACAGAGTTGGACAATCTCCTTGCCGACACCAAGCAGACCACTGCCTACGTCCTCAGCGAAGGAGACACTTTGGTAGTTCCTGCCGGTAAACAAGTCCGTTTCTCCAACACAAATACGGTAATTACGGTTCTGGATACCACTCCCGCCTGGGCCTGGGACTATTCCTGGGCATACAGACCCTGGTATCTGAGGGACTACTATTATTATTCACCCTACCGTTACTGGTCCTACTGGCACGACCCCTGGTACTGGGACACCTGGCGCTGGGACCCCTGGTACTATGATTCCTGGTACTCGCCCTGGCGTTACCACTATGGCTATTACGGCTACTACAGCCCCTGGTATTACAGTTCCTGGTACGGTCCGTACGACTTCTACTGGCACGACTCCTGGTACTGGCGCCACCACTACGGCTTCTACGGCCCCCATTACTATGGTTACTATGGCTGGGGCTCACGTCTCTTCCATGGCCCCAGCATGGCCGCCCAGCTGGGACACCGTGAGGGCAACTTCGGCGCCCGCGGCGGTGCCTCCCGCGTGACCGGTACCGGCCGCAACGCCGCCGGCGTGTCCCGGTCGGCCTCCAGTCGTTCCACCGTGTCCAGGGCCGGCTCTTCTGTCAGTGTCAGCCCCCGTTCCACGGTCGCCCGCTCAGGCAATACCGGTTCGGTCACTACCCGCTCCGCCACCCGCAGCGCGCAGCGTGCAGTCCGCAGTGCGGCGCCCGTCACCCGGTCTTCCGGCAGCACCGTCCGCTCGTCGTCGGGCAGCTCTTCCAGCCGCTCCTCCGGCGGATCCTACCGTTCCGGCAGCTCTTCCAGCCGCTCCTCCGGCAGCGGATCCTACCGCTCCAGCGGATCTTCCAGCCGCTCTTCCAGCAGCGGTTCCTACCGCTCCAGCGGCTCCAATGTCCGCTCTTCCTCCGGCAGTTCCAGCCGTTCTTCCGGCAGCTACTCCGGCAGCAGTTCCAGCCGTTCCTCCGGCAGTTATTCCGGTGGCAGCTCCAGCCGCTCTTCCGGCAGTTATTCCGGCGGCAGCTCCAGCCGCTCTTCCGGTGGCGGATACTCCGGCGGCGGGTCGTCCCGCTCCGGCGGTCGCCGATAAATCCTTCGTAAGCCTATGAAAAAGATTGTCACAATAGCTTTGGGCATGGCGGTGGCCTTCACCGCCATGGCCCAGAACTGGCAGGATGCCCTGCTGTTCTCTGAAAACAACTATTCGGGAACCGCCCGCAGCGTCGCCATGGGCAACGCCGTCACCGCCATCGGCGGCGACCCCGGCTCTCTGGTCTTCAACCCTGCCGGCGGCGCCGTGTCGTCCTATTCCCAGTTCTTCTTCACACCGGGACTCACTTACTCGGTCATGCGTTCCCAGGGAACCATCCTCTCCGGCGACACCGACCCGATCGGCCTCGGTGACAAGGTGCGCACCGGTTACACCCGGATGAAACTGCCCAGCGCCGGCTTTGTCTTTAACATGGATACCGGCAGACGGAACGGCTGGAAGCGCTACAGCTTCGGCTTCCTGGCACATTCCACGGGCAATTTCACCGGCCGTCTGAACGGCGCGGGCGTCAACTATGACAATTCCTACGCCGCCTCCCTGGCCACCTGGGCCGACGGGTACACCACGGCTCAGCTCGGCAATTCCGACTGGTTCAGCCCAGGCCCGTCCTGGGCTTCGATGACCGGCTTCAAGAGCGGGATGATCAATTCCGTCAACGGTACGGACAACGCCTACGTCGCCGTCACCGAGGTGATGGACGGCACCGGCAATATCCGCCTCGCCGCTCCGCTGTACCAGAAATACGGTCAGCAGACCACCGGCAGCAAGGTGGACATGCTGTTCAGCTTCAGCGCCAACTACGACGACGTGCTGTATCTGGGTGTGAACCTCGGCGTCACCAACCTGAGCTACTCCATGAATGAGTACTGGTACGAGGAGCCCAACGACCCTGCCGAATTCCCCGCCATCAACTACAGCGACGGAACGTCGGCCACCCTGAACAGCCTGATCATGAAGCGCGCCTACGAGGCCTCCGGCGCAGGTGTCTACCTGAAGGGCGGCGTCCTGTGGCGTCCCGTGGCCGGCCTGCGTGTCGGCGCCGCTTTCCAGACCCCGATGCTGCTGGACATCACCGAACGGTACCACTACACCGGCTCCACCAGCCTGTCCGGCAAGACCACTGCCGCCGTCAGCAGCGCAGAGGATGAATGGGGTTATACCCTCCGCAATCCTTTCCGCATGAACTTTGGCGTGGCGTACAGCTTCGGCGCCTTCGCCGTCGTGAGCGCGGACTATGAGTTCGCCAACCTGGGCAATTCCCGCTTCCGCAGCCGCGAGCGTTACGGCGCCTACGATTTCGACTCCGTGAATGCGGACATCAGCGAATTCCTGGGCCCTCAGCACCAGCTGCGTGTGGGCGTTGAGGTGAAGCCCCTGCCGGCCCTCGCCGTCCGCGGCGGCTTCGGCTACACCGGCAGCGCGGAAACCGTCCCTCAGGGTGCCGACTACTGGCAAAACCGCTTCTCCCTCGCGAAGACCAACGCTTCCCTGGGCCTCGGCTATTCCTCCGGCGGTTCCTTCTATGCCGACGCGGCCGTCCGCCTGCGCTTCGTCCCCAAGGAATACCTGATTCCCTACGAGTATGCCGACCCGAACATCCTCACCCCGGAAATTGAAGTGAAGAGCACCCTCATGGATGCCATGATTACCCTGGGCTGGCGGTTCTAAAGGCCGATTTCCTGCCATTTTGTCAGCCCGGAAGCGGCTGGCACGATGTTCGATAATTTGAAGGCGTCGCCCGAAAAGGGTGGCGCCTTCCTCTTTACGGGAAGGACCCCGAAAAGAAAATAAAACAAAAAAGGAAACAATATTATGGGTAAAATTATCGGAATCGACCTCGGAACCACGAACTCCTGCGTGGCTGTGATGGAAGGCAATCAGCCTACCGTCATCATCAACAACGAAGGGCAGCGTACAACCCCTTCCGTAGTGGCTTTCACCGACGGCGGCGAGCGTAAGATCGGCTCTCCGGCCAAGCGTCAGGCCATTACAAACCCGAACAACACGGTGTTCAGCATCAAGCGTTTCATGGGTGAGACCTATGACCAGGTGAACACCGAAGTCAACCGCGTCCCCTACAAGGTAGTCCGCGGTGAAAACAACACCCCCCGTGTGGACATCAACGGCAAACTCTATACGCCGCAGGAAATATCGGCCATGATCCTTCAGAAGATGAAGAAGACGGCCGAAGAATATCTCCGTCAGGAGGTTACGGAAGCGGTCATCACCGTTCCCGCTTACTTCTCCGACTCCCAGCGTCAGGCTACCAAGGAAGCCGGCCGCATCGCGGGTCTGGATGTGAAACGTATCATCAATGAGCCCACCGCAGCCGCGCTGGCATACGGCCTTGACAAGAAGGACAAGGATATGAAGGTGGCTGTGTACGACCTGGGCGGCGGTACCTTCGATATCTCCATCCTCCAGCTGGGCGACGGCGTCTTCGAAGTGCTCTCCACCAACGGTGACACCCACCTGGGCGGCGACGACTTCGACCAGGTCATCATCGACTGGCTCGCTGCCGAATTCGCCTCCGAAAACGGCGGCATCGACCTCAAGAAAGACCCGATGGCCCTCCAGCGTCTGAAGGAAGCCGCAGAGAAGGCTAAGATTGAGCTTTCCAGCCAGACTTCCACGGAGATCAACCTCCCGTACATCATGCCGGTGGACGGCGTGCCCAAGCACTTGGCCAAGACCCTGACCCGCGCCAAGTTCGAACAGCTCTCCGACGCCCTGTTCCAGCGTTCCATCGCCCCTTGCCGCCAGGCACTGAGCGACGCGCACCTGAACCCTTCCGACATTGACGAGGTCCTGCTGGTCGGCGGTTCCACCCGTATCCCTTACGTGCAGGAACTGGTGAAGAATTTCTTCGGCAAAGAGCCCAACAAGAGCGTGAACCCCGACGAGGTGGTCGCTATCGGCGCCTCCATCCAGGGCGGTGTGCTGGCCGGTGACGTGAAGGACGTGCTTCTGCTGGATGTCACCCCGCTGAGCCTGGGTATCGAAACCCTCGGCGGTGTCATGACCAAGCTGATCGAGTCCAACACCACTATCCCCGCCAAGAAGAGCCAGATCTTCTCCACGGCGGCCGACAACCAGCCCGGTGTCGAAATCCGCGTCCTGCAGGGCGAGCGCCCCATGGCCAAGGACAACAAGCAGATCGGCATCTTCCACCTGGACGGCATTGCTCCCGCACCCCGCGGCGTGCCTCAGATCGAGGTGACCTTCGACATCGACGCCAACGGCATCCTGAACGTGAGCGCCGTGGATAAGGCGACCGGCAAGGAGCAGCACATCCGCATCGAGGCTTCCAGCGGCCTTTCCGACGCTGAAATCCAGCGCATGCGGGACGAAGCCAAGGCCAACGAAGCCGCCGACAAGGCCGAAAAGGAGCGCATCGACAAGATCAACAACGCCGACGCCCTCACCTTCCAGGCCGAAAAGTTCCTGAAGGAAAACGGCGACAAAGTGCCCGCCGACGTCAAGAGCGAAGTGGAGCAGAACTGCAACCTGCTGAAGGAAGCCGTCAAAGCCCAGAACATCGCCGACATCGACCGCTATTCTGAGGCACTGAACAAGGCCTTCGAGAAGATGTACCAGGCCGGCCAGCAGGCCGGCGGCCCTCAGGGCGGTCCTCAGGGTCCGTTCAACGGCGGCCCTCAGGGTCCGTTCAACGGCGGCCCTCAGCCCGGCCCGCAGGACCAGGGTCCTGACGAGCAGTAAGTCTTTACCGCAAAGAAAAGGCGGCCTTCGGGCCGTCTTTTTTTATGTTGGGGAAAATATGTATCTTTGTAAGATAGAAACTAAAAGACACAAGTATATGAAAACACAGCGTATTCTCCTCACCCTGACTGCCCTGGCCCTCTGCCTTGGCGCACGGGCCCAGACCAACAAAGAAGCTATCCAGGAAGCTGAAAAGCAGGTGGAAAAAGCTCAGCAGGAACTCGTAGACGCCCAAAAGAAGGCCGACGACCAGACCCGCCGCAGCCAGCTCAAGATCAATGCCCTCGAAGACGAGGCCAACGCCGCCCAGGACCTGTACAACCAGGGCCGCAAGTCCCTTTCGATCATGAAGCAGTCCGTGAAAGCCAAGCAGGATGTGGTAAAAGCCAAGAAAAATGCCCTCAAACTGGAAAAGAAAGCCCGCAAGGCCGACGACGGCGTCTACAGCGCCTCCGACAAGCAGGCCGTCTCCCTTCTTGAGGCCGAGCTCAACAACCTGGAACTGGACCTGAAAGAGGCCCAGCGGGAATACAAATCGGCCGAAGCCAAAGTAAACCAGAGCAAGAAAGCCGTCCAGGATGCGAAGAAGAAAATCAATGCCGCCAAGAAGGATATCTCCGCCGCCAAGAAAGACGTGCGCAATGCCAAGAAGGGCGTGAAGGATTCCAAGAAAGGACTCCAGACCCAGCAGAACATCGCCGCCCAGCAGGAAGAGCTGATGAAAGCCCAGAAGGCTGCCGAGGAGGCCCAGAACAAGGCCGCCGAACTGGACCTGAAGGCCCAGGAAGCCCAGCTGCAGGTAGAGACCGCCGTTCCCGACACCCTCAAAGTCCAGTAAGATGGGAAGAATCATCCTCACCGGCGACCGTCCCACCGGCAAACTTCACCTGGGACATTACGTGGGCTCCCTGCGTAACCGGGTGCTCCTTCAGAACGAAGGCAATTACGACCGCATGTTCGTCTTCATCGCGGACGTCCAGGCCCTCACCGACAATGCCGACAATCCCGAAAAGGTGCGTCAGAACATCATCGAAGTAGCGCTGGATTACCTGTCCTGCGGCCTGGATCCGGAAAAAGTGACACTGTTTGTCCAAAGCCAGGTTCCCCAGTTGCATGAGATGACCCAGTTTTTCTCGAACCTGGTGACCGTCCAGCGCCTGCAGCGCAATCCCACCGTCAAGACAGAGATGGCTCTGCGCGGCTTCGACGGCGGCGCCACGGACGACAACAAGCGTGGCCTTCCCGTCGGCTTTTTCACCTATCCCATCTCCCAGGCGGCCGACATCTGCTTCTGCAAGGCCACGACCGTTCCGGTAGGCGAGGACCAGGAACCCATGATCGAGCAGTGCCGGGAAATTGTCCGCAGTTTCAACGGCACCTACAAGTGCGACGTGCTGGTGGAGCCGGAAATCCTCCTTCCCAGCAACCTGGCCTGCCGCCGCCTTCCCGGTACGGACGGCAAAGCCAAGATGAGCAAGTCCCTCGGAAACTGCATCTACCTCTCCGACGACGCCAAAACCATGGAGCAGAAGGTGAAGGGCATGTTCACCGACCCCGGACACCTCAGGGTGGAAGATCCCGGAAAAGTGGAAGGCAACACGGTCTTTACCTACCTGGACGCTTTCTGCGAGCCCGACGACTTCGCCCGTTTCTGGCCGGAATACAGTTCCCTGGAAGAGCTCAAAGCCCATTACCGCCGCGGCGGCCTGGGCGACATGAAGTGCAAGAAATTCCTCATCAACGTCCTGAACGACCGCCTGGAGCCCATCCGCGCCCGTCGGCACGCCTATGAGCAGGATATTCCCCAGGTGTACGAGATCCTCCGCAAAGGGTCCGAAGCAGCCCGCGAAGTGGCCGCCCGTACCCTCCACGAGATGAAGGACGCCATGCAGATCAATTATTTCGACGACGCGGCGCTCATCCGTGAGCAGGCAGCGAAATACCGCAATGAGTAACCTGAAAAAGAGAAACTTCCCCGTACAGGGCATGGGCTGCGCCGCCTGCGTGGCCCGGGTGGAAACTGCCCTGAAAAACGCCAAAGGGGTGTGCAGCGCCCAGGTGAGCCTGGCCTCCAACACCGCCCTGGTGGAATATGACGCTTCGCTCACCAGCCCCGGTGAACTGCGCCAGGCCGTGCAGGATGCCGGATACGACATGCTCACGGACGGCTCCGACGACGAAGCCGACCTAGAAGCCGAGGCTGCCCGCGCGGCAGCCTTCCAGAAACTCAGGACCGATACCGTCATCGCCATCGCACTGGCTGCTCTGGTGATGATTGTCGGAATGGGATTCAAGGACTTCCCTTTCAAGGGATATGTCCTTTGGGCCCTCGCTACGCCTGTTGTGGTGTGGTGCGGCCGGCGTTTTTTCAAAGCGGGGTTTAGCGCCTTGCGGCACGGCAGCGCCAATATGGATACGCTGGTAGCCCTTTCGGTGAGCATTTCCTATCTTTTCAGCGTATTCAATCTGCTGTTCCCGCAGGTGTGGACCGGCCGTGGGCTGGAGCCGCATCTGTATTTCGAATCGGCCACCATGATCGTGGCTTTTATCCTTGTGGGACGGCTGCTGGAAGAGCGGGCGAAGCATAGCACCACCGCCGCCATCCGCGGCCTCATGGACTTGCAGCCTGTCCGGGCAGTCCGTCCCGGCGAAGTGCTTCCCGTAGGCCCCGGAGAACGGATTCCGGCCGACGGCATCGTCCTGGACGGCAGCTCCGTCGTGGACGAAAGCATGCTGACCGGCGAGGCCGCTCCCGTGGTGAAGCAGAAAGGCGACCGCGTTTATACCGGAACCCTGAACAAAGGCAGCGTCCTGAATGTAAAGGCCGAGAAAACAGGAAAAGACACCATCCTGTCAGCCATTATCCGGATGGTGCGGGATGCCCAGGGAACCAAGGCGCCCATCCAGCAGCTGGTGGACAGGATTGCCGCCGTGTTCGTCCCGGTGATTATCGGGATTGCGTTGGTGACACTGCTTTGCTGGAGCATCTGGGGCGGTGCGGACGGCCTCACGCTGGGCCTTCTGAACATGGTAACCGTACTGGTGATCGCCTGCCCGTGCTCGCTGGGCCTTGCTACGCCCACAGCCATCATCGCCGCCGTGGGGAACGGTGCCTCCAACGGCATTCTCATCAAAGATGCGGAAAGCCTTGAGACCGCCCACCAGGTCCGGGCCGTCGTCCTGGACAAGACGGGCACGCTCACAGAAGGTTTTCCTGCCGACAAATTGCGGGATACAGCCGTCGGGGCCGTGAAGGATCTGCAGCAGATGGGTCTCGATGTGCACCTGGTCAGCGGAGACAAGGCCGACGCCGTCCGCAAAGTGGCCGACGCCTGCGGCATCACCCAGGTCCGCTCCGGCGTCTTTCCCGGCGACAAACTGGCCTATGTGAAACAGCTGCAGGAAGCCGGCAAGAAGGTGGCCATGACCGGCGACGGCATCAACGACTCCGCCGCCCTCGCCCAGGCCGACCTGAGCATCGCCATGGGCGGAGGCTCCGACATCGCCATATCGGCCGCCCAGGTGACCATCGTATCGGCCGACCCGGCCAAGATCGCCGACCTCATTCGCCTGTCCCGCCGCTCCCGCCGCATCATCCGGGAAAACCTGTTCTGGGCCTTCTTTTATAATGCGCTGGCCGTTCCGGCCGCTGCCCTTGGCCTGCTCAATCCCATGATTGCCGCCGCCTGCATGGCCCTTTCGTCCGTCTGCGTCGTTACCAACTCCCTCCGGCTCCGCAAATAGCGGCATTGGCGTGTTTTGCCCTGTTCGAGCACGGATTGAGCCGTTTTTGTGCTCGGGGTGATTAAGGCTTTACTTTGATGTAAAGGACGCCGTGCGAAGGAATGGTGTAGGTGGCGTCGGTGGGGATGTCTTTCTGGCGCCAGAGATCGCGGACGGTGTCGGCCTCCAGGTCAATCTTTCCCAGGACGCCTTTCAGGTAGGCCGGGACGGCGGTGTCGTTAAGGTTGAACAATCCCACGGCGATGCTGCCGTCATAGAGGTCCCGGCTCCAGATCTGCATTCCGTCTTCCACGACGTCCTGATGGGCCTGATGTCCCAGGATGTCCTGGTTCACGGCGTTTACTTCATTGTTGCACAGGAGGTTGAAGGTAAAGTCGTCTATCTGGTCCAGGGGGCATCCGATGAGCAGGTTCGACGCGAGCAGGGACCACAGGGAAATGTGGGTGTACTGCTCGTCGGGCGTAAGGCGGCTGTCCCGGAGCTGGTTGCTCCAGCCGACTTTACCCACGACCAGCATGTCGGGGTCGTTCCAGTGGCCCGGCCCGGCATAAGGATGCAGTCCGGCCTGCCGATGGAAGCCGATGTTATGCAGCGACGCCCAGGTGTCCGTGATGTCGCCGGTGGTCCGCCAGGAATTGGCGTCGACGTAGGCGCCCCATTCCCAGACCTTGGCCATACCGTACTGGCACAGGGAGTAGAAGATGTCGCGCGGCTGTTCCCGCAGGTACTGCTGCATCTTCACGTAAGGGCGGAGATAGGCGGCGGTGGACGTGTCATTCCCCTTTGCGAAAACTTTGCTGTAGCCGCACCAGTCGTATTTCAGGTAGTCTACGCCCCAGTCGTTCCAGGTCTTGGCGTCCTGCTCTTCGTGGTCCAAGGTGCCCAGGTATCCGCCGCAGGTGCGGTCGCCGGGACTGGAGTAGATGCCCAGCCGGAGACCCTTGGCGTGGAGCCAGTCGGCCAGTCCTTTCATGTCCGGGAACTTTTCGTTGGTGAGGATGGAGCCGTCGGCGGCGCGCTCATCGGCCTCCCAGGCGTCGTCGATGTTGATGTAGCTGTAGCCATAGTCGGCCAGGCCGTTGTTGATGAGGGCGGCGGCCGATGCCATGACCTTCTCCTGCGAGACGCTGGTGCCCCAGCAGTTCCAGGAATTCCAGCCCATGGGCGGGGTCAGGGCAATCTTGGCCCCCACTTTCAGCGTGAAGGCAACTTGGGCCGATCCTTTGGCATTGCTGGCCTTCAGCACCAGCGGATAATCGCCCTCCTTGAGGACGCGGCCGCTGAGGACGCCCTCGTCGGCATTCAGGGAAACCCCTTCCGGAAGGCCTTCCACGCTGTATTTCATGGGTTTTTCCCCGGAGAAGGCCAGGCGGAAAATCACCGGAGACCCGGGCCGGACGCCGAACACCAGCGGACCGTTGTAACGCGGATAGTCCGGAGCCTTGGGGGTGAGGATATAGTAGCCGCAGAGATTGGCCTCCAGGAAATCATCAAAGGCATTGTCCCTGTAGGTAACCACCAGCCGGGCGCCTTCCGGGATGTTCCTGGAGAAGGTGATGTCCTTCTTCCCGTCGGGGCGGATTTTCCAGGTTTCGCAGGAGAGTTCCCTGTCGGTGATTGCATCCTGCATCCGGGCGGTCACGGTGCCGCTGGTTTTCACCGAGCTGCTGAGCCGGACAATGCCTTCCGACCCGTTCCGCTCCACGGAGAGGCTGGCATAGTCCTTCAGGGAAGGCTTGCCGACATAAGCCGGCCGCTTGAAGAACCCGCCCGGATCGCCGGAGTTATACACGCGGACGGCGATGACATTATCCTTGTCCCAGCGAATCCATTCGGGTTTCACCAGGTAAGTCCGGGGCGTATTCCACTTGCCCATGTAGCCGCCTTCGTCCGTGGGGAACCGGCCGGTCTTTCCCACCAGGTGGCCGTTGAAATACGTTTCATCTGCGTCGTCAATGGGGCCCAGTTCCAGGAGGATGTCCCGGGTCACCCCTTTCTTCAGTGAGGAGGGAATGACTGCATGGAGGCGGTACCAGCCAAAGTCGTTCTGGCTGTCGACCCCTTGTGCGGTCCAGCTCTTGTCGAGGGAGAGCACCTGCCAGGCGCTGTCGTCGAAGCCGGGCTGCTGCCAGGCCGGATTGTCCCCTTTCCGGAACGGGGCCGATTCAATGGTCAGAACCTGTGCATGCGCAAGCTGCAGGGACGCCAGAAGGAGAAGCGAAAGAAACAGTTTTTTCATGGTGAGAGGTTATTAGCGTGCCAAACACCACAAATGTACCGAAAAAACTGTGATAAAAAAAGACGCATCCGGAAAGGATGCGTCTTTTTTAGCATTGGGCCGATGCCTTATTCGGCTTTGCCGTTGGAACCGAGCACATTCACGATCTTGTGCATGTAGAGCTTCTTCATCTCGTCGCGGGCGGGACCCAGGTATTTGCGGGGGTCGAACTCGCCGGGCTTGTCGTGGAAGACTTTACGGATGGCGGCGGTCATGGCAAGACGGCTGTCGGAGTCGATGTTGATCTTGCAGACAGCGCTCTTGGAGGCTTCGCGGAGCTGCTCCTCGGGGATACCTACTGCATCCGGAAGTTTGCCGCCGTACTCGTTGATGATGTCCACATACTCCTGGGGAACGGAAGAGGAACCGTGCAGGACGATGGGGAAGCCGGGCAGCTTCTTCTCAATCTCGTGGAGAACGTTGAAAGCGAGCGGCGGGGGAACCAGACGGCCGGTCTTGGGGTCGCGGGTGCACTGCTCGGGTTTGAATTTGTAGGCGCCATGGCTGGTGCCGACGGAGATGGCGAGGGAGTCGCAACCGGTGCGCTTGGCGAAGTCGATGACTTCTTCCGGACGGGTGTAGTGGGATTCCTCGGCGGAAACCTCATCTTCCACACCGGCCAGGACGCCGAGTTCGGCCTCGACGGTGACGTCGTACTGGTGGGCGTAGTCGGCCACTTTTTTGGAAAGGGCGATGTTCTCCTCATAGGGGAGGGCGGAGGCGTCGATCATCACGGAGCTGAAGCCCATGTCAACGCAGCTCTTGCAGAGCTCGAAGCTGTCGCCGTGGTCCAGGTGGAGGCAGATCTGGGGGTTCTCCCAGCCCAGTTCCTTGGCATACTGGACGGCACCCTCTGCCATGTAGCGGAGAAGGGTCTGGTTGGCGTAGTTACGGGCACCCTTGGAAACCTGGAGAATGACCGGGGACTTGGTCTCGGCAGCGGCCTGGATGATGGCCTGGAGCTGCTCCATGTTGTTGAAGTTGAATGCGGGGATGGCGTAACCGCCGGCAACGGCCTTCTTGAACATCTCACGGGTGTTCACAAGACCTAATTCTTTGTAAGAAACCATAGTATATTGAGTTAATCTAAAATTTCCGTGCGCAAAGTTACAAAAAATTGCAGACTATTAAAAATATTTTAAAATGTTTCCGGGAGTCCCAGGTCCTTGAATGTGCGGGGAGCGGGCGTTTTGGGCAGGGGCTTGCGGCCGGAGAGCTGAGAGAGCGCGACTTCCACCGCTTTTTCCAGCTGCTGGTCCTGTCCGGCGAACTCCTTCAGCGGGTCGTTGTCCAGGAGGATGTCCGGGTCTACGCCGTGGTTCTCCACGATCCACTGCCCGGTGGCGGCGTCGTAGTTGGTGAAGAAGGGGACGCGGACGTCGGTGCCGTCGACATAGGGCAGCGAGCCGCTGATGCCCACGATGCCGCCCCAGGTCCGCGTGCCGATGACCGTTCCCAGCCCGTTAGCCTTGAAGCTCCAGGGGAACAGGTCGCCGTCGGAGGCCGAGTATTTGTTGATCAGCAGCACCTTGGGACCGGTGTGCGTGCCTTCCGGGACCGTGCCGTTGCGGACCTGTCCGCGGTGCATGGTCATGCGGTACACCTTGCGCTGCAGCCGCTCGATGATCATGGGCGAGATGTTTCCGCCGCCGTTGGCGCGGTCGTCGATGATGAGGGCTTCCTTGTCCAGCTGGGGATAGTAGTAACGGGCCCATTCGCTCAGGCCTTCCGGACCCATGTCCGGGATGTAAATATAGCCTACACGGCCGCCGGAGAGCTTTTCTACCGTGCGGATGTTCTTCTGCACCCAGGCGTAGTGGTACAGCGGGCCTTCGTCGGCGATGGGTTTCACGACCACCTTCCTGCCTCCTATGGTTAGTTCCGTGAGGACGTCGGCCTTGCCGATGAGCAGCCGGTAGATATTGTCGACGCCGGCGAGGGAGACGCCGTCGATGGCGGTGACCACGTCACCTTCCCTGACGCCCAGTCCGGGCTCAGTGAGCGGAGAGCGGAGTTCGGGCCGGTAGGTGGCTCCTTCCAGGATGCGGTCGATGCGGAAGCCGCCGTTCACTTTGGAGAATTCGGCGCCGAGCAGGCCCATCGGGATGCGCTCCGGGGCGGGGAACTCGCCGGGTGTGACGTAGCAGTGTCCGGAGGCCACCTCGCCGATCATTTCGCCGATGAGGTAGTTCACGTCCAGCCGCGTGCGGGCATAGGGGAGAAGCGCGGCATATTTCTTCCAGATGGCTTCCCAGTCGCGTCCGTGCATATTTTCGAGGTAGTAACCGTCGCGGAAAGCGCGCCAGACTTCGTCGTACAGCTGTGCCCATTCCTTCGAATAGTCCACGGTGGTCACGAGGTGGGAAAGGTCCACCGTCTCTTTCAGCGCCATTTTCTCTGAGATGGTGGCGACATACAGTTTCCCGCTCTTGCGCAGGATGGCTTTGGAGGAGCCCGGCGTGACGCCCATCGGGGCGTCGGCGGCCTCGGTATCCTCTCCGGTTTCAAAATTGTAGACGCGGGTCCCGCCCTGGCCCATATACCAGAGTTTCTTGCCGTCGCAGTAGAAGCGGCGGCCCTTGACGGGCAGCTTCACGACGCGGTCCCGGATGCCATCGGCGTCTACTTTCACGCTGACGTCGGCTTTGGGCTTGTCGGCCTTGGACTTGTCGGGCTTGGGGGCGTCGGCTTTTACTTGAGGGTCTTTGGGGATGAGCGGGGAAGGGGTGAGCGCATCGAGCATGACCATATACACGCCTGACATGTCGGCGAAGGAATAGTTCCATTCAATGCGGCTGTACTGGGGCTGGAGATCCCGGTCGCTGGTGAAGATCAGGTACTTGCCGTCGGTGGAGAAGGTGGGGCTGCCGCTGTTGTACCAGCGCTCGGTCACGGCGATGGGCTCGCCGCCGGAGAGGGCGCGCAGGTAGATGATATCCATGTCATTGGCGGCCGGGCGGGTGTAGGCGATCCAGCGGCTGTCGGGAGAAATCTCCACGCCGCGGAATTCGCCGTCTTCACTTTCCATGACCGTGCGCTTGCCGCCGTCAAGGCCCACTTCCACAAAGCGGTTCTTGCGGTCGGTATAATAAAGGTGCCGGCTGTCCGGAGCCCACTGGAGCGAGCGGATGTAGGTGTCGGCCCCGGAGGTGAGCTGGCGGGAGGTGCCGGCGCCGACGTCGTACAGGTACACTTCGGTCTCGCCGGTGGCGTCGCCGATCCAGGCAATCCATTTGCCGTCCGGGCTCCAGACGGCGCCGCGGTCGTTGGAGTTGGAGGAGCGGGTGAGGTTCCGGGTGACGCCCTTGCCTACCGGGACGTCGAAGACTTCGCCGCGGGCGGTGACGGCGGCGCGGGACCCGTCGGGGGCAAGGCTCCAGGCCGACAGACGGTTGCTGACGTCCTTCCTCTCGGCCCGGCCGTAAATGGCGTCGGTCGAGAGCGTGACGGGGATTTTTGCACATTCGCCGGTGGCGGGGGCCAGCCGGTACAGGAAGCCGCCGTTTTCAAAGACGATGGTTTTCCCGTCGGTGGAAGGGAACTTGACGTCGTATTCGGTGAAGTGGGTGACCTTCCGGGTGGAGCCGGTGAGCGTATTGTAAGCGAACAGGTTCATGGTCATGTCCCGGTCGGAGGCGAAGAAAATCTCGTCGCCCACCCACATCGGGAAAATGTCCTGCGCATCGTTTCCGGTGACATTGGTAACGCTTTGGGCCGACGGGTCCCAGACCCAGATGTCGTCGGCCATGCCGCCGCGGTAGTATTTCCAGGTGCGGAATTCCCGCATGACGCGGTTGAAGGCCAGCTTGCTTCCGTCGGGGGAGTAGCTGCACCAGCCGCCCTCCGGGAAGGGAAGGCGCTCCGGCATGCCACCCTGGGGCGTCGTGGTGAGGAGCTGCCCGGCAAAGCTGTCCTCCACGCGGTTGCGGAACACGATGCGGCTGCCGTCCGGACTCCAGGTCATCACGATGTTGTTGGGTCCCATGCGGTCTCCGAGGTTGTCGCGGGGGTTGGTGGCGGTGAAGGTCAGGCGCTCCGGCTCGCCGCCCTCGGCGGGCATCAGATACACTTCGCGGTTTCCGTCGTATTCGGCGGTGAAGGCAATCCGGGAGCCGTCAGGGGAATAGCGGGCAAACATTTCATAGCCGATATGGCTCGTGAGGCGCACGGCCTCGCCGCCCGTCAGGGGCACGCGCCAGAGATCTCCGGCATAGGAGAAAACGACATCCCGGCTGTTGGTGGCGGGGAAGCGCAGAAGACGCGCCTCTTCCCCCCAGACGGCCACGCAGGCCGAAAAAAGGATAAGGATACTGAGAATCCGTTTCATGACTGTGCTTTTTTGGTCTGCGTAAATATACGGATTTTTTGCTATATTTGTCTTTCGCTATTGAATAAAACTATGTCCGGTAAAGTTTTGATTTTCTCGGCGCCTTCCGGAAGCGGAAAGAGCACCATCGTGAACCACATCCTGGGCCTGCATCCCGAGATTGAATTTTCCGTATCGGCCACTTCGCGCCCGCCGCGCGGGGCGGAGCAGGACGGGGTGGAATACCTCTTCTACAGCGCGGACGTTTTCCGCGCCCTGGTGGCGGACGGCAAGTTCGTCGAATACGAGGAGGTGTACCAGGACCGCTTCTACGGCACCCTCAAGAGCGAGGTGAACCGCATCTGGTCCAAGGGGCACGTCATCATCTTCGACGTGGATGTCAAGGGCGGCGTCTCCCTGAAAAAGTATTTCGGGGACGCGGCGCTGTCCGTGTTCATCCAGGCTCCGTCGGTGGAGGAACTGCGCCGCAGGCTCGTCGCCCGCGCCACGGACACCCCGGAAGCCATCGAGGAAAGGGTCGCCAAAGCCGCTGAGGAAATGACCTACGCCCCCAAGTTCGACCGCGTCCTCGTCAATGACAAGCTGGATGTCGCCTTCGCGGAGGCCGAGTCCATGGTAGACGGTTTCCTGAAAGCGTAATCGGCCATGAGAAAGTATCTTCTGCCCCTTATCGCGCTTTGCCTGGCGGCCTGTGCCCCCAAAGCGCCCCGGTATGCGAACCGGGCCGCCGCCATCGCCGCCCAGATCCATGACCCCGCCTCGAAGTACGTCGTGGTCGTGTGCCATCGCGGCGACTGGCGAAACTTCCCGGAAAACTCCATCCCCGCTATCGAAAGCATCATCCGCATGGGGGCCGACATGATGGAACTGGACCTCAAACTGACGGCCGATTCCGTCCTCGTCCTCAGCCACGACGGCGACGTCCGCCGCTGCACCAATTTTGACTGGGTGTTCCGGGACCAGCCCGGGAAAAGTGCCCGGATTCAGGACCTTACCCTCGCGGAGATCAAGTCCCTGAGCCTGAAGCGGGCGCATGACGTCACCATCGACACGCTCCGCATGCCCACGCTCCGGGAGGCGCTTGCTGTGTGCAAGGACCGCATCTGCGTGAATGTGGACCAGGGATTCGGCTACTACGACCAGGTCATGGAGGTGGCCCGGGAACTGGGCGTCGTGGACCAGCTTCTCACCAAGAGCGGCCACCAGCCGGAAACTGTCCGCGAAAAGATGGGCCGATACCCTGAGCAGATGATGTACATGCCCGTCGTGGGCCTCAACAATGCTTCCGGACAGCTTCTTCTGCAGACTTTCCTGGAAGAGGACCCCGCCCCCCTGGCATTCGAACTGTGCTGGAACTCTCAGGACGGCGTTTTTGAGAAAGCCTGCCGGGAAGTGCTGGACAATGGTTCCAAGGTCTGGGTGAACACCATCTGGGCCAGCCTCTGCGGCGGCGACGGTCACGACGACGATGCCGCCTTCATCGCCGGGGATCCGGCGCTTGTGTACCGGCCTCTGCTGGAGAAAGGCGTTTCCATGATCCAGACCGACCGGCCGGAGTTCCTGATCGGCTATCTCACCCGGGAGGGCCGTCATACGCTTCCTGAGTGATGAACATCGCAGTCTACAGCGGCAGTTTCAATCCCTTGCACAAAGGGCACGAAGCCATTATCCGCTTCCTGACCCGGGAAGCCGGATTCGACCAGGTGTACCTGGTGGTGACCCCGCAGAACCCCTTCAAGCAGAGCCACAGCCTTCCGGCCGGAAAGGACCGCTTCCAGGCTGCGCTGGATGCCATTGCCCGTCATCCGGACCTGAAAGTATCGGCCCAGGATATCGAGCTCACCATGACTCCGCCCCAATACACCATCCGCACGCTGGACGCCCTGCGGGAGCGGGAGCCGGAGCACCGCTTCACCCTCGTCATCGGGGCCGACAATCTGGCGAATTTCCAGGGATGGCGTTTCCATGAACGGATTCTGCTGGAATACGGCGTGGTGGTTTTTCCCCGGAAAGGGTATCACCGCGGCCATGCCAGGGCCCGTCTCCTGAAAGAGAACCCGAATTACAAGATTACCCTCCTGAAAGCGCCGCTCGTGACCATCTCCTCCACCCAGATCCGGGAAGGCCTGGCGGCGGGGAAGGACATGTCCCGCTGGTTAATGTAGCTTATGAAAAAGTTTTTCCTTGCCGTAGCCGCCTGTGCGGCGGTTTTGTCCTGCGTTTCTCCAAAGAGCGACGCACCCCGTTACTCCCATGTCATTATCCTGGGCTTTGACGGCTTTGCCGGCGCCGCCCTGGATTCCACGGACCGGATGCCCTTCTTGAAAGGGCTCATGGAAAAAAGTGCCTGGACCACCCGCAAGCGGTCCATCCTGCCCACCTCCAGCGCCGCCAACTGGGCCGCCATGATGATGGGCGCCGGCCCGGAGGCCACGGGTTATACCCAGTGGGATTCCAAGACCTCTGTCTTCACGCCCGCGGACCGCGGTCCCGGCGGCATGTTCCCCACCGTGTTCACCCAGTGCCGCATCGCATATCCGGAGGCGGAAACAGCCTGTTTCTGGCAGTGGGACGGCATCAAGTACGTCGTGGATACCACCGCCATCTCAACCCTCCGCTCTTTCCCGGAAAGCGAGGAAGGCATTCAGCCCATGGCTGCCGCCGCTGCCGAATACACGGTCCGCGAAAAACCTGCCCTGGCGCTGTTCGCATGGGATTTTCCGGACCATACCGGCCACACGCTGGGCTGGTATACGCCGGCTTACTACGATATGCTGGAGGAATTGGACAAGGCTGTCGAAACCGTCGTGAAAGCCGTTGAGGATTCGGAGATCGCGGACAGCACCCTGATCATCATTACCACCGACCACGGCGGCCACGCCACCTGGCATGGGAACGAAGTGGACAGCGACCTGTTCGGCCCGCTGGTGCTCTATGGACCCGGCATCCCGGCCGGGGAGATCCGCCGGCCTGTCTACCAGTACGACATTGCCTCCATCGTGGCGGACGCGCTCGGACTGCCTGTGCCGGCGTCCTGGAGGGGACAGTTCAGTATTTGATGAGCATCTGCGAGATGTACTTCCGGTATTCGATGGGTGTCATCCCCTTCTTTTTCCGGAAGATGCGGATAAAGTTGGACTTGTTGTTGAAGCCGCAGTCGTAGCAGATTTCCGAGGCGCTTTGCGTCGTGTCGGCCAGCAGGGTGCAGGCCTTGGCGATGCGCTGGTTGTTCACATAATTGATATAGGACATCCCCGTACGCTTCTTGAAGAAGTGGGAGAAGGCCGAGTCGGACATGTTCACGAGGGCGGCTACTTCCGGGAGGCTGAGTTCCTTGTCCAGATTCTTGCCGATGTATTCGCAGACTTTGTGGATCCGTCGGCTTTTTACGCTGCTTCCCAGTTCCTGTTCGTAGAGATTGGTGACCAGCCTTTTGCGGTTGGCGTTGGCCATCAGGCTCAGGATGCCCAGGAAGGTGGTGACGGACTGGAAGCCCTGCATGCGGGTGAGGGCGATGATCTGTTCCCGGATGGACGGCTGCTCGGGCCCTTCGAAGCTGAGCCCGTGCGCGGCGTCCTGCAGGAGCTGGCGGATGGGCGAGAAGATGCGCTTGGACAGCATGGGATAGTTGAGCATCTCCTCAGCGAACTGAATGGTGATGACGTGGTTGGTGCTGTCGGCCGATTTCCAGGCATGGGGGAGGGACGGGCCCACCATCACCAGGTCTGACGTGCCGAATTCCTCTTCCGAGTCGCCGACGACACGGGTGCCCGTGCAGTTCATGACCAGGTTGATCTCGAACTCCGGGTGATAGTGGACGGGATAGTCGAACTTGGCGTTCGGGTGGTTCAGAATGATGAAGAGGTCGTCCTTGTTGATGGGGACGATTTCCTGTTGCAACTCGCTCATGGGACGATCGTTTTTGCAAACATAGACAAATAAATCCTAATTTAAAACAGACGATTCAAAAAAGTATACTTATTTAACTTGTATTTGTAATCATTCTATGTATTTGCCTCCTATCTTTGTATCGTAAAACTATATAACCTTTTCAACTATGGGTTCAGTCTCAATCGGTTGGATAGACATTACCATAGTCTTTCTATACCTTATATTTATTATCTGGTGGGGCCTTCGGCACGGAAAAAGCTCCGACGCCGGCTCCTACTTCCTGGCCGGGCGCAGCATGCCCTGGTGGGTCGTAGGGCTTTCGCTTTTTGCCGCAAGCATCTCCTCCACCACGCTCATCGGCCAGTGCGGGGACGCCTATGACACCGGAATCGCGGTGTTCAACTACAACCTGACCGGCGTGGTGGTGATGGTGTTCTTCGCGACGTTCCTGCTGCCGCTGTACATCAAATCCAAGATATTTACCATTCCGGAGTTCCTGGAAAAGCGTTTCGACAAGCTGTCCCGCTACTATTTCTCCGCCATCTGCATCATCGGGAACATCTTCCTGGACGCTGCCGGTGCGCTGTATGCCGCGGCCCTCATCATCAAACTGGTCTTCCCCAGCGCCGACCTTCAGCTGATCATCCTCATCTTCGCCATCCTGGCGGCGTCCTATACCATCCCGGGCGGCCTGTCGTCGGCCATCAATGCGGAACTGATTCAGGCTGTGATCCTGATCGTCGGCTCCGTGATCCTGACCGTCGCCTGCTTCGCCAATGGAGGAGGGGAGTATCTGGCCGGCCTTTTCGCTTCCGGCGACAGCGCCGTCAAACTGATCCGTCCGCTCAGCGACCCGGCCACCCCCTGGCTGGGCCTGATCGTGGGCATGCCCGTGTCCGGAATCTACTTCTGGGCCAATAACCAGACCCTGGTCCAGCGGGTGCTGAGCTCCAAATCCGTGGATGAGGGACGGAAGGGCGTCATGTTCGCCGGCCTTCTCACCCTGATCACCCTCTTTATCATCGTCTTCCCCGGCGTCATCGCACGGAATCTTTTCCCGGGCATCGAACGTCCGGACATGATCTATCCCACCCTGGTCCTGAAACTTCTGCCGACAGGGCTCCTGGGCATCATGCTGTCGGCCCTCCTGGCGGCGCTCACTTCCACCCTCAGCGCCATCCTCAATTCCACGTCCACCCTTTTCACCATGGACTTCTACGCGCAGGCGCGCCCGGGTACCGATTCCAAGAAGCTGGTGCTGATCGGAAAGATCACGGCGCTGGTCATCATCGTGATTGCCGCGCTATGGGCCCCGAACATCGGCAAGTTCGGCTCCCTGCTGAAGTACTACCAAGAGATGCTTTCCTACATCGCCCCTCCTGTCGTGGCCGCTTTCCTGCTGGGTATTTTCTCCAAGCGCGTGAACGGGAACGGCGCTTTCATCGGCCTGCTGAGCGGCCTGGCCATGGCTGTGGTCATGCTGCTGTGGCGGCACCGGATTTTCGGGGAGATGCATTTCCTCCTGATCATCCCCATCCTGCTGCTGTTCAGCATGGCGGTCATCTACTTTGCCAGCCTGGCCTATCCGCGCCCCGCTGCGGAGAAACTCTCCGACACTACCTTCTCCCTCAAGGACTTCCGTGAGGAAGGGCTGGCGCTCCGGCAGGGCCGCTGGTACAACAATTATCGCTTCTGGGGCGGCTGCCTGCTGGTTGCCTGCGCCCTTATCCTGGTCCTTTTCTCATAACGCTATGAAACTTACAAAATACGAAGGCAATCCAATCCTGAGTCCCTGCCCGGACCATCCCTGGGAAAACCTGGTCACCTGCAATCCAGGTGTCATCTATGACAACGGCACGTTCTACATGCTTTACCGGGCGGCCGGGAATGACGAGGACCATGTCATCCGCATGGGCCTTGCCACCAGCCGGGACGGATTCCATTTCCAGCGGGCGTCGGACCAGCCTGTGTTCGGCCCCAGCGAGGACGGACCCGACAGCGGATGCGTCGAGGATCCGCGCATCGTCAAATTCGGCGGCACGTTCTACATTACCTATGCGTACAGGCCCTACGCTCCCGGCCAGTACTGGACTTTCCCGCACGACGTGGTGCGCCTGCCGAAAGTGGACAGCTACGCCCCCAAGGCCTGGGCCCAGAGCCTGGGCAACACGGGCCTTGCCATGACCCCCGATTTCAAGCATTTCCGCCGCCTCGGGCGCTTGACCTCCCCGGTCCTGGACGACCGTGACGTCATCCTTTTCCCGGAAAAGGTGCACGGGAAGTTTGTCCTTCTGCACCGGCCCAAGGAGTATGTCGGGGCGAAGTACGGCGTGGATTTCCCTTCCATCTGGATGAAGTTCTCGGAAGATATGCTGGAGTGGGAAAACCAGCCCAGCCACCTGCTTCTGACCGGCCGTCCGGACAGCTGGGAGGAGAAAATCGGCGGAAGCACGCCGCCCATCCTCACGGACGAGGGCTGGCTGATGCTCTACCACGGCGTGGCCGACGGCGGTGTCGCGCACTACAGCGTGGGTGCTGTGCTGCTGGACCGGGACAATCCCCTTAAAGTGCTTGCCCGCACCCCGGAACCCATCCTGGAACCGGAATTCCCTTACGAGACTGACGGCTTCTACAATGGCTGCGTTTTCCCGACAGGCAATGTCGTAGTGGACGGGATCCTGTATGTCTACTACGGCTGTGCCGACAAATACGTCGGGGTCGCGACCTGTCCCCTGGCCGATTTACTGGACTTTCTAAAAAAATTCAAAAAAGTATAATTTTTTCGCGTAGAACTATATCTTATAAAGGAAAACAAACCCTAACAAATAACCAATCCGTAAGTTTATGAGCTTAAAAATCCACTCTTTCCTCGCCGCGCTCCTGCTGGTAGCTGGATCGTGGTCCGGACTTGCCCAGACAGGGCAGCTTACCGTTCGCGGTAAGGTGACAGACCCCTCCGGGGCGCCTGTCGCGGGTGCTTCGGTCATCGTGGCGGGTACCATGAACGGTACCTCTGCCGACGGTGATGGTAACTTCACGCTCAGCAATGTGGCTGCGGATGCCGTGATCCAAGCCTCCTTCATCGGCTACAAGACCGTGGAGGAAGCGCTCGGCGGCCGCACCCGGCTCACAATCGTCCTTTCCGAGGACAGCGAACTCCTGGAAGAGATCGTGGTCGTAGGTTATGGCCAGATGAAAAAGAGCGACCTTACAGGCAGTGTGGCTTCCGTCAAGACGGAAAGCATTACCAATGTCCCTGCCAATTCCATTGAAAGCCTGATGCAGGGCCGTATCGCCGGTGTCCAGATTACCAACAACTCCCAGGAACCCGGTGCATCGTCCATCGTGCGTGTCCGCGGTAATTCTTCCATCAAGGGCTCCAATGCCCCGCTGCTGGTCGTGGACGGCTTCCCCTTCGGCGACGCCGGCAACCTCTCGCAGATCAATCCGCAGGACATCGTCTCCATGGAAGTGCTCAAGGATGCATCGGCGTCGGCCATCTACGGTTCCCGCGGTGCGAACGGCGTCATCCTCATTACCACCAACAAGGCCGTGGCCGGCAAGACGACCATCAGCGTCCGTCAGCAGACCACGCTGTCCCAGATGACTTCCGAGCTGAACCTCTGGCGTGACCCCGTCCTGATGGCCATCACCCAGAACGAGTCCAAGCTGAATGCAGGCATGACTCCGCTGTATGTAGGTGCCGTGAGCGCCAATGGCGTCTACTATCCTTCCATCCAGGAACTGCAGACCACCTGGACCACCAACACCCGTTGGGACGACCTGGTCCTGAACAAACTCCCCGTTTCCAACAACACCACCGTGCAGGTACGCAGCGCCAACGACAAGACCAGTTTCCTGGCCAGCGCCAACTACTACCGCAACACCGGCGTGTTCGTGGACGACTGGTATCAGAAGTTCGGCGGCAAATTCTCCGTCGAGCATAAGCTGTTCAAGAATTTCCTGCTCAAGGCGGGTGCCAACATCACCAGCAGCCGGCGCAACTACAATCCCGGCCGCTCGTACAACCGTAATCCCATCTTCCCCGTTTACGACGACGAAGGCAATTACTGGCTGTACAGCGCCAGCGACTACTATCATCCGATTGCCCTGAAAGAACTCTCCACCAATACCACCGAGGGCCTCAGCGTCATCGCCAATGCCGGTATCGAGTGGAAGCTCTTCGACGGATTCATCCTCACCAGCCAGTTCAACTACAAGCATGGCGAGAGCATCCAGGACATCTACAACCCCAAGAAGTACTCCGAATCCGGTACCTTCAACAAAGGTTTCGGCCAGATCACCAACGGCAAGGACGACAATATTGTGGTGGATGTGTACGGCACCTACGACAAAGTCCTGGCCGAAAAGCATCACATTACGGCCATGGCCGGTTATTCCTATGAAAACTACCGTGCCCGTTCTTCCAGCCTTGCCGGCAAGGATTTCGTGAATGAGACCCTCGGGAACGAGAACCTCGCAGCCGGTAACCCCGAACTGTACGAAATCTCCAACGGCCTGTCCGAAAGCCAGCTCGTCTCCGGTCTGATGCGTCTGAATTACGGCTACGACAACCGTTATCTCGTGACCTTCACCGCCCGTGCCGACGGTTCCTCCAAGTTCGGCTCCGGCAACAAGTGGGCTATCTTCCCTTCCGGCGCCGTGAGCTGGAATGCGCACAATGAAAGCTTCCTCAAGGACGTGGAATGGCTGGATGTCCTGAAGTTCCGCGCCTCCTACGGCGTTTCCGGCAACCAGGGTATCTCCCCTTACCAGACCCTGAGCCGTTACGGCCAGCACCAGTACTACTACAACGGCTCCTGGCAGACCGCCATCGGCCCCGGCCGTGAGGTGGGACGCACCGGCGACAACGGCATCTATGTCCTCTGGGGCGGTATCCCCAACAAGAACCTGAAATGGGAAACCACCTCCCAGGTGGACGTGGGTATGGACGTGAGCCTGTTTGGCCATCGCCTGAACCTTACCGTCGACTGGTACAACAAAATCACCGACGACCTTCTGCGTGAGCGCAACATCGCCCCTTCCTCCGGCTTCGACCGCATGTGGGTGAATGACGGCAAGATCCAGAACACCGGTATCGAAATCACCGTGGACGGTATCGCATACTCCAACCGTGACTGGAAAGTGGGCGGCACGCTGATGTTCACCCACAACCGCAACCGTGTGCTCAGCCTGGGCAACGCCATCGAGTCCGGCCTGATGACCGACCCGAACACCGGCATGCTGTACGAGTATAACGGCACCAGTTCCGGCCAGTTCCGCGGTTACACCAACATTCTCGCGATCGGCCAGCCTATCAATGTGTTCTACGGCTACAAGACCGCCGGCATTGTCCAGAGCCTCGAGGAAGGCCTCACCGCCGGCCTCACGGGCAAGGATGCCGAACCGGGCGAATTCAAGTACGTGGACATCAACGACAGCGCCACCGTGGACGAGAACGACCGCACCCTCATCGGCGACCCCAACCCCGATTTCCTGGCTTCCCTGAGCCTCGACATCGCCTGGAAGAACCTGGATGCCAGCATCTTCTTCAACGGGGTGTTCGGCAACGACGTCATCAACACCCAGGCGTTCGGCCAGCCCAACAACAATCCTCTGCGCTGGACCACCGACAATCCCACCAACGACTATCCCTCGCTGCGTGACGACCGCCAGACCCGCTTTGCCGACTGGTGGGTGGAGGACGGCTCTTTCGTCCGTATCCAGACCGTGGCTCTGGGTTACACCATCCCGCTCCGCAAACAGACCAAGTTCCTGGAGAGCATCCGTCTGTATATGAATGTGGACAACCTCTTTACCTTCACCAAGTTCAAGGGTTACGACCCCGAAGTAGGCGCCAACGGCATCTACAGCGGCGGCTATCCCCGTCTGAGAAGATGGACCTTTGGTATTGACTTTAACTTTTAATGCGGGAAGCCATGAAAAAAATATTTGCTTTCACACTTGCAGCACTTTGCCTGGCCGCTTGCAATCTGAATGAGAAACCCTACGGCTTCTATTCGGAAGGAAGTTTCTATAAGACGGAGGCCGATGCACAGGCTGCCACCATGTACATCTACGACGCCATCAACTATCTTGAATACTCCCGTGCCATCGTCTTCCTGGGCGGCATGAATACCGACGAGCTGTATCCCAAGGGCGATGCCCAGTCCAGCACCAAGGACCTGGATTCCTGGACCATGGAGAACTTCAAGAGAAACATTGCCCTGGGCAACTTCTTCAAGTACTCGTTCATCACCATCAACCGGGCCAATGCGGTGATCCAGAATGTCCCGGGCATGGAAATGGACCAGGACCTGATCAACCGTTACACCGGCGAGGCTTACTTCATGCGTGCCTATTCTTACTTCAACCTGGCCCGTAATTTCGGCCGCGTGCCCATCCACAAGGAGGTCGTGTCCACCATTGACGACACGGCTGCCAGCCTGGCCGAATCCCTGGACGAGCTGTGGGGCCTTATCATCTCCGACCTGGAGGCGGCTATAACCCGGCTCCCGTACTATCCCAAGCCGGAACCCGGCCGCGTGGACAAGGCTGCCGCCCAGGGGCTCCTGGCCAAGGCCTACCTGTACCTGGCATCGGCAAAGGAAAACAATGTGGCCCAGTACCGGGACATGTCCTTTGACGTGGACACCTACTACGCAAAGGCTGTGGAATATGCGGGCGCCGTGGTGGACAACCCCCAGCAGACCACCTACGCCTTCGACCCCGACCTCATGCACATCTTCGACGTGGATTATCCTGACGGCCCCGAGCACTTGTTCATCATGAGCATGGACCGTACCGGTGATACCGAAGGCCAGTATTCCAAGATTTCCAAGATGTACATCCCTTACATCGCCGGCGGTACCGTGTACCTGAAGCAGGGCGACACGGACGAGTATATCCCCACCCATGACGGATGGAGCGAGTACAAGACCGAGGATGCCTTCTACAACAGCTTCGAGACCGGCGACCTGCGCCGCGACTGGCTCATGGTCACCAAGGTGTACGATGCCGGCGGAAACGTAGTCTGGACTTACACGCCGGGCAATGATGCCACTTATCCTTTCTGCCGCAAGTTCGTGGATCCCCAGTTCTCCGGAGACAAGACTTCCACCAAGCCTTTCCTGATGCGTTACTCCGACATCGCCCTCACCTATGCCGAGGCTGCCGGTCCCACCGAGAAAGCCTACGAACTGGTGAACTTCATCCGCAACCGTGCCGGCCTGGGCGACCTCGCCACCGGTCTTTCCAAGGAAGCTTTCCGTGAGGCCGTCATCCGGGAACGGATGTATGAGCTGGCCTTCGAGGGCAACATCACTTATGACTTGCGCCGCACCGGCAAACTGCACACGGTAAAAGCTTTGGCCGAGCAGGGCGTCACTTCCGACGACGACATCGTCTTCTATCCTATCCCGGCCTCCGAGACCGACCTCAATCCTAATATCAAGTAAACATGAAACGCAGTATATTATTCTTTGCAATGGGCGCTCTTGTTTTACTGAGCGCCTGTACCAAGGATCCTTGGAACGCTGTAAAGGAAGGCAGCTGGAATCAGGACCGCAAGATCCTGAACATCAAGTTTGCCGGACAAGCCGGCCTGGCCAAGGTGGAGGACACGGACGCGTCCACCGGTATCATCAACGTCTCCCTGGCGACCAATCTGGTGGAAGATATGTCCAAGGTGACGCTGGAGACCCTGGAGCTCTCCTACAATGCCAAGTCGTCCGTCCAGCGCGGAGAGACCGTTGACTTCACCGGCTCTGCGGATCCTACGATCACGGTCACTTCCGAAACCGGGAAAACCCGTACGTACACGATTGTCATGACGGAATTCACGGAGACCATCCTGGGTACATACAAGATCACCTCCTCCAGGGTCTGGGGCGGAACAGGCCCCGAATGGGGCGGCGGAGCCCTGATGGAGCCTTCCACCAAGTCCTGGTGCTGGTATGCGGATGAGGGGCACGGCCCTGCAGCCGAATATGACGACTATCTGGAGTTTACCCTGGATGAGATCATGGCCGACGGCAACACCACCGGCACCTGCATCCACTACGGCGGTGTGGACGCCAAACACTGGAACTGCCTGTTCAAGGCGGCCGTGAACAAGGAGGGCGACACCGATATCGACCTGCATAAATTCTACCGTCAGATTCCTGTCGGCACCAGTACCTGGGTCCGCGACTATGTGAACAACACCATCAGTTTCACGGATGCCGACGGGAAAGTGACCACCGGTCAGTTCCTCAGCGGCGGAGACTACACCGTCTACGAAGGCAAGGTGCTCACCGTGGAGCAGAACGCTTTCCAGTTCAATCTCAGCGGTGTGGACGACTGGACCAATATCTACAGCGACTATGACAAGTTTGTCAAGCGCCCCCGGATTTTCTTCGTCCTCGTAAGCCCCGTGGATGAGATTCCTGCCGAAGCCAAGACCGAAGGCACCGAAGGCAAGAATTCCGTGGAACCTCCGGCACCGGCTCCCGTCTTTGACCTGCCTGGCGACTGGAAGGTGAAGGAACAGTGGGTGTACGGCGGTTCCGTCGGTGCCATCACCAAGGACCAATCGACGGCCAAGAGCTGGTGCTGGAACGGCAACTACGTCAAGGAAAAGGACAATATCCTCACCTTCACGCCTTCCTCTGAGGGCAGCCTCAGCGGCACGGTCTTCTACGGCCCCGGCGCCGACGGCGGCTATTGGGACTACATGTATGTTGGGAAGAAGGCCGGCGTCGCCGTCAACATCGACTGCTCCAAGTGGTACGGCTGGCTGCCGCATACCGAGACCACCTACACCTTCAATCCGGACGACATCACGGAACAGTCTCCCTGCGGAACGGTCACCATCAAGATCAGCAGCATCATCACCTACAACGTGCCCATCCTGCTCCCCGGCAGTTATGTGTTCCTGGGCAAGAGCGCCCTTGTTATTCCTGAAGGCTGCATGGCCCTGGCCCTGCCGCTGGCCGACGCTCCCTCCTCCGATGCCGCCTATCAGTGGACCGACTACGACCGCTTCGTGAACAGCCCGCTGCTGTATGTGATGGTCTTTGAAAAACAAGTTCCTTCTGAATAGTGATGCAACGTCGCTATATTTTCATGCTACTCGTCGCAACCGTCCTCCTGCTGTTTTCCTGCCAGGGGGACGGCCCTGCGACACAACCGGAAGAGCCGGACGCGCAGCCTGTGACGCTGTCCCTTGTGGACAAGGAAGCCACCCCGGAGACAAAAGCCCTGTATTCAAATCTTTGGGCCATCCGGGACAAGGGATGGATGTACGGCCATCAGAACGACCTTCTCAACGGCCGCAAATGGCAGTACGATGAGGGCCGGTCCGAGACCAAGGATGTCTGCGGGGACTACCCCGGGGTTTATGCCGTGGACGTGGCCTCCTTCATGGACGGCCGCGAAGTGCCGTTGCAGACGCTGGAAGAGAATCCCGTCAAGGAACGCACCATCCGGGAAGCCTATGACCGCGGCATGGTGGTGATGGCCTGCATGCACCTGAACAATCCGCTGACCGGCGGCGACTCCTGGGACAATTCCAGCAATCAGGTGGCGGCCGAAATCCTCAAAGACGGAAGCCCCACCCAGGTGAAGTTCAACGCATGGCTGGACAACCTGGCTGCGCTGTGCAAGCGTCTGAAGGGAAGTGACGGGAAAACGATTCCCCTCATCCTCAGGCCCTTCCACGAGCATGGCCATCCCTGGAGCTGGTGGGGAAGCTCTTGCACGACTGCGCAGGAATACGTAGCTTTGTGGCGTTTCCTGGTGGACGGGATGAAGACCCGCGGCGTACACAGCCTGATTTATGCCATCTCTCCCGCCATGAATGCCAAGCAGGTGGAAAGCGACTTCCTTTTCCGCTGGCCGGGAGACGACTATGTGGATTATATGGGAATGGATTGTTATATCGGCATCAACAATACCGTATTCCTGAACAACCTGAAGCTGCTCCGGAGTGTTTCGGAGAAAAAGCTCAAGCCCGCCGGCGTAACGGAAATCGGCGTCCAGGGCTTCCAGAATGCCGATTATTGGATAGAAAACATCGCTGCTCCCATGGCCGGGCGGAAAATGAGCATGCTCGTGACCTGGAGCAACAAGTATGACCCGTTGGAGCAGGGGAATGTCTACTTCTCCGTGTACCCGGGCCATCCGTCGGAGGAGTCTTTCCGGAAGATGTACGCCCGTGAGGACACCTTCTTCTGCGGAGACCTCCCCGACATGTATAAAATGGCCGAAAATATAACTGTGAAATAATGAAGAGTCTATTTGTTACTATGCTGGCCGCATGCCTGGTGATTTGCTGCGGAAAACCTGGCGAAGATCCCGTTCCCGGTTCGGATGACAACGAATCCGTGACCCTGACGCTTGCCGACGCACAGGCAACGGCGGAGACCAAGGCCCTCTATGCAAACCTTTGGGCCCTCCGGGAAAAAGGCTGGATGTTCGGCCATCACGACGACCTGATGTACGGCCGCAAGTGGTACGGAGAGGAAGGCGGATCCGACACCAAGGCTGTCTGCGGTGACTACCCGGGTGTCTACAGCCTGGATTTTTCCACCTTCATGGACGACCGTGTCGATGACGAGGCGGAAGCCAACGCCCTGCGCCTGAAGCTGATGAAACAGGCCTATGACCGCGGCATGGTGATTACCGCCTGCCTGCATCTGAACGATCCCCTCACCGGGGACGATGCCTGGCTGGATTCGGGCAAGACGTCCCAGGCGGCTTCGGAGATCCTGAAAACAGGCAGCGCAACCCAGAAGAAGTTCAACGGCTGGCTGGACCGCCTGGCCAGCATGGCCAAGAACCTGAAGGGCAGCGACGGCAAAACGATTCCGGTCATCATCCGTCCTTTCCACGAGCACACGCAGACCTGGAGCTGGTGGGGCAAATCGGCCACTACGGAACAGGAGTTCGTGGGCCTGTGGAAGTATTTCGTGGATTATCTGAGAAAGGCGGGCGTGCACAACTTCATCTATGCCATCTCTCCCCAGATGGATTCCAAGAAAGAAGCGGCCGACTTCCTCTTCCGCTGGCCGGGAGACAATTATGTGGACTTTATCGGGATGGACTGCTACCAGGGCATCAAGAACGATATCTTCCTGGGCAACCTGAAGCTCCTGTCCCAGCTTTCCACGGAAAAGAAAAAGCCCTGCGGTGTCACGGAAACGGGCGTTGAAGGCTTCAAAGTGGCCGACTACTGGATCACCAACATCGCCGCCCCCATGGCCGGCCGGAAGATGAGCCTCCTGGTGACCTGGCGCAACAAATATGACCCCATGGAAACCGGGACGCACTATTTTTCCGTTTTCCCCGGCCATGTCTCGGAAGATAGCTTCAAGAAGATGTACTCGCGTGCCGACACCTTCTTCTGCGGCGACCTTCCCAAAATGTATCAACCCGTAGAGAATATAACGGTCCAATGAAAAACCATCCGCTTGTCGCCGCCGCCATGCTGTTTGCCGTGGCCTGTTCCCGTCCCGTCGAAGTCCGCGTAAGCCAGGAAGTGATCAATCCCTGCTACCTGGGAAACGGCGTGGAATGGGACCCTTATGACGAGGCCGTTTCCTGGGGTCACGACCTCACGGAGGCCGACTGGGATACGCTCTATGCGCGGCTCGACTACATGAAACCGCAGTATGTCCGCTGCATGATCAACAGCCCCTTCACCTATTACACCGGCAGCGGCTTCGAGGACACCCGTCATGCCGACAAGCTCCTGAAACTGCTGTCCTACTGCCAGAGCAGGGGCGTGATGGTTGTCTACGGCGAGTACAACCCGCCTGCCTGGGAGATGAAAGGCTCCCAGGAGTGGGTGGAGGCCTCGGTAAAGCACCTGAACTATCTGGTGGACGGTCAGGGCTTCGACTGTATCCGGCATTTTGTCATCTTCAACGAGCCCGACGGCAACTGGGCCTCCTCCAACGGCGACTTTGCCTTCTGGAAAGAGATGGTGCGCCGATTCCGGGCCGAAATGGACAAATACCCCGCGCTGAAGGAAAACGTTTCCCTGGCCGGTCCCGATGCCGTCATCGACTACCGGAATCCGGCATCGCCCTACGATGCGGCCGGCTGGCTGAAGGCAACCGTGGAAGAAGTCCCGGAAATCGGCATCTATGACATGCACGCCTATCCGGGACAGCGGTATGTCAGAAGCGGGGAGTTCGAGAAAACGCTCAGGCAGATGAAGGCCCTGGCGGACAAACCCATTATCCTGGGCGAAGCCGGCTTCAAGTATTTCTCCGACCCGGCCGACTCTTCCCTCGCGAAAGAATACTGGAGGAGGGTGGAGGGGCATCCTTTCACCAAAGGAAGCGACTGCAACATGCTGGTGTATGACACGTTCTATGCCCTGGACATGGCAGTCATGCTCTGCAGCGTCATGAATTCCGGCTTTTCCGGCGCGGCCGCCTGGATGCTGGACGATGCCATGCACTCCAACGGCGACTCCGGCCTGACGGAGGATGTCAAGCTCTGGGGCATGTGGAACATCCTCGGGGCCGAAGTGTTCGGCGACCCTTCCCAGGAGGAAATCCGCCCCTGGTACTATACCTGGAGCCTGATGTGCAGGCATTTTCCTGCCGGCAGCCGGATCCTGAAACTGGAAGCCAGCCTGCCTGACGGCGTGTCTGCGACCGCCGCCCGGACCCCGTCCGGGACGTATTCCCTGGCCTTTGTGAACGTGTCGGACCAGCCTGTGGAACTCTCCGTCCGGCTTCCTGAGCCGTGTGAGGGCTACAGCCTGCAGCTGTTCACCGACAAATTGGAAGACGCCAGCCCGCTTCCCGCCTCGGATGTTCTGACGCTGACTCTTTCTGCCAATACTTTTGCTATTTTTGCAAAAGAATGAGAAGGAAATGGATCATAACCCTTGTGCTGCTCCTGCTGTGCTGCGGAGCAGGTGCCAAGGTGACGCTCCCGTCCGTCCTTGGAGACGGGATGGTTTTGCAGCGCAATACCCGGGTGAAGCTCTGGGGAACGACGGACCGTAACGCCGCTGTAACGGTACAGACATCCTGGAACGGGGAAAAATACAGATGCAAGCCCCATGCGGACGGAAGCTGGCAAGTGTCGGTGGCCACCCCGGAGGCCGGCGGCCCGTACAGCATCCGGATCAGCGACGGCGACTTCCTGGAACTCAAGGATGTCCTTGTCGGCGAGGTTTGGATCTGCAGCGGCCAGTCCAATATGGAGATGCCTGTCGCCGGCTGGGAGCACCAGCGGGTGGAAGGCGCCCTGGAAACCATTTCCGACGCCGCCTCCACGCCGCTCCTGAGGATGTTCACCGTGGCGCGGAACAATGCGGATTCCCCGCAGGAGGACTGCAGCGGCGCCTGGAAAACCAGCACGCCGGAGCATGTGGCCTGGTTCAGCGCCGCGGCTTACTATTTTGGCAAGACGCTTTCCCGCTATATGCCGGAGGTCCCTGTCGGCCTTATTGCGACGGACTGGGGCGGGACACCCATCGAGGCCTGGCTCAGCACCCGTACCCTGGAGGCGCTTCCCGGTATCAACCTGGAACGTTCCAAGGCCAAACGCTGGATGGAGGTCACTGCCGGTCAGCTTTTTAACGGAATGATCTATCCCTTGCGCCATTATGCGGCCCGCGGCTTCATCTGGTACCAGGGAGAAGCCAACCTGGACAATTCGGACGATTATGTGGCCCTTACCTGCGCCATGGTGGAGGAGTGGCGCACCCTCTGGGGAAAGGCCGACATGCCCTATTATCTGGTCCAGATTGCCCCGTACAGCTACGATGAGCCTGATTCCCGGAAACTGCCGCTTCTGATTGAGCAGCAGTACCGCATCCCTTCCGTGCTGCCTTTCAGCGGTGTGGCTCCCACGACCGACGTCGGCCACAGGGACTGCATCCACCCTCCTTACAAGAAGGAAGTGGGGGAGCGGCTGGCTTACCTTGCGCTTTCCCGGGATTACGGCGTCAGCGGCCTTCCTGCCACGCCTCTTTACAAGTCCATGCAGATTGAAGAAGGGACTGTCCGCCTGCATTTTGACGGTGTGGCCGGCTCGGGGAATTGCTTCCGCGTGTTCGGCCCGTCGGAGAGGCTTGTGCCCGGCGGTTTCGAAATCGCGGGCGAGGACCGCGTCTGGCATCCCGCTCAGGCCCGGATCGAGTGGGGCAGCAGCGATATCGTGGTATCTTCGCCCGATGTCCCCGCCCCTGTGGCCGTGCGCTATGCGTTCCGCAACTGGCCGGAAGGTGCCAACGTGGTTACGGATTACGGAATCCCTCTTCCGCCCTTCCGTACGGACAATTGGCCCGAAAAATAGCCTTGCCCGTCTGCGATCTTTTGCGTACCTTTGTCCCCGGACAGAGGTGCGCTGTTTTTCAGCCTCAATAGGGAAGCCGGTGCCAATCCGGAACTGTGCCCGCAGCTGTGATGTCCTTGAACGGAAGGCCTCGATGCCATTGGTGAGATGCCCGGTCAGACCGGGCCAGACGCACCGAGAAGGCGGCCTTGCCGGGACTCAGTCAGAAGACCTGCCCCTGTCAAGTTTAACGTAGGGACTCGGGGGCAAGTTCCGGTATAAACGCATCAAAATGCTTTTCTCACTTCTCGTAGGGGCGTCGCTCTTTGCAGCCGTGCCCGACTCGCTGGAGGCCGCCACCGTCGTGGCCGACCGCGGCCTCGTCATCTCCCGGACCGACACGCTCCGGGTTTCTCCCTCCGGAGACATCACCTCCACTTTGAATCTTCTTCCCGGCTTGTATGTAGGGGATTACGGCTCTCTCGCCGGCCTCAAGTCCGTGAGCCTCCGCGGCTTCGGCAGCGCCCATACCTCCCTTTTTATCGACGGAGTCCGGGTTAAGAATATTCAGTCCGGCCAGGCCGACCTGGGCATGCTGGATCTCGCATCCACAGGCGCCGTGGTGGCCGACTATGCCCAGAACAGCCTTTCCTTCATGACCGCCCGTCCCGTCTTCGGGGATGCCCCGGTATCCGGCGAGGTTCGACTCGCTTACGGTTCCTTCGGGACCTGGCTGCCGTACGGCCGGCTGAACGGGCGCCTGAGCGACCGCTGGAGTCTTTCCGCCAGCGTAGGCGGGACCCTGACCCGGGGGGATTTCCCGCTGCAGGACGGAACGCTCCGCACCAACAATGACCTGAAGCAGCTCCGCACGGGCGTGGACCTCTTCGGCCTTCTGGAAGAGGGCGATTTCCATGCCAAGGTCTACTACAACGGTGCGGACCGCGGCACTCCCGGCAGTCTTTCCTGGCCCTCCGCCGACCGGCAGCAGGACCGCAATGTCCTGGGCCAGTTCCTCCTGAGAAGGCACTTCGGCCCGGTGTATACGCTTCACCTGAGCGGAAAAACCGCCTTTGACAAGCTCTTCTACCAGAGCGAGTGGGGCAATACCGACTACCGGCAGACGGAGTTCCAGCTGAGCAGTGCCCACAAGTTCCGGGTCAAACCCTGGTGGGAACTGTCCCTGGCGGCAGACCTGTCGCTCGCCGGCCTTGCCTCCACCCTGTATACTGAGAACCGGCTGGAGACAGTGGTGGCGGCGGCATCGGCCTTCCGTTTCAGCCGGCTCAAGGCCAATCTGGCCGTGGAATATGCCGGCGTGTTTGACTCAAACGGGGCGGCCTGGAACAGCGTCTCTCCGTCGGCCGACCTGCGTCTCACGCTTGTGGAAGGGCTTGACCTGGTGGCTTTTGGCCGCAGAGCTTTCCGGACGCCCACCTTCAACGAACTCTATTATCCCGGTTACGGCAATCCGGACCTGAAACCGGAGGATGCCTGGCTCACGGACCTGGGCGTGGATTTCCAGCGCAAAGCGGGAGCCTGGACGCCGAAGCTTCGTGTGGACGGGTACTATAACTGGCTCGCGAACAAGATCGTGTCGGCCCCTACGGTGGCGGATCCCAACATCTGGCTGCCCTTCAACGTGGGCAAAGTGCAGGCTTTCGGGGCCGACGTCCTCGCGGGCACAGACTATGCCCGAGGCAGTTGGACAGCCTCGCTGACTGCCCGCTACGGCTTCCAGAAGGCCCTGGACAAGACGCCGGACAGCTATACCTTTGACCAGCAGATTCCCTACGTGGCCCGCCATACGCTTTCCGTAGACGGCCGCCTGGGCTGGAACGGCTGGCAGCTGGGCGCCGTATGGAACCTCCGCTCCGGCCGCCGCGACGCCGCCGGCGAAATGCCCGACTGGAATGCGCTGGATGTGAGTCTTTCGAAGGATTTCACGCTGGGCGGCGTGGGCATCGGGCTGTTCGCCCAGGCCCGCAATGTCCTGGACTGCCGATACGAGATTGTCTCCGGCTATCCTGTTCCCGGTCGAAACTTCATGGGCGGAATCCGTCTCAGCTTCTAATATGCGTTGCCGTGTTGACAGAATAAGGGCTTTGTTTGGCACTCTGCGTGTCAACACGGCCGCTGTTTCCGCCAAAACCGGCGGTTTCCTTGCCGTGTTGACAAAGAATCGGCTTCTGGCTGTGCTTTGTGTGTCGACATGGCTGGCCGTGGCGTGTGCCGGTCCGGCAGCCCAGAAGGAAAGCGGGATGGAGTATGCCCGCTGGTTTAAACTTCTTCCGGATTCCAGCGTCGTGGTCCTGAGCCCGCGGGGGAGCGCTGACACCCTCCGTGGCCCTTTCCGCAGGCTCATCTGTATGTCCAGCTCCTATATAGGCTTCCTGGAAGCCATCGGGGCCGACGATGCGGCCGTGGGCATCTCCGGACTGCGCTATATCGGCAATACAAAGGTGCATGCAGTGGAAGTCGGGTACGATGCGGCCCTCGACTACGAGGCTGTTCTCCGTGCCCGCCCGGATCTTTTCCTGACTTATGCGGTCTCCTCCGCAGAGCCGCCGTACTTGCAGAAACTCCGGGAACTGGGCATCCGGACCGTCGTCTTGTCCGAGCACCTGGAAAGCCATCCGCTGGCTCGCGCGGAGTACGTGAAACTCTTCGGCGCCCTCACCGGAAAGCTCTCCGAGGCTGATTCCGTCTTCTCCGCCGTCCTGGACCGCTACCTCTCCCTGGTACAGCCGGTGCAGAGCCGGAAGGTGCTCATCAACATTCCGTACGCGGAGCAGTGGTTCATCCCGGGTGGCGAGAATTATATGACGCGGCTCATTCATGACGCCGGCGGCGAGCTTCTCGGAGCGGTCCCCGGCCGGCAGGAATCGTCCGTCATCGACCTCGAAACCGCCTTTCGCTATGCCCAGGAGGCCGACTGCTGGCTTCACCCCGGCTGGTGTTCCAGCAAAGAACAGCTGCGGGCCGTCCACCCGCTCTTCGCCCATTTCCCCGTACTGGACAAACCGGTCTGGAACAATACGGCGCAGGCGACCCCCGGCGGCGGCAACCGCTTTTGGGAAACCGGTCCCGTCCGTCCGGACCTTGTGCTCGAAGACCTGGTAAGCATCTTCAAGGGCAGCCCGGAGAAATTAAATTATTACGTTGAGGTTGAATAAGTTTGCGAAAGATTTTGTAATTTTGCAAAAATCGGCTTACTAACCAATAAATACTTAATAATTATGCGTAAAGTTTATGTTCTGATGGCAGCTGCCGCCATCCTCATGGTGGGCTGCAAAGGCAACGGTTCCAAGAAGGCCCAGGCCGCGGACGCCGCCGCAGAAGAAGTGGCTGCCACCGCAGCCGAAGGCATTGACCAGGCCATCGAGGCCATCGAAGCCGCCGAAGATGTGGACATCCGTGACGCCGTGGAGAAACTCTCCGCCGCCCAGTCCGGTGAACTCCTCGAATCCATTGAAGAAACCCTCAAGAAGAACCCGGATGCCGTGATTCCGTTTGCAGCCGTGGAAAACAAGCCCGCCTTCAACGGTGGCGACGCCAACGACTTCGCCCAGTGGGTGAACGAGAATATCAAATATCCTCAGCAGGCTATCGACGAAGGTACCCAGGGTAAGGTCATCCTCCAGTTCACCGTCAACAAGGAAGGTGAGGTGAAGGACGTGAAAGTGCTCAAGGGTGTCAGCGAAGTGCTGGACAACGAGGCCGTCCGCGTGGTGAGTGAATCCCCTGCATGGACTCCCGGCAACCAGAACGGTATCCCCGTGGCTGTCAATTATACGTTCCCGGTGGTGTTCAAACTGAACTAGAACAGTTTCCCGTTATTGAATTTACTGGCCAGCCCCTGCAGTTCGTCTGTGGTGGCTGGTCTGTTTAATGCCTCTTTCCGCTCTTTCTGGAAACGGGCTTTCAGGGTGGCGAACTGGCGTTTGGTGTCCAGGGTGAAGTCGCCGCCTTCGATCCAGGAGAAGTAGGACGGTTCGGTGTTCCACACTTCCCGGGCCGTCTTCCCTTTGTGTTTGCCGAAACTGATGACAGGCTCGCCGTTTTCGCCCAGGAGGAGCCTTCCGGCATAATCCACGGTGCGGGGACGTCCGGCGACGGAAGAGAGGAACTGGACGTCGTTCTTGAGTTTGTCCGGATACATGTCCAGCTGCCCTTTCAGGACCTCGTAGGTGGCCAGTGTGTCGGCCTCGGCGGTGTGGGCATTCTCGAAATCTTCGCCGCCGCAATAGAAACGGTAGGCGGCCTTCAGGTTCCGCGGCTCCATGAAATGATAGATGTTCTGGACGTCTACCATGAGCTTGGCGTGAAGGTCAATGTCCAGGTCCTTTTGCATATAGACACGGACGCGTTCGATTTCCTCAGCCAGCATGGGGAGGTCGAACTTGGCGGAGTTGAAACCGGCCAGGTCCGCATCCTGGAGCCAGGAGATAACCTCGTCCACGCAGTCGCAGAAGCGGGGGCAGCCGGCGAGGTCCTCATCCTTGATCCCGTTTACGGCCGATGCCTGCGGATGGATGGGATACTGCCGCTGGGCCGCATAGTCCCACGGCTTGAAGCGCCAGGTCTTGATACGCGTCTCCCCACCGGGCAGCACCTTTACAAAACTCAGCTCACAGATACAGTCCGTGGCAATATTCAATCCCGTGCTTTCGATGTCAAAAAACAGCAGCGGTCTCTCTAAATTCAATTCCATAATGCAGTAGTATGGTACTGGCATGAATCAGGGTGTCTCTTTCTGAACCCATGGCCACCCTCGGCCGTGTAAGAGGGAGGGGCCCAGCCTCTAGCTGGGAAGGGTCGCGAAGCGACGGTTCAGAAAGAGACACCCTGATTCTGCGATTCTATTGGATCATAATGGGCATGAGGATACCGCAGACTTTCTCGGTCTCGGCTTCTTCCTCGGCGGGAAGGATCAGCGCGGCGCGGCGGGCGTCCGCAAACTTGATGACAATGCCGTTGCAGCCCATATTGGCAAGGATTTCCGTCAGGAAAGTAGACTTGAAGCCGATGGTGAGCTCGTCGCCGGCGTAGTTGCAGTTGATCTTCTCATAAGCGGCAAGGGCAAAGCCGAGGTCCTGGGCGCTGATTTCCAGCTGGCCTTCCTTGAGGGTGAGTTTGATGTGGTTGGAGGCCTTGTTGGCGCATACGGCCACACGCTTGACGGTGTTCAGCAGGAGCTGACGGTCAATCTGCAGGATATTGGAGTTGCCCATGGGAATGACATCCCGGTATTTGGGGTATTTGCCCACCACCAGGCGGCACACCATGGTGGTGCTGCCGAAGGTGAACTGGGCGGTGGCGCTGTCAAAGGCGATTTCCACATTCTCCACATCCTTGCCGATAATGGAGCGCAGCACGCCTGCCGGCTTCTTGTGCAGGATGAAGGAGGCTTTCTCCGAAGCCTTGACGTCCTTGGTGGTGTAGCAGATGAGCTTGTGGGAATCGGAGGCTACAAGGGTGGTGCTTTCCAGGTCGATGTCGAAGAAGATACCGTTCATGGCGGGACGGATTTCATCGTCGGCGGTGGCGTAGACGGTGCTCTGGATGCCGTCGGTAAGGCTTTCGGCCGGGAAGGTGACGTGGAGGGCGTCGTCCGTGGTGGTCTTGATTTCGGGGTAATCGTCGGCCGGGAAGTAGGGGAGGACTGAGTTGCCGCTGGCCCAGCTGCACTCGAAGGAGCTGTCCGAGAGGGTCTTGATGCCGACGGGCTGGTCCGGAAGCTCTTTCAGGAGGTCTATCATGTGACGGGCGGGAACGGCGATGGCGCCGTCTTCCTCGGCGGCGTCGGCCTCGATGGCGGTGCGGAGGGTGAGCTCAGAATCGGAGGCTGTGATCTCCAGGCGTCCGTCCTTCAGAACAAACAGGAAGTTCTCCAGGATAGGGAGGGGGCTCTTGGTAGGAATGGCCTTGGAGACATCCATGAGGGCCTTCAGGAGATTGGTGCTGGAAATGGTCAGTTTCATATAGCGTTCTATTTTTATTCTCAACTCACAAATATAATCATTTTCCTCGAATTGGCATAAGATTTGATTTTTTTGTTCTTCGGAATATAGATTAAACAACATAGTGATGAAAAACATGACAACTGTACTACTATCTATCCTGGCCGGTGGCCTCACCGCATTCGGTGTCGTGAAGGCTACGGCTCCCCAGACGGATTCCCAGCCCACCACCGTCGTGACCGACGCAAGCGGCAAAGTCGTAGAGACCCGTACTGTCAATTTGGCAGACTCTGATTATCCGGACTTCACCTACGCGGCAGAAAGCGCGGTGGAGGCCGTCGTTTATGTGGAAGTGACGGTCCAGAGCCGCCAGCAGTATCAGAATATCGACCCGTTCTTCCGTTTCTTCTTCGGCGACGAGTATGGCTTCGGCCAGCCTCAGTCCCGTGAGCAGAAAGGCAGCGGAAGCGGCGTCATCATCCGCCCCGACGGCTATATCGTCACCAACAATCACGTCGTGGCCAACGCTTCCAAGATTCAGGTCACCCTGAACAACAACCAGCAGTATGACGCCACCGTCGTGGGAACCGACCCGGCAACGGACGTGGCCATCATCAAAGTAGACGCCGAAGGTCTTCCCACCATCCCGCTGGGAGACAGTGACCAGCTTCGCCTGGGCGAATGGGTGCTTGCTATCGGCTCGCCCCTCGGTGCCCAGCTCCGCTCCACCATTACCGCCGGTATCGTGAGCGCAAAGGGCCGTTCCATGCCCGACTACTCCGGCGAATTCAAGATTGAATCCTTCATCCAGACCGACGCGGCCGTGAATCCCGGCAACTCCGGCGGCGCCCTCGTGAACAAGAAAGGCGAACTGGTTGGCATTAACACCGCCATCGTTTCCCAGACCGGCTCCTACACCGGCTATTCCTTCGCCGTTCCCGTGAACATCGTCAAGCGCGTGGCCGAAGACCTGATGGACTACGGTTCCGTGAAGCGCGCCGTCCTGGGCATCACCATGGGCACCGTGGACAAGAAAATTGCCGACGAAATGAAACTTTCCTCCGTTTCGGGCGTATATATTAACGAGGTTTTGAAAGGAAGTGCCGCCGACAAAGCCGGACTCAAGAAGGACGACGTCATCATAGCCATTGACGGACAGAAGATTACGGACGCCTCCTCGGTCCAGGCCAAGGTAAGCGGATACCACCCCGGCGACAAGGCCGATATCACCATCATCCGTGACGGAAAGCAACAGACGGTTACGGTAGAATTCCAGGCCGCTGCACAGGAGAACGGCGAAGCTGATCTGGAGGGTACCATCGCTTTCTACGGTGCCCGCCTCAAAGCGGCAGACCCTGAGACCCTGAAGACCCTGGGTGTCCGCGGCGGTGTGGAGATCGTGTCCCTGGGAAGCGGCAAGATGCTGGATGCCGGTGCCAAGGTGGGCGGAATCATCCTCTATGTGAATGACGCTCCCGTTTCAAACCCCGAAGATGTCGTAGCGAAGGCAAAGAAAGCCTCCCGTGGCGTTTACATCGAAGGTGTAGACAAGAGCGGACGGACCTTCTACTTCGGCTTCGGCAAGTAAAGAGCTGCCGCAGAGCCCCGCAAAAGATTTTCGGTCAGTTCTTTACGTAAAGGACTGACCGAAAATTTTATAAGATAGTAATGAGACAGCTAAAGATCACCAAGTCCATCACCAACCGCGAAAGCGCGTCGCTGGACAAGTACCTGCAGGAGATTGGCCGCGAAGAGCTCGTCACTCCCGACGAAGAAGTGGAACTGGCCCAGCGCATCCGCAAAGGGGACCAGGAGGCCCTCGAGAAACTCACCCGCGCAAACCTCCGTTTCGTGGTTTCCGTGGCCAAGCAATACCAGAATCAGGGCCTGAGCCTTCCCGACCTCATCAACGAAGGCAACCTGGGCCTGATCAAAGCCGCCGAGAAGTTCGACGAGACCCGCGGCTTCAAATTCATCTCCTACGCTGTGTGGTGGATCCGTCAGAGCATCCTCCAGGCCCTGGCTGAGCAGAGCCGCATCGTCCGCCTGCCCCTGAATCAGGTGGGTTCCCTGAACAAGATCAACAAGGCCCTCTCCAAATTCGAGCAGGAGAACGAACGCCAGCCTTCCAACGAAGAGCTCTCCGAGATGATCGACGTCCCCAAGGACAAGATTTCGGATACCCTGCGGGTGGGCAGCCGCCACGTCAGCGTGGACGCTCCCTTCGTGGAAGGGGAGGACAACAGTCTCCTGGACGTCCTCCCGAATGACGACTCCCCGTCCGCCGACCGGGGTCTCGTGAACGAGAGCCTCAATACCGAAATCGAACGCGCCCTGAGCACCCTGACGGACCGCGAGCGCGAGATTATCAAGAGCTTCTTCGGCATCGGCTGCCAGGAAATGACCCTGGAAGAGATTGGCGAACGGTTCGGCCTCACCCGTGAGCGTGTGCGCCAGATCAAGGAAAAGGCTATCCGCCGCCTCAAGAGCCCGTCCCGCTCCAAACTCCTTAAATCGTATCTGGGATGACGCCGGAAGTATTTATCCAGCAGAAGGCTGCCGAGGCCATCAAGGCCATATACAACACTGAAGTGGCGGAAACGTCACTTCAGGTTTCTGTTACCCGCAAGGAGTTCGAGGGAGACTACACGCTGGTCACCTTCCCGCTTCTCAGGATCACCCGTCAGGCGCCGGATGCAACCGGGACGGCTATCGGGGAGTGGCTGGTTCAGAACGTGAAGGAAATATCGGCCTACAATAGCGTGAAAGGATTCCTGAACCTGAGTTTCTCGCCGGTTTACTGGAACGAGGCGCTGCAGGAGGTCGCTTCGAACGAGACCTTCGGCCAGCTCCCCGCCACCGGGAAGCGTATCATGGTGGAGTTCTCGTCCCCCAATACCAACAAGCCGCTGCACCTGGGGCACATCCGCAACAACCTTCTCGGCGACAGCGTATCCCGCATCCTGAAGGCCTGCGGCAACCAGGTCATCAAGTCCACCATCGTGAACGACCGCGGCGTCCATATCTGCAAGAGCATGTACGCCTGGGAAAAACTCTTCGACGGAAAAACTCCGGAATCCACCGGCATCAAAGGAGACCACCTTGTGGGAGACTGCTACGTCGCCTACGCGAAGATGGAGAAGGAGCACCCGGAAGTCATTGACGACGTGCACAAGATGCTTGTGGACTGGGAAGCCGGAGACCCGCACGTCCGCGCCCTCTGGGAGATGATGAACGGTTGGGTGTACAAGGGTTTCGACGAAACCTACAAGGCCCTCGGCATCACCTTCGACCAGGTGGACCACGAGAGTGAGACCTACCTCCTCGGGAAGGAACTGGTGCAGAAGGGTCTGCGCGAAGGCGTCTTCGTCAAAGAGGCCGACGGCTCCGTCTGGTGCGACCTCACCGCCGACGGCCTGGACCGCAAGCTGGTCCTCCGCGGCGACGGCACCTCCGTCTACATCACCCAGGACCTGGGTACGGCCGAGCGTCGCTTCAACACCTACAACCTGGATTCCCACGTGTATGTGGTGGGCAACGAGCAGGACTACCATTTCCAGGTGCTGAAACTCATCCTTAAAAAGCTGGGCTTTGCCTGGGCGGACCAGATCTACCACCTTTCCTACGGCATGGTGGAACTTCCGGAGGGCAAGATGAAATCCCGCGAAGGCACGGTGGTGGATGCCGACGACCTTATCGAGAGCATGTACCAGGAGGCGAAGAAGACCTCCGAGGAAAGCGGCAAGCTGGAAGACCTGTCCGAAGAGGAAAAGGACAAGTTGTACCACATGATCGGCCTGGGCGCGCTGAAGTATTTCATCATCAAGGTGGACCCCAAGAAGACCATGCTCTTCAATCCCAAGGAAAGCATCGACTTCAACGGCAACACGGGTCCCTTCATCCAGTACACGCACGCGCGCATCTGCAGCATCCTGCGGAAGGCGACGGTCCCCTTCGGCCCGGAGGATATCAAGGCCGATGCTCAGCCTTCGGCCAAGGAAATCCGCCTTGTGAAGCTGCTGGGCCTGTATCCCGCCAAAGTGGCCGAGGCCGGCGCCGCCCTGAGTCCCGCCGTCATCGCCAACTACGCCTACGACCTGGCGAAGGAGTTCAACCAGTACTACCACGACACGCCCATCCTCAAAGAAGCGGACGAGGCTGTCCTCCGCTACAGGCTGGAACTCATCGCCACCCTCTCCCGCACCCTCCGCAGCGCCATGTCCCTTCTGGGCATCGACCTTCCGGAAAGGATGTAGCCCAAAGGTTTTTGTATTCTGTTTAGAATCGTCCCAGGACGGATTTCAGGATGTCGGGGAGCTGAGGGGAGACCTCCAGAGGGAAGCCGAAGGCGGCGACTTTGTAGCCGTCGGCCTCGTACCAGGTGGCGGCGGGGATCCGCGAGGCGTGGTAGCGCATGAGGATGCTGCCTTTGCCGGAAGCGGGCTGAATGCCGTCGGGATTTTCGATTCGGTAATAGGTTTCAGACCAGTCGCGGTTGTAAGTGGCGGCGGGAAGGCGGGAGCCGCGGACGGCATCCACTTTTCCGCCGTTGTCGCCGAAATTGGTCACCCACTTGTATCCCAGCACATTCTGCACAAAGGTTTTGGCCGATTCCTGCCCCTTGGGAACGCCCTGATAAATGGCATCCCAGGCATCCGTGCCGATGTAGGAGCCCGAAAGGACTACATTTCCGCCGCCGGCGGTGTAGGCCGTGATGGCTTGTTGCAGCGCCTCCGGGAATACCGTATAACGGTCCGGAACGGCACCGCGGCCCACGCGCGTCGTGACCTGCTTTCCGCAGATCAGGTCCATCGAAAATGCGTCCGTCTTTCCGTCAAACGCCTCCGAAGAAGAGGATTCCAGCGCATACCCGGCATCCAGAAGCGCCCTGCCGTGCAGGGCCACGAAGTCGAAGCTGTTGCCGGCCACTTTGCCGCCGGCATGGTCGATATAGCAGCCGCCGAAGCCGGGGTTGTCGTCGTCCGTCCATTCCTGCGTGCGGTCGTACTGGTTTACGGTGCCGGCGAACAGGAGGTCCGTGCCCCACGGTACGCCACTGTCCAGCTCGTCCGTGAAGCCGGCATACTGCGGCGTGTCGAACCAGGTGGGGGCCGATACCCTTGTAAAGTTATTCACCACCATCACCTTCCGGGCCTTGGCGGAAGGGTAGCCGGCGCAGAGAATCTCCGACGGAAAACTCTCTCCTCCGTCGTTGCAGGCCGTTACCTTGAAGCTGTACAGGTGGCCTTTCTCGAGGGGGAGGGTGACGGTGTTGCCGTCGGCTTGGTAGCCGGCGTCAAAGCCCTTGTCATCCACGCGGGTATATACCCGGTAGTACTTTGCGGTGGCCGTAGGCTCCGCCTCGTCGGCCGTAGGTTCCCAGCTCAGGACTGCCTTCCCGTCTTCCAGGCGGACGCGGAATCCGTGCACGGGGAGCGGCTGCACCACGTAGTTGCAACCATAGCGGGCGCTCAGGTACTTGAGCATTCCTTTGTACACGCTCCGGGCCGACGTGAAGCGGAATGTCGGATCCAGACCGTAGCGCATGTCGGCAAAATTCAGGTGTGAGAGGAGCTCCAGCAGGAGGCCCGGAACGCCGGTGGTGCGGCTTTCGCTGTAGGAGCGGTCCCACAGCTGGCGGCGCGTCCACTGAGGTTCGAATTCCCGGCGGATGTCGCTCACCACCTGCGTCTGCACGATGTCGCTGTACAGGCGGCCGTTCATGCGGCTTTCCCCGTTCGGGAGCATGTCCGACCCGTCGCACAGGAGGGTATAGATGGCCAGCGTGCCGATAATGCTGTCATTGGGCGTGACCCCGGCGTCCGAGTGCCAGGCCAGCGACAGGTCCACCGGAATGTTCCGTCCCCGGGCCGACGGGTTTACGCGGGAGCCCCCGCTCAGCTCCTGGACCCATTTTCCGCGGCCGGCGAAGTCTTTGGTGTACTCGCGGTCCCAGTCGTCGAAAAGGTGGAGGTCCGTCCCGCCGTACTGCATGCTGTACAGGGCGCCTTCCACATAGGCGGGCGCGCCGGAAACGCTGCCGCTGCGCTCCACCTTGCCCATTCCGCCGCCGAAGCGGACGGCATCGGCCGTGATGACGCCTTTGACGGAACTCTTGTTGGTGAGCTCCACATAGCCTTTGGTTCCCTTGTCAAAAAGGAAGGTGCCCAGGTAGATCCAGGTGCCGCCGCCCATCTGCTGGTTCACGTGCAGGAGGGTTTCCCCGCCCAGGTGATGCACGGTGTAGCGGGCGTCGGTGGTGCTGCCGGAAACGCTCTTGTAGGATACGTAGACGGCATATTCCCCCTTCTGCGGAATGTCCGGCCGCCACTGGGCCGACGCGGTCCCGTCCCCGGTGTCAGTGGCGCGGGCGGTGCCCATGGTGAAAGGATTGTCGTAGCCAGAGTAGGTTTCCTGCGCATCGGCAAAACCGGTGCCTGCACTGCGCCAGGAGCCGTTTTCGGCATAGTTTCCTTCCCTTCGGACCGCAGGTCCGCGCTTCCCGGAGAAGGCCGGGTCGTTGTCGCAGACTACCTCATGGGTCTGGGGATCCCGCTCGCGCGGAGTGAGCACGACGGCGCCGGCATTCTGCAGCATGGGCAGCAGGAACGGCAGGACGTAGCTCTGGGTGTACACGTCTTCGCAGGTGCGGTGGTTGGGGGAACGCTGCCATTCCCAGCGGTCCGTCTCCGGTTCCCAGTAATAGCCGTGGCTTTGCCAGAGGGCGATGTGCCGGCCGCTCAGGCCCAGGGGCCACCAGTCGTTCCCGCTCACCAGCGGGACGCTTTTTTTACGGGGATCCTCCACCCTCAGATCCGTAGGAAGGGGTTTCCCGTCGTTTTTGACCACGGGGGTGGGGAGTTCGGAAAGCTTCTGCTTGTTGACATAGACCGTCCCCATCGCATGCCCTTTCATGGCTTGTTTCCCCAGTTCCTGCAACTGCCGGTTGAACCAGCCCACATCCTCCGTCCGCCAGGGGAAGGCCGACATGTTCTGGGAGAAGTAAAAGTCCAGCACGCTGCCGCGTACGAGCACCTTTTCCAGTTTGAACGGGCTGATTACGCCGGTTCTGCGCTGCAGGCGGGCCTGCAGGGAATCGACGGCGGTGGAGAAGTCCCTTGCACGGGGATTCTGCGATAATGCGGGGAGGGTGGCGGCCGCAAGGAGGAGGGTCAGGAGAAGTCGCTTCATTTTTTCTGTTTATGGATGTCCCAGGCAATCACGAGGAGGGAGGAGAGGATGAGGGCAGTCAGGTCGGCTGCAAGGTCCAGCGGGTCGCCGCTGCGGTAAGTGGTCAGGCGGGCCTGTCCCCATTCCGTCCCGAGGGCCAGCAGCACGCCCGTGAGGAAAGTGATGCCGGTGAAAAGGAGGGTGGAGCGGACGCTTTCCGTAAACTGGTCAAAGGCCAGAAAAGCCAGGATGGGGAAAGGAAAGAACATGGTAAAGTGAACCACCTTGTCCATGGGAATGCCCAGGAAGGATGCGGGAATGTCCGGCGCCGTGTCAAAGTGGCCGAAACACAGGAACAGCACCCCTGCTATGTACAGGAAGAAAAGGATGCGGAAGAGGATTTTCTGCGGGCGGGTCATACCAGGCGGAGCTGCCCGAAGAAGTCGGGCCTGTGGAAATCCGGCTGGGGCGTCCCCACGGGGCTCCAGCTCAAAAAATGGGGATGGGCGGTCTTGTCACCGCACTTGTAGAAGTTGGCCTTCAGGACCGGGGGAAGGTTCGCGGGGTCTGCGCCGACAAGCCGGAAGGGAATCACGACCCCGATGCGCCATGCCTGCACCCCCTCGAGATCCTTCGCCGCAAGTTCCTCAGGTTGACGGATGTCATTCTGAGCGAAGCGAAGAATCTGACCCATCTCATCCTGAGGCCGTGTTTCCCGGCCTTCGCGGGCGGGGCCGGAGGCGGCAAGGACCTTCCCGAGGGGATTGATCTCGAAATTGTAGTAGGCGCTGCCGTCGGGATTCTCGATGAACACTTCCACGCAGCTGTCTTCCCACTGACGGAGGTTGTCGGCCTGGTTGCGGGCCCTGAGGTCCATGCCGCTGACGCGGAAATCCACCACCAGGGCATCTGCCGTGCGGGCCACCCTTCCGCTGCACAGCGGAGCATAGGGGAAGGCCGACGGCCAGTTGACGCAGTCTACGTCAAAACGGGCGCCGTACAGCTCGATGGCAGTGTCCATGTCGCTGACGCCGGCGGGTAGCAGGGGGACGTTGAGGGTCTTGGGGGTCATAGGGATTGCATGTCGTTGAGTTTCCGGTAATAGCCGCCCAGGGCGAGGAGCTGTTCGTGCGTGCCCTTTTCCACGATGCGGCCTTCGTGCATGACGACAATCAGGTCCGCGTTCTTGATGGTGGACAGGCGGTGGGCGATGGCGATGGTGGTGCGGCTGGACATCAGGCGGTCCAGGGCGTCCTGCACCAGGCGTTCGGATTCGGTGTCCAGGGAGGCGGTAGCTTCGTCCAGGATGAGGATGGGCGGGTTCTTGAGGATGGCCCGGGCGATGGAAAGCCGCTGGCGCTGACCGCCGGAAAGTTTGCTTCCCCGGTCGCCGATATTGGTCTGGTAGCCCTCCTCCTTTTGAATGATGAACTCATGCGCGTTGGCAATCTTGGCGGCGGCGATGACCTCTTCCTCGGTGGCACCTTCCACGCCGAAGGCAATGTTGTTGAAGATGGTGTCGTTGAACAGGATGGGGTCCTGGTTCACGTTGCCCATCAGGGCCCTCAGGTCCCGGACGGTGACCTCGCGGATATCTTTCCCGTCCAGGGTGATGCGGCCTTCCGTCACGTCCCAGAAGCGGGGGATCAGGTCCACGAGGGTGGATTTTCCGGCGCCGGATTCTCCCACGATGGCAATCATTTTCCCGCGGGGGATTTCAAGGTCTATATGGCTGAGAATCCGGCGGTTGCCGTCGTAGGAGAAAGAGACGTCCTCCAGGCGGATGCTGTGCTCGAAAGCGGTGAGCGGGAGGGGGTGGGCCGGATCCTGGATGGGATTGTCGGCCTCCAGGATTTTGTTGATGCGTTCCATGGAGGCCATGCCTTTGCGGATGCTGTACGAGGTGCGGGAGAGTTCCTTGATGGGCTCGATGACCGAGTATAGGATGACCATGAAGGAGATGAACTGCGAGGCGTCCATGAACTTGCCGCCGAAAAAGCTTTCGCCTCTCAGGATCATGGCGCCGCCTACGCACAGGACCACCATGATCATGATAGTGCCCAGGAATTCGCTCACGGGGTGGGCGAGGGTCTGCCGGGTGCTCACGCGGGCCACTTTGGACCGCATGCGGTCGGTGATGGCTTCGAAGCGGGAGCGCATCTTTCCTTCGGCATTGAAGGCCTTCACAATCCTGAGGCCTCCCAGGGTCTCTTCCACCTGGCTCATGGTGTCGCTCCACAGGCTCTGGGCCTCCAGCGAATTGCGCTTGAGCTGCTTGCCGATCAGGCCCATCACCCACACGAAGGTGGGGGCGAAGACAATGGTGAAGAGCATCATCTCCGGGCTCATCCAGGTGAGGAACCCGAAGTACAGCACGATGAGGATGGGATCCTTGATGAGCATGGCGATGGAAGCGGTGATGGAATTCTCCACTTCCTGGACGTCGCCGCTGATGCGGGCGATGATGTCTCCCTTCCGTTCCTCGGAGAAATAGCCGATGGGGAGCAGGAGGATCTTGTTGTAGATCCGGCAGCGGATGTCCTTCACGATGCCCGTGGAGATGGGAATCATGACGGCGTTGGAGCCGAAGTAGCAGGCGGTCTTGAGGGCGGTGAACGCCACCATGACGAGGGCGAGGATCAGCAGGGCGTTCATGGCGCCGTACTGCGCGGCCATGGAAGAGACGTAATAGTAGAAATTGTTTACCAGGGTTTCCTTGAACCCTTCTCCCGTGCCCCAGGGAATGAACTGGTACACCTTGTCGTCCACCTTGAACAGCGTGTTCAGGATGGGGACGAGCAGGATGAATGAGAAAATATTGAAGACGGCCGACAGGATATTCAGCACCACGGCCGCCGACAGGTATTTCTTATAGGGAGAGGCGTACTGCCTCATCATTTTCCAGAAATCTTTCATCCGATTTTGTTTAACTCACAAATATAGCAAAATCGGCAGAAAAATCACAGTACTTTGTCCAGCCAGTAGAAAATGAGGCGGATGCGCCGGCAGAGAATGTCGTAGTCCAGGGAGTCGGCGTCGTCGTAAGGCTTGTTGTTGTTGAGGGTGATGCCGGAGGTGAACATCACCGAGGGGATGCCGTGCTCCAGGAAAACGCGCTGGTCGCTGATGCGGCGGAAAAACAGGTTCGTGAAATCCTTGCTGCCGTAATAGTCATAACCCAGCTGCAGGCCGATACCCTGCTCCCGATTGACCTTCTCGAGGGTGCTGCGGCGGGAAGAGCCTTCTTCGGAGAGCATCATCAGGTAGTCGGGGCGGCCGGTTGAAAGGGGAGAGAGGGTGGCGCCCAGCTGGTCCAGATTCACTATCAGGGCGATCTGGTCTTTCTGGACGGGACTGCCGCTGACCGGGTCCAGGAGCTTGCCGCCGCTCAGAAGGCGCCAGAGGTCGGCCGCTCCGCAGAGGTCTTTTTCCTTGCCGTCCAGGGCGACGAGGATCAGGCCGGTGCCGTAGCTTTTTTTGCAGTCGGCCATATGGCGGAACATGCGGCCCAGTTCCAGGAGGGCGGCGACGCCGGAGGCATTGCTGTCGGCCCCGGGATAGAATGTGCCGCCGAGGGTCCCCAGGTTGTCATAATGGGCCATGACAATGACATAGCGGGCGGGAGTGCCGCTGCCGGGGATGAGCCCCAGTACATTCCGGCCGAAGAGCTCGGAGCTGATCCGGAAGCCGTGCATCCAGCTGCCGCCGAGCGGCTCCAGGGACAGGTCCCGGAAACGGTTCTCCAGCCAGAGGGCGCTCCGGCGGGCGCCGTCGCTGCCGGTGGCCCGGCCGCCGAGGGAGGGTGCGGTGAGGTAATCCACCGTGGCGCGGACATTCTCTTTGTGAAGGACCGTCTCGGCATTCTTGGGACTGATGGTGTAGCGGACGCGCTGCCCGTTTGCAGGCAGGCAGAATGCGATAAGCAATATCCCAAAAATTTTTGCTAACTTTGTCATTTGGCGCGAAATTAGATATTTCACGGCTGAAATGAAAATTTTTTTGATGAAAAATCGCCTGGTCCTTCTGTTTGCACTCCTGCTGCTCCCTTGGGCGGCCCATGCGCAGTATGACAAAGACGTCTTCTCCTTCCGGGGCCGCACCGCCCTGCAGGACGGACGCCTGGGCGACGCCGTCGCCAATTTCAACATCCTGGCCCAGCTGGATTCTACCGATTACTGGACCTTTTTCTACCGGGGTATCGCCAAGTACAATCTGGGCGACATCCGCGGCGCCAAGGCCGACTTTTCCACCGCCGTCCGCCTGAACCCCGTCTTCACATCCGGCTACCATTACCGCGCCATCACCGAAAGCCGCACCGGCGACTATGACGGCGCCCTCCGGGACCTCAAGCGCGCCATCCAGCTGCGTCCCGGGTCCTCCGGGCTGTATTTCACCCGGGGCGTCACCTACTTCCTGAGCCGCCAGTTCGAGCGCGCCGTCTCCGATTTTGACAAATACATCCGCCAGGAACCCAAGGACCCCTCTTCCTACCTGAACCGCGGCGCCTCCTACCTGTTCCTCGGCGACACCACCAAAGCCCTTGAGGACTACAACCATGCCATCCGCCTGGACCGTTTCGAGCCGGAAGGCTACATCCGCCGCGGAACCCTGAAAGCCACCCGGAAGCAGTACGGGGAGGCCCTTGCGGACCTGGACAAGGCCATCGAACTGGACTCCACCGTCACCCTGGCGTATTTCCAGCGTGCCCTGGTGCGCTCCGAAGCCGGCGACCTGAACCGCGCCATGGAGGACCTCAACACCGTTCTCAAATACGAGCCCGGCAACGCCCTCACCCTGTACAACCGGAGCCTTCTGAGCGCGCAGGTCGGGGACTATGAAGGCGCGCTGTCGGACATGGACCGGGTCATCGCCATCAATCCCGGCAACGTGCTGGCCTATTTCAACCGTGCCGGCTTCTTCATCGAAATGCAGCGCTGGGACGACGCCCTGGCCGACTACAACAAAGCCATCGAACTGTATCCCGACTTTGCCAAGGCCTACATGAACCGCGCCTTCGTGGAACTGCAGCTGGGCATGAGCCGTGCCTCCCGGGAAGACTACCGCACCGCCCGCGCCAAAGTGGCCGAATACGAGAAAGCCACCGCCGGCGGCGCCAACTTCTCCGACACTACCCGCAAATACAGCACCCTGCTGGCCCTCGATGCCGATTTCGCCCGCAGCGGCGGCTTCGAGGACGAGATGCTCCGCCACCGCGACGTGGACATCAACCTGAAGCCTCTCTACCGCTTCGCCCTCGTTATGGAGCGGGAAAGCGGAAACAAAGCCCTCGAGCACCGCTACGAAAACCGCCTGCTGGATAACTTCCTGGCCCTCTCGCCCCTGCCCGTCACCGTCACGGACAGCCCCGCCGCGCAGGATCTGTCGGCCGACATCCTGACGGAACCCGTGCAGGATCCGTTCCTGAAAGGCCTGCAGGATATGGGCAAGAAGCAGTATACGTCGGCCCTTCAGCACTTCTCCGACGCCGTTCAGGCAGAGCCTTCCACCGCATACGACGCGTACCACAAGGCCTTCTACCTGATGAACCGCGGCGCCCTGCGGGCCGAGATGATTGAGTTCATCGCCTCCTTCGAGTCCAATGTCCAGACCCTGACGATGGACGACAAGGGCAACACACGCGCCCGTGTCCGCGAGCAGGTGACCCGGGAATACGATTACTCCGAAGCCCTCTCCGACATGGAGCAGGCCGCCGCCATCCTGCCGTCGTTCCCGTTCATCCAGTTCAACCTGGGCAACCTGTACTGCCTCAGTTCCCAGTTCGTGCTGGCCATCGACAGCTATGATAAGGCCATTCGCCTGTACCCCTGGATGGGGAACGCCTACTTCAACCGCGGACTGGTGCTCATTTATCTCAAAGACAAGGAAAAAGGCTGTATCGACCTGTCCCGCGCCGGTGAACTGGGCGTGGAAGGAGCCTACGACGTCATTTCCCGCTATTGTGAGGAGGAGAACCGGCCGTGATGCAATTCGTCAGTTTTTCTAGCGGCAGCTGCGGAAACTGCTATCTCCTTCTGGGACCTCATTCCGGCATCCTGATCGACGCCGGAGTCAGCATCCGCCGCGTAAAAAAGGAACTGGAAGCCCTGCATCTGGGGTATGACAGGCTGTCGGCCATCCTCGTAACCCACGACCACGGAGACCATATCCGCTCCCTGGGCTCGTTCTGCAAGCGGCTCACCCTGCCCGTCTGGACTACGCCCACCCTGCACGACGCCCTGCTGAGGCACCCGTTCACGCGGGAATGGATCGGCCCCTGCAGGCAGGATTTGAGCGCCCATGTCTGGAATCCCGTGACGGAAGACTTTGACGTCCAGTACTTTGTGGTTCCGCATGACGCTACGCAGTGTGTGGGCTATGCCATCCGCTGCGGCGAAGAGCTGTTTGTCCTGATGACGGACATGGGCCACACTACGCCGGAGGCCTTGCACTGGGCCTCGATTGCGAGTACGGTCGTGGTGGAATCCAATTACGACGAAGACATGCTCCTGGGCGGCGACTATCCCCAGGAATTGAAAAACCGCATCAGCCACGGGATCGGCCATCTGTCCAACAGGGCCTGCGCCCAGGCGATCGGCCAGTTCCTGCATCCGGGGCTGAGGAACATTTTCCTGTGCCACCTGAGCGGGAATAACAATACCCCGGAACTTGCCTACGCAAGTGCCAGGGCTGCATTGGAGGAGGCCGGTGCGGCGCCCGGAACCATTGCCCTCAGGGTGCTCCACCGCGGCGTGGCTTCTCCGCTTCTGAACCTTTAATCCAGCTGTTTGCCGCGGGCTTTGAGGGCGCTTTTCAGCGCGGATGAGGCCCTGACTTTCCGGATGGTGCCCTGCGCCACCTGGAAGCTCATCATGATCTCTTTGAGGTTTTCGGGGGAGTAGCTGGGATAGAGTTTGGCCACCTCGGTGGCGAACAGGTCCAGCTGGTCGCCGACGCTCAGGGGGTAGTTCTCGTCGCCGAAATAGGTTTCGCTCCAGCGGAAGAGGTCCAGCTTTTCGCGGATGCGGGCTTCTTCCTGGGCGGGTCCTTTGCCTTCTTCGGGCGCGGTCCAGGGAAGGGTGGCGCGCCAGACGTTGCGGACAGGCGCATCCTTTGCCACGGAAAGGACCGTAGGGATGGGGTCCAGGGACCCGTCTTTTCTGAGGACGGCGCGGGCGCGGAGCTTGTCGGTGCGGAAGATGAAGCCGGACAGCGGTGCACTGACCCCTTCTACCACCGTGAGCTTGAACACTTTGGCGGCCGATGCCTTCCGGGGGAAGGTTTTCCCGCCTTCCAGGTTCACGTGATAGACGTCGAATTCCGGATGCCGGCGGGCGGTGCGGAGGATTTTCTTCACAAAGTCCTTGCCCGGGGCGGCGCCTTTTTCCAGAACGCAGACGAGGGGCTCCCGGACGCTTTCCAGCGTACCCTGGACTACGGGGAACTTGCCTTCGTAATCCTGGGCGGCGGTGCTGTCGGCGGGAACATATACTTTGAACTCCTTGCTTGCCTGGAAAACCAGGGCGCCGAGGAGGCGGTCGTCGGGTTGGGGGATAAGTAGTGCAATCATAGATGCAAATATAAGAAAAAAATGCGTACCTTCGCATACTATGACGCCACAGGAGGTCCTGAAGACATATTGGGGATATGACAGTTTCCGTCCCCGGCAGGAGGAGATTATCCGGGAAGCCCTGGAAGGCCGGGACGTCCTGGCCATCCTCCCTACGGGCGGCGGCAAGTCGGTCTGTTTCCAGGTCCCGGCCCTGATGAAAGAGGGCCTCGCCCTCGTCGTGACCCCCCTGATCGCCCTCATGAAAGACCAGGTGCAGAACCTCCAGCGCCGCGGCATCCGAGCCATGGCCGTCCACACCGGCATGAACCGCCGGGAAGTGGACCTGGCCCTGAACAACGCCGCTTACGGAGACTACAAGTTCCTGTACCTGAGCCCGGAACGCCTTCAGACCCAGCTTTTCCAGTCGTACCTGTCGGTGCTGAATATCTCCTACATCGTGGTGGACGAGGCCCACTGTATCTCCCAGTGGGGCTATGACTTCCGGCCCAATTACCTCCAGATCGGGGAAATCCGCAAGCGCGTCAGCGCCCCGGTCATCGCCCTCACCGCCACGGCCACTCCGCTGGTAGCGTCCGACATCATGGACCGCCTGGGCTTCAAGGAACCCAATCTCATGAAGGCCGGTTTCGAGCGGCCCAACCTCAGTTACATCGTGCGGAAGGTCCAGGACAAAACGGGTCAGATCCGCAGCATCTGCGAAGGGGTTCCCGGCAGCGGCATCGTGTATGTGAGAAGCCGCGCCAGGGCGGAGGAAATGGCTGCTGCGCTCCGTGCTGCGGGGGTATCGGCCTCTTTCTATCATGCGGGGCTCGGCGCCCTTGCCCGGGCCGACAGACAGGCCGCCTGGAAGGACGGGAATACCCGCGTGATGGTGTGTACCAACGCCTTCGGGATGGGAATCGACAAGCCGGACGTCCGCTTTGTCGTGCATGCCGACGTGCCGGATTCTCCGGAAGCCTACTTCCAGGAGGCCGGGCGTGCGGGCCGTGACGGCCTTCCTTCCTACGCCGTCCTCCTGTGGAACGGCACGGACAAGCAGCGCCTCCGCCAGATCGAGGAAGTCTCTTTCCCTTCGCTCGAGTACATTGCCGATATCTATCAGAAGGTGCACATCTTCTTCGGGATTCCGTACGAAGCCGGCATCGGCCGTATGCTGAAATTCGACCTGGACGCCTTCTGCAAGCAGTTCCGCCTCCTCAAGGCGCCGGCTTACTATGCCGTCAAATACATCGAGCGGGAAGGGCACTGGACCCTTGCCGAGGACATGGACATCCAGACCCGTGTCCGCATAGACGTGGAGCGCAACGCCCTCTATTCCACCGACCTGCCGGACCCGCTGATGCCCCAGGTCCTGGAAACCCTCATGCGCCTGTACACCGGCATCTTCTCCATGGTCACCCCTATCGACGAGGAGGCCGTCGCCGCCCGCTGCTCCGTCAGCGTCCCGGCGCTCCGCCAGCTCCTGTACGGCCTCAGCGTCAACCACGTCATCCGCTACATCCCCGCCGACCATGCCACCGTCCTGTACATCAGCCACGGCCGCCTCGAGCCCGGCAACGTCCAGCTGAGCCCCCAGCGCTACCGGATGCTCCGGAGCACTTACCGCGAACGGGTGCAGACCATGCTGGACTACGTGGGGGAAACGGACGAATGCCGGGCGCAGTTCCTGCTGCGCTACTTCGGCCAGGAGGACAGCGCCCCCTGCGGGAAATGCGACCTCTGCCGCGACGCGCAACCCCGCCCCCGCGACCTGGAAACCCGCCTGAAAACGTGGATCGACGCGCGGGAAGGCCGGTATACCCTCGCAGCGCTGCGGTCGGCTTTCGGCACGGCCGACAGCACCTATCTGGACGTGCTGCGGGAACTCATTGACCGCGGCGACGTTCCGCCTTATTCCGAATAAACGCATGGCTTCCGGCAAAGATATCCTCCTTTCCACCATCCGCAACGGCGGCACCCTCTCGACGGGAGAGCAGCTGAAACTGTGCCTCATGCTCAGTTATCCGGCTATCCTGGCCCAGCTGTCCTCCGTGATGATGCAGTACATCGACGCTTCCATGGTAGGGCACCTCGGGGCGGCGGCCGGGGCTTCCATCGGCCTTGTGAGTACCTGCCTGTGGCTTTTGGGCGGGTTCTGCATGGCGGCGACGAGCGGCTTTTCCGTGCAGGTGGCGCATGCGATCGGCGCCAACGACTTCTCGCTTGCCCGGAGTATCCTCCGGCAGGGGCTGGTCTGCACCCTGGGATTCAGCGGGGTGGTCGGCCTTGTCGGGGCGGCCGTTTCCCATGCCCTCCCGTACTGGCTGGGCGGAGGGGCGGACATCGCTCCGGACGCTTCGCAGTATTTCCTGATCATGTCGCTGTTCATGCCGGCCATGATCCTGGACTGGACGTGCGCGGCCATGCTGCAGGCCAGCGGCAACATGAAAGTTCCCAGCATCCTGAGTATCGGCATGTGCGTGCTGGACGTGGCTTTCAATTACCTGTTCATCTACGTGATGGATATGGGCGTGATGGGCGCTGCGCTGGGGAGCGGACTGGCAGAGGTGATTACCGGCATCGCCATGTTCAGCTTCCTCGCGTTCCGTTCCCCTGAACTGCGCCTCACCCAGGAGAAAGGAAGCTTCCGTCCCACGCGGCAGGTGGTGGGGAAGGCCCTCGGCATCAGCGGCCCCATGGCCCTGCAGAATATCCTCATGCGCGGGGCGCACATTGCTTCCACCGTTATCGTGGCGCCGCTGGGCACCATCTCCATCGCCGCCAACTCTTTTGCCATCACGGCCGAAAGTTTCTGTTACATGCCGGGCTATGGCATCGCGGACGCCGCCACCACGCTGGTGGGCCAGTCGGTGGGAGCGGGCCGGAAACCCCTCGCCACCCGCTTCGCCTGGATTACCACCCTGCTGGGCATGGGGATTATGGGCTTTCTGGCCATTCTGATGTATGCCTTCGCGCCCCAGATGATGGGCATGCTGTCTCCGGACGGGGACGTGATTGCGGCGGGCGCGCGCTGTCTCCGGATAGAAGCGTTTGCCGAGGTGGGCTACGCCGCCTCCATCGTGGTATACGGCGCATGTGTGGGCGCCGGTGACACCCGGTGGCCCAGTATCATGAACTTCGGTTCGATGTGGGTGGTTCGGATCCTGCCGGCCATTTTCCTTACCCGTGTCTATGGACTCACGGGGTTCTGGATCTGCATGGCGGTGGAACTCACTTTCCGCGGAATCATCTTCCTGATCCGTCTCCGGAGCGGTTCCTGGCTCAGGCGGGCTTAACGGATTCCCAGCAGTTTGTGTGTCTGAAGGGACAGCCGCCAGCTGTCCGGGGCGGCCTGTATGGTGGCAAGGGTCTTTTTCAGCAGCGCGGCGTTGCGGACAGGGTCGCCTGTGTCGCAGGGCTGCAGGAAATGCCAGGCGGCCGGGAAGGCGGCCCACCGGGCGATGGTCTCCGGCGGAAGGGAGCCGTCAAAGACGAGTTTTACCTCGTGGGCTTCCGGGAGCACGACGGTGCCGTCCCCTTTCAGGGCGGGGACGTCGGCCTTGGGGCTCAGGGTAATCCAGTCCAGGCCTTCCGGGAGGGGACGGGTACCGTTGGTTTCGATATGGAGCCGGTAGCCGGCTTCGTGGAGGGCTTGGATCAGGTTTCCGTCGGCCTGGAGGGAGGGCTCTCCGCCGGTCAGGCAGATGCGGCGGCACCCTTTCCCCGCCTCCCGGACAGCCTTCAGAAGCTGTTCCCCGGTCATTTCCCGGAAGGCGGAGTGGTCGGTGTCGCAGAAGGGACAGTGAAGGTTGCAGCCGGAAAAGCGCACGAATACCATGGGCGTTCCCGTCCAGAAACCTTCTCCCTGCAGGCTCAGGAATATTTCGTTGATCCGGTACATCGCTTACCGCTCGTAGGCGGCCATGTTCATTTCGGATTCCCAGACTTCCACGCGGTAGGCGTTCTCCACGTGGTCGCAGATCCAGCGGGCGATGTTCTCCGCCGTGGGATTGAAGGGCAGCACCTCGTTGAGGTTCTTGTGGTCCAGGGCGCCGGAGATGTCCCGCTTGATGTGCGTGAAATCCGTGACCATCCCGTCGGCATTGAGGGTTTCGCTCTTGCAGTAGACCTTTACGATCCAGTTGTGGCCGTGCAGGTCCTCGCACTTGCTCTCGTAGGAGAGATTCAGGGCATGGGCCGACGAGATCTCAAGCCTTTTTGTAACGTAGTACATGCTTTAGCGCACTTCGATGAGTTCAACCACGAATTTGAGGGCGCTGCACGGCGGAATGCCGCGGGTGCCGGTTTCCCCGTATGCGAGGTGATAGGGGAGGTAGAGTTCGTACTTGGCGCCTTCCGACATCAGCTGCAGGCCTTCCGTCCAGCCCTTGATGACCTGGTTCAGGCCGAACTCGATGGGTTCTCCTCTCTTGTAGGAGCTGTCGAATACCTGGCCGTCGGGAAAAGTGCCTTCGTAGTGGCAGTAGACCTTGTCCGTGGCCTTGGGCTTGCGGCCGGTGCCTTCTTTGATTACTTTATACATGAGACCGCTGCCGGTGGCTTTCACGGCAGGATCCTTGGCCATCTTGGCCAGGAATTTCTCTCCTTCTTCCTTGGCGGCGGCGCCGGCTGCGGCGGCCCGTTCGGAAGTCTCTTCTTCCAGTTCTTTGTAGAAAGCTTCCAGGGCTTCGCCGGCTTCCTCCAGGGAGATGGCGGGCTGGGCTCCCGTCAGCATGGCCTTGAGGCCGGCGAGGAAGTCGTCGATGTTGGCAACGTGGATGCCCTGCTGGTAAAAGCTGGAGGCCACGCTCATGCCGAAAGCATAAGATTTCTTGTCCATATTCTCTATTCTTGTAATGATTTTGCTGCGGATTCACCGGCGAGGTAACCGGTGGCGAAGGCCATCTGGAGGTTGTAGCCGCCGGTGTCACAGTCCATGTCCAGGACTTCGCCGGCCCAGTAGAGGCCTTTCACTTTCTTGGATTCCAGGGTCTTGGCGACCACCTCTGCGGTGGAGATGCCGCCCGCGGTGACGACACTGCGCTCGAAGCCCACGAAACCGGCGATGTCCAGTTTCCAGTCCTTGAGGGCGGCGGCGAGGGTGTCCACGCTTACCTTGGAATTGGTCTTGAGGAAGGCGAGGGTGATGTTCCACGGAATCAGCTTGCCGAGCATGATGCGGAAAAGGCGCTGGAAACTCTGGCCTTTGGAGCGTTCGTCGGCAAGGACTTCCTCCCATTTCTGATGGACGTCTGCGTCCAGTTTTTCCAGCTCGACGGCGGGCTTGAGGTCGATGGAGACGGCCACCTTCTGCCCGTCGATGAGGGCTTTGACGGCCCGGCGGCTCACCATGAAGCCCAGCGGGCCTTCCAGACCGCCGTCGGTGAACTCGATGTCGCCGAACTCCTGCTGCACGCATTCGCCGTTCACGAGGAGGGACAGCTGCACGTTGTCCAGGTTGTTGGCGTTGAAAAGGCCGCCCAGCTCGCTGAGCGGGGTGATCCGCTCGATGTGCTTTTCAAATTTGGGGTACCAGGCGGGAAGGGGAGCGATCTTTCTTTCTTTCTTCTTGCCGTACACCGTGCGTCCGCGGAAGGCTTCCTTGATCTCTCCTGCCAGGGCCGACGATTCCTTGTATCCCGCCGGCACCAGGGCGGTGAGGGACGGGAAGCACTCGTCCACGCCGTGACCCAGTTCTTCGGCCCAGAGGTAGCCGTCACCGGTGGAGCCGGTGCCTGGATAGGACAGGCCGCCGGTGGCGATGATGAGCTTGCGGCAGTTGTACTCTACGGGTTCGATGGTAATCTCCTCGCGGGTGGGGGCGGGCTTGCCGGGGCGGAGTTTCCGGGGATCGTCCACCGGGATGCGCACTTTCTTGCGGGTGGTCTGGACACAGTCCAGGGAGAAGCCGCGGGCGGTGACGTCGATGGTCTTCACCTCGCAGTCGGTCACTACTTTCACTCCGCTCAGGGTGCAGGCCCTCAGGAGCGTGTCCACCACGTCTCCCGCCATGTGGGAAGCCGGGAAGGCCCTGTCTCCGCGTTCCACCACCGACGGCATGCCGTTTTCTTTCAGCAGGCCGATGACCCCTTCCGGCGTCAGGTTGTGCCAGGCGGGGCTGGCGAAATTGGAGTCGGTGCGGATGTGGGAAGAGAAGTCGGTCCAGTCCTTGACATTGGTGAAGTTGCAGCGGCCTTTGCCGGTAATCATGATTTTACGGCCGGCCTTGGGCATTTTCTCCAGAACGGTGACGGTACCGCCTTGTTCAGAGGCACTGAGTACTTTCGCAGCGCCGACGGCGGCCACAAGTCCGGCGGCTCCTCCGCCAATTACAATAATATCAGAACGCATAGAGTCAAAAAATATTTGCAAAAATACGGTTTTCGGGCAAGGTCTGCAAATAAAGTTTGGTTGGAAATGGAAAAAAGTTGTATATTTGCAGTCCCGGTTCATCAATAACCGGTCAAGCCACTTTAGCTCAGTCGGTAGAGCAGCGCATTCGTAACGCGCAGGTCGTCAGTTCGAGCCTGATGAGTGGCTCAAAATAGAAGCCCGCCCCACGCGGGCTTTCTATTTATGAGCCACATACCCTTCAATGGATAGTATTATTCAAGGTATTGAGATTTTTGCAATGGTGACCGGCGTCCTGTACGTGGTGCTGGAAATCCTGCAGAAAAAGGCCATGTGGGTGGTCGGGATCCTGACCGGTGCCGCCTGCGCCTTCAGTTTCGGCGTCCAGCATGTCTGGGCGTCGATGGGACTGAATCTCTATTATGTGGCTGTCTCGGTCATCGGATTCATCCGGTGGAAAAAGGCCGAAGAGGCCGTCGGGGAAGGCGACATCCATCTGACCCCGCTGCCGCGGAACGTGGCGCTCTGGAGCGCCGCGGCCTTCGTGGCGGGCGGACTTGCGGTCATCTGGATCCTCCGTATGGTGGGGGACGCCGCTCCTTTCCTTGACGGCGCGGCCACCATGCTCAGCGTCATCGGCACCTGGTGGCTTGCCCAGTCTTACCTTCAGCAGTGGGTCCTCTGGATCGTGGCCGACATTCTCTCCACCCTCCTGTGCATCTCAACCGGACAGTATTGGATGGCCGTTCTTTATGCCGTTTATGTTTTTTCGGCGGTTTATGGGTATTTTCATTGGAAAAAAGCCGGAAAACTCGTAAATTAGAGGGTATGAAAACACTCATCGCAGACTGTGGCGCCACCAAAGCGGACTGGCTCCTCTCCGGAGGACGGCTTCTCCGCACGGAGGGCTTCAACCTGGCCCAGACCCCGCTTCCGAAACTGCGCGCCATCCTGGACAGCGTAGCGAAGGAGGTCGGCCCTGATGTCGGTGAGGTGCATTTCTATGCGGCCGCCCTGGTGGACACCCCGCCCGTCAACCTCTCCGACTGGTTTCCCCATGCCTCCATCCACTGGTACTCGGACCTGATCGCCGCCGCCCATGCGGCGCTCGGACACAGGGAAGGCATCGCGGCCATTGTCGGCACGGGAGCCAATACCTGTCAGTGGGACGGGGAAAAAGTGGTGAAGAAGGTGCCCTGCGGCGGCTTTATCCTCGGGGACGAAGGCTCCGCCGCCGTGCTGGGACGCCTGTTCCTCACGGATTTCCTGAAAGGCTTTGTCCCGGAGGAGATCGCCCGGGCTTTCCGGGCGCGGTTCGCCTCGGATTATTCCACGCTGGTCAGCCATGTGTACAGCCAGCCGGGTCCGGCCCGCTATCTGGGTGCATACGCCCCTTTCCTCCTGGAAAACTATGCCCACCCGTACGTCAAAGCGCTGGTGGACGGCAATTTCCGCCAGCTGTTCGAGCGGACCATCGGCCAGTATGACGCGCTTCCGGTGGGGGTCGTGGGCGGATTCGGCTATGCCTGCCGGAATATCCTGCAGACCCTGGGCGCGGAGTACGGCATCACTTTCTCCGCCTTCCTTCCTTCCCCCATAAATGGATTGAAATCGTATTATGGCATATAAAGAGAATTATCCGTCGGCCCTTCTCACCGAGGCGGTGGAGGCCATTAGCTCGCTTCCCGGCGTGGGGCGGCGGAGTGCGCTGCGGCTGGCCCTGCACCTGCTGAAGCAGCCCTCGGAGCATGTGCACCATTTCACCGGCGCCATCAACGACCTCTGCGACAATGTCCGCTACTGCCGCATCTGCCGCATGATTTCCGACGACGAGGTCTGCTCCCTCTGCGCGGACCACACGCGCGACCATCGGCAGATCTGCGTGGTGGAAAGCGTCCGGGACGTCATGAGCATCGAGGCTACCGGGCAGTACCACGGCGTATACCATGTGCTGGGCGGCATCATCTCGCCCATCGCCGGCGTCGGCCCTTCGGACCTGAATATCCAGGAGCTGAAGGAGCGCGTGCAGGCCCTTCCTTCCCCCGAAACGGCCGAGGTTATCCTCGCCCTCAGTGGCGACGTGGAAGGGGAGACCACCGCTTTTTACATCTATCGGCAGATCGAAGGAAGCGGCATCCGGGTCAGTTCGCTTGCCCGCGGACTCGGCTTCGGAGACGACCTGGAGTATGCCGACGCCCTCACGCTCGGCCGCTCCATCGCGAACAGACAGCTATTTAAACCCTAATAACCTATCTAAAACTAAGACTGATGAATAGTGAAGCCATGCGCTGCTTGCTGTGCAAGAAGCCCAAATGCGCCCTCCAGGGTTGCCCCGTGCATACGCCCGTCCCTGAGGCGATGGCCCTCTACCGAGAAGGCCGTCTGGATGAGGCAGGAGAACTGCTTTTCCGGAACAATCCCCTCAGCGCCGTCACGTCCCTGGTCTGCGACTGGAAGCAGTTCTGCTACGGCCATTGCGTGCTGAATGTGAAACAGGTGCCCGTCCGCTGGTACGAGATCGAGCAGGAAATCTCGGGCGCCTATCTTTTCCGTCATAAACTTTCCCGCCGCTCCTCCGAGCTGGCCGGGAAGAAATACGCCCTGGTGGGAGCCGGGCCCGTGGGCCTGGTATCGGCCGTCTGGCTCTATGAGGCCGGGGCCGACGTCACCCTCCTGGACGCCAATCCCCGGATGGGCGGCGTGCTGCGCTACGGCATCCCCGCCTTCCGCCTGGACAAGAAATACTGCGACGCCTTCGAGACGATGTTCGCGGAGGCCGGCATCACCTTCCGCGGCGGTGTGAAGGTAGGGGAGGACGTGACGCTGGCGGAACTGTCCGCCGGGTACGACGCCGTCCTTGTCGGTGCAGGTGCGGAAAAACCCGCCACCCTGCACATCCCCGGAGAGGAGCATTCCCTGCAGGCGCTGCCTTTCCTGAAGGATCCGTCGGCCTTCGACCTGGGGAAGAAAGTCATCGTGATCGGCGGCGGCAATGTGGCCATGGATGCCTGCCGTACGGCCGTCCGCCAGGGTGCGGAAACCTGGGTCTACTACCGTAAGACCTTCGAAAACATGCCCGCCAATCCGCTGGAAGTGGAGGAAGCCAAGGCCGACGGCGTCCGTTTCCGCGTGTTCCAGGCCCCCGTCGAGGTGAAAGAAGGCGGCGTCGTGTTCCGCGACTGTGAGAACGTGGAGCCGGAGGACGGCGGCCGCGTGGTTACCCGCATTATCGACGGTACGGACCATTTCGTCGAATGCGACACCCTCCTGACGGCCATCAGCGAAAAGCCGGATTTCGGCTTGTTCGCGGGGACTTCCGCAGTCATGAACGAATCCGGCTGGCCCTCTACCGACGAAACCGGCAAAGTGGAAGGTCTCCCGAACGTCTGGATGGCCGGAGACTGCATCCTGGGCCCGAAGACGGTGGTGGAAGCCGTTGCATCGGCCCGCCAAGTCTTCCAAGCCTGGACAGCAAACGCCTGATACTGAGCAACTTCCTGAAATCGCCTACGGCAAAAAGTCACAGGCGATTTCAGGAAAACATTGATTGATAGATAGTTAAGTGCCACGATGATTTTAGTATATTCCGGAGGACTGGACAGCACGACGCTGCTGTACGAGTACAAAGACCGCATTTCGCTTGCGGTCAGTTTCGACTATGGCTCCAAGCACAATGCGCGGGAAATCGAATTCGCGAAGGAAAACTGCAGGCGCCTGGGCATCAGGCACCTGGTTATTCCGCTGGGCTTTATCGGCCAGTATTTCAGGAGCGACCTTCTGCAGAGCGGCGGCGAGATTCCCGAGGGCAGTTATGCCGACGGGAACATGCACAGCACCGTAGTGCCTTTCCGCAATGGAATCATGCTCGCGGTGGCGGCCGGCCTTGCGGAGAGCTACGATGAGGATGCCGTCCTTCTGGCGAATCACAGCGGCGACCATGCCATCTATCCCGACTGCCGGCCCGAATTCATCGACGCCATTGCCGAGGCGGTCCGTACGGGGACGTACAATGGGGTCAAGGTGCTTTCTCCGTACTGTCACCTCACCAAGCGGGAGATTGCCCTGAGGGGGAAGGCCCTCGGCATTGATTACAGCCTCACGTATTCCTGCTACAAGGGCGGGGAGAAGCACTGCGGCAAGTGCGGCACCTGCATCGAGCGGAAAGAGGCCCTGGAAGGATTCGATCCCACGGAATACGAAGCGTAATGGAAACAAGTCACTCCTGGCAGATTCTCAGCGGCAGCGCCCTCAAGGTGCTGGCCATGGTGTCCATGCTCGTGGATCATCTGGCCATGTTCGTCTGGTCCAGGCTTCCGGCTTTCCAGGAGGTGCTCTTTACTGTCCGTTCCCATGACATCACGCCTTATATGCTGTGCCGGATGTTCGGCCGGCTGGCGTTTCCCATTTTCGCTTTCCTGATCGTGGAAGGGTTCCTGCATACGCGGGACCGCCGGCGTTACGGAATCAGTCTGCTGGTGTTTGCCTTCCTGTCGGAGATTCCCTGGAATCTGGTGTGGGGCGGGTCGCTGTTTTTCCCGAAGCAGAATGTGATGTTCACCCTGCTGCTGGGGTATCTGGGCCTGTGCGCCCTGGAGCGTTTCAAGGATGACGCCCGGTATCTGTGGGGTAGTCTCATCGGCCTTTTTGTCATTGCGTTTTTCCTGCGGGCCGACTATGGCTTCACCGGTTACGCCTTCATCCTGATGCTGTATGCGCTCCGCCGCTGGCCGCCGGTGCAGGCGGTCGTGGGATGCGCGATGCTGCCCATGCGCTGGGTGGCCGGACTGGCCTTCATTCCCATCAACCTGTATAACGGAAAACGCGGATTTATCCAGGGTCCGGTGGGAAAATACCTGTTTTACGCCTTTTATCCCGTGCATCTTTTCCTTATTTGGCTTCTGCCGCTTGTTTTTTAAGAATTTTTCCGTACTTTTGCACGCTGACTTTTCCGTAATGTCGGCTGGTTTATTACGTACAATCCCATCCGGTGCGACTGGCCCGGAGCTAAAACAGATTTAGAGATATGCTGAGTATCTTCTACAAAGAAAACGGAAAAATTCTCCTCTCCCAGTCGGAGAAAGATTTCCTTAGTATTTCCCTTGCGGACACCATCTGGATCGACCTGGTGCAGCCCACCGGCGCGGAAAAGCGTGCGGTGGAAGCTTTCATGGGCACCGAAATCCAGAGTCGCGCCCAGGCCGAGGAAATCGAATCGTCATCCCGCTACTTCGAGTCGGACGACGCCATCTTCGCCAACACCAACTTCCTTACCCCGGGTCCCGACGAGTATATGATGCAGGCCGTCTCGTTCACCATCGTGGACGAAACCCTCGCCACCCTCCGCGAAGTGCCCCTGCGCTCGTTCACTGAGCTCCAGCGCCGTATCCAGGTGAATCCGCGGCAGTACCCTTCCGGCTTCACCGTCTTCGCCAGCATCCTGGACCAACGTGTCGACCTGGATGCCGACATGATCGAGCTCCTTTCCAAGGAAATCTCCCAGTACGCCAGGCGCATCAACGAAGAAGAGGACATCGACCAGGAACTTCTCCTGGACATCTCCCAGATGCAGGAAAACACCATGGTCGTTCGGGAAAACGTCGTGGATAAGCAGCGCCTCATCTCCAACCTGATGCGTTCCACCAAGGTGCCGCGTTCGCTGGAGAATCGGCTCAATGTCCTCCTGCAGGATATCAGTTCCCTGTTGAGTCACACCAATTTCTGCTTTGAGCGTCTGGAATATCTGCAGGACACCGTTCTGGGTCTGATCAACCTGGAACAGAACAAAATCATGAAGATCCTGGCCGTGGTCTCTGTCTTCCTGATGCCGCCCACCCTTATCGCCGGCTTCTACGGCATGAACGTCCGGCTCCCCATGATCGACGCCGACAACCCCAACGCCGCCGTCTGGAACTGGATCATCATCCTGGGCCTCATGGTCCTCAGCTGCCTCATTGTCTGGTACCTTTTCCGCCGGAAAAAACTCCTGTAGCCCGTTTTATGACAACCCCTTGATAGGGATTGTTATGCCCTTTTTGCGCTGACACTTAAGCGTCTGATAATCAGCAAGATGCTGAAATCGCCTCCGGCATTTTGTCTGAGGCGATTTCAGGAAACGGCTCAGTATCAGTGACTTGGGTGCCACGGGAGCAAGGCGATATGTCCGGGGGCCTGCGCCAAGCAAGCCAAAACCTGCTCCAAGCAAGCCAAGACCTGCGCCACGGCAGGATGTGAGGTGCGTAAAGGGGGCAAGTTTTGTAAAATCAAATAATTATTTGTATATTTGCGCGCTTTTTTTCCGCGTGAGGGGGAACCCGGTGCCGGAAAAAGGCTCAAGAAATAATGTTTAACTACTAGTTTTTTCAACCAAAACAATTATGTCTGAAGAAATTAAGAATGTGGCAGAAGAGCTCCAGAACGACGCTCCTGTCCAGAAAGAAACCAAGAAGGCCGTGCTCAACGCCTCTGTGGCTCCCGAGGATTTCGACTGGGATGCCTTTGAGAACGAAGGCGTAGAGAAGGGTTCCAAGGAAGAAACCCTGGCCAAGTACGAGCAGACCCTTTCCAAGGTCACCGAAAACGAGGTGGTGGAAGGTGTCGTTACCGCTATCAACAAGCGTGAGGTGGTCGTGAACATCGGCGCCAAGAGCGAAGGTGTCATCTCCGCCCCCGAATTCCGTTACAATCCGGACCTGAAGGTCGGTGACAAGGTGGAAGTTCTCGTGGAAAACGCCGAGGACCGCAAAGGCCAGCTGGTGATCTCCCACAAGAAGGCCCGTCAGCTCAAATCTTGGGATATGGTTAACGCCGCTTATGAGAGCGGTGAAGTGGTGAAGGGTTATGTCAAGACCCGCACCAAGGGTGGTATGATCGTGGATGTGTTCGGCATCGAGGCCTTCCTCCCCGGCTCCCAGATCGACATCAAACCCATCCGTGACTACGACGTATTCGTGGACACCACCATGGACTTCAAGATCGTGAAGATCAATCAGGAATTCCGCAACGTGGTGGTTTCCCACAAAGCCCTCCTCGAGGCCGAGCAGGAACTCAAGCGTGCCGAACTCATCTCCAAGCTGGAGAAGGGCCAGGTGCTGGAAGGTGTCGTCAAGAACATCACCAACTACGGCGTGTTCGTAGACCTGGGCGGTGTGGACGGTCTGATCCACATCACCGACCTCAGCTGGGGCCGCATCTCCCATCCCGAAGAGGTGGTTACCCTGGATGAAAAGATCAATGTCGTGGTTCTCGACTTCAACGAGCAGCAGAAGCGCATCGCCCTGGGTCTGAAGCAGCTTACCCCGCACCCGTGGGAGGCTCTTTCCCCTGACCTCAAGGTCGGTGACACCGTCAAGGGTAAAGTCGTCGCCGTGGCCGATTACGGCGCCTTCGTCGAGGTTGAACCCGGCGTGGAAGGCCTGGTACACGTGAGCGAAATGAGCTGGAGCCCCCGTCTGCACAGCGCTCAGGAATTCCTGAAGATGGGCGACGAGGTCGAGGCCGTTATCCTGACCCTGGACCGCGAGGCCCGCAAGATGTCCCTCGGCATCAAGCAGCTCACCGCCAATCCTTGGGAGAGCATCCGCGAGAAGTATCCCGTGGGTTCCAAGCACAAAGCCACTGTCCGCAACATCACCAACTTCGGTGTGTTCGCAGAGCTTGAGGACGGCGTTGAAGGCCTGATCCACATCAGCGACCTGAGCTGGAACAAGATCAAGCATCCCGCCGAGATGGTTCAGAGCGGCGACGTGATCGACGTCCAGATCCTGGACTTCGACGAGAACAGCCACAAGCTGTCCCTCGGCCACAAGCAGCTGACTCCCAACCCTTGGGACGAGCTGGAAAGCAAGTATCCTGTGGGCACTGTCGTGGACGCCACTGTCTCCGCTATCGGTGACAAGAACGCCACCCTCACCTTCGCCGACGGTACCGAAGCCACCGCTTTCAACCGCGAGCTCGTGAAGGAAGACGGCAAGCAGGCCCTCGTCGGTGAGACCCTGCCCGTGAAGGTTGTGGATCTGCGCCGCAGCACCCGCACCATCCGCGTCTCCCACGTCCGCACCTATCAGGAAGCCAAAGTGGCCCGCGAGACCGCCGAGGCCGAAGGCACCAAGAAAGCCATCAAGAAGGTCCAGACCTCTGTGGAGAAGACCACCCTTGGTGACATCTCCGCTCTTGCCGCTCTGAAGGAGCAGCTGGAGAAGGGTGAGTAAGAACCCCAATACCTTTAAGGTCACCTTGCTGGGCACGGCTTCTGCCATGCCCGTAAGGGGCCGGAATCAAAGCGCCCAGGCAGTTTCCCTGCACGGGCGCTTATTCGTCGTCGACTGCGGAGAAGGAACCCAGTACCGCATGGTGGAGTACGGTGTCCCCATGATGAAACTGGATTCCCTCTTCCTGTCGCACATTCACGGCGACCATGTTTTCGGATTCTTCGGCCTGCTGTCCACGCTCGGGATGAAAGGCCGGCAGACGCCCCTGAGCATCTTTGCGCCGCCCGCCTTCGGCCCGCTGCTGAAATTCTTCCTCAGCTACTATGGCGACGGAATCGGCTTCGAGATCCGTTTCACGCCCCTGAAGATGAAAGAGCCGGAAATCATCCTCGAGTCCAAGAGCATCTGCGTGAAGGCCTTCCCGCTGAATCATGGCATCGAGACCTTCGGCTTCCTGTTCCAGGAGAAGGAGCCGCCTTTCAATGTCCGGAAGGAGGCCATTGAGCAGTATGGGCTGACGCTTACGGAGATCGGCACCCTCAAGCGCGGAGAGGATGTCCTGCGGGCCGACGGTTCCGTCATCCCTGCAGCGGAAGCCGCCTACAAACCTTTTGTCCCGCGCAGTTATGCCTATGTCTCCGACACGGCCCCCTTCCCGGAGGAGGCTGCTTGGCTGAAGGGCACCACGGTCCTCTATCATGAGACCACCTATCTGGATGAACTCGCCGCGCAGGGCGCCCAGCGTCATCATTCCACCACCGTCCAGGCCGCCTCGCTCGCGAAAGAGGCCGGCGTGGGGAAACTCCTGATCGGCCATTATTCCTCCCGGAGTGCCGACATCAAAGCCTACGAGAAGGAGTGCAGGCGCATTTTCCCGGAAAGTTTTTCAACATCTGACGGAGAGGTTTACGATATTTGAAAATTTCTTCTTAACTTAGCAAGGTTATGAGAAATTTTCTGATCGTCCTCTTGAGCGTTCTGGGCCTCACGGCGTGGGGTCAGACGCCACAGCAAAAATACATCGACCGGTATTCCGCCCTCGCCGTGGAGGAAATGCTCCGCAGCGGCGTTCCGGCCAGCATTACCCTGGCCCAGGGCATCCTGGAGTCGGGTTCCGGCCTTTCCCGACTGGCTACGGAGGGCAACAATCACTTCGGCATCAAGTGCCATAAAGGCTGGACCGGCCGTTCCATGCGGGAAGACGACGACGCCCGCAACGAATGCTTCCGCGTCTATGATTCGGCCGCAGAAAGTTTCCGCGACCACTCCGATTTCCTCCGTTACCGCGACCGTTACAAATTCCTCTTCGACCTGGACCGCACCGACTACAAAGGCTGGGCTTACGGTCTCAAGCAGGCCGGTTACGCTACGGATCCCAAGTACCCCTCCAAACTCATCAAATATATCGAAGAGTACAACCTCTACCGCTTTGACCGCATCACCCAGGAGGAAGAGGCCATTGTGCCGGAGGCCCCGCACAAAATCGAGGAGCCCGTGGCCGTCCCTGCCGTCCGCAACGGCGTGGACGCCCCTGTGGCGGAAGAATTCCACTTTGCCCTGAGCCGGCAGCTGTACTCCCTGAACGGCGTTCCCTTCGTGTACGCCATGGAAGGGGAGAGCTATGCCTCCATCGCCAAGTACTACCACCTGTTCAAATGGGAAATCCTCCGTTACAACGACCTGAAAACCGAACCGGCCCTCCTCCCCGGCACCATCGTATACCTTGCGGCCAAGAAGAATCAGGCCCCTGCCGGCCTGGACCTGTACATCGTGGAAGAAGACGGCGAGGACTTCCACGCCATCTGCCAGCGCTATGCCGTCCGGGAGAAAGCCATCATGAAGCTGAACGGCTTCGCCGCCCCCGTGGAACTGGTGGAAGGAGACGAGATTAAACTTCGTTAAGCCCATGAAAACCAAAAAGACCGTTGTCTGGGTGCTGATTGCTGTCGCCCTTGCCGTCGCCTTTGCCGGCGGCATCAAGCTCTACCATGCCTGGTACGACCGCAAAGCCTCCAATTTTACCGGGACCATGGACCTGTACGTGTACCCTTGGATGGATCCTGAAACCGTGAAGGATTCCCTCCTCGCGTCCGGCCATGTGCGGAAAGCGGGCAGCCTGGAGCGGGTTTTCAAGGACGTGAAAACCCTTAAAGTGGGCCATTATCTCATCGATTCTACCTGCTCCAGCATGTATGTGGGACGGATGCTCCACAAAGGCTGGCAGACGCCCGTGAACCTGACCCTCTCCGGCGCCATCCGCACTCCCGGCGTCCTGGCCCGCAAAGTCGGCGCCCAGATGCTCGCGGATTCGGCGGACGTGGCCGCTTTCGTCTTTTCGGCCGATTCTCTCCGCCCTTACGGCATCGATACGCCCCAACTGTTCACCATGGTGATCCCGGATACCTACCAGATGCTCTGGACGGCCCCGGTCCGCGAGATTTTCGACCGCTTCGTCAAGGAGCGCAACGCCTGGTGGACGGAGGAGCGGATCGCCGCCGCCCGGAAGCAGGGGCTTACGCCCGCGGAAGTGTCTGTCCTGGCATCCATCGTGGACGGGGAAACCCGTTATGTCCCGGAGCAGCCCACCATCGCGTCGGTATACCTGAACCGCCTGCGCACCGGCATGAAACTTCAGGCCGATCCCACCATCGCCTTCTGCTTCAATTATGAACCCCGCCGCATCCTCCGGAGCCATCTGGAGGTGGACTCGCCGTACAACACCTACAAATATGCCGGCCTTCCTCCTGGCCCCATCTCCTGCCCGCCGAAAAGCTGCCTGGAGGCAGTCCTGAACCCGGATTCGCACAACTACATCTTCTTCTGCGCCGACCCTTCCTTCAACGGGTCGCACCGCTTCGCCTCCTCCTACTCCGAGCACCTGGAAAATGCCCGCGCCTTCCAGCGCGCGCTCACTGAACGAATGCGTGCCGCCAAATGATCTCCTTCCCGCAATACAGTTCCGAAGGGCAGGCCCTCATCAGCAAGGCGTACGACGTCGCCGCCCGGATGCTGAAGGACAAGACCCGGGATGACGGATCCCCGTTCATGGGGCATCCGGAGGGCGTCGCGCGCATTGTGGCGGACGAGATCGGCCTTTCCGCCGACTGTGTCGCCGCCGTTTTCCTGCACGAGGCCTGCCGCATGGGCGCTTATGAACTGAAGCCCGCCGAATGGGGCGACGCCATCTGCACCCTGGTGGACGGCCTGAACAAGATTTCCACCATCAAGCCCAAGGACACCCGCCTGGAGGCCGAGAATTACAAGAAACTCATCATCCAGTACTCCCGCGACCCGCGCGTCACCGTCCTCAAACTGGCCGATCGCCTGGAAGTCATGCGCAGCCTCCGGATGTTCCCCAAGGCCGACAGGGAGCGCAAAGTGCTGGAAACCCTCCTGCTGTACATCCCCCTGGCGCACCAGCTGGGCCTGTACAACATGAAGCGGGAGATGGAGGACACCTACCTGAGCTATGCGGAGCCTGAACAGTACCGCCTTATCACCAACAAGCTCAAGGCGGGGGAGCGGGACCGCGAGAAACTGATGGCCGAATTCATCGGCCCGCTGAAAGAGAAGCTGGACCATGCCGGCATCCGCTACAAACTGAAGATCCGCACCAAGGCGGCCTACTCCATCTGGCAGAAGATGCTCAAGCAAAAAGTTCCCTTCGAGGGAGTGTACGACATCTTTGCCATCCGCTTTATCATCGACTGCGACGGCGCGGACCATAAGCTGGAAAAGGACCTGTGCTGGAGGGTCTACTCCTTCGTGACCGAAGAGTACGAGCCTGACACCCGCCGGCTCCGCGACTGGGTCACCAACCCCAAGGCCAACGGTTACGAAAGCCTCCATATCACCGTCAAAAACCGCGACGGCGCCTACGTGGAGGTCCAGATCCGTACCAAGCGGATGGACGATGTGGCCGAAAACGGCTTCGCCTCCCACTGGTCGTACAAAGGCGTCAAGAGCGAGGAGACCATGACCCGCTGGCTCACTTCCGTGCGCTACGCCCTGGAGCATCCGGACGAGGATACCGAAGACCTGCCCCAGCCGCCCTCCAAGGAGATTTTCGTGTTCACCCCGACCGGTGAGCTGCGGATCCTTCCCGCCGGCGCCACGGTGCTGGACTTCGCGTTCGGCATCCATACCAACATCGGCTCACACTGCGTGGGCGCCAAGGTGAACGGGAAGGCGGTTTCCATCCGGGAGAAGCTCGCTACCGGCGACGTGGTGGAAATCCTCACCTCCAAGAACCAGCGGCCCAACCCCGACTGGCTGGGCTGGGTGGTCTCGTCCAAGGCCCGTTCCAAGGTGAAGCAGGCCATGGCCGCACAGGAGCAGTCCCGGGCCACCGACGGCCGGGAACTCCTGGAGCGGCGTCTGCGCAACTGGAAGCTGGAACTGCCGGATTCGATGCTGACGGAGCTCCGTAACAAACTGGGATTCAGTTCGCTGACAGCCTTCTACGCCGCCATCGGCGACGAAAAGCTGGACGTCAACACCATCAAAGAATACATCCTCGGCGAAGCGGAGCGCCATCAGGCGGCCGTCGAGGCGGCGGAAGCGGCGCAGGCGGCATCCCGGTCGGCCCGTCCCCGCGAATCCAAGGATGACATCCTGGTCCTGAACGCCCGCGGCGTGAAAGGCATCGACTACAAGATGTCCAAATGCTGCAATCCGGTCTTCGGCGACGACGTCTTCGGCTTTGTCACCCGCACCGACGGCATCAAAATCCACCGCATCACCTGCCCCAACGCCGCCCGGCTGCTGGAGATGTTCCCATACCGCATCCAGAAGGTCCGCTGGGCCGACACGCCTTCCAGCGGGTCGTTCCAGGTGGGCCTGAAGATCGTGGCCGACGAAGAGAGCGCAAGCGCCCGCATCCTGGAGGTGGTAGGCCAGTTCAAGGCCTCCATCCGCAGTTTTGTGGTCACGGAGAATCCGCGCAGCGGCACGTGGGAGGTACAGCTCAAACTCTCCGTCCCTTCCAATCTGGAACTGGACAAAGTCGTCTCCCAGATCCGCGCCCAGCGGCATGTCGTGAAAGTTTCCCGGCAGTAAATCTAGCGGTCGGACCAGACTTTGAGATATTGCTGGAGGGCCCACATTTCGTCACGGTAGCGGGCTGCAACGGTGAAATCGAGGTCGGCGGCGGCTTTCTGCATCTTGCGTTTGGCTTCGTCGGCCGCTTTTTCCACCTGTTCGCGGGACATGGAGCGGATGACCGGGTCCTGCAGCACGGCGGCCAGGTCGGCCGCAATATAACCGTCCACATAGGCCGATGTCCCTTCGCGGCGGGCGTCGTGTCCGAGCCCCACGGAGACATCGCCTTTCCCCAGTTCGGAGGCGCTGGGAACGTATTCCGGATCGGAGACGGAATCCTTCGCGCTGACGTGGCCGGTAACGCTGTTTCTGAGCGCCGGATTCAGGAAACCGCTCAGGTGGGTGGTGTCTTCGCCGGAGCGGACCAGCTCGCTCATCAGGGCGTTGGCCCGGACCGAGACCTGTTTGGGCGTAATACCGTGTAACTTATTGTATTCCTGCTGTTTGGTACGGCGCCGGGCGGTCTCGCGAATGGTTTCTTCCATGGACTGGGTCACCGTGTCGGCATACATGATCACGAGGCCGTTGAGGTTGCGGGCTGCGCGGCCGGCGGTCTGGGTGAGGGCGCGGCCGCTGCGCAGGAAGCCTTCCTTGTCGGCATCCAGGATGGCCACCAGCGAGACCGTGGGGATGTCCAGGCCTTCACGCAGGAGATTGACGCCGATCAGCACGTCGAACAGGCCGTTCTTGAAATCCTCGATGATTTCCACCCGCTCGGCGGTGTCCACGTCGGAGTGGATGTACCGGCAGCGGACGCCGGCCTTCGTGAAGTAACTGTCCAGTTCTTCGGCCATGCGCTTGGTGAGGGTGGTCACGAGGACGCGTTCGTCTTTTTCGGCCCGCTGGCGGATTTCTTCCATCAGGTCGTCCACCTGGTTCTTGGTGGGACGCACTTCGATGGGCGGGTCCAGCAGGCCGGTGGGGCGGACAATCTGCTCCACCACGAGCCCCTCGGATTTCTCCAGTTCATAGTCGGCCGGAGTGGCGCTCACATAGACGGTCTGGCCGGTGACGGCCTCGAATTCGTCGAAGGTCAGCGGCCGGTTGTCGCTGGCTGCGGGGAGGCGGAAGCCATATTCCACCAGGGTCTCCTTGCGGGAATGGTCGCCGCCGTACATGGCGCGGATCTGCGGCAGGGTGACATGGCTCTCGTCGATGAACACGAGAAAGTCCTTCGGGAAGTAGTCGATGAGGGTGAAGGGACGCTGTCCGGGCTTCCGGCCGTCGAAGTAGCGGGAATAGTTCTCCACGCCGGGGCAGTAGCCCATCTCCTTGATCATCTCGATGTCGTATTCCACCCGCTGCTTGAGTCTCTTGGCTTCCAGGTATTTGCCGACGGATTCGAAATACTCCACCTGTTTCACCAGGTCGTCCTGGATCTGGCTCACGGCCTTGGCGCCTTTCTCCTTGGATGTGACGAAGTTCTTGGCCGGATAGAGGTCAATCTTGTCCATCTCCTCGAAGATGGCGCCCGTCACCGGGTCGATCAGGGCGATGCGGTCCACCTCGTCGCCGAAGAATTCGATGCGGGCGGCATAGTCGGCACCGCCGAGGAAAATGTCCACGGTGTCGCCCCGGACGCGGAAGCTGCCGCGCTTGAAGTCCGTCTCCGTGCGGTAGTAGAGGGCGTCCACGATCTTGTACAGGAGACGTGTCATGGACATCTGCTCTCCGCGCCGCACCGTGACCGTCTGGTCGTGGAAGTCGTCCGGATTGCCGATTCCGTACAGGCAGCTCACCGACGAAATCACAATCACATCCCGCCGTCCGCTCATCAGGGCCGATGCCGCGCTGACCCTGAGCTCGTCGATTTTGTCGTTGATGCTGAGGTCTTTCTCGATATAGGTATCAGTGGTGGGAATATACGCCTCCGGCTGATAATAGTCGTAGTAGGAGACGAAATATTCCACGGCATTGTCGGGGAAGAAGGCTTTGAACTCGCCGTAGAGCTGCGCCGCCAGGGTCTTGTTGTGACTCAGGATGAGGGCGGGCCGCTGAAGGCGCTCGATGACATTAGCCATGGTGAAGGTTTTGCCGGAACCGGTCACCCCCAGGAGGGTAACGTCCTGGACGCCTTGCTGCAGGGCCCGGCAAAGCTGGTCGATGGCTTCCGGCTGGTCGCCGGAGGGTTTATAGTCGGATTGGAGTCTGAAGTTCATGATATAAGGTTCCGGACGCAAAGATACATCACTTTCAAAAATTTTAAAAAATAATCCGCGAAATTTGGTGCTGTGAAAAAAAATATCTAAATTTGCGGTGTTTAGTGGCATTGGGCCTGAAAGAATTAAAATAATTATAGTTAATACTTTATTATGAAAGGTATCAAAATGTTCTTCGGAGTTCTTGCAGCTGCAAGCCTCCTCTTCTCTGTGAACGCTTACGCTCAGGAGAATGCAAACCGTGACGAAAACGGTAAAGTTGTCCGTGGTGCTTACGAGACCAACAAGGCCTTCGACAACACCTACATCGAGCTCGGCGCTGGTATCAACAGCGTTATGCCTTCTCTCCGTCAGCCTAATGGTTGGGGTGGTATCGGCCTCGGCACCGCTATCAACTTCGGCAAATGGTGGACCCCTGCAGTCGGTATGCGTCTGGGTTGGCACGGCCTCTGGAACAATTCCAAGGTTAATTTCACCCAGCCCAACATCGCCGCTGGCAACAACTTCGGTTTCAACTACTTCCACGGCGACCTGATGTGGAACATCTCCAACAGCATCGGCGGTTACAAAGAGACCCGTTTCTGGGACTTCATCCCTTATGTGACCATGGGTGCCCTGAACCTCAGCGAGCAGATCTTCTCCATCAAGGGTAACTGGGAGTATGCTGCAGGTGTCGGCCTCATCAACAACCTCCGCCTCAGCGACCGCATCGACCTGAACATCGACCTGCAGGCCCTCGTAGGCAAAGGCCACGCTTACACTGAGAACGCCGGCCGCTTCATCATCTATCCCAGCGCCACCGTCGGCCTCGCCTTCAACCTCGGCAAGACTGGCTTCGACCGTCACAGCTCCATCACCCCTGTCGTGATCCCTGTGCCCTTCACCACCGACCAGTACAACGCCCTCGCTGACAAAGTGGCTGCCCTCGAGAAAGAGAACGCCGCCCTCAAGGACAAGATCGCTGCCCTCGAGAACGAGCTCGCTCCTTACAAGAACCTCGTAAACGGCCAGACCTACCTCTACGAGAACGGCACCTTCACTGCTGTTGACGTTACCCCTGGCGCTCCCGTCAGCGTATACTTCGACTGCGGTTCCTCCAAGCTCTCCGCCCGTGAGAAAGCTCACCTGGAGTACTTCGCCAACAACCTCGTCAACGGTGACACCAAGCTCTCCGTCAACGGTTACGCCGACAAGCAGACCGGTTCCGCCAAGCGCAACCAGACCCTGTCCGAGCAGCGCGTAAAGACCGTCGTCGACCTCCTCACCAAGGCTGGTGCCAACGAGGCCAACATCGAGACTGCCGCTCACGGTTCCTCCGTACAGCCCTTCGACGGCGCTGCCAAGAACCGCGTGGTTACCATCGAGGTCAAGTAAGTTTATCTTACCATTCATCCTTAAAAAGCACCTTTTCGGAGGTGCTTTTTTTGTATTTCGGCAAAAACTTTATAAATTTGTGTTTCAAAGGATTGACAATAATTCAGTACTGATAAATTATGAAAGGTATCAAAATGTTCTTCGGAGTTCTTGCAGCTGCAAGCCTCCTGGTGTCCGTAAACGCCTTCGCCCAGGAAGACAACAACCGTGATGAGAACGGCAAAGTCGTCCGCGGCGCTTACGAGACCAACAAAGTCTTCGACAACACCTGGATCGGTATCGGTGCCGGCGTGAACGCGCAGGTCGCCACTCCTTTCAAGGCGGAGAATCTGGGCAATATCGGCCTTTCTACCGGTATCAACTTCGGTAAATGGTGGACGCCTGCCGTCGGTATGCGTCTGGGCTGGCACGGCCTCTGGAACAACAGCAAACTGGATTTCGACGTCCAGGATGTGGACAGCGGTATTCCTTACGGCTTCAACTACTTCCACGCCGACCTCCTCTGGAACATCTCCAACAGCATTGCCGGTTACAAAGAGTCCCGTTTCTGGAACTTTGTCCCTTACGTGACCATGGGTGCCCTTGACATCAGCAAGAGCCGCAACATCTTCGCCAAGGATGCCGGAAACAACTGGGAATATTCCGCTGGCCTCGGTCTCCTGAATGTCTTGAATGTCACCAGCCGTGTCAACCTGACCCTGGACCTGCAGGCCCTCGTCGGAAAGAGTGCAGCGTACACCACCCATGGCGGCCGCTTCATCTTCTTCCCCAGCGCCACCATCGGCCTGGCTTTCAACCTGGGCAAGACCAACTTCGACCGTCACAGCACCATCACTCCTCCTATGCCTCTCCCGGTTCCTTTCACCGTAGACCAGTATAACGCCCTGGCCGACAAGGTGGCCGCCCTGGAGAAGGAGAATGCCGCCCTCAAGGACAAGGCTGCCGCGCTGGAAAACCAGCTCGCTCCTTACCGCAATCTCGTGAACGGCCAGACCTATCTGTATGAGAACGGTACCTTCACGGCTGTAGACGTCAAGCCCGGTGCTCCCATCAGCGTTTACTTCGACTGTGGCTCCGCCAAGCTCTCCGCCCGTGAGAAAGCTCACCTGGAGTACTTCGTCCAGAATGTCGTGAACGGTGACACCAAACTCGCCGTCAACGGTTACGCCGACAAGCAGACCGGTTCCGCCAAGCGCAACCAGGCCCTGTCCGAGCAGCGTGCCAAGGCTGTCGTAGACCTGCTCACCAAAGCCGGTGCCAACGAAGCCAACATCGAATGCGCCGCTCACGGTGCCACCGTGCAGCCGTTTGACAGCGCCGCCAAGAACCGCGTTGTTACCATCGAGGTCAAGTAGGCGCTCCGCTGAAGCATAAAAAAGGCATCTTCTTTACGGAGATGCCTTTTTTTGCGCGTTATTTTCCGAAGCGTTTCAGGAGAATGTCGTAGGCGTCTATGCGGCGGTCCCGCAGGAAGGGCCATCCGCGGCGTACGTATTCGCACTGCTCCATGTCCACCTTTACCACGTGGACGCCTTCTTCCGCTTTCTCAAACTCGGTCAGGAGTTCGCCTTGGGCGCCGGTGGCAAAGGAATGGCCCCAGAAGTCGATGCCGGTGGAATGACCGGTGGGATCCGGTTCGACGCCGGTGCGGTTGACGGTGATGACCGGAAGGCCGTTTGCGACGCTGTGGCCGCGCTGGACCAGCTGCCAGGCCTGGCGCTGCTGTGCCTGCTCCCAGTCGGGGTCGGTGGGGACGCCGCCGATTGCGGTAGGATAGATGAGGAGCTCGGCCCCGTTCAGGGCCATGGCGCGGGCTGCCTCAGGGTACCACTGGTCCCAGCAGACGAGAACGCCCAGTGTGCCGACCGACGTCTTGATGGGCTGGAAACCCAGGTCGCCGGGGGTGAAATAGAATTTCTCGTAGAACAGAGGGTCGTCCGGGATGTGCATCTTGCGGTATTTTCCGGCAATGGTGCCGTCTTTTTCCAGCACGACGGCCGTGTTGTGGTAGATTCCGGGCGTGCGCCGCTCAAAGAGGGAAAGCACAATCACAACGCCCAGTTCCTTGGCCAGTGCGCCGAACGTGTCGGTGGAGGGGCCGGGAATGGGTTCGGCCAGGTCGCAGAGCTTGGCGTTCTCTTCCTGGCAGAAGTACAGGCTGTTGTGCAGTTCCTGCAGGACGACCAGCTGGGCTCCCTGTGCGGCAGCCTCGCGGATATAACCTTTCAGGCGGGCGATGTTGTCCTCGATGTCGCCGGTGCAATGCTGTTGCACTAGGCCGATAGAAAGCGTTCTCATTATTTGTAGCGGCTGAATTGACGGAGTTCGTTGTCCGCCTTGATTTTGTCGATAATGGCGCACACCAGGCGGAAGGTGCGGCTGTCTTTGGTGTAGGAGGCCGGCGTGATAAAGTTGACACGGCCCTGGCGCAGGAGTTTCCGCGCGGTTTCCTTTTTCTTCGGACGGGCGGGGTCGAACACGGCGATGGCATTGCCGCCGAACATGTTCACCAGCTTCATGGAGGGGACGTCGGTGTCTCCGTCGCCGAAGTAGATCATATTGGTAAAGGGGATGCGCTTGGCGTCGTCGGCCATGGATTCGTTCACTTTCTGGGCGTCGCGGGACGAGAAAATGCCTTTCTGGATCTTGAAAAGGTATTGGGTCTTGGCGGTGTAGTCCACGGCGATACCGGGCCATTCGGCCTCGCCTTTTTCGTCATAGATGAAGCTGCCGGCGAAAATGTGCTTGAATTCCCGTGCGATGGGGGAGCCTTCGATGATTTCCGTAAGGCCGGAGGAGTTGATGTAGTGCTCGATGACTACGCCGTGTGCCTTTCCGTACTCGTCGATATTGTGGAACCATTCGCGGACGCCTTCGTAGAGCTTGATGTCGGCCCCGTATTTCTTGAATCCTTCGCGGGTGAGGCAGATGTGGTTTTTCCGGGCTTCGTCGAACATTAACTTCATGTAAGCCAGGATGTTGGAGGCATCCTGCCCTTTTGCGATGCCGTCGCTTTTGGCCCAGAATTCCTCCGGCGTCTGGCCGATGGCCTGGATGAAGCCGAACTCCTGCATGTTGCCCGGCGACAGGGTGCCGTCGAAGTCATAGATGAGGCCGATGATGGGTTTTCTTCTCATAGGGACTTACCACCCTTTCGGGTAATTCATGGTGATACAGTGAAGACCACCGTGGCCCGACAGGAGGGCGCGGCAGTCGATGATTTCTACCTTTCGGCCGGGGAAGGCCTTGCGTAACTGTCCGGCAGCCAGCCCGTCCAGCGGAGAGGCCGCTCCGGGAAGGAGCACGGCGCCGTTCAGGATAAGGAAGTTGGCATAAGAGGCCGGAAGGCGATAGTCTTCCAGATACAGGGGCTCCGGAAGGGGCAGGGGAATGAGCCGATACGGCTTTCCCTCCAGCGTGCGGAAGGTCCGGAGCTGCTCCTCCATTGCCTTCAGGGAGGCGTAATTCTCGTCGGCAGGGTTGTCGCAGGCGGTGTAGGCAATGGTTTCCCGGTCGCAGAAACGGGCCAGGATGTCCACGTGGCTGTCGGTGTCGTCGCCCTGGATGGTGCCGTAATCCAGCCAGAGGATGCGCTTCAGGCCGAAAGCCTTGCCCAGATGGGCCTCAATCTCTTCCCGGGACATCTGCTCGTTGCGGTTCAGGGAGAGGAGGCATTCGGAAGTGGCCATGAGGGTGCCGGCTCCGTCCGTGTCGATGGAACCGCCTTCCAGGACGAAAGGACGCATGTCCACATACTGCACTTCCGGGGAGAAGGCGCCTTTGCTGTAAATGGTCCGGGTGATCTGGTTGTCCTGGGCGGCGCCGAATTTGAGGCCCCAGCCGTTGAATACAAAGTCCAGGATACATTTTTCTCCCTGCGTTCCGAAGACGGAGATGGCGCCGTGGTCACGGGCCCAGGTGTCGTCCAGGGGAGCCTCCACCAGGCGGACGGGCAAGCCGTCAGGATTCCAGCCGCGGGCGGCCATGTCGGCCCTGGCTTCGGCTGTATTCCTGCAGACAATCAGAAGGGATTCGTACCGGACGATGGCACGGGCTACGTTCACATAACAGTCCAGTACTTTCGGGAGTTCATACCATGCGGTGTCTTCGTGCGGCCAGGTAAGCTGCACGAAGCCTTGTTCTTCCCATTCTGCCGGTAATCTCATACGCATTCTATTAGTCTGCAAAGATAATCATTTCTGCGCGATAAACGGATGAGCCGTAAGATTTTTATCCTTCCGGGACCGTTTATTCGGAAAAAATGATTAAGTTTGTATGTTTTACTTAAACCGTACTTATGAAACCTAACTATCCTCATTATCTGAAGCGTCTGGAAGATGCCACCAGGAAATTCTGGAACAAACCTGCCCTTAACACCATCGGCGGTGACTCGTTCACCTATGCCCAGATGGCAACCGATATCGCCCGCTTCCATATCATCTTCGAGAAAGCCGGCCTCAAGAAAGGAGACAAGATTGCCCTCTGCGCCAACAACGGCGCGCGCTGGGGCTTCGCCTATATGGCGGTGAACACCTATGAAACCGTCATCGTCCCCATCCTTGCGGACTTCAAGCCCGAAAGCGTCATGGGCCTTGTGAACCATTCGGACAGTGTGGCCCTGTTCACCAACGCTTCCCGCTGGGCGCAGATGGACCCGGACAAGATGCCCGCCCTGAAGGTTGTCTTTGACGTGGACAACTGGAATGTCCTCCTGTGCCGCGACCCCAAGATCCAGGAAGCCGTTGACAATCTGGACACCCTTTTCAAGGAGAAATATCCCGGCGGCTTCGGCCCGGACGACGTCCACTATCCCACCGACAACTGGGACGACCTGAGCACCATCAGTTACACCTCCGGCTCCACCGGAGACCCTAAAGGTGTCATGCTCACCTACCGTAACTTCGCCGCCAACGTGGACTACAGCCAGCGCCACGTCCCTGCCGGCGACAAGATGGTCTCCATGCTCCCGATGGCCCACATGTACGGCCTCGTGATCGAGTTCATCTATCCGCTGTGCAACGGAACTTCCATCTACTGGATGTCCAAGGCCCCCACTCCGGCAGCCCTGCTGAAGGCCTTTGCAGACGTAAAGCCTTATCTTCTGATCACCGTCCCGCTGGTGATGGAAAAGATTTACAAGAGCAAGGTAAAACCCACCCTGGACAAGCCCCTCATCAAGGTCCTTACCAAGATCCCCGGCATCAACAACATCATCTACAAGAAGGTGAAAGACGGACTGGTGCAGGCCTTCGGCGGAAACGTGCAGGAATTCATCATGGGCGGCGCCGCCCTTAACCCGGAAGTGGAACGCCTGTTCAAGCGCATCAAATTCCCTTATCTGGTCGGTTACGGCATGACAGAGGCCTGCCCTCTGCTGGCCTATGAGCATTGGACCAAATATGTGGCCGGTTCCTGCGGCAAAGCCGTCGACGTGGCCGAGGTGAGGATCGACTCTGACGACCCCCAGCACGTTGTCGGTGAAATCCAGGCCCGCGGTGAGAACATCACCATCGGCTACTACAAGAACGAAGAGGCCACGGCCAACGCCTTCACCGAAGACGGCTGGCTCCGCACCGGCGACCTGGGCATCATCGACGCCGACGGCAACATCTTCATCCGCGGCCGCTCCAAGAACATGATCCTGGGCCCTTCCGGTCAGAACATCTATCCTGAGGAAGTGGAAGCCGTGGTGAACAATCAGGCCTTCGTAATGGAAAGCGTCGTCGTGGACCGCGGCGGCAAACTCGTCGCCCTTGTCTTCCTGGATGAACAGGCCATCGCCAAGTCCCTCCTGGACAGCGAAGCCAAGGCCAACATCCCTGAGAACATCCGCCTGGGTGCCAACCGCCAGCTGCCCGTGTACAGCCAGATTGCCAAGGTGGAAATCATGGACAAGCCCTTCGAGAAAACCCCGAAGATGAGTATCAGAAGGTTCCTGTATAAGTAATAAAAAAAAACCGGCCTTTGAGCCGGTTTTTTTATTTCAGGAGGCTGTAGCTTCGGGCGATGAAGTCGCTCAGGGCTTTTCCTTTGAGCATGCCGTTGGCAAGGAGGGCCAGGTCTACGATCTGATGCAGGCTCTCGTTGCCGGCGGCAAAGGATTCGACATCGGCCCGGTGGGCTTTACGGACGGCTTCGCGGGCCTGACGGGCCTTGGTCTTTTCCTCTTCCGGAGCGTCGGCAGGGGCTTCGGCGGGCAGTTCAGCCTGAGGCGCGACGCTGGAGAGTTTGTCGGCCCAGATTTTTGCGACCAGCGGGTGCTGCATGTTCACGGTGATGTTGTAGCTTTCGGGCATGGAACCGTAGAAGTTCATACCGCCGCCCAGGGCGCTCATTTCGCGGTATCGGCGCATAAACTCATTCTGCGTGATAAGGATGGGGGCCGATTCTTCGCCCAGATTGTCGCCCACCACGTAGTAGTCGTTGCCGGCGGGGAGGACGGCTTTGAAGAGGTTCTCCAGGTCGTAGCGCTCATCTTCCTTCATTTCCAGCTTCACCTTGTCCTCTTTGGGGATGAGGTTCTCCACCGCGTCGGAGTCCACGCGGGCGAAACGGGTGTCGGGGAGTTTCTGCTCCAGCAGGTTCACGTAATGGGCATCCAGTTCGCAGTCCATCAGGAGCACGTCGTACCCCTTGTCCTTGGCGGCCTGGATGAAGGCGTACTGGTCATCGGCCTTGGTGGCGTACAGGTATACGAGTTTTTTGTCCTTGTCCGTCTGCTGGTCCTTCACGGCTTCCTTGTACTCGTCGAAGCTGAAGTATTTGCCGTCCACATTCTTCAGAAGGGCGAACTTGAGGGCGCGTTCGCAGAACTTCTCGTCGGAGAGCATGCCATACTCGATGAAGAGCTTCAGGTTGTCCCACTTCTGCTCCAGTTGGGCGCGCTGCTCCTTGAAGATGCCTTCCAGGCGGTCGGCCACTTTCTTGGTGATGTACGTGGAGATTTTCTTGACGGCGGCGTCGCTCTGCAGGTAGCTCCGGCTCACATTCAGCGGGATGTCGGGGGAGTCGATGACGCCGTGCAGCAGGGTCATGAAGTCCGGGACGATATTGTCCACATGGTCGGTTACGAACATCTGGTTGCAGTAGAGGGAAATTTTGTTCCGCTCCACGGCCACGCGGTCTTTCAGCTTGGGGAAATACAGGATGCCGGTGAGGTTGAAGGGATAGTCCACATTCAGATGGATGTAGAACAGCGGGTCTTCATTCATCGGATACAGGGTCCGGTAGAAGTTCATGTAGTCTTCTTCCTTCAGTTCGGAAGGGGCTTTGGTCCAGAGCGGCTCTACGGCGTTGATTACCTTGTCCTTGTCGGTATCCACGTACTTGCCGTCCTTCCACTCCTGCTCCTTGCCGAAGACGATGGGAACGGGCATGAACTTGCAGTACTTCTGGAGGAGGCCTTCGATGCGGGCCTTTTCGGCATATTCCTTGGAATCGTCGTCCAGATAAAGGGTGATGACGGTGCCGCGCTCCTTCTTGTCAATCGGCTCCATCTCATAGGCGGGAGAGCCGTCGCAGGTCCATTTCACAGCCTTGGAGCCCTCCTTCCAGGAAAGCGTCTCGATGGTCACTTTCTTCGAGACCATGAAAGCGCTGTAGAATCCCAGGCCGAAGTGGCCGATGATGTTGCCAATCTGGTCTTTGTATTTTTCCAGGAACTCGCCGGCCGACGAGAAAGCAATCTGATTGATGTACTTGTCCACTTCCTCCTCCGTCATGCCGATACCGTTGTCGATGATGCGGAGCTGCTGTTTCTTCTCGTCCAGCTGGATGGTGACTTTCAGTTCCCCCACTTCCTCTTTGCATTCACCGGTTGCGGCGAGGGCCTTGAGCTTCTGCGTGGCATCCACGGCGTTGGCTACCAGCTCCCGCAGGAAAATCTCGTGGTCACTGTACAAAAACTGTTTGATAACCGGGAAGATGTTCTCGGTGGTTACTCCAATTTGTCCTTTGCTTGCCATATTGCTTATTTTATGTCTATTCAAAAATACCGGTCCCCTCAGGAACCGGTACAGAATACTCAAATTATGCGCCAAGCGCAAATCTCTGCCAAATTGGCAGGCTATTTCCCGATCAGTTCCAGGAACTCGTTGCGGGTTTTCTGGCTTCTGAGGAAAATGCCGGAGAAGGCAGACGTGGTGGTGACGGCATTGGACTTCTGAACGCCGCGCATGGACATGCACGTGTGCATGGCTTCAATGACGACGGCTACGCCCAGCGGATGCAGGGACTCCTGGATGCAGTCGCGGATTTGCTCCGTGAGACGTTCCTGGACCTGAAGCCTGCGGGCATACGTCTCCACAACGCGGGCAATCTTCGAGAGACCGGTGATTTCCCCGTTCGGAATATATGCGACATGTGCCTTGCCGATGAAAGGAAGCATGTGATGCTCGCACAGGGAGAACAGTTCGATGTCCTTGACGATGACCATGTGGTTGTAGGGCTCTTGGAACAGAGCGCTCTGTACCAGAGCCTCCCCGTTTTGGAAATATCCCTGGGTCAGGAACTGCATGGCCTTTGCCACCCGTTCCGGCGTTTTCTCGAGACCTTCCCGTGCAGGATCCTCTCCCAGCAGGCCCAGAATGGCTTTAATGTGCCCCGCAATTTCTTTAGTGACTTTTTCGTCGTATTCTTCTATCTTTCTGTATGCCATTGGTCTAGACTTTGTAGCAAATGCTGTTGTAAAATGGAATGCAAAATTAGCGAAAAAAATTCATTATATCATTTTTTTACCTATCTTTGCAGCCCGATACAAGGGAGAACCCCCTTAACCAACTGATTATAAAATAATAAAACGATACAAGCTATGTTTTGGACACTTGAACTCGCGAGCAGCCTGGACGACGCTCCGTGGCCCGCAACAAAAGACGAACTGATTGACTACGCCACCCGCACCTGTGCTCCGGAAGAAGTCATCGAAAACCTCGAAGAACTGGACGACGACAACGCCGAGATCTACGAATCCATCGAAGACATCTGGCCCGACTATCCCACAAAAGAAGATTTTATGTGGAATGAGGAAGAATATTAGGGGCTTAACTACCTAAAAATAAGCAATTTAAGCGCATCGGGTACGGTTTTTACAGACCGTGCCCGATGGCATTTTATGGCATTCTACGGCATTTTAGGGAAACGAAAGTTACCGCAAAAGTTAGAATCGCTTTGCGTATTAGAATTTTATTGTAAATTTGCAGTAGATTTCGAATAAAGGATTAATATGGAAGCTTACGTAAAACGGGATTTATATCTTAACCGCCTGATTGTCAGGAGGGATAACGGGCAGATTAAAGCAGTTACCGGGCCGAGGCGTTCCGGTAAGTCCTTCCTATTGGATCCCATATATAGGGATTATCTCATTTCCAAAGGTGTTCCCGAAGACCACATTATCATCATTTCTTTTGATATAGAGGATGAGGACACTCCTAAAGAACTGCTGGACCGGGAGAAGCTGAAAGAATACCTTTATTCCAGAATCACATCGCAGACCGAGAACTACTATGTCTTCCTGGACGAAATACAGGAGGTCGATGGCTTCGAAAGGATTGTCAATGGCCTTAATAAGCGTCAGAATGTTGATGTGTATGTCACCGGCAGTAATTCCAAGTTCCTCTCAAGCGAAATCAATACCATCTTCCGCGGGCGCAGCGATGAGGTCAGCATCCTTCCGTTTACTTTCCGTGAATTCTGTCAGAACCGGCCGGAAAGTGTCAATGAACTGTGGAAGGAGTATTACACTTATGGTGGCCTTCCCGCACTTAGGAAAATGCCGACGGCGGAGCAGAAGACCACGTATCTCCAGAGATTGTGGAAGAAGACTTATTTGGACGATGTGGTCGAGCGTCATAACGTTGAAAACCGGGAAGCACTTGAAGCCATAGCCGATGCACTCTGCTCTTCCATCGGCTCCCTCACCAACACGACCCGCATCACCAACACGCTGGAAAGTGTCCGTAAA
>OCTW011589312.1_pt1 | contig 88453 bp, 53 predicted proteins | sample 1539671 | NCBI WGS metagenome assembly OCTW01 (sample SAMN02144230, study PRJEB22623) | gut metagenome | biome: sheep rumen | host: Ovis aries | place: New Zealand | reverse complement strand
CAGTTCCGGTTGTTTGTTCACGCCTAATGGTTGGAACACAAATGTGACGTCTACAGTTTTCTCTGGAAACACAGGTTATATTGCATATTCCGCTTCAGAGGGAATGATGTCGTTTGACCGTGTGACTGTTACTGGAAACAATGCACAAATTTATAGCTCGAATAATGTTGAGTTGAAGATCTCGAATTCTGAATTTATAAATAATGATAATTCAGGAAGCTTGATCTATATGGTGAATAAGGATAGAGAGACAACACCAATTACTAATTCATTGTTTAAGGGAAATAAAAATCAGATTTTTGAATTCAATGCCACTACTTCTTTGACTATAGATAGTTGTAGCTTTGTAGGCAACACGAACAGAATCTTGTATGCTGCCAGTGGTAGCAAGACAAGTATCGGACGTTGTGTATTCGAAAAAAATATTCTTCCGACGATAGATGATAAGAAGAGTGATTTGGTTTTCTCTTACGGAAATGTTGATGTGAAATCTTCTTCATATTTTGACAATGAGTGTGGAAATCTTGTTTCTGTTGCTTCTGTTGATGTAGAGAATAGTACATTTGTTAAGAATGATGTCAAATCCATCATATATCAAAGTGCAGATGGAGACAAGTTCCGATTGGTGAACAATACAATCATTTCCAATAAGATATCTTCTTATCCTTTGTATGCCCACCTAAATTCACACCTTCATGGAAATATTGTTCTTGGCAACAAATTGGAAGGAAAAGTTTTGTCAGACAAAAAGTATGATGAATTCGAACTTTCTGTAATTCATGATATTCAGGAGTTTGAATTCAATTTGATGGATATCATAAGAAAGAATCCTCAGACGTCTGAGGACGACGATATATCAACATATATTCCAGACAATAGCACTAACCTTTTGGTTAAACCTCGTGAAATCACTATTCAGAAAGGTTATAGTAATTGTAAGGCTTGTGAGTATGCTACAGATAATTCAGAGGAATATTATTTGACAAATTTGTTTGAAGGCACATTGGATTCTAAGACAGGCACGTTCATCCCAACAATAAAGAATAATGGAGGTGCTACTCCAACCGTCGCTCTAAAATCAGACAAACTTTCAGACGGTAAATCTATCCGATTCCCACGTCTTGAAGATGTGCTTACAGACCAGCGAGGAGTGTCACGTTTTGATGAGACTTGTATGGGAGCATACGAAATCGGCTGTGGCTCAGACACTACGTTCTCTACTGATACTATAAATGTCGGAACAAAAATCTATGGACAGACATTCACAAAGGTGGGAGTGCACGACAGCATCTTTGAAACACTTCAAACCGCAATTGGTTGCGACAGTGTTGTGATGCATAAGGTAGTGGTTAAACCGGATCCAACGAAGTTGAACTATTATGTGAAGATGGATAAAGAAGGTAGGGGTGACGGTAGTGATTGGGACAATGCTATGGATAGCACTGATTTCGCCACATATTTGCCTTTGGCTCCTGACGGTGCTACATTCTATGTGGCGGAAGGTACATATAAGCCGATTTATGATGCAACTTTGATTAAGGATAGTAATACAAGGAGATTGTGCTACACGGTTAATAGCGATATCACAATCAAAGGAGGTTATTCGAGTAAGGCTACAGGAACAAATGTGGTAAGTGAACCTAAAAAATATCATACTGTTTTTGATGGAGATATAGATGGTGATGATGAGATATCGGAAACAAAAGATGATGATTATCTATCAGTTAGCGTGACAAATAGAAAAGATAACTCTTCATATATGTTCTTCAGCCAAAGCAATAAGGAATTGCATGTCGGATTTGATGGCATTTCTGTAAAGAATTCAGGAGGAGCTGTCTACATACTAAAACCTGATAAAAATGTGAAGATTTCAAATTCAGAGTTCACATATAATGATAATGCGGTATACATGCCATACGAGGGAGAAAATTTGGAGGTATATAACTCTAAATTCTCGAAAAATTTCTCTAATGTCATTTATATGCCAACCGCATCTAATTTGACAATGGATTCTATCCTCTTTGAGAATAATCAAAGAAATCTTGTTTTTATTCCTGGCACCTCAGGTGTCAATCCGAATCATAGTGTTCGATTGAATAGAATATATGCGTATGCGAATGGAGACAGTTCTGCTATTGTCTATTCTATAGGTCATGATTTCGTTCTTTCAAATTCTGAATTTAAGAATAACAGAGGTCTGCTTTATCTCTATGATAATACAAGGATAGATTCAACTATATTTGAAAACAATTTTGGTGATTTAACAAAATATGGAGTTTTAGGATTTGAAATCAATGAGTGTTCATTCATCGGCAATAAAACTAATGGACGTTTTATTAGTAGCATGAAAAATGGCACGGAGTTGAACCATTTCAGCGTTACAAAGTCTTCTTTCAAGAATACAGATTCTAATGGACTATTGTATGTGATTTCGGATTCTATAATTGTAGATTCATCAGAATTTGTTGGCTCTTCTAAGGGTAAGATTGAATTTTTAGATTATCGCTATACAAACATTTCTAAATCTAATTATAAAGATAACCATTTTGCTAATTGGCATTTCTCAGGTGGAACTTCTCCTGTTTTCACTAACTTCTATGGAAATTCAATATGGAATAATGCTACAGAAGATGATGGTGATAAATTATTTGACTTTGATTCTGGGGCAGATTCGGTGGTGATTACCAATAATACGATTGTTTCAAATGTTTCGGGTTCTATAATTGAATTCCACGGTTGCCACCCTGGAATGTATAATAATACAATTACAGGTAATACAAATACCACTGATTTGATTCTGGCATATCCTGCAGATTTGAAGTTATATGGAAATATAATTTTAGGTAATTCGCTTGATAAAAAAGAAAATTATACTAATCATGGTACTGAGACGGTTTATGCCCGTTGGAGCAGCGTCGATTATAAGAATAATATTTTGCCTTGTATTATAGATTTGGCTAATAATGATTTGAGGGAACTTGATCAAAGTATATTTGATGAAAACATATTCTCTATTTTTGATAATACAGGTAATATTCATGAGGAGTTGAAGGATATACCGAACCGTAATGAAGAGATTTTGACTTATCTTTTCGAAGGTAAATACAACAGTGGAACAGGACTCTTTACACCAGTTCTTACTAACAACGGTGGCTTCACACCAACCGTCGCTCTAAAATCAGACAAGCTTTCAGATGGTAGATCTATCCGATTCCCACGTCTTGAAAATGTGCTTACAGACCAGCGTGGAGTGGAGCGTTTCGATTCAACTTGTATGGGAGCATACGAGATGAGATGCAACGCTGTGGATACGGTGTTGAAGGATACTGTCATGGTGGGCGACTCCTATACTTTCATTGATAAGAATCTGGATGATGTCTGCCAGAAGGTCGGCTCTTACCACTTCACTGAGACGTTGAAGAGTGTGGAGGGTTGCGACAGCATCGTCAAACTTTCTTTGGCTGTCCGTCCTCAGAAGAATGAGAACGGCTACTATGTGAAGGAAGACGGTACAGGTGACGGTTCGGACTGGAACAACGCCATGTCTCCAAAGGATTTCGCCGAATATCTTCCATTGGTTTACGACGGTGAGACTTTCCACATCGCCGCAGGTACATACAAGAGCGCTTACGTCGACCCAGAATTGGGTAGAATGTATAACATCAACAGCTCCGTGACTTTGATCGGTGGCTATCCAGATACGGTGACATCTACATCGACACCGTCTATGCCAGACGTGTACGTCACAAAACTGACAGCAGATGTCAACGGTAACGACTATACTTATTATTATCCAAATTCTTTGGAATATACTCCTTATTCCAATGTTAAGGACAACGACTCAATCCTTATCCGTGTCAACGGTGCAAAAACATTGAATTTGTTTGGTATGACTTTGTCGGGAGTGAAAAGTTGTGACAGGGGTGCTGTTGATTTGGCTGACGGCGCTTCGTTGGTGATGGACCGCTGCTTCGTACAGGACAATGTGGCATCCGGTGTATATGGAAAGGGTGTTGATGTCAAGGTGACTAATTCCGTCTTCACTCACAACTATTCAAACAATGGAGCCGCATTCAACCTAGTCGATTCCAAATTGAATGTGCAGTCGACGGCGGTGTATGAGAACAGAGCCAAGGTTGAGGAATGTAAGTCTGAATACGCTATGGGAGGTGTCGCAAATCTTGAAAATACGGAAGCGACATTTGAAAATTCAACATTGTCGAACAATGCGGCAGACATGGGTTCTGTGTTCAGTGTCAAGTCGTCAAAACTTGATCTTACAAACAATACCATTGTAGGAAACCAGATAATACCAGAGTCAAAGCATAAGGGTTCGTTCATCGGTTCATTGGACGACAAGTCGTCAGTCTCATTGTTCGGTAACATAGTTATCGGAAATCAGAATGGTGAGTTTGACGGAGTTGTGAATGTGGCAAGCAGCGACTACAATGTGTTCTCGTACAAGACGGATATGTCTTATGGAAGCCATGACATGGTCATGAACGATCCAAAGGAGGTACAGATGCTTTTGGATGGCGACTTTGCGTTTGAGTCAGAGACAGTGTTCATTCCTAATATTCAGTATAACGGTGGTTATACTCCGACGGTTGCAGTCATACAGTCGGCATTTGATGGAGGAAAGATTCTTAACATTCCTCTAGACGACAGAAAGGTTACTTACGACCAGCGAGGATTCGTCAGAAAAGACTCCAGCTGTATCGGAGCGTTTGAGTTCCCTACATTTATGGGATATTATGTGAAGAAGCAGGCTCATGGAGACGGATCGGGCCGTGACTGGGAGAACAGTATGAACGACACAACATTCGCCAAGTATTTCTCTGTAGTTCCGACAAATGCGTCGTTCTATGTGGCAGAGGGAGTTTACTCACCGATGTTTGACTCTTACGGAAAACTGTCGACAAATAAGTCGAGAAGATATTCATCATCCCGTCTGGTGAACATTTATGGAGGATATCCGGACAGTGCACAGACTGGATGTGTGGCTGACCCTGTCAAATATAAGACAGTGTTGAGCGTCGACTATAATGGAGACGACAAGTGTGTGGTGTCTGACAATGATTTTACGTCTATCGATGTGTTGAATTCGCAGGACAATGGCTATTCAATTGTTAATATCACAAGTAAATTCCCTGGATGGGTGGAAATCAATGGCGTTGAGTTCCGCGGACAAAGTTGTGTGCCTAGAGCAAGCAGTTCGGCAGTTCAAATTTTAGGCTACAATGTTAGTGGAGTAAACACAAGAATAGAGAAGTGTTCGTTCGTAGGAAACTATGCCGCTATATATTCAGGTTGTGATACTACTATCATCGAAGAGTGTCTGTTTGATTCGTTAGACTACTGTGGATTGTCAGTGTCAAGCTTCAGCTTAAGCGAGAACAATTATCTGCTTGTGGACAAAACAACATTTGCCAACTCGTTGTATCAATTGTCTGCATCCTCATTCAGAGGTCTGATGAGAGTGCAGAACTCGACATTCGCAAACGCACTTTATGGAGTGACAACCCCACTTGATTTCATGTCGACTCCGGAGAACACAAAGATAGAGATATACAACAACAGTTTCTTCTCAGGCAAGAAAGGAGATTGTAGTCTGTTAGTATATGATTACATTCCAGTGGAATTGAAGGGAAACATTATTTCATCAAAGAAACTGATTGTCAAGCCGGATCAAAACGGCAAGTATGAGTCAAAGCCGATAGTGTCCGACTATAACGTCTACACGACAGAGATAGATGCTTATCCATTGGGTGAGAATGATACTATCGTGCCTCAGTCGTCGATCGGTGAAATTGTGAAGGGAGTTGTGGAGAAAGATATATTCGAAGCCTCATTAGAGGATGAAGGACTTTATGTCAAGAAGTTGCCGACACTTATAAATGTGAAGTTTGAAAAGGGTGGAGGAATCAAGAAAATGCCAAAAAATGCCACTCCAGTGACAGACGACCAAATTGGAGAGATTCGTCCTGAGGTTGATTATTGTGTGGGTGCTATTGAGGCTGATTGTGAGTTCAAGAAAGCCAATTTCAAACTTGAGCTCGCAGAAGAAGAGATATGTAGAGATGATACGGCAAAAGTGACTTTGACAGGATTGACTAAGAAAAAGAAGGCAACTTACAAGTTTGCTTGGACTTCTTCTAAGGATAGTGTCTATGTTGTGGACACATTCGGAAATCCTGGTTCATTCCATGTTTATGCCCGTCAGGCATTGGTGCCATTACAGATGACAATAACTAATGTTTGTGGAGTTGACACCGTGCTTGAGATTATGCAAAAAGTGAATGGTGTAGGATCTGTTCCGTTTGATGGAATTGAAGAGGGAGAGGTGTTCTGCCAGAATGAATCAGAACCTGTTAAGCTAACTACAGCAGTGGAAGGTGCTATCTTTACTGGAGAATGTGTGGTGAAGAAAACAGATGGATATTATTTTGATGCGTCGAAGGCAAAAGGAGATTCCACAAGAGTCCGTTGTTCTATACAGGATGGTGATTGCCGATCATTTGATGAGAAAACAATCCATTTCTTTAAGTTTGATGGAGACGAGGCTGTGGAAATTTTAGCAAGCACACAGACCAAGAATGTATGTATGGAGAAGCCACAGGCTCAAAGTGTATTCACAGTCACAGGCTGGAGAGATGGCTTGACATGTAGACTGAATGGACTTGCGTCGACATTGATGGATTCCACTGTGACGAAAGACAGTGTGTTGACAGTGACTTATGGATCATTGAAGAATGGAGAGTATATCTTCGTCGTTTCTGATGAATGCAAGCCAATTGCGTCTGAAACAATTAAGATTGAGAACGAGGAGATTGACCCAGACATGCTGAAACTATCTCTTGACACTGTTGTTGCCAATACTCAGACTTGTGATGGAGGAGAGTTTGGAGATGTAAGAGTGGAGTATTCAGGAAATATAAATAAAGCCGACGTTGTTGTCGTTTTGTCTTCACTTGGAACAATGGTTAAGTCGGACACTTTGTCGGAAGAGGAAGCCTTTGTGGTGTTCGACAATCTAAAACCAGCTGTTTATGATGTCAAGATCTTCTTTGAAGGAATGGAGGACTGTACGATAGGAGACGCTAATTATAGCAGAACGGTTGATGTCACAAAACCAGTCAAGTTTGAGGTCGCATTCACCGCTACGCAGGCAATATGTGAGAACTCAATAGATGCTATGATGTTTACAAAGACATCAGGTGGTAACACTCCATATACGTATAAGTGGACCAAGTATGTCGGTGATATAGCAACGTCTACAGTATCTCATACTAAAGCATTGCATGACACATTGCCTGATTTGGTAAAAAATGAGGTTTATCTATGTGATGTGGTCGACAATTATGGATGTGCGGCGTCATCAGACACATTGAAAATCATATATGATCATGCCGATTCGACGTTGGTTGACACGTTCATCTATGATCCATATCAGCGTTGTAAAGGAATAAACAACGCTCAGATGATTGTTGATTTCGATGTCGTTTCAGAATATGCACACCCTGTCTACTCATTGAAAGAATGGAATGACAAAGAATATTCTGAAATTGATAAAAATGATGCTGATCCTGCTTTGAACAAGATATTATTGGGTGCTCTTGCTCCTGGCAAATATAAGCTTCATGTAGGTTATCCATCAGTAGGTTGTCCTGCTTTGATCGACACCATTGTAGAAATCAAGGAGTTGGTCAACGACTTCAAGTTTGAACCTGCAGATTCAATCAGAATGCCACGTTGCTATGCTGACAATGATGCCGCAATCTATTTCCATGCAATCGGTGCAAGCCGTGGATTGACAGCAACATTCAGTTATAAGAGCAATGGAAAGACTCTATATAAATTGAGCATAGATTCACTTGCCGGAGATACAGCTTACTTCGTTGCTGACAATTTGCCGAACGATTCGTTCGTTGTCAAGATGAAGAACGTATGTGGAGAAGAAATCACATACGAGTATAATGTAGGTGCTCCTGGATTTGGAATAGAGATGATCGACTCTATTTCATTCAAAACTTTGAAATGTAGATATGATTCAACAGGTATAATCGCATTCCATATACATACGGGTGATTATGACAGCACTAAGGTGACATTGCGTTACTCAAAACCAGAGGAAGTGATTTATGTATATGATGACACTACATACACGACAGTAGATGTGCCTGTATATAAAATAGAACCACGTGTTAAGGACACTATCTGGAATGCTGATTCGACGGATTTTGATGTCAGATATGAAAGAGATCTAGAAACCAATGAAATAATCATAGACACATTCGTCACTTATGAAAAGAAAGACACTATGATTATTAAAAAGAAAAACAAGCCTGGAATCAGATATGTAGAGGCAGTGTTCCCATGCAAATTCGACACTGTGTATGGCAAGGACACTACTTTCATATATTCAGGATTGCCAGGTGGTGGCTATTTCATAGATTTGGTCTCTACAATCAAGGGATGTAAAGACAGCGTACGCATCAAAGACACAATTAAGATTCCGAATCCGGTAATATTAAGCCATGAGGTGTTGGATATCTCATGTAAGAGCAAAACAGATGGTGTCATTTCTCTAAAACCTATCAGATCTGGAGGCCGTGACAGGACATTTGTTTTGAAGCATGACTCCACTTTCAAGGATGGCAAGTATGAGTATGAAATGTGTTATATCGGCTATTTGATAGACGGTCCATCTACTGTAAATGGTATCGGACAAGAGGTTAAGGAGAAGGTGTTCGTAAATTATGAGTATGATGGATGCCCGTTGATGACCAGTCTAAACCGTATTTCAAACGAGGCTCATCTATATAAGAAGGATGGAGATTCATATACACAGATCCAAAGATATGATATTATTAATCCGGAGAAGAATCTGAAACGATTCCTATTTGGAGAAGAGTGGAAGAGCATCAAGTGGACAAAACAGGACGCCACAGGAAATTATATGGATTTCACTATTGTGACACCGGACTCTACGACTTATGAGGAGGATGTATATTATAGTGGTCCGGATACGATCAAAACGGCGGTATGGAGTTACACCCATTTGCCAAACTTCTGGAAAGATGAGTATGGCGAGTGGCTTGAGTCAGGAGTTCAGACAATAGCTAATTTGTCTAAGGGAGTTTATCAATGTGTTGTCACTGATTCAAATGATTGTGTCTACAGCACTAAGATATCTGTTGTGGAACCAAAGGATCCATTGAGAATTGAAGAGGTCACTTATGATGCGGAGGGAGCTTTATGTGATCCTACAAAACGCCATATCGATATGAAGGTGAAAGGAGGTTGGGGAGATTACAACTACATGGTCATGGACGGTAAGAATGAAGGCAATGGTGGTCTAATCGACAATTATTTGGCGGCCACTTCTATCACTTATGACACATTGAATGCGATGGGAGTCTACCGTAGCCAGTTCCTTGACCCAGGAAAGTATCGTGTGGCGGTAGTCGACGGAAAAGGATGTAGAATCGAGTTTAAGGATGAGATAGAGGTGAAGACCTACTTTACAGTCGATGGCTCTGTGAAGGATGCTGTCTGTCCGGGAGAGGAGAGTGCTGATGCTACATTTGTCATCCATGACGACGCTGAGAAGAAATATAAGTATGCCGTCAAAGAGCATATCGGTTCATGTGAGACTCCGTATGATTGTGTTGACGATCTGAACTTCGTTGACTGCAAAGTGAACTTTGAGGAAGACGGAAAAACATTCACTAAGAAAATCACTGGTGGTGGACACGGATTCTTTATTTATCGCTTGGATCCGGAGAAGAATGATACCTCATGTGGTACTTATGTGAGAGTTTCGGCAATTGATACAATGAAGCCGATGACGTTGAGCAAGAAGTCGATCTCACACGTCACTTGTAATGGCTTGTCCAATGGATCGATTGAATTGTATGTCTTAGGAGGCAAGGCTCCTTATATAGTGGATGTCAATCCATCTTGGGGCTCTGAGGATGTAGATATGAGTAAGCCTGATTTGTATCCAACAGTTGACCCTAAAGACACTTTGGGCAAATTCCCTCGTATTGTTATTGATAATCTGAAGGCACGTGATTACTATTTCACAATTACGGATGCTCAGAATTGTCATCAACGTTTTGGTGATACCGCAACACACACTGCGAAATTGACAGTCAAAGAACCGGATGCGTTGTCGGCTGAGTTCGCGGCATCAAGCATGTGTGCTAATGCAGGAGCGGCCGACGACCCGAATTATGGTTCAGTGTCAGCTCTAGATGTGAAGGGAGGAACATCACCTTACTTGTTCTCAGTGAAGGGAGGCCTAGATACAGAGAGAAAATTCGATGATGGAACAACGGAGATATACCATTCATCTATAGAAAGTGATGAACCGTTCATTCCAGTAGCCGGATATAAAGAGACGACTTTCTATTACACAATTTCAGATGCCAACGGATGTGAATTATCTACGTCTCTAATGTTCAGACAGGATGAGGTCAAGGTATCCCGCCAGACCGACTTCCTGGCTACGACTTGGAGCCATTATGGAGACATCATCGCTTTGATCGACTTCTGTGGTCCAGAGTCGACATTTGACAGCGTCTCTTATAAGTTCTCTAATGAAAAAGTTAAGCTGCTTGATAAGCGTCTGTATATTTATGATTTGGATAATCCTAAAAGAGGTGCTACTCCAAATGCTAAGAATATTGTACTGTCATACTATGATACGCGTGAGGTCCCTGATGGATTCTTCATCGACAATTTCAACATGGCAAAGGATATGACTCCATTGTTGGCATCTCACATCAATTTTGTTATGGTGACAGATAAGTCTGATTTGTATACAAGCACGAGTCATGATGCTAACGACAGCTTGTATCTAAAGACTGATGTTATAATGTCTTCATATTTCAAGGGCTGTAGGTATCAGGTTGAGATCAATGATTTCTTGAAAGTGGCTTACGACAATGTCGAACTTTATTATGGTGGTGTCGACAGACGAAAGAACATTTTGGATATCGTCGTTACTCCAAATCCAAGAACGGAAGGTAAACCATGTACTGTAAATGTGTATTTCGCAAACAACACCGAGGATTGTGTGCTTACATTCTATCACATGGATGGATCTGAGGTCGATAGAGTGACTATCCCTGCTGGTCAATTGAAGAAGACGAAATATGATTACAATGATGCTTATGTCTACACATATAATGTAGAGAATGAGAGATTCAACAATGTTGAGGTCGTGGTCATTTCTGCTGTGACTAAATATGATTCAAAGGGTACTATCTTGTTGAACGCAGGTCCTGCAGGAGAATGATAATTGATCTGTGAAGACGGAATAAAATCCGTCTTCATGGATTCTTTTAACCATATTGAGTTTTTTAATTAATACTTAAAATCTGTTGTGACGCTTGAATTGCGTCTGAATAAAAAAAAGAAAGCGTGAAAACGAAAATTTTAGCGATGCTTGTGGTTGTCCTAACTGGCCTTTTAAATGTCGAGGCCGCCATCACAACAACATCGCAGAACTTAGATGAATTTAGTTTTAAAAAGGGCTTCAAGGCAAACGGCGGTTTGTCTTTCTCCAACACATTCTATGCCGGCAGCGACAGCTTGGTGAACAGAGACCCTTATGCCATGTATCTCAACGGTAACCTTAATATCAACCTTTGGGGTATCAGCATGCCTTTCTCTTTTTCTTTCAGCAATACACAGAAATCGTTCACTCAGCCTTTCAACAGATTCAAACTTGACCCCCGCTACAAATGGGTGCATCTTTTGCTGGGCTCAAACTCGATGAACTTCTCTCCATACACACTTGCTGGACACATGTTTAATGGTGTGGGTGTGGAGCTGACTCCAAGCAATTGGAACATCGCCGCTATGTACGGACGTTTCAAGAAAGCGATAGAGTATGATCCTATGATCCAGAACTATAATACTGTCGCTTACAAACGAATAGGTTATGCTGCCAAAGTGGGCTACACACCGGAATTCGGAGAGTATGTTGTCTCTTTCTTCCATGGCGAGGATAAGGAAAACTCGATCGACTATGTGCCTGCCGAAAGTTTTATTACTCCACAAAAAAACACGGCGGTGTCTGTGGCAGTGACTCAGAAATTCCTGAAATATTTCTTTGTGCATGGCGAATATGCATTTTCTTTGTATAATTCCAATACATTTACTGAGACTGCCGGTATCACAACTGATGAAAACGGTTTCGCAAACGCACGTGATAAAAACTCACCGGAAAAGTATACCGATGCCATTAATGCCTCTCTCGGTTATCAGGGAGATATTTGGGGCTTGTCTGTGAATTATGAGCGTGTCGCTCCAAATTATACGACTCTTGGAGGATACTACTTCAATAATGATTTTGAAAACTTTACCATTGCTCCGAATGTAAAGCTTTTTAAGGGAAAACTTAACCTTTCGGGTAATTTCGGACTACAATACAATAATCTGAACGGAGATATGCAGAGTGATACACGTCGCACCGTCTACTCGGCAAACGCTTCTTTCTCTTCTGGAAAAGCATGGAACGCCTCTCTTGGCTTCTCCAACTTCACCACATTCACCAAGGTGAAACCGGAATCTTATCCTTATCTGACAGATGCTCTCGACAGCTTGAATTTCTATCAGGTGTCAAAATCTATCAATGGCTCGACTTCCTATTCTTTCGGATCCGAGAATATTGCTGATGTGATCTCTCTTTCCGCATCGTATCAGACCGCTGATATGCTAAATGAGACGGAGCGGACCTCATATTCTGATTTCTATTCCGGCAATCTGAGTTTCTCCCAGCAGTACAAGAAGATGATGTTGGGCTGGTCAGCCTTTGTCAATGGAAGCAGAAGCGTCTCAACTTATACTGAGACAACTTATTTCGGTCCTGGATTGGCTGTCAACAAGAGTCTTGCCAATGGGAAAGTGGCGACGGGACTATCTTGCAACTACAATTGGAACCGTGTGCCGGATCGAGACCCAGGATCTCTTTTCAACACCGGTCTCAACGCCTCTTATTCAATTGACGCGTCAAAGAAAAAACTTGGCACACATACACTATCCCTTTCTAGCGGATACACCAAATACTTCGGATCTATGATCAACGGAGACCATAAATATGAATTTTTAACTACTCTGACATATAGTGTCGGATTCTAAATATATAGCGGATATTTATTACTTTTGCATTGAAATTTTTATAGATGGAAACTTCAAAAAATATATTGAAAAATAGTTGTCTGTTCCGAATGGTGATGAGAATAATGGTTCTTGTCGCTTTATTAGGCCATTCGTCTGTCGCAAATTCTCAGTATGGAGTGACATATCCGGTGGATATCAATGCGATGTTGACACCTCCTTACGGCACATGCCTGACTGATTATGTCGGCACCAACAGATTCCAATGCAATGTGTTGATGAGGGATATGCACGCCACAGGATACAAATTCCGTATCCTTATGACAGTGAAGGATATGGCTTCCGGACGTGTGATGTTTTCCGCTCAATCAGACCAGCATACTGTAACACCTGGAAAGCCTGTCTATATGGCTGAGATAGGAGTGTTCTCCGAATTTTTCAAAGCTGGAAATATCCTCTCTTCCACAGCTTATAGAGACGGATGCCTTAACGAAGGAGCTTATAATTTCGTCTTCCAAGTAGTGGATGATAATGATAAAAGACGAATACCGATAAGTAAGGAGTGCGTCTTCCCTGCCAGATTGCAGGCTGGCGGTGCCCCATTGCTTATCTCTCCATTCACAGGCACCAATATAGATTGCAACCAGACGATCGTGAACTTCTCTTGGCAGATGCCGGTAGTGACGGGAGAGCAGACCAAATATTTAATTGAGATTTGTCCTACTGACGAAGGAGGAAACGGTCTGCATTATTTGGGCAGCTATACTCCTTCTGCTAATGGCTCTGGTCCTTCCCAAGGCTATATTCACGCAACCTCTTATATGCCGATGTATCAGTTGATAGAAACTGAAGGAATGAAGCTTGTGCCAAACACGACATATTTCTGGCGTGTTTCTATTATTGATGAATTTGGCAATGTGAAGCCTAACAGCACAAGTGAGATTGATTCTTTCACATATTGCTATACAAAGGAGCTAGAACCATACACGCCTTTGAAAGAGCCTAAGGTGAAGGCTATCAACGGAGAATTGGACACTGTGCATATTGACACTGTTAAAACAGAGGACAATGCCACAAAAGCGACTTGGTTCCTCGACGATGTCCGTTTCAAATATCAGAGCTATGCACTCGACATTCGCAAGAAAAGTCAGGATACTTGGACTACCTATCATATTAAGATTAACGAGGGAGATACAGAGGAGAAGAATTACTATGGACTTTCTAATCTGAAATACAACGAGCCATATGAGGCACGTATGCAGTATCTTTTGATTACTGACAACGACACTTCATATGCACCTTTCAGCGACACAATCACATTCGTCGTGCCAAATCCAATGGACACTGCTGATTGTGGCGAAATCATGGCTATAAAGGATTGTAATGGAGAAAAAGGTAAAATCCTGAAGAAGTACGACACCCTTTATGCCAACGGCACTCCTGTAGTACTCGACAGTATCATTTATAAGGCTGGAGATTCCACCGTCATCTCCGGATTCGGAGTGGTTTCATTCCCTATTTTGAGAAACTTCAAGCTGAAAATGAGCTTTAATGAGGTTTCTGTCAACTGTTATGGCGAGCTTGTCAGTGGACAGGTGGTTTCCGTTTATAATGAATCGACAGGCGCTATCATCGACCTTAACCACTCGACAGGAAAGGGAGACGGTGGCGGATCACAATCTACAAACGAACGACCTGATCCTACTAGCTACAAAGATGAGAATGAGGCTAAGGAAAAGATGCAGACGGGTGAATATGCAAAAATCGGCGACTTCATATACACAAAGGATAAGGATGGCAATGTTGTCGCTCTAGGAAAAACATTGTCTATCCCTGCTGAAAAATATACAAACAACAACACTCTGGATGATGATGACGTCTATTGCATATTCAGAAACGATACTAAAGACGCTCCATATATCGGATTCGACGCGGATGAACATAAATATTATCGAGGCCGTCCAACATTGGGTGATCATTATACCCCTACATTCTCAAAGCAGGATGGTGCTGACTTTGAATATATAATCCCATACGTGGCAAGCAATCCGGGAAGAGTGGTGAAACTTTCCGCAACACTTGAAGGCAGACTGACCGATGAATACGACAAGGAATCGCTCAAGTTCATCATGCCTATGTCTGGCGGCGACTATCTTGAATTGAATGCGAAGAAAGAGGGAGATAAGTTTATCGTTGATTTCCCTGGAGGAAAAAATCCGGACACGAACAGTGATGTGTACGCGATTGTGAAGAAAGGGGAGAAGTATGTCAACGTTGGTAAGATCAATATCGAGACATATGCATGGCGCACGCAGAAGGTGAAGATCGTGCCTGTTGTGAACGACTACGGTGTAGATGAAAACGCCATTTCTGAAACTTTGAACAGAATCTATGGACGCTTCGGTATCACTTACGAGGTGTCTAAGGATGACCGTTTTGAAAGTGAAAATATAAATTCGGAGTTTTTGGATAATTTCTCTGTAAGTAGTGGTACATTCACAAAGCAGAGTGACGACATGAAGAGACTGCAGTACTACTACAAGACGGAGCGTGGCATTCAAGATTCTACCGCATATATATTCCTTTTGAAATCAGCTGTGGATTATCCTACAATTGATGGAGATATGCCTCAGGGTCAGATCTGCGGATATATTTTCATGCATTCTGATAATGGAACACTTTCTGATGGAAGACTTGTGGCTCACGAGCTTGCACATGGTATATATAGATTAGACCATGTGTTTGAGAAAGCATACAAAATCCCAGAAAATTCTACCGACAACCTTCTCGACTACAATAATGGAGACCAACTCGCTCATTTCCAGTGGGAACTTATCAAGAAGCCTGGCTTCGCTTGGGCTTTGCTGGAAAGCGATGAGGAGAATATGTATGTCCAAGAAAGTAATCATCAAGAGATAGCACGTTTTATTAATGAAGTTAGATGTGCTATAAAAAAACATACAGAAGACGTAAATGAGAATGAATTATATATACATTTTGCATGGCACGAATATGTAAATTCTAAAATAAAGGATGTCGCTAAATGTTTAGGAATCAGTGTTAATAGTAAAATTGCCAATGAAAAAATATATGTTAATATTTCAAACTCAATAATATATAATCGCAGTGCTGTATGGTTGGGTTACGAAACAGTTACTTTAGACATAAATAAAATTAAGATAGATAAAATAAGACGATCTATAACTATAGAATCTGCAAAAAATAATCAAGGTTCATTATTCTTTTCAGTGGATTCAAATGATGCCTTTGACTGGCTTTTGACGGAATTAGGATATAATCGTCGTCCCGTAAATAGAAATTATAGAAACTGTGGCTTGTCTTTGGATGAGATCATGGTGTATTCTTTATGTGATCTTGAAAAAATTTGTATTGATGACAGAATTAAATTAATTAAACAAGTCGCAGAGAAACCTGAGAATATGGCTAAGTTTGACTATGATACATATCAATTCTTGTGTTCTCGTCTCATAACAACAACGCCAGCTAAAGATCAGAAGACTCTATATGATTTCTTTGTGAATAATCCTAAATTGGTAATCAATTGCTATAATAAATTTGCGAAGGAACAGAAAACTCAATTTATAACAACATTGTTGATATTATGGTTTGATATGTGTAAAAACAGAGATGATAGTGAAAAGATTTTTATCTTTAAAAAATCAATCTTTGGTAATTTGAACGCAAATACAAGATTTAGAAACAACAAAGTTGAAGTTTATGAAACGGTTCATGGTAGTAATTATGATGTTTATGGTTATGAATCAACTCCTTCATATGAAAAAATAATTGTTGAAGGCACTTTGTTTGAACCTATTAATGTAGGTATAGAAAACAGACCTGGTGAAGCTAATACTGGAGACTTTGGTTTAAGTAAAGATGTGCTTGTGCCTCTTCCTGCTATTTGTATAAAATTTATTGCAGATAATGGCAATTGGGAAGATTTGAAAGCTACAGGTGGTTTGATTTTTGATGTGGTAACTACAGTCATGGGTGTTGGAGAGATTGTGGTGGCTTGTAAAATGCTAAAAGCAAGTAAATTTATTGCTGGTTCGGCCAAATTACTTTTTGAGTTGGCTGATATGGGTCAAAGCTCTGTAAGTACGGCATGTGGGTTGATTAAATATAATTGTGATGATTGTGGTGAATTCTGTAAGAAATGGGCAGAATACGAAAAGTATATTTCTCTTGGCTTTATGTCAAAGGGTATCGCAGAGAAGTATGCAGAAAAATTGCAGAGCTTGTATACTGCTAAAGTTGCTGAAAGATTCCCTCCTGAAACTAAAAACTTCTTTGAAAATGACTGTGGATTAAAACCACTTCCACAAAAAGCGGTATCGATCTCTAATGAATTGTTCATGCCTAATGTGAATGATTGGATAAAGACTCTGGATCCAGTTGCTGATAAAAACTTGATTAATAAACTTGATGATTTAGGAAAGGCAAACTCTAAAACAATCAGCTTCTTAGAAGCTGACATAAAATTTGGTGGAGAAAAAGCCGAATATATTAAGTCTGAATTGAAAAAAGATCCTGATCTTTTTGATAAAACTTATGTCAATTGCGAGAAAAATGGATCTGATTATGTCTATGAAGTCTCAAAAACGGATGAAAAAGTTAAAAAAGTAATGAATAATGCCACATCTACATTTGGTGATGCTATGGCAAAGGGACGAAAGTTTGAACAAGACGTATGTCGAGTAGAATTGGCGAATAAAGAATCTAATTGGTATAATAAATTAAAAGATCTATTCAAGAAAGATTTCCAAAAAAACCTTAATGAATATACTTTGTTCAACGATGTCCAACTATACTATATGCATAATGGAAAAAAGAAGTATTTCGTGGCTGACCATATTTTTGTGAAGCTTGGTGCTGACGGTAGGGTTGATGATTTTGTCATCATCGAAGATAAGTTGAAGGAGACAACCAAACTTTCACAAAATCAAAGTGAGGCATTTAAATGTATGAACTTTACAGTGAGATCTAATAATAAGAAGTCAGCTGATAACACTGCAAAACTAATTCAAGGATCTTCTATAAGTTTTACAGGTGGTAACGCTCAGATCTACAAAGTATTTGACAGTGATCAGGGTAAAGAAATAGAAGGCATAAAAAAGTTTTAGTAATCATGGCATTAGAAAAATCAGATATAAAGACATGTCTTGGATCCTTGAGGGTGAGAGACTATAAACTTAAACATAATGTTTCAAGCTATGATTTTAAAAAGTTAAATAAAGAGACAAAGGATAGATATCATATTACGATTAATTATGATAAGGCATATTATGGTTATTATTTTTATGAGCCTATCTCATTTGTGTCATTTTGCGAGATAGAGAATGTCCTACGTCCATTATTTAAGAAATATAATTTATTTGATGGAGAAGAGACTCACACAGTATGTGATTTCCCTATTATTAATGGTCCATCTATGAGCCATGACTATTTCAGTACCAAGAAAATAGAATCCGTAGAAGCATTTGAACCATTGAGGAAGGAGATGCAGCGGATTATAGATGATTACAGTTTGCCGTTCATAGACAAATATAGCAATTTGGAAAATGTGGCGGATGAGATAAGTAGGTTAAGGGTGGAAGAAATATGGGGATTTGTTAATCCATTGGGCTCTGCTTATATACGAGCCGCCTATATTTTGAAGAGAACTGGGCATATAAGTTTCAAAAGAAGACTTAATGAATTTTATAATTTTTTATGTGATTTTTACATTCGTAAAAAAAATGAATGTGGGGAAAATCATTGGCGCACAAAAGAATGTTTGAGTACGGTTTTGGCGATGAATGAATTTTTCTGTGAGGATTTGGAGAGTTTAGGCTTTAGGTTTGAACATATATGGGAGAAAGAAGAATGATTTTTCATAAACCGACAGTGTTTTGTTTGCAAAAAACAATCGGTTTGGAGATGACCTGAGGTTATGTGTTCCCGAAATGAACGGCTGATGGTTGATGATTGATGATAAAAATTGATATTATACCGAAAATAAAAATGGACGATAAGTCACTTGAAAATATTCATGATAGTTCAGATAATCTCTATGCAGATGTCCGCTTAATAGTGGAGACGGCACAGAGACAGGCCTATACTGCGGTCAACGTGGCCCTTGTGCAACGTAATTGGCTGATTGGCAAACGAATCGCTGAAGAAGAATTAAAAGGTGAAAGTAGTGTTGAGTATGGTGCTGAAGTTATCAAACAACTTTCAAAATACCTTATGGAAGGAGTTTGGCAAGGGCTTTGCAAGGACTAACTTATATCAATTTTATCAGTTCTTCAAATGTTTTCCAAACATTTTCCACTCACTGAGTGGAAATTCAGTTTTGCTTACTTTGGTTGCATGAAAATGGTAAATAACTGATTATAAAAAAGATAAATAAAAGAATAAAACAACATAATGAAACAGATTGGAAGATATTTAGTCTTGTTTTTACTGCTTTTCGCATCTGTTGCGTCGGTCAAGGCCGATGTGGTGGATCAGACTGAGAAGCAGATAACCGCCAATGCCCAAAGGGTGAAGTCTGATATAGACAATCTTATGTCTAATATCAACTCGATGATCTCTAAGGCCGACGATGCTATTGATAATGCCAGGGATGATTTTAAGGATGCCGGAAAAGTCAAGGATATCCTTAAAGAATATATGAAGGAAGTTAAAGGTTTGAAGATTTCAGATTTCAAGAAACTTGATACAAAAGAGCTTCAGAAGAAATTTAAGGATATAGGCGACCGCTCGAAATCTTTCGGAAATCTCCCTGATTCTTTTAAGAAATCGCTCGACAGCTTAAGCTATAATATCGACAAGACATTATTTGACATCAAGAATATCGCTTCTGTCATCTTCACAGCTCCTGTCCAGCTGAAAGGCGGTTATGGACGTGCGGGTATGTGCATCTCAATCGACACTCTCAGATATGTGAGAAAAGAAGATGGTATCGGATATAATGCCATCGACGTGAGGGCCGATTTCCAGTTGCCGTTCTCTGTGTCGGAGAAGGGAGGTTCAACTAAAATCGGATTCATCGGCAAAAATGTGATACTTGCCGGCGAGGGTGAGTCGCGCATCAAGGTGTCGATGGATGAGAATAAGGCGGAGAAAAAATATAAAATGTTCGGTGGCAGGTGTAATCTGGTTGTGGATTCTGCCTCTTATGTCGCGATAGACTGTAACGGCTTTAAGCAGATGCGTCTGAAAGGTTATTTTGAGTTCTCTCCTAAAGTGATTTATCCTGCTGATCTGAAAAGAACAAGCAAACCTTTAGACCAGCCTAAGATAAACATTCCGCAGGGCGACCAACAACAGGGCGATCAGACTCAGGCTTCTCAGCCTCAAGGCGATCAGACCCAGAATGGTCAGACTACTCCAGGTGATCAATCGGCTGGAGATCAAGCACAGGCGCCTGCTCCGCAAACCGCAACGTCAAAAGACTCTATGATCAAAGCCACTTTTGATGTTATGATATCCGATCTTGAGGATATTGTCATAGAACTGGGTATCGGTCAGAAATTCAAGGTGAAGGGTACTGGCGATGTCGTATATCAGGTGACGGGAATGGTGGCGGATATGAGCACTGTTCGTAATGCTGATAATTTCGAGTTCCCTCAGGGTTATAATTCTCCGTTCCCGTCGGGCGACAAGAATTATTGGACCGGTTTTGCGTTGAAGCTTGTGGAGGTGGATCTTAGCGACGAGGTGGACTGCTTGGATAAGTTGACTTTCAAAGCATACAATATGCTTATCGATGAGACCGGATTCTCTGGATGGTTCTCGGCTGCCATAGCATATAGTAATGAGAAAGAACAGCCAACTAAGGAGTCTGCCCGTGTGGATCAGGTGGTGCAGGCAGGCCCATCGTCGACAGACGCGAAAGCTGATAAGGTCATGACCGCCAGGGTTGACAGACTGGCAATCGGAATCATTTCGAATAAGGTGAATGGCGGTGAATTGTCCGGTTCTATCACGGTGAAGGGATTGAAAGAGGATAAGGAAGGAGCAAAAGATTTCTGCACTACTCTGAGCGGAAAACTGTACACCGATGCTAAGGATGAATTCTGCTACGATTTCAATGCCAAGGTGCAGGCAGGAGCGACGTTCCATCTTCCATTCGCCAAGGATAAATGTAGCCTTACTTTAGGAGCCGGCACGTATATTGGCTATATGAAGGAGCCTGATTCTGTAAAGATAGAAGGCACGGATATTTATGAGTATTGCTACAAGAAGGGATTCTATATAAATCTTAACGGAGGTGTGGATTTCAAGGCAGGATTCGTGTCAATGGAGGGCTTGAGATTCCAGAATTTGCGATTCTCTACATATCCTAAGTATTTTGGCGGAGGAACATTCTCTCTTGATTGCGCTAAATCGGCTAATTTGGGAGGCCTTGAGTTGAGCCTACACGACTTGACCGCAAGTTTGGATACTACAGCCGGCAATATGATGGCTCAGTTGAAAGCCTCAGTCAAACTGGCTTTGATCAGTGATGGCGACGGTGCGTCTGTGGATGCGAGGTTCCGTCTTATGTCCGATGTAGAAAACCATTGGAAGGTATCAAAGGTTCGAGTTGAAAGGATAGAAGTAGATGTCCATTTCTCAGCGTTCAAGCTTTTGGGATCAATTGAGACATTTGGCGACGAGACACCGGATCCAATTTGGGGTAAGGGTTATGCCGGCACAATAGAGATCTCAATGGATAAACCACAGTTTGGCGTTAAGGTTGGAGCTAAGTTTGGACGTACACCGACTGTGAATAATGTGGAAGGATTCAAGTATTGGTTTGTGAGTGGTACTGTGACATTGCCAGACAACACAGCCCTTATCTTCCCACCATCTGTATTCTTGAAGAGTATTTCGTTGACTCTTTTCAGCAAGATGGATTATACATCAATACTTGATTGTAAGAAAGTGAAGAACCTGAACGGCTCACGGGAATATAAACCATCTCAAAATGTCAAGTGGGGATTCTGGGCTGGTATAGGCGTCTACTTTGTGAAGCCAAAACTTGTTCAGGCGGAGGCTCAATTGGGTATGAAGTTCGGCCCTTATGGCGGACTTTCTAAGGTGAGTCTTGATGGACTTGTCTATTTCTTGTCGGAGAAAGAGGACGATTCATTCATAAAAGGTCAGCTTGCGATGTTCTATGACTTCGACAATGATATCTTCAGAACTGATGCTGATTTCAAAGCGAATTTGCATGGTAAGGTCAAGGGAGATGGAAGGTTTAGTCTGTTTAAGGGACCTGAATCATGGTATTTCAATTTGGGTACGGTGAAGAAACAGGTACATCTGACGATCATGGATAAGATTGACGCTTATACCTACTTCATGCTCGGAGACAGTGTGCCTACATATCTGCCGCCATTGGATCCTGAAATCACAAACAAGTTTAATGTTACCCAGTCAGGAGCGACAGCTACCGATAATTCGGAGGCGTTTTCTAATGGTACTGGTTTCGCATTTGGTGCAAAACTAGGAGTTGATCTCGGACCAAAGAAGTTTATCTATGCTAACGTCACACTTAAGGGAGGAACCGACGCACTTGTCGTGAGAAACCGAACAGAATGTGGAGATAGGGAATATCGAGGCAAGGGTCAGACTTACCTATATATGGATCTTGGCGCTGGAGTCAAACCACGAAAGAAGAAATATTGTATCGTCGAATTCTCAGCTCTAACAATGCTTGAGGCTGAGTTCCCTGATCCTTATTTCATCGTAGGTCGTGTAGACTTTAGATATAGTGTGCTTGGCGGACTGTTCTCTGGAGATGCCCATGCTAAATTCGATATTGGTAAGCATTGTGGACCTAATGGAGAGTTGATTGATGGCGGAGGATTTACTTTTGACAAGTCGTTCGAGAAAAAGAAATTAAAGGATGCCATGAAAGATCTTCTTGACTCAGGTGAACTTGATGACGAAGAAAAGAGTGAACTTCAAGAGGACATCGATGCATTGGATCAAGAAATCGATGAGGCTAAGAGTAATGACGGCGCAGGCAATTATGATTCTGAAACTGTAAATATTACTGAAGTCGAAAAAGACTATGAGGAAACATATAAGGATCAGAATAAAAAATGGAATTCTTTGACTGTTAAACAGAAAGAACAATATATTGAAATGTATAAGAATAAAAGAGAGGAAAAGAAGAAGAAAGAAGAGGAGGAAAAGAAAAATGCAAATGGCGACCAGACTGACGGTCAAAAAACTGGAGGCGAAGGAAAATGAAAAAGATATTTTTATTGACAATTATAGCCTGCTTGTCCATTTTGGATGTGGTAGCGGGGATTCAAAGTGAGAATGATTTGGAATTGCTGTATTTCAACCATGGTGATTCCGTATCGTTGAGATGGGCACCGATACGTGAGGAGGTATTCCGCAAGAGTGCTTCTGTGGGATATGTGGTGCAGCGACGTCTTGAAGGAGAAACAGCATGGCAGTCGATCTCACAGCCGTTGTTCCCGATGTCAAACGAGAAGATGGAGGTGAATGAGTCTTTCAACGACTACTATGAGGCTATCCGTGAGATTATTTATCACAAAGGTCGTGATGCTAATAAGAATACTCCAGCACCAAGCGGTGGGGGAATCTATTCTGTGGAAGGGGAGACGCCTTTGGAAGACGATTTGCTTTTAGCCATGGCTCTTTTCTCATGTGATTTCTCTGTCGACGCTGCTCGTGCTGCCGCAGTTTTGTATGTGGATAAGAATATTGTGAAGGGAGCCAAATACCAGTATCGTGTCGTGTTGGGCGATGAAGTGAACAAATCTCATCCCAAGGTGGGTGTTTGTAGTGTCAACACTTCAGTTTTGAGTGTGTTGCCAAAGATGGAAGGTTTTGATGCTGAATTCAGAGAGTGGGATGTCTTCTTCTCTTGGCCTATTGCCAAACATGCAGGTTACTACTCAGGTTATATGGTGGAAAGAGGACTTGATAGCCTTCATTTCAAGCCTGTAAAGGAACGCCCTATTGTCCATTCTTTTGCGGAGGATAAATTTCAGGATTTGTGTACTTTTATTGATAGTGTGCCTGATCAGGACCATGTTTATTATTACCGTGTGAAGGGTCTTTCCCCATTCGGTTTTTATGGACCTGCGTCAAAGGTTGTCAAAGGTCAGGCGAAGTTTAATTTCAATCAGATACAAGTCAAGATCGACACCGTCGTCTATACAAAAAAGAATGAGGCAAATATCTCATGGACGGTTGACAAAAAATATGAAAAGAGAATCAAGGGATTCAGAGTCTTGAAATCTGTGGATCTCAAATCATATACAGATCTGACTGGTGGGTCGTTACTTCCTGCAAAGCAAAGAAAATTCAAGGATCCTAAAATAGCCAGAACCAACTATTATGCTGTGGAGGCTATCGGATTTAATAAAGATGAAAGGGTCACTTCCGGATTCCATTACGAGCATATCGGCGACACTATTCCACCTGCCATTCCGGTTGGCTTGAAAGCAGATGTAGATTCCTCTGGTGTGGTCAGAATCTCATGGAAGCCAAACACAGATTCGGATTTGTTGGGATACCGTGTATATTCATCCAACAGTGGTCGTGATGATGATTTCTTCCATATCACGGATTATTATAAGGACACTGTCTTATATGATACGTTGAATTTGAACACATTGACAAACTGCATCTATTATAAGGTGTCTGCCGTCGACAAAAATTACAACACGTCTCCAAGATCCAAGGCAATCAAGGCTCTCAGACCAGATACTGTCGCTCCTATTGGAGTGGTGTTTGAATTCCTGACTCAGGATGAAAATGGTGTTTCTGTCGTGTGGGAGAATTCTCCAAGTGAGGATTTCGCATACATGGAACTTTATCGTCAGATTGACGACACTGGAAAGGTGGCACTGGTAAAACGTTTTGACGCTAAGAAAAGAATGCCAACTAAATATGTAGACGATAGTGTTGGACCTGGTGTAATGGTCCAGTATTTTATGTATGTATATGATCAGGCAGGCAATAAGACGTTCAGCCGCACCAACCGTATGCAGTCTGCAGGTAGTCGACCTGGATGTGTTCAGGATGTGCGTGCCGTCGTTTATAATACGGAACGCTTAAAGGAGATTCGTCTTTCTTGGAAGAGACGTGATGGTGTCAACATCTCTCGTTATGTGATTTATAGGAAGGAGGATGATGGAAGAATGTTGCCAGTCGAATCCGTAAGTGCGAATGAATTGTTCTATATAGACAAAGAGGTCGCATTAGGCAGTAGTTATGTCTATATAGTGAGAGCTATCTCTACAGAATTTGTTTGTCCTGCTGTTTATACAGATCCTATTGAATTTGCAGGAACAGTAAAGTGATAAAATAAATTGCATTGTTTGGGTTTCCGTTTGCTTTGTGGCAAACGGAACTTTTTTGTTTTCTCATCACTAAACATTCTAAGTCAGAATTAGTTTGTTTTGCCGTTTACGTGATTTTTTTGTAATTTTGCGCCGTTTATAAGAAATTCATACAAATACAACAAATGGCATTCATTGACGAAATCAAAAGAAGACGTACGTTTGCGGTAATTTCGCATCCCGACGCTGGTAAGACTACACTGACTGAAAAACTATTGCTCTTTGGTGGTGCTATCCATATTGCCGGAGCCGTGAAATCCAACAAAATCAAGAAAACAGCGACGTCTGACTGGATGGAAATTGAAAAGCAGCGTGGTATCTCTGTCGCTACGTCCGTGATGGCATTTGAATACAACGGCTTCAAAATCAATATCCTTGATACTCCAGGTCACCAGGATTTCCAGGAAGACACTTTCCGTACTCTGACGGCTGTAGACAGCGTTATCATCGTGGTGGATTGTGCTAAGGGAGTCGAGTCGCAGACACGTAAACTAATGAATGTCTGCCGTATGCGCAACACTCCTGTTATCGTCTTTGTCAATAAGATGGACCGTAACGGTAAGAATCCTTTCGACCTTATGGATGAGCTTGAAAAGGAACTTAATATTATGGTGCGTCCTCTTTCTTGGCCTATCAACCAAGGCGAGAAATTCAAGGGAGTCTATAATTTGTATGAACACAGTTTGAATCTATATACTCCAAGCAAGCAGACAATCTCTGAGAATGTGGCGATTGACGATATCAATTCCAAACAGCTTGATGATATCGTAGGTGAACAGGATGCTATGCAGCTTCGTGAGGATCTTGAACTTTTGGATGGTGTCTATCCTGAGTTTGACAGAAGCACATACGAGGCAGGTCAGGTGGCTCCAGTGTTCTTCGGATCTGCGTTGAACAACTTCGGAATCAAGGAGTTGCTTGACTGTTTCTGTGAGATTGCACCGTCGCCAGGAGAGATCCAGACAGAGGAAAGAATTGTAAAACCGGAGGAAGAAAAATTCTCAGGATTCGTTTTCAAAATCCATGCGAATATGGACCCTAACCACAGAAGCTGTATCGCTTTTGTGAAGGTTTGTTCAGGTAAGTTTGAAAGAAACGTCAATTATAAGCATGTGCGTCTTGGCAAGAGCTTCAAATTCTCAAGCCCTACTTGTTTTATGGCTCAGAAGAAAGATATTGTCGACGAAGCTTATCCAGGCGATATCGTAGGTTTGCCAGATAGTGGTGGCACATTCAAGATCGGAGACACTCTTACATCTGGAGAGACAATCCATTTTAAGGGATTGCCAAGTTTCTCGCCTGAGATGTTCAAATATATCGAGAACGACGATCCGATGAAGGCAAAGCAGCTTAATAAAGGTATTGAGCAGCTTACAGATGAGGGTGTCGCACAGGTGTTTACAAACCAGTTTAACGGACGCAAGATCATCGGTACGGTAGGAGCGTTGCAGTTTGAAGTGATCCAGTACCGTCTGCTTCATGAATATAATGCTCAATGCCGTTGGGAGCCTATTTCGCTTTACAAGGCGTGTTGGATTGAGAGTGATGACGCTGAGGCACTAGACACATTCAAGAAGAGAAAATACCAGTATATGGCAAAGGATAAGGAAGGACGTGATGTTTTCCTAGCTGATTCTGGCTATATCCTGCAGATGGCGCAGAGCGATTTCCCTAAGATTCGCTTCCATTTCTCATCAGAATTTTGATGAATGCAGTAGACGGGAATGTATCCGTCTTCGGAAGATATTAAAAGAGACCGACCATGTTTTGATCGGTCTTTTTTCGTGGATTTGGTAAGGAATGAGTGTTTTCCGCTGTCGGCAAATTCATAAAACATTTGTGTAAGTCAGCGAAAAGAAATAAATTTGTAAGAAAAAGTAAGAAGAACAAGCGTAGTAATGCACTACAAGATAAAGCATATGTTCTGTACGTTGTTTGCAATGCTTTTGTATTCAAATAGTTATGTGCAAAGTACGGAGGTAAAAAAAGATAGTATCGACAGAAAAGAAGTGACTCTTTCTGCCGACACTTTGTCTTTCTCATTGCCTAAAAATGATACTTTAACGGCAAAAAATGATTCTGTAGCTGTTAAAAAAAGAAAAAAACAGAAAAAAGATCCAAAAACATTTGTTTTTGAGCCAAGCAAGGATGCTATTGAGAGTGAAATCACTTATTCGGCTTCCGACTCAATTGTTTTTGTCGGTGGTGGAGATGCCTTTCTTTATGGTAAGGCCTCTATCAATTATCAGACTCTTGAGCTGAACAGTGACAATATCAGTCTGGATATAGAAAACAGCACCGTCAAAGCCCGTGGAAAGATAGACAGTACAGGAGCTTTGGTAGAGACTCCTATTTTCAAGGATGGTCCGGACGAGTATGAGAGTGAGAGCATGGACTATAATTACAAGTCGGGTAAGGGACTGATCCGAGGTGTGATCACTCAGCAGCAGGACGGATATATCACCAGTGACAAGGCAAGAAAGAATCCAGACAATACATTCTTGATGAAAGATGGTAAGTATACCACTTGCGACAATCATGAACATCCACATTTTTATCTGAACTTGACAAAGGCAAAAGTGGTGCCAAAAAACTGTGTCGTGACGGGTCCTGCTTATTTTGTTTTGCTGGATGTGCCGATTCCGTTGGTGATTCCATTTGCCTATTTCCCATTCTCAAGTGCTTATAAATCAGGTTTGTTGATGCCTACATTCGGTGAGGATTCCCGTGATGGATTCTATTTGCGTAATGGAGGTTACTATTTCGCAATCAACGATTATGTGGATTTGGCAGTGCGTGGAGATATCTACTCTAAAGGATCTTGGGGCGTGAATGGAACATCGCGTTATATCAGACGCTACAAACATAGTGGAAACTTGCTTTTCAGCTATCAGGTGACCGGTTCTGGAGAAAAGGGAATGCCGAATTATGCGGAGATGAAGGACATGAAGATTCGTTGGACTCACAAACAGGATTCCAAGGCAAATCCGTTCAGTACATTCTCAGCGAGTGTCAATTATTCGACTTCAGCATACAACAAGAACAATACCCGTTCATATTATAATGCGTCGTCGTACGCTGAAAACAATAAATCCAGCAGTATCAACTTCGCATACCAATTCCCAGAGAGCGTATTCTCTTTGCAGACCAACTTGACTATCAACCAAAGACAGAGCGACTCTACATTGTCGATCACATTCCCGTCGTTGACTGTTAGCATGAACCGTATTTATCCATTCCAAAGAAAGGTGATGGTAGGAAGCAAGAAGTGGTATGAGAAAATATATTTCAATTATAATTTCAATGCTGCGAATAGTGTGTCGATGAAGCAGGATAAACTGATGTGGAGTTCGGAAATCCAATCAGCCAATGATTTCTTCACAGATTTGGAGGCAACCCACAGATTGTCGTTTGGAGCTTCTTATAATATTCTTAAGTATTTGGTTTTGAGTCCGAACATTTCTTATAATGAAAAGTGGTATCATAAGACACAAGATCTGAGTTGGAATGAGAATCTGGCAAAGGTGGATACTGCATATCATTACGGATTGTTTTTCAGAAACGAGTTTTCAGCAAGTGTAAACTTGAATACCACTCTGTATGGTTTTTATAAGCCATTGAAATGGATGGGAGGAAAGAAGATTGCCGCTATCCGACACATGTGTGTGCCAACTGTCGGATTCTCCTACCGACCTGATTTCGACCATATGATTACACCGTTCCCTGGAATGAGAGATCCATATTATGGTTCGTATATACGTCCTGTGCCAGGAATGGAATTGTCCGACGTGAAGCCTATCGATTACGCAAGAATGCGTGGCGGTGGCACACATTCAAATGGACCGAGTGGTAATGTGAATTTATCGTTGAGCAACAATGTGGAGATGAAGGTTCGCACGGACAGAGACACTACTGGATATAAGAAGATCTCATTGATCGACAATTTGATGTTGAGCACAAGCTACAATGTGTTTGCAGACTCATTGAACTGGTCAGATATCAGCGCAAGTGTAAGATTCAAGTTGCCTGGCAACACTACATTCAGTGTCAATAGCCGTTGGACTCCATACACATATCAATTGAATGATTACGGAAGCCCTACAAGAGTAGACGTTACGGAGATGGAGAAAAACCACCGTCTTGCCAGAATGACAAATGCGTCTACAAGCTTGAGCTATAATTTTAATAATAACACATTTAAGAAGAAGGAAAAGCCTGAAGACCAGATCAAGGGTGAGCCTACAAGCAGCGACGAATATGAGGATACAGATCCGGATGTGTTAGACAAGCAGGGACCAAGACGTTTGAGAGACAAGAAAAAAGATAATTCAAAGAAGGACGACGAGGAATATGAAAAGTTCTCATTGCCTTGGAATTTTAATATAAGTGCTTCTGTTTCTTATGGAGACAAAAAATTCAACAAAGAGAGATTGACATACGATCAGGATTGGTCGTGTATGTTGAACTTTTCAGGAAGCTTTACATTCACTCGCAATTGGAGTTTCAATTATAGCTCCGGTTACGATGTGATAAACAAAGAGATCAGTTATACAACTTGTGGAATCTCACGATCGCTTCACTGCTGGAGCGCGTCGCTCAACCTTGTTCCATTCGGCTACAACCAGTCGTTCAACTTCACTATCCATGCCAACTCGTCGTTGCTTCAGGATTTGAAGTATGAGAAGAGCAGTTCTCCAAGCGATCACCCAGATTGGTATTGATTATTACAATGGATATACTATATATTTATTTGGCGATTATCAACGTTGTTGCGTTTACGGCGTACGGTTTGGACAAATGGAAAGCCAAGAAATCAAAGTGGCGTACCCCAGAGTCGACGCTGATCCTTTTTGCCGCGATAGGTGGTGCATTGGGCGCGTATGCTGGCATGAAATGTTTCCGTCACAAGACACAGCATAAGAAGTTCACAATTTTGGTGCCGCTATTTTTGATTGTTTGGATAGTAGGATTAGGGTGGGGAATGACGCGATTGTAAAATAGTTTAACAGGCTCTTTCTTACGAAATAACCAAAAACATATAGGGATACTATTCTTTTTGTACGATATTTGGCGAATCCTATAAAAATATTTCGCAATAATTCCTATCTTTGCAAAAAATTACAACAATATCATCAAGAGTTATGGTAAGAGATACAGAGATTTTCGATATTATCGAGAAAGAGCATCAGCGTCAGCTTAAGGGAATTGAGCTAATTGCTTCTGAAAACTTCGTTAGTGATCAGGTGATGGAGGCAATGGGAAGTTATCTAACAAACAAATATGCCGAGGGTTACATCGGACACCGTCACTATGGAGGTTGTGAGGTAGTCGACATGAGCGAAGGCTTGGCTATCGAACGTCTTTGTAAGCTTTACGGAGCAGAGTATGCTAACGTACAGCCTCACTCAGGTGCTCAGGCTAACGGAGCAGTTCTTCTTGCTGTTCTTAACCCTGGTGACAAGTTTATGGGCTTGGATTTGGCTCATGGTGGACACCTTTCTCACGGATCTTTGGTAAACACATCTGGTTTGATCTACAAGCCAGTGCCTTACTTCTTGAATAAAGAGACAGGTCGTGTTGATTACGACGAGATGGAGAAGATCGCAAAGGCAGAGCATCCAAAGTTGATCATCGGTGGTGGTTCAGCTTACTCACGTGAGTGGGATTACGCACGTATGCGTAAGATCGCAGATGAGGTAGGCGCACTTCTTATGATTGATATGGCTCACCCAGCTGGTCTGATCGCTGCAGGTTTGCTAGACAATCCATTGAAATATGCACATATCGTGACATCTACAACACATAAGACACTTCGTGGACCTCGTGGAGGTATCATCCTACTTGGAAAGGATTTCGATAATCCTTGGGGTAAGGTTACAAAGAAGGGTGTTATCCGTAAGATGTCTTCTATCTTGAATTCAGCAGTGTTCCCAGGTATGCAGGGAGGTCCGCTAGAGCACGTTATCGCTGCTAAGGCAGTTGCATTTGGAGAGGCTCTTCAGCCAGAGTTCAAGACATACCAGACTCAGGTTAAGAAGAATGCGGCAGTTATGGCACAGGCATTTGTAGACAAGGGATACGCTGTAGTATCTGGAGGTACAGACAACCACTCAATGTTGATCGACCTTCGTCCTAAGTTCCCTGAGTTGACTGGTAAGATGGCAGAGACAGCTCTAGTTGCAGCAGACATCACTACAAATATGAATATGGTGCCATTCGACACTCGTTCAGCATTCCAGACATCAGGTCTACGTTTCGGTACTCCAGCAATCACAACTCGTGGTGCTAAGGAGGACATGATGGTTGAGATTGTAGAGATGATCGATACAGTTCTTTCTAATCCAGAAAGTGATTCTAACATCAAGGCTGTACGTGAGAAGGTTAATAGCATGATGGCTAATTATCCTTTGTTCGCTTGGTAATCTGAATGATAATGCTTTATATTAGGCAAACGGAGTTCGCTCTGTTTGCCTTTTTTATTTTGATTATTTCTGCCGTTTGATTTTCTGCCAGAATTTCATTATTTTTGATATCCGTATTGATTTTAATGTTGTATGATAAAAAGTGTATGCGTGTATGGAGGCTCAAACTCCAATTCTTCTGCCAAATATTCAGACGATGCTTTTCGAGTTGGAGAGACTCTTGCCAAAATTGGAATCACAGTCTATTATGGAGGTGGAGCGTGCGGTGTGATGGGTTCGCTTGCCGATGGAGTGATGAGTGTTGGTGGCATAATCAAGGGTGTCATTCCTCAGTTTATGGTGGAGCGTGGATGGGCATACGATAAAGTGGAGCATATTGTGGTGGACGACATGCATATCCGCAAGAAAACGATGTTGGATATGGCTGATATGGCGATAGCTTTGCCTGGCAGCAATGGAACGTTTGAAGAGGTTTTGGAAGCCATCACCTGGCGTCAATTGGGATTGTTTGGCGGCAAAGTGGTGATTTACAATAGTCATGGATACTATGATAGCTTGATACACATGTTTAAAAAGGCCACAGAAGACGGATTTATGAACGTCGGAGTGGATTTTTTCACCGTCGCCAATAATATTGATGAATTGATCTCTATAATCGAAAAATAACCACTAAAGATGATATTATGACTCTCGACGAAATGTATATGAGGCGATGCTTTCAGCTCGCAGAATGTGGAAAAGGTCATGCGGCTCCAAATCCGATGGTGGGAGCTGTGATTGTGTGCGACGGTGAGATAATCGGCGAAGGTTATCATCGTAAGTGTGGTGGACCTCACGCCGAGGTCAATGCAGTGGCTTCTGTCGTGGACAAATCTAAACTTTCAAGAAGCACTATGTATGTCAGTTTGGAGCCATGTGCGCATTGGGGAAAGACTCCACCGTGTGCTGAATTGATTATAAAGCATCGTATTCCAAAGGTCGTGATATGCAATGTTGATCCGTTCCCCAAGGTAGACGGTAGGGGAGTGCAGATGTTGCAAGATGCTGGAGTAGAAGTGAAGACTGGAGTGTTGGCAGACGAAGGATGGCATCTCAACCGTCGGTTTTTCACATTCCATTCCCAACGTCGACCTTATATCATACTGAAATGGGCTGAGAGCGCGGACGGTTTTATCGCCGGCAAAAACGGAGAACCGATAAAAATTTCCACACCTGAGACAATGAGATACGTCCACAAAATGCGTTCTGAGGAGTCGGGCATTCTCGTCGGCACGCAGACAGCCCTGAATGATAATCCGAGCCTTACGGTACGCCATTGGAGTGGAGAAAATCCGACGCGAATATTGCTTGATAGAAATCTTATTGTTCCTGCCAGCAACAAATGCTTTTCTTCAGATGCAGAGACGATAGTGGTCACGGAGAAAGCTGACAATGGAATTTATCAATCCAATGTGAAGGTTGCGACATTGCCATTTGATACGAATGGAGTGCAGATGGAAGCTTTGATGAAATGTCTGTATGAGTCAAACATACAATCGCTAATTGTTGAGGGGGGAGCTAAAACATTACAGGCGTTTATAAATGCAGGAATATGGGATGAGGCAAGAGTGGAGAGAAATCCACGTCTTCTTATAAAAGAAGGAGTGTCTGCTCCTAGATTTGTCTCTAATTGGGATAGGACAGAGGAGATTGATGGAAATTTGATCACATATTACAGAAATCGGAAGTGAGGTGATTTAAAAAGCAATGAGCTCAGCTTCTCCCGAAACCAAGCCCATTATCATGAAAAACCTTACTACTATTTCAAAATTAACTTTATTACGTTAACTCCATATTCTGTCGTTACGACAGCATTGTAAATTCCTCTGTTAAGCATAGAAATACCGATTTCTGCGTTGCTTCCAGAAATCTCTTTGTAGAGAACTCTAGCTCCACTAGTTGTGTAAATTGTGATATTTTGTAGCTCATTGTCTGCCGAAACGTAGATGTTGTTCGATGCAGGGTTTGGACCTACAGACAATGAATAGTCAATAGAGATATTGTCCACATCTTGAATTCCGAGTACATCCATGATTTTCTGGATGAATGGGCGGTCGTACCATGTTAATTCTTCACGGTTGAAATGACCGTGAGCTTCACCTGCATTGCTTTTGAATACGTTGTTGTCCCACAAAACGGCTGGCATTCCATATTCTTTTATGACAGAATAGTAAGCTTCAACCCATTTGAGTCGGTCTTCTTGGTTGCTATAAACATTTCTTTTGAATCTTGCAGAACAAGATTCCTCGCCAATGATTACTGGAATTCCCATACCTGCAATGAATTTCTCATAGACGTCTTTGAAGTATGCTTTGATTTCACTGCTATAGCTGTCTTTCCATGTTGATACGCTTCCCAAGCATAAGTCGTAAGGACGATAGGCGTGAAGAGATAAAGCGAGACGGTTTGGTGTTTCGTCAGTTGGCATTTGAAAGTATGATGTCATACAACCTTCTTTACATGCTGCATATCCAGGGCACATGATCACACGATCTTTGTTCTCAGCGGAACCGTTTCCTCGAATCTCATCTACACCGATTTGGTTGAATTTGTTTAGCATTTCCAAAGCAGGAATGACTTGAGCTGGAGGTGCATCAGGGTTGAAATACCATTCGTATGATGTTCCTACCAAACGAGGCTCATTCATGATTTCAAATACAAGATGTTGGTCGTAATCTTTGAATGCCTCAGCAATTTGACGCCAAACACCTCTGATGAAATATTCAGAAGTGCCATCATCCTTTAATGTATAAATGATATTGCCAGAGTTGTTGTCGTGATGTATGTTCAATATTACGAAAAGGTCCTCGTTGTAGCAGTAGTCTACAACTTCTTTAACACGAGCCATCCATTCCTCACTGATTGTGAAGTTTTCAGGGTCTTCTTTGAAATTTGAATGTTTTCCCCAAGATACAGGGATACGGATAGTGTTGAATCCTGCTTTTCGAACAGCGGTGATCATCTCTTGGGTTGTTTTAGGTTGTCCCCACGAAGTCTCAGCATCAAGGGCATATCCATTGTTACTGCCGTTAGTGGCGTCGAATGTGTTTCCGAGGTTCCACCCTGTAGTCATCATTGCTGTTATTTCAGAGGCGGTGTTTCCAGAAAGCTTTTCTGCAGATGCGTTGAAAGTCATTCCTGATAGAGCCAAAATAGCAATCAATGAAGTTGACTTTTTAAATGAAGTAAATATTTGTTTCATACGCTTACAATTTTGTAGTTAATAATATTCAAGTGTTTGTTTTTGCGTTAGCCTAATTTTTATCGACAAAATACAATTGATTGTCGACGAATCGACATCGCAAAGGTAATACTAAAATTTATTCTTGCAACGTTGATATTGAAAAAATACATTATTTTTTTCGAAATGACGAAAAAAACGTGAAAAAATCGTCAAATAACATAGAAAAAAAAATCATCGTATGTTAGGGAGCATGTTTGAGAAAAAAACGTCAAAAAAAAATTGTAATCACATTTTGCATTGAATAACTTTAAGATAATATTGCAAACGTAAACGAAGATTTACTTTCGTCTACACATTATACTAACGAAAAAAAACGCTAAGCATATGAAACAGAATTTACTTTTAACAACGGCAATGGTGGCCTCGATGTCTTTTGTGCAGGCACAGGAGATAGCCACCTGGGAAGATTGGGCAAAGTCAGCGATAACATTTACTTTCGATGATGGAGCCAATGAGGTCAACTCACATTCGTGGGCTGCAGAACAATTGAATAAATATGACTTTAAGGCCACATTCTATGTTGTGACTAATTGGACAAGAGATTGGAGTCCATATAAAAGTATTGCACAAAAAGGTCATGAGATCGGAAGCCATACAGACTCGCATAGTGGTAATTCGGGCGAGTTGGCATCTTCAAAGGCTACTATTGAGCGACAGATTGGTCAGCCTTGTTTGACAATTGCTTATCCTAACTGTAATGAGATAAGCAACACACTTAGTTATTATATTGGTGGACGTATCTGTGGAGGACAGACTAATAGTAAGTCTCCAAACAACTTGGCTCGTTTCGATTGCCAAATCTGTGGTACTGAAGGTATCAACAGCACTAACCAATTTACAAGTAGATGTTCTGGTGCTAACGGAGGTTGGATGGTTTTCCTAATCCATGGTATTCAGGGATATCAGGGAAATGGTAGTTATTCGCCAACTAGCCAGGATGCTTTCACAGGAACATTGCAGTGGTTGAACCAGAACAAGAAGGATTATTGGGTATGTACTGCTCGTGATGCTATCATGTATTTTAAGGAGCGTGACAACTCTAAGTTCCAGAAAAAAGGTGGCGACTCATCAAGCGAGACATATACATTGACTCATAGCTTGGACACTAAACTTTGTGATTGGAAATATCCATTGTCAGTGCGTGTGCCTATGCAGGACGGATGGTCTGATCTAAAGGTTACTCAAAATGAAAAAGATATAGAGTTTGAGGTTTTGGATGGATATGTATACTTCAAGGCTGTACCAAATGGTGGAGATATTGTTGTAGGTTCAGGCAAACCAGCTGTTCCAGATCCAGAATTTACAGTTTCGGCTTCTGCTTCTCAGTATTGCAAAGACTCTACTTACAAGGTGACTTGGACGATGAGTGGAGATGCTGCTGACAGAACATATTCTCTAAACTGGGGAACAGGTTCAAGCTCAACAGAAATTTCAGTTTCTAGCGTAAAGGCATCTTCAGAGTGGGGTGAGACAGCAGATAATCCTTATTGGACAGTCGATAATATCTTAACTGATGATGGCAACCATGGTGGAAACAGCCGTTGGGGTTCAATGGGTGGTTCTGACGAATGGGTGGAATTCAATTTCGGAAAAACACAAACAGTTGGTGGCATCAAAATTGATGAGTGTACTGAGTATAGCACAATCACAAGTTTCGAGGTTCAGTATGACGAGAGCGGTTCTTGGAAGACTGCATATACTGGAAAAACAGTGGGTCATGATTTCAGCGCTACATTTGATCCTGTGTCAACAAGCAAGATGAGAGTATTTATCAAGTCTACTAACGATGGTGCCGGATGTAATATCAATTATGTAGAGTTCAGTGGTGTTGCTGGTTATACAATTAAAGATGGTATCAATGCTGCAGGTTCTATTGATTGGAAACCAAAGGCAGCAGGTACTGGCATGTTGACAATCACAAATGCTAGAGGTAAGGTTTTGGCTCAGACTTCATCTATCAAGGTAGAAAATTGTGGTGGCGGTGAACCATGTACTGATTGTGGTGGAGATGATCCTCAGCCTATAACTGGTGGAACTACATTCTTCGATGAGAATGGAGCTTATTTCGGACCTGATTGTGACAAGACAAACTATACAGGTGCTTACTATACTGGAGACTACACAAGTCCATTCGCAACTGTCTTGGGCAAGAGTGAGGAAGACATTCAAAAGAAACTAGATCAGCTTTGGGAACACTACTTCAAAGGTAACAACAAGGTTTACTACGACAAGGGTAGTGAGTCTTATATCCTTGATACTGGTAACAACGATGTTCGTTCAGAGGGTATGTCATATGGTATGATGATCTGTGTACAGACAGACCATAAGGAGGAGTTTGACAAACTTTGGGCATTTGCTAAGAATCACATGTGGCACAAGAGTGGTCAGTGGGATGGTTACTTCGCATGGCAGTGTGGTACAGATGGTTCTCAGAAAGACCAGAACTGTGCGCCTGACGGTGAAATGTATTTCATGACAGCATTGCTATTTGCTGCAAATCGTTGGAATGACAGCAAGTATATGGATGACGCTCAGTACATCTTGAAGAACATGTGGAAGGGTGGTACAGGATCATTGTTCAATGAGTCACAGAAGGTTGTTACATTCCAACCATATAACTGTTCTGATTTCTCTGACCCTTCATACGATTTGCCAGCATTCGTTGACTTGTTCTCACGTTGGTCAACAACTAACCAAGATAAGTGGAGCCAGGCTGCAACAGCAACTCGTAACCATTTGTACAAGTCATCAAACACAAAATCAGGTTTGTTCTCAGACTACAACAATTTTGATGGAACACCTAAGTCGGTAAGCTACAACAGCAACTCGCACAGATATATGTATGATGCTATGCGTTGTGCGATGAACTTTGGTATGGACTACTACTTGTTTGGAGCTGATGCTGAAAGACAGGAGGAGATGGCAAAACGAATCATCGATTTCTTTGAGAAGGATAACTATCAGCATGCACGTTTCGATTGGGATGGATCAAATCCTTCTGAGTCATACACATTGGGTGAGACAGGAGCTAATGCTGTGGCTTGCTACTGCTTGATGAACAATCCTTCATATGAGAAGCAGGTAAAGACAAACTTGAATAAAGCTTGGAGTGCAGGTTTGGCAACTGGTCAGTACCGCTACTATGATGGTTTGGTTCACTACTTGGCAATGCTTCACTTGTGTGGAAGCTTCAAGATATGGAAACCTGCTCCAAGTATAAAGGAGAAGAGTGTGGAAGTTAAAGCTGTACCATTCGAGTATAATGGCAAGACTTACTCTGATCAATCATTCTACTCTTTTGAGGATTGTCAATTGTATAATGTAACGGTTGTCGTTACTGATGTTGAAAATGTTGGTGCAAATGGAGTGACAGTTGTTCCAAACCCAGCGTCTTCACAGATTGAGATTGTATCAGATGAGGAAATCAAATCTGTTGAGATCATTGACATGATTGGTAATAAGGTAGTTTCGACAAATTCATCAGAAATCAGTGTCGCAAACCTTCCTGCTGGAGTCTATATGGCTGTGATTTCTACTGAAAAAGCTCAATTTGTCAAGAAAGTTATGATCAAAAGATAAAAAAAATGTGTTATGACGGTGATTTTCCCGTCATAACACTTATATTTGGAATTGAATCTATAACTTAAAACGCTATGAGACAAATTCCAACACTCATATTAATGATTTTATCTTTGGTATCAAATGTGTTTTCTGCATTTGCAGTCGACCCGTGTGATATGGATACAAAGTTGAGTGGAGGAACAGTCTATACTGAAAAGGATATTTACCCTCTCGATAATGGGTTCAACTGCGAGCTCTGGTATAAAGGAAAAAGTGGCAAGGTCACGGTTTATGATGATGCCGATTGTGCGTTCAAAGCTGAATGGAATGAGTCGGGTGACTTTATTGCGAGAGTGGGGTATTTCTGGGGAAAGGAAGAGGATGATACTCCGTCATATAAAGATTTGGATGGAGATATTCATGCTGAATATTCCTATACGAAAACAGGTTCAAGCTACGATTATTCGTTGATTGGAATTTATGGCTGGTCGAAAGATCCATTGGTTGAATTCTATATATGTGACGATTCATACAACCGTATGACTGATCCATGGAATACAACAAAAATAGGGTCTGCTGTGATAGACGGTGCAACATACAACATCTATAAAGGCACGATGATAAATATGTCTTCGGTGTTGGGTGAAAATATGAATTTCACTCAGGTGTTTTCAATCCGTCAGGGTGGCACTCGTCAATGTGGACATATTTCCGTCTCCGAACATTTCAGAGCTTGGGAGAAACTCGGAATCAAGACTGGACCTCTTTACGATTGCAAAATTGCAATTGAAACAGGTGGAAACAAAGGTACTATCGATTACCATTACGCTACAATGTGGATTGGCGACGAGAATGGACCATTTATTCCAGAAGAAAGAGCTCCATTCAAAGACACTATTTTAATCCCAGGTATAGTAGAGACTGAGGATTATGATAAGGGTGGTTATAAGGTTTCTTATTATGACTCAGACCGTATTAATGAAGGAGAGTCTTATCGAAACGATGGTGTTGATATAGTCGAAATCCCAGATGGCTATGCTATCGGATACACAAAGACTGGAGAATGGTTGGAATATACTGTAAATGTAGAGTCTGATGGTGTGTATAATGTGACAGCAAATATGGCAAATGGAAATTCTGCACCTATCATAGACTTGATATTTGATGGTAAGGACACTTGCTCGTTAACAGGAAAAAGTGTCAAGAATGATTGGGACACTTATTCTTTGGCGACAGGCAAGGTCACTCTGACAGAAGGCACTCATACGATGAGATTGGTATTCAACAATAATTACACGAATATTGATTTTGTTAAATTCAAATCGGAGAGTTCTTCTAATAAGGTAAATGAAGTGGTTTCTGAATTTGAAACTCTTTTTGATGGCAAAACTATTAAGATAGTATCTTCTGATGACGTTAAACTAGTGAAGATGATTGATATGACTGGCTTGCTGGTTGTTGTTGGAACGGGTAACGTCTTGAATGTTGAAAATGTTGCGACTGGTGTTTACGTGGTAGTTGTTGTGACGTCGAATGATGAGCATTACAAGAAAGTAAACATAGTCAAATAAAACTCTTATGAAAGTCGAACAGAAAAGTTTTCTGTTTGATGGTGATACAACTTGAAATTAATCGATAGCATTAAAGGCTATCATCTAAACTCTTTAACAAATAACACAATGAAAAACTATTCTAAACGATTGTTTGGCGCAGTTGTAGCGTCTGTTGTGCTAGCATCAAATTCAGCTTTCGCTATTGATCCATGTCAGGAGACATCATCGATGTCCGGTGGACAGAGAGCACAGAACGGTGGTACTCACAACATTGCCGGTGGTTTTAACTACGAGATGTGGACAAACTCAGGTAACAATGCATCTATGGAGTATACTGCAGAAGACGGTAAATTCCAGTTTAAGGCAAATTGGAATAATCCAGATGACTTGCTTTGCCGTATTGGTCTATATTGGGGTACTGGTCCTAGACCAAATGAGTTGGATGGAGACCTGCACTGTGACTTCAATTATGATTTTACAGGTACTGGGGGTGGTTACAACTACATTGGTATCTATGGTTGGACAAAAGTTCCTAATGAGGTAGAGTATTATATCGTAGAGAACACATTCTTTGGCAGCACAGCAAAGCAGCAAGGATTGTATTATGGTGCGAATAAGGTTTCTTCATACACTATTGATGGAGAAGGATCTTATGACTTGTACATCGGTACTCGTACTAACGCTCCATCTATTTCTGGTACATCTACATTTAAGCAGGTGTTTGCCGTAAGATCTACACCTCGTAAGTGTGGACACATTTCAATCTCTGAGCACATGAGACATTGGACTAACCATGTCACTTTGGGTCAGCTTTACGATTGTAAGTTCCTTTGTGAGGTTGGCTCTGGTTCAGGTAGTTTTGATATGAAGTATGGTAATGTTTGGATTGGATCTTCTACACAGGAACCACCAACTCCGTCAGAGCCAGAAGAGCCATACAAGGGTGCAATCGCAATCCCTGGCAAACTTGAGTGTGAAAACTACGACAAGGGAGGTAGCGGTTTCGGTTACAAAGATACAGATAAGAAGAATGAGGGTGAAGAATATCGTCAGGATGGTGTAGACATTGTAAAAGTTACTGATGGTTATGCAATTGGTTACACTGCTTCTGGTGAGTGGTTGAAGTATACAATCAATGTACAGGAGGCTGGTGATTATAACGTTGGCGCGTACATGGCAAACGGAAGCACAGATCCTGAAATCTCTCTTGAACTTGATGGCAAGAAAGCAACTTCTATCAAGGGTACAGGAAAGGGTGACTGGGATACTTACACAATGGCTAAAGGTAAGATTTCTCTTTCTGCTGGTGAACATACTCTAAAACTTAAGTTTGATAACGATTACACTAACATCGATTATCTAGTATTCTCTAAGGGGGAGATAAATGATGATCCAGGTAATGATGATCCAGGTAATGATGATCCAGGTAATGATGATCCTCAGCCAGTAGCTGGTGGTTCAACATTCTTCGATGAGGACGGTGCTTACTTCGGAGCTGACTGTGATAACAAAAACTACGCTGGAGCATATTACACTGGTAACTATACATCTCCATTCAAGACTTACCTAGGTAAGACAGACGAAGATATTCAGAAGAAACTTGATCAGATGTGGCAGCACTATTTCGTTGGTAACAACAAATTGTATACTGATAAGGGTAATGGTGAGGCATACATCCTAGATACTGGTAACAATGATGTTCGTTCTGAGGGTATGTCATACGGTATGATGATCAGTGTACAGACTAATCATAAGGAGGAGTTTGACAAACTTTGGAAATTTGCTAAGAACCACATGTGGCATAGAAATGGAGACGGATACTTCTCATGGCAGGTTGGAACAGACGGTAATGCAAAAGACCAGGGTTGTGCTCCTGACGGTGAAATGTACTTTATGATGTCTTTGTTGTTTGCTGCTCACCGTTGGAATGATTCTGGATATATGGCAGATGCTCAGGCTATCCTTAAGGCTTGCTGGGAGGGTAACACTTTGTTCAATGGATCGTCTTATATTATCACTTTCCAACCTTCGCAGGGAAATAACACTTGGTCTGACCCATCTTACAGTTTGCCAGCATTTGTAGATTTGTTCTCTCGTTGGTCGACTACTAACAATGATAAGTGGCAGAGAGCAACTTCAGCTACTCGTGATCACTTGTATAAGTCTTCTAACACTAAGTCTGGTTTGTTCTCAGACTACAACAACTTTGATGGTACACCACATGGAGTTTCATTCAATAGCAATGCTGAAAAGTACATGTATGATGCAATGCGTTGTGCTATGAACTTTGGTATGGACTACTATTTGTTCGGTGCTGATGCGACAAGACAGGAAGAAATGGCAAGAAGAATCATTGACTTCTTTGAGAAGGATGGTTATCAGCACGCTCGTTTCAACTGGGATGGTTCTAATCCATCTGAGCAGTATACATTGGGTGAGACAGGAGCTAACGCAGTGGCTTGCTATTGCTTGATGAATGATAGCAAATATCAGGACATCATAAAGAAGAACCTTAAGATGGCTTGGGACGCTAATTTGATGACAGGTCAGTGGCGTTACTACGACGGATTGGTTCACTACTTGTCAATGCTTCACTTGTGTGGAAGCTTCAAGATCTGGAAGCCTGCTCGTAAAATAGATGAGACGATAGAACTTAAGGGTAAGGGTTCTGTTGAGTATAATGGTAAGACTTATACTGAAAGTATTGTATTTGATGAACTTGAAGATTGCAAGAAATTGAACAGAGTTAATATCCTTGTACAACCTACTGATGTTGATGATGTTAATGCTAACGGTGTTGTCATCGCTCCTAATCCAGCAAGTGACGCAATCAATGTAGTTGCTGAGGGTCTTGAGTCTGTTAAGATCGTTGACATGTTGGGCCGTACAGTTGCAATCTCATCAGAGGCAACAGTTAACGTTTCTAATCTTCCTGCTGGAACTTACGCAGTTGTTGTGAAGACTTCTGCTGCTGAGGTAGTGAAGAAGATCAACGTTATTAAATAACAGAATGCGTTTTTGACATAGAAACAATTGACAAACACGTTGTTTCAAAAGTCTAGTTAGTTTTAGATTGATAGAGTGCGTTTTCGATGAGAAAACGCACTCTTCTTTCTTTATTAAAATGATTAATTTGTATTTTTGTCTGTGCATATTTTTTGACTAGTTTGTTGAAGTATGAAAAAACTATTTAATGCAATACGCTCAGAAAGTTTTGATGAAGTAAAAGCAATCATTGAGAAAAAGCCGGATTTGGTGAATTGCACGGCAAAACAACCTCCTAAAAAGGATGATGGTCAATCTCCATTGCAAGTGGCATTAAAAACAGAAGTTTTTGATATTTGTGACTTTTTAATAGATAATGGCGCTGATTTGAACTTTATGGAGGACGAGTCTTCTTGCAACGATTGGAGAACACCTGTTGTCCATGATGCCATTAATGCTGCGGTGATGTGTTGTAGACGGAATTCTTATGATAATAATAAATTGACACTTTTATCTACAGAAGAGAAAGCAGACAGAGCCTTCTCAGTATTGAAAAGAATGTTGGATCTTGGAGCAGATGTTAATAAGATAGATTCTTTTGGCAATTCTGCTATTTGGAGATTCTGTTTGCAAGCGAATCAGATTCTGCCTACTTATAATTATAACACTCATATTGAAGAAAACAACAGGCTGTTTACTCCGGAATTACAATTCGATTTGTCTCGGATACTAAAGGCATTATGTGACCATGGTGCTGATCTGAATTATGTACGACCTAAGATGGGACAAACGGTAAAAGAACATTTCAGTGGTGGAGCAATGGCTAAATTATTGGCAATGTGTATTTGAATTGAATAGTCAAAAAAAACGGTCGGAACTTTCGTCCCGACCGTTTTTGTTTATGTGGTTGCTAATTCAGCATTGTGCATTTTTCATTTTGCATTCATTACATCATGCCACCCATGCCTCCCATTCCTGGAGCTACAGGAGCTGCTGCTGGAGCAGCCTCTTTCTTCTCTGAGATAACACACTCAGTAGTTAGGAGCATACCTGCAATCGACGCTGCATTTTCTAATGCTACACGTGTTACCTTTGCTGGGTCGATGACTCCTGCCTCGTAGAAGTTTTCAAACTTATCTGTACGGGCATTGTAACCGTAGTCTCCCTTGCCTTCTCTTACCTTCTGTACGATAACAGCACCTTCCTTACCGGCGTTTGCTACGATCTGGCGAAGTGGCTCCTCTATAGCACGTTTTACAATCTCGATACCTGTTGTCTCGTCGTCGTTCTCTCCTGTGACACCGTTTAGTGAATCGATAGCACGGATTAGTGCTACACCACCACCAGGGACGATACCTTCCTCTACAGCCGCACGTGTTGCTGATAGAGCATCGTCGACACGGTCTTTCTTCTCTTTCATCTCTACCTCTGATGGTGCTCCGACGTAAAGAACTGCAACACCACCAGCCAATTTAGCCAAACGCTCCTGAAGTTTCTCACGGTCGTAGTCTGACTTTGTTGCTTCAATCTGAGCCTTGATTTGGGCTACTCTCTGAGCGATTGCTTCCTTAGATCCAGCACCGTTGACGATAGTTGTGTTGTCTTTGTTTACAGTGATCTTCTCAGCCTTACCAAGCATTTCGATTGTGGCAGATGCAAGCTGGATTCCCTGCTCTTCTGAGATTACAGTACCACCAGTTAGGATTGCGATGTCCTGAAGCATCTCCTTACGACGGTCTCCGAATCCTGGTGCCTTAACAGCGCAGATCTTCAAAGATCCACGTAGACGGTTGACAACCAATGTTGTTAGTGCTTCACCGTCGATATCCTCTGCGATAATCAATAATGGACGTCCTGCCTGAACTGAAGCCTCAAGCAATGGAAGAATATCCTTTAGGTTTGATATCTTTTTGTCGTGGATTAGGATGAATGGGTTCTCCATCTCACACTGCATCTTCTCTGTGTTTGTGACGAAGTAAGGAGATAGGTAACCTCTGTCGAACTGCATACCTTCAACTACATCAACTGTAGTGTTAGTACCCTTTGCCTCTTCGACTGTGATAACACCCTCTTTTTTCACTTTTGCCATAGCGTCCGCGATAAGTTTACCGATTTCGCTATCGTTGTTGGCTGATATAGTTGCGACCTGCTCAATTTTCTTGATGTCGTCGTCGACTTCCTTAGCTTGCGTCTTGATGCTCTCAACAACCTTTGCTACAGCCTTGTCAATGCCTCGCTTCAAATCCATTGGGTTCGCGCCTGCAGCCACGTTTTTCAAACCAACAGTGATGATAGACTGAGCCAAAACAGTAGCTGTTGTAGTACCGTCGCCAGCCTTATCATTTGTCTTGGAAGCTACTTCTTTTACGATCTGAGCTCCCATGTTCTGGTATGGATCAGAAAGCTCGATCTCTTTTGCTACGCTCACACCATCCTTAGTGATATGAGGAGCTCCGAATTTCTTTTCGATGATGACGTTACGACCTTTTGGTCCAAGTGTCACCTTTACTGCGTTTGCCAACTCATCTACGCCTTTCTTCAAAAGGTCGCGTGCATCTATGTCGAATTTAATTTCTTTAGCCATTTTCGTTACTTTTTAATGATTATATTATCCAATTACTGCCAAAATATCGCTCTGGCGCATGATCAAATACTTATCACCGTCAAGTTCAAGTTCAGTGCCGGCATACTTTCCATAAAGAACAGTATCGCCAACTTTCACTACCATCTCTTCGTCCTTAGTGCCTTTTCCGATAGCAAGGACATTGCCCTTCAATGGTTTCTCTTTTGCAGTGTCTGGGATGATGATTCCAGCCGCTGTCTTCTCTTCTGCTGCGACAGGCTTTACAAGCACTCTGTCTGCTAATGGCTTAATGTTCATGATATATAATTTTTTTGTTTATATAACTTTTTTTTTCTTTTCCTCTATTAAATAATCAAATGCTGTGCCAAACTGCATTTTCTGCATATTTGGCACAGCATCTATGTTTTTGTCTTTTGACGGTGTGTCAAAATGGCGTACTATTGTCGTTTGACACAAGGTGTTGACAAATGATTATTTTTTGAAGAAATCCTTTATTGTCGACGCAATTGTCTTTATGATTTCTTCATTCAATTCAGTATGCATGGGCAGACTTAAAACCTCTTTGCATAAATTTTCTGTGTTTGTCAGTGAACCTGCCACGCGGTGTGGAGATTCAAGATATGCTTTTTGCTGGTGGATAGGGTAGGGATAGTATATCATAGATGGAATACCGTTCTCTTCCAAATATGTTTTTAATTCGTCACGACGCCCGTCTTTCACTCTGATAGTGAATTGGTTGTATGTGTGACGGCAACCACTTTGCTCGGCAGGAATGATTATTTCATCTACGTCTGCTAACATCTCTTTGTATTTAGCTGCTGCTTTTCTCCTGCAATCCAAATATGAATCCACATGCTTTATTTTGACGTTTAAGATTCCTGCCTGCATTGCGTCAAGACGTGAGTTGATTCCTACACTGTCGTATGTGTACTTCACTCGCATTCCATGGTTGGCGAAGGCTCTGGCGTTGTCTGCTATTGTGTCGTCATCTGTGAAGATCGCTCCACCGTCGCCAAAACATCCGAGATTTTTGGATGGGAAGAAGGATGTGCATCCAATTCTTCCGATGGATCCAGATCTTTTTATTTTCCCATTTATTTTACATTCCGCTCCAAACGATTGGCAGAAATCTTCTATTATTTCGACTGAATGTTTTTTCGCTATTTTCATGATCGACTCCATCTCTGCGCTCTGTCCGAACAAATGCACAATGATCGCTGCTTTTGTGTCTGGCGTGATGGCGGCTTCGAATGTTTTTGCATCAATATTGAACGTGGAATCTGAAACATCTACAAAAACTGGTTTCAATCCTGCACGCAAAATGGCTTCCGCTGTGGCGACGAATGTGAAACTTGGGGTAATCACTTCACTGCCGGGCTGAAGGTTGAGCATCATGATTGCGACGTATAGTGCGTCAGTTCCGTTGCCCACTGATATACAGTGCTTTGTGCCTATATACTCTGCTGCATTCTTTTCAAATTCAGCTACTTTCGCTCCTTTTATGAATGCTGAAGATTCAATTGTGTCTGCGATTGTCGCATCAATCTCACTGCGTATTTTTGCAGCTTGACGCTTCAAATCACACATTTCTACTATTTTCTGCATGTTAAATAACTGAATTGTCTTCTAAATCAAGTCCGAATAGAGAGCTGCAAATATTTTGCAATTGATGGATGTATGTGAATGCTTTTCCTATTTCCGCACGTGATTGTGCACAGATAAGATGTGATCCACTTTTTTTGTAGCTGATGTAGATTTCACCCAAACCAAACAGTGTGTGGTCGGTGGTCTCCGCCAGTTTAGAGAATTTGAATTTCTTCAAAGTATCTTCTGTAATTAGAATAGGGCGAAATCCGTCTATCTGCAGACCGAAACGCTCGGCTTGCTTGATGGTCTGTATGTCAGACGCGGTGATTTTCTGTATCTTATTGCCGATATAGAATAGTGAACCGACGTGAAGTTCTTCTATTTTTATCATAATAGTTCTGTTTAGAAGACAGGTATATCTGCCACATTATCTTTGTCTTGCACGTTGTTGAAATCGCCGACTGGATCATTTCCGTCTAAGCCATAACCGACCTGCATGAATTGAGAGAATTCTCTCTCTTTGTCTGTGTTTATCATCTTAGCGAGAGTGTTTTCTGCTGTCTCTCCCTCATTGATAATATCAGCGATTGCTTCTGGGGATACAGCGGCTTCGATATTGCCATTGAACCTCTGGTCGAGTATGAATTTTAGTCCCCACATCAGTTTTTCCTCTTCATACCCGTTTTTCAGGTCAGATAGGAAAGATTTGATGACGTTGCTATAATCATTGCTGTTGGCAACTTTGTCGATGAATCCGAACAGTTTCTTTCTGCTGCAATATGCCCCAGCAATGTCAGCCCATTTGTCAATCTCATAGCTGGATGCTTTTTCATACAGACTCTTGAGATTTGCCTTTTCGCATGATTTCAGCAAACGGACAGCGAATGTAGAGAGGAACATTGCGTATAGGTCAACACCCTCGTCGACTGCAACGGAATGCATTTTTGCTCGGCCATATTTGTGATAGTTGACCCCTGCACGACGCTGGTGGTGCTGCTTTTCTGTCAGAAATTCAAAACCTTCAGCCACTTCCGCTACAATGAATGGGCTCATCACATCAAAGTTGATGATGTCGCTGTTCTCATCTATCGTTTTTCTTTTGTCTCGTTTCTTCCATTTGTTGATGTCACGCATAGTTCCGCACGACTTCATGCTTGAGCCCGGGTATATCCAGGTCTCGGAATTTTGCTCAATCAAATATGAGAATGGCAGTTTACGTGTGTCAAGATTGCCTCCGTGTTTTCCTTTTACTAAAGTGAATACACCAGTAACAGCAGGCCACAAAACATATGAGCCACTGGCGGTCTTGCTTCCTCTCTGAAGTACGCCTTCATGGTTTGGACCGAGTCGGTAGTAATGGTTGCTTTGGTTTGTCGCGCTGCCTGCGTTCATGAAGCTGAACATGGCTGCGATAAGCAGTGTCGATTTATGGTGCGACACTGTGAATGGACCTGCAAACAGTGAACAAGACTCGCCATGGAATGCTTGGCAGTTCGCGCTGAAGAAAGTGTCAGTCGACGAGAATCCGAGTCCGACTTCTGTGTTTTGCCCTACGAATGTGTTGCGGATAATTGCTCCGTCCATCACTTTGGCTCCATTGCATAGAATGAAGTTTTGGGCTATCACATCAGTAGTGATTGTGGAAGGATCTTCGGCTGACGATTTCACAATTCCGTTTTCAAGTGAAGAGCAATCTTTGACTGTGGCATTTTCTCCAATCCAAACGTTGGCGATCTTTTTGCATCCAATGACAACAGCATTCTTTCCGATGTATCCGCGAGGAGCACCGTCAGAACGAGAAATGTATTTTCTTGACTTTTCATCAAGATAGGCACAGATTTTTTCTGAAAATACCTTATAGTCGCGGAACATCACGGCCAAATATGCTAGCTGTGCTGTCAACGCTGGTGACAAAGGAATTGATCTTCCTCCGTTTTCATTAAGAACGGCGATTTTTGTGTCAGTGCCGAAAACTGAAGAATCATTGCATGAAATTTCACAGTTGTCAATCAGTATCGCTCCGTCTGCGATCTCATAATTGGAAATGTATCTGCTTATTCCGTTGATCACGGTGTCATTGCCAACCACACAATTATGCAGGCGAGCATTGTTTATACCTCTTTGGAATGGAACGCCATTGATTTCAGTGACACCTGAATATGTTCCGAGTTGACATTTGCCGGAGAATGAAGTTTTGCTGACAGAACTTGGATTGAATCCGTCTGCCACAGAGATGTTTTTCCAATCGTCCGCAGAGCAACCACTTGCTTGCAAAGATTCAATTTCTTTCGATGTTAATTGTCGCATATATGAAAATCTTTAATAACCGCGAAATTTCTATTTTAACACAAACAAAGATATAGAAATCCGTTTGTAAATGCAAAAATTTCCAAATGCGATTTTTGTATGGGCATAACAAAATACACAGAGCTAAAAAATGACGGATTTGTGAAGACTTAGAGACGGATTTTTATATAAATAAAGAAAAAGCGACGGATTTTGAGGCTAAAAGTGACGGATTTGTTTCAAAATCTGATGGAGCTAAACAATATGTTATAACAAACGATAGTGATGATTATTCAATGTTGAATGAATATGTTTATCATTATCGTACAAGCGTCTCCCAAAATAGAAAAACAGATTTTTCTGAATTGCCTCTAAAAGAGCGCAATCTGATGAATGTCTTGGTGAGGTTGGGAGCGTCACAGGTTTCTGCGATTGCGTCTGAAATGGGGTTGGGCATTTCACAAACAAAGTGTTATTTGCAGAAACTTATATCTAAGGGTTATGTTTGTACTCAAGGCACTACTCGCGACCGTACTTATATGTATGTTAAGGATGTTCGGTAGTGTTTGTTGAAAAAGTTTTTTATATGAGGATATGTCGGGTAGATGTGTCCTCTTTTTGTATGTATGTTAAAGCTTTAATGATATGGTCTTGTAAACAAAATCCCAAGCCAACTTTCGTTGACTTGGGATTACCAACTTAAAAAATAAAAGATATGAGAATATTAGAATTTCACAGTTACGTATTTTCCGTTGACCTTAGCCCACAACTGACCTTCTTTGTCGATGTAAACCTCAAGGTTAGAACGCTTAGCCAATGCATAACCATCTGCCTTGAACTCTGAGATGTAGTCGTAGTCGCAGCAAGTGATTGGAGAACCGAATCTGTCTACAAGACCATATTTGCCGTTTGTCTTTACACGTGCAACACCACCTTGGAAATCTTTTGCCTCATCGTAAATGAAGTCACACAACTGATTTCCTTTGTTGTCGATATATCCGTAAAGTGTCTTGCCGTTAACATTCTTTCCAACTGCACAGATTCCTTCGTTGAACCAACTTACAGTATTGAACTTGTGCTGAACAACCAATTTGCCTTTATTATCTACAAAACCGTAAAGGTAGTTCTCATCCTGACAAGCAGCCAAGCCTTCTTTGAAGCTCTTTGTGTCAAGGTATGTTGCATCCTGAAGACGTGCTCCTGAAGGAAGAATGAAATATGCCTCGCCGTTCTGATCTTTGACTGCTGCTACACCATAGTTGAATGATGACGCTGCTGTGTACTGCAATGGAACAACTTCTTCGCCATTCTCATTTACATAACCATATTTGCCTTCCTTACCAACGCGAGCCAAACCGTCGCTGAAGTCAGTGGCGTATTCATATTTTGGTTTTACAACGAATTTGCCATTGACTGTGTATCCATACTTTCCGTTTTTAAGTGTACGGACAGGAGATGGCCATTTTTTGTTCATCTCTCTCTTTGCCTCAGTCAATTTCTTGCCGTAAGGGTAGTCGTAGATGAATTCCTGAAATGCAGCTTTTGTGCCTGTCTTCTGAGCGTTTGCAAAAGCCTCAGCTTCACGCTTGTCTTGTGCCTCAAGTACGCTTGCGTAAGCGGCTCTTCTTTCAGCTGCTGCCTTCATCTGAGCCTGACGAGATGCCTCTTCTGCAGCCTCGCGTGCTTTTCTGTCGGCCTCCTGTGCTTCCCAAGCTGCTGCGTCTTCCTGTCTCTTCTTCATCTGAGCCTGGAAGTATGCCATTAAGCTTTCCTTGATGCCGACCATCTCATAATATCCTTTGTCTTGCTTTGGCATTGACTCAAAGTATGCCTTGCAGGCACTTTGTGCCAAATTGTAATCGTTCAGTGCGTAGGCTGCTTTTGTACGAAGATAGTTTGTACGGGCATTACCTTTGCCTAACAATTTGTCAATTTCGTTAACCTTGTTGATAGCTGCCTTATATTCCTTAGCGTTGAATAGATCCAGTGCCTTTGGATAAAGGTCGCGCGCTTTTGCGTCATTGTTCTGTGCACATACAGAAAGACTCAAACTGCTTGCAAGCAGTAAATATATTGCTCTTTTCATTTTTGCTTATCTTTTTTTATTCATCCTGGCAGATACGGAAACCTATACTATTGCTCTTGTAATCTGGTTTAATCTTCTCTTTAGCTTCGATAGCACAGTTTGAAGCGTCATCAGCAAATGAACCTCCCTTTACGAAGCGTGTTTCTTTGTCGTACTGGTTGTTCACCCACTCAGCTACGTTTCCTGTCATATCGTAGATTCCTAACTCATTTGGAGCTTTCTCTCCAACGCCGTGAGTTGTCTGCTCTGCATTGTATGCGTTCCAAGAAACTTCTGTGATGTTGTCACCACCGGCGAATGCAGTTTTAGATCCATTCTTTCCGCCCTTAGCTGCATACTCCCATTCCTTTTCGCTCATCAAACGATACTTGAGACCTGTCTGTTCGTTAAGCTTTTTGATGAACTGCTGAACCTCATTCCAAGATACGTTCTCTACAGGACAAGTTCTACAACCCTTGAAGTTAGATGGGTTTGTTCCCATGACGCGAGCCCACTGTTGCTGAGTGACCTCAGTCTTTCCAATGTAGAAGCTCTTTACGTCGTGATTACCCTCTACGAAAACCATGTCGATCAGACCTGTTACGTTTCTGTTGTTTTTGTAGTCGATATACTCCTGGATCTTCAATGCTTGCTGTTTAGGGTAAGACATTGTTGAGTCATAGTTGTATGCCAAATTGTAGTAGATTCCGGCTTCATTCCACTGCTTCTTCTTGTAGTATGCGTCAGCTTGGTTAAGCACTTTGTCGAAAACCTCACAAGGAATACCAGTGGTCTTCCAATATGTTGGAGTCTTCATACTGATGATTGGCTCGTATTTTCTGTTTGTATAGTAAACGTCACTTGCCTTCATTGAGTCTCCTTTTGCCATCAAAGCAAGCGATTCTTTACGCTTAGTCACCTCATATACAAGGAAATCATAATCGTCTTCATTCCAATCAATTGAAACGATCTTTGCGTCTGCTATGTCAATCTTATCAGCATTAGTGAAGATGTTGCGTAGACGGTAGTTGTAACCACGCTGAGAAGGATCCATTTTGGTTGTGCTCTCTGTCAATCGCATTAAATCCAAAAATTCCTTCATTGATTTGTCTGGTGTCACCACACCTGGCTTAGTCTGCTTACCTACGTAAACGTCAGTCAATTTGTCTGACCAATCGTTAATCGTGTATGTCTCAGGAGAAATTGTCGCACCAGCTCTTTCCAAATAGTTGACTTCGACTGTTGTCTTTGCTGAAGCAAAATATGTTTTTGCTCTGTCGCTGTAGAACATCAATGTCAACGCGAATGTCGCTTTCTTAGGAGTGATCATGTCAAATCTCGACACTAGCTCCTGATAATCTTTGTCTCCGTTTAGCTGGGCTCTGTCAACCTTGATCTTGTTGTACGTGAAATCTGGGCGTGAGGTCCAGTCTGCATCAGTGTGAACTCCCATTTTTCCTACGATCTTTTTGATGGTGTAGTTTACTTTACAAGAATCCATCAAATAGATGTTTTTTCCTTTCGGATAAGTGGCCTTGCAAGTGAAACTTGCAGACAACTTCTCTGTTTGCTGAGCACTAACGCTCGCCACAGATGTAAGACCGAAAGCAAAAGCCATTAGAAATAACTTTCTCATTGTCTTTTATATTATATGTCTTTTATTTTAATTATTTTCAAACCAAATCACGTGTGCCTCGGACTATACTTTTTAGGCATACTACAGTGATACACATAGCAAAAGTATAATTTTTAAGTTAAAAAGCAAAAAAGTAGCAGTATTTTTCAACATTTTTGTGTTGAAAAATGGTTTTTATTAACAAGTGTTCAGTTTGATAAGCTGTTGCTTGGTCAATTTTCTTGCAAAAAAAGACGCAATGACCTCGCATTTTTTTATTTTTTACTATTAACTCTTAATTTTATTCACAAAAATTATTATATGATTGTATTTCTTTACATAAAGCGACCTGGTTTATGACTGATCTTCCGTCTCTTTCCCTCATATAAAGACATGGCCTTTATCTGTAAACTTTGTGCCTCTGTGGTTTTATTGAATTCTGTGTGCTCGCCTACGGCTCGCATGTTGGGAGTGGGTAGGGCCAATATCTATCAAACATGGACCCTTAACAATCCTCATTTATGACGCTCCAACTACCATTTTTCTCCTACTATAATATTTTTAATTTCGAACTCACGTTTTAATATAAAAGGAGACCGAAGCCTCCTTTTTTAGTTATAAATTTTATAAATACAGAATTTAGTTTGCTACTGTCGGACCATTACCTGTCGAACAACCACATTTCTGTTCTGTTATGTCTGTCTTTGTGAACTTGACTCCCATTATTGGTCCAAACATAACAAGCTGGGCAATGTCTGCTTCATTCTTCCACATGTAGTCCACCGACTTGCCTTTGCCCTTGAGTGACGAGTTCTTGAAATCCACCTTCCAACAGTTGTAAAGTGGCTCTTTGCCGATTCCTTCACGTGTCAGGATTGTCACGTCTGATGTGTTGTCTTTGTTTCTGTGGATCAAAGCCTCTGCGTTGTCTTGAAGGTAAATAGACGCGATTCTTTGTTCGTCATCCATAAATGTCGACTTTTCTTTGAACCATTTCTTCTTTAAAGAGTTCTCGATTACCTTGGTGGCATCTTTCGAAAGTGTCAGCGTTTGGAATTTTGTGGAATTTGATTTTCCAACAAGAATACTCAAAGCATTGAAACTTAATTGCTTGTCGATGTATGTTGAATCAATATTGTTTGTAATACTCTTGTTTTCTATATTTGCAGAACCATACAGATATACCTCATCGGCATCATCGTCACTGATTCTGTCGTTGTATAGCTCGTAATCGGTTTTGAACGTATACATGTTCTTTTTGTTCTTATCCGTGTAAATACCAGTCTTAGATGCTGATATATTATCAGAAACCAAATACACAGAAAGCAAGTCTCTCTTTTTCCGTGACTCTGGATACGATATGATTTCAAGCACCAATGTTCCGTTGTAGTCCGGACTTTTGTACCATGCCTGGTATTTGTAACCTAAAGTCTTGTTGTTCTTTTGGAACATCTCTGTGTATCTGTCTTTCTTAGTGTCAAATTTTACTGTCTTGTCTCCGATAAGGGCATAGATGCAGTCTGGCTCCGGCTTTTCGCCGGTGCAGAATTCAATTTTGCCTAGATCAATCTCTTTTTTATCAATCTCAATTTTTTTTGTTATTCGTTTTCCCTGACAATTGATCTTGACTTTTGCCTTGGAATCAATCATGTTTAGAGGAAGATACATGTCAAAATATCCGTATCTAGTGGATTGAGAAAAAATCTTTTTGTCTTTTCCTCTTCCTGATTCGATTGTGATGTTTGCCTTTGACGGTCCACATGTGTTGCTGATGTAACCGCTTACTGAGATTCCGACTGGAATTATCAGACAACCTAAGTATTGGTCTCTGTAAATGCCATTTATTTTTTTCGACTCTCTGTTGGATTCCATTCCACATCCGTCGCTCGCCTTGACGTATGTTGTGATTTCATCCACATCGGAACTGATCTTGAAAGAATAAAATCCCCATGCTGACGATTTTATTTTGTATTCTTTGCCGTCTATAATGGCAGTGACAATGGCGTTCTTATTTATATTTCTGTAATTAGAATAAACTACATATCCCCAAACAGTAATTGGTCGTGTTATAGCGAAATCATAGCTTTTATTCTCATCTATCTCTGATGGGTCTTGAAATTTGTATACTTTATAGTCTTCATTTATCACGATTGTCTTATCATCAACAGATAGTGTGAATGGCTCGTTGCCACTGTAGTAGATGGTGTATTCTCCTGATCTGTTGGTCACCGTGGATGTTTTGTCAGCGCATACTTCTATGCCACAAAGAGTATTGCCTTTTGTGTCTGTGACTACTCCATGAATGAATGGCATGTTGGGAAGGACAATATCTTGATTGAAAGTTGTCTCTGCCTCTAATCCATCCACATTATATATAGGCAAGTTTGGACAATTTGCATAGTCTGATGGTTTTACAGTCACAAAGACAGGAGTGTTTTGTGGAACATACGCGCAATAATTGCCATTTTTGTCTGTACGTGCGGAAGTCTGTGATATTGTGACCAACACGTTTGGCAATGGAGTGCCATTCTTATTTGTCACTCGTCCGCAAATAGTTGCTCTCGACCATGGATAATCAAGATTGTGCCATGAGAAATGTTTTACTTTTCCAGAATATGAATCCCCGTTCTTTATGGCTATGCCTTCCTCGATCCATGTGCCTTTCTCCTCGTCGAAATACCATAGCGGAATTTGGTCGTGGTCTGCCAATCCTTCTGGCGACGGGAATGACAAAGAGCTCTCAGTGCCTTCTTTCAACTGTAGTTTCTGGTTTACAGAGTCTTTAAGAGTTACCTCCACCATGCCGTATGACAGAAGAATCACACTCTTGCCGTCAGCGGTCACTCCGCTCATGTCTCCTCCAGGCATCTCCTTAGTGAAGTTTTCTGAGTTTGGATTCAAATAATATGTGCTGGCGAATACGGTGCCGTTGAATGCACTTCCGTCGCTCTCATATACCAATGCGTTAGCAGGAATAGAAATTGTCATTTTGCCAACTTTGATAGTTGTGCCTTCGCCATTTGAAAAAGTAGTGATGTATGTCACACCCTCTTTAATGTCTTGTGGCATCAATATCGCGTCTACTCTCGCTTCTCCTTCCTCAATATCCGCAGTACGGATCACAGAGAAATAATCGTTATCTTCGAATTTGACTACGCATCTTCCGTTTACAGCGCGGCATTTTTCAAAAGAGTATGCTCCATTTTCATTTGTGACGACGGTGTCTTTACCGCTTGTCACCAACACGTTTGCCAAAGCATTGCCGTCGGCATCACTGACAAATCCATATATATGGCTGTTGGAAATAGAGTCTGTGAAGACGTAGTTTTCGCAGTTGCTCAAATTGTCTTTGGGGTTATTGCAACTTGTAAAGATTGCTGAGCATATCGCAATCGTTCCAAATATCCAATTCTTAATGTTCATCATAATTTTATTTAAGTTGTTGTTTGTTAGAATCCAAATGTTGATTTCAAATCGTTTAGTTTTTTGTTGAGATTCTTCTCTCTCTCTTTAGCTTCCCTTCTTGCCTTCAATTCTTCTGCAGAGATCACTTGAAGTCCGAATGGATCTTGCCCATTGTCGTCGAGCAGACTTTCTTTGTTTGTTATTGGCTTTCCATCTGAGGTGAAGTAGAAATATTCATTGCCTTTTCTTCCCCTATAGATGGAATTGTTCAACACAAATTCTTGATAGACATCTTTTTTTTGTGTGTAGGTGTTCCAACAGACAAATTCGTACGGAGGGAGTCTATCGATATCTTTGTTTATTTTCTCGAATCTTTTGCGTGCTCTGATTGTGATTTTGGGAGCTGATGAATTGTCGAAAGTCCTAAAATAAAATGGTTCAGACGACGATGCGATAGACCATGGCCTTTTATTTTTGTCAACTTTTTCTTTTGTCGACATCCAGTCTGAGATGATATTTACACCTATTGTATAAAAGATTCGTTTGTCTACATTCTCTACCTGTGTTCTTATGCTTGAATGAGAAATGTAGATTTCTGGCAAATTCTCTGTGTCCTCAAATGTCTTGTCATAGTAAATTTGAATTGGCCTGTTTCCTATATAATCTTCCAATTCAGTTAGAAATACTTTTGTCTTCATTCCGATGAACAGATTTTTCCCCATTCTTCTTGCAGGTGGAAGTGCGAACACTCCACTTGTGATTTCCATATTGCTGAATGCTTCGTTGCCAATGAATTTCAAACCGTATGGAATGATGAGGTCTTTCAATCTTGCTCCTTCGAAAGCCTTCTCTCCAATTCCCAAAACTGAGTATCTTGCGGTATCTTCTGTTTTTCTGCAAAATGACGTAGGAAATGACACAGATGTAGGAATCTTCACAACTTGATCCGAGACTGTGACACCGCTCACATATACTTCACCTCTGTTTTTGAAATAATATCGTGGCTCGCCGGATTTTCTGCCAACACTGTCCTTTTTTATAATGTATTCAGAAGCTATGGTGTATATCACCCCGTCTTTCTCGAATGACACTCCTCTTTGGTCAGCAAAAGAAATGATGTATGATGCGAGTGCAAGCAATAGTATTAGTATTCTTTTCATTCTTTTATCTTTTTGCCGTTCAACTTGTATTTGACATCTCCTTCCACGCCTTCAAATTTGACGTACCAGCCCTCTTTTTGAGTGGCGTCTTCCACAGGTGTAAATTCTCTGTAGAATTGGGATTTCCTTTTCTTTTTCGTTGTGACAGTATATTTTGGAAAACGGTAATAATCATTAGTAAGTCTACCCCAAGGATATCCTAGCTTTTTTACGTTTACGGCACTAGCTGTGATTATCAGACCTTTTTTCTTACTTTTGGGTGTCGTTGAGTAAGTTCTTCTGCTAAAAAAAAATTTTTGTCTTCGACGTAGCTGTTAGGGAATGTTGCGTCGTAGTTGAATGCCTTGTTTAACCAGTTTGTATAGTTACGTGTGGTTGCACTATAACTATCGTTGTATATAGGATTTTTTCCGATGTATCGAAGCATTTTAGTGTTGATTTTTATCAATCCTTTGGGCTTGCTTGTACTAAATGTAGAATCTTCATTCATTTTTCGAAATGAATTTCCCCATGAAGGTTGCTTTGTTATATCTAGGATCAAATCTGCGTCAAGTTCGTCGAACACAGCTGTTCCAAGATTGTCAATGTTGTGAATCACCAAAGCACCGCTTCCCATCTTAAGTTTGGCGAAGCATCCGTTTCCGGCGAAATTAAGGTCAGGCAACCAGATTCTGTCGTGCTCTTGTCTGTAGAATAGACTGTCTGTCAAGCCGACAACCTTGAATCTGCCTACAGCTGGAGGAATGACAACGTCTCTCAGCCCCTCGTCGACTTTAGTCACCATTATTTCACCTGCCTGATAGAATTTGTCGGGGCCTGTTATGGTGTCGGGAGATTCTTTAGGGTTTGTCACAAGGTATGTGACCAAAACCTTATATGAGATTCCATCTTTCTCTATGATGTCACCTGTCGAGTATTCTTGAGCGAATAGGTTAATTGCATTTAAGATGAAGGCAAAAATAAACGTGTAAACTTTGCGTATCATTTTTAATTATTTTCCGTTTGTCTTTGCAAAAATAGTCATTTTTCACCTGTGATTTTCATCATTAGTTTAAATGTTTAGTTAAAAAAACATAAACGTTTTCAGTTAGGTTGCAGGTCTGTCGCAGATTTATTTGGATCTGTATTTTTTGGGGGACATGCCAAGATGTTGCTTGACGTACTGGCAGAAAAAGGAGTGGTTTGCGAAGTTGTATTTGTCTGCTATTGCAATGATAGGGAGGTCAGTCAGCTTCAGGTCGATTTTTATTTGTTGGATGGCGAAAGTGTTTATTACGTCAAGCGCTCGATTGGAGGTCTTCTCCTTGATTATTTTCGATAGATGTTTAGGAGAGACGCAAAGGAGATCTGCATAGTACGACACAGTGCGGTGTCTTCCTCCGTCTTCATTCAGCTTTTTTATGAACTGATTGAATAATGAGCTTGCACGGTTGCTCGTCTGACAAGAATTTTCAGATTCTTTTGTTGTGGCATGGGAGCAGCTATTGTTCAAGACTTCAAAAAAAAGAGTGCTGAACAGATGGAATAAAGAGTTGCTACGGAATGGCAGCAGCGGGTTTGTGGCATGTCGACGTAGCAAGTCGAGCAATATACTAATGTGTCCGGATGGTGTTTGGTCTCCGAAATGCACAATTGGGGTAAAGTCGCCTTCCAGCACTTGAGAAAGATTAAGTCTGGTAGGAAGCAGGTGGTCGGCGATGCGTGGGGTATAGAAAAGCACGAAAGCCTGACAGTCGCTGCTTGACAACACTTGATGAATGGTTTGTAACGGTTTGCAAAGAATTGCGTCGCAGTTTTCTAAATGTTGAATTTTGTCGTCCACGGTCATTTGAAGATGACCATTCAAACAAAAAAACATGATGAGCATTTCCGACTGGAAAGCGGCGTTTATATGTGGCACATTTGGCAGATGGTCACAGAGAACAAAGTCGTTTTCCAGACAACACATTCCGGAAGTCTCCTGTAGTTGAGATTGTGTAATAGAATAAATCATAACACAAATTTATTGTCTTTTGTTTGAAAACGGATGTCTGAAAGTTCGTTATTTATGTTTTATATTGCCTATATGATGTTTTGTGGCTTTTTTCTTTTGTTGAAATAGCGAAAAAACAAACATTATCAGACGAAAATGCCACATTCTCTTTTCTTATTAAAAACATAATTTTGCACCTCGAATTTCAAAAACGATCCAAATTTCATGAAGAAAAAGAGATTATCAACGCTGGTGTTCCTCTGTGTGTTGACGCAGTTGAATGCTCAGCAGAGGCTTGATGTCGGGTTGGATGATATATTCAACATAGCCGATCAGAATAGTCGTCAGATCCGCATCAGCTCGATAGGTGTTGAGGCATCAGGAGAGGGTGTCAAGTCGGCGAAAAGTGCGTATTTGCCAGACGTTAATTTTAGCCTCAGTGGCAGTTTTATTGGTACGGCAAGTTTGCTGAGTCGAGGGTTTAGCTCCGATGGACAAACAGTGGTCCCTTATGCGATAGGCGAGGGGTATGTGCGTAACGGTGCTCAGCCGACGCCACACTGGGGAAATGATTTAGTCGCACAGGTCACGCAGGTCATCTATGCTGGTGGAGCGGTCAGGGCAGGTGTCCGGTTGGCTGAACTGGGTGAGGAAATGGCACATCTGGATTTGGAAAAGAACCGTCAAGAGGTTCGCTTCTTGTTGACTGGACAATATTTGGAATTATGCAAACTGAACAATCAGCTTGAGGTGGTGAGAAAAAACAGGGAACTTACAGAGAAGGTGTTGTCTACAATGCGTGCAAGCCACGAGCAAGGCACTGTTTTGAAGAATGATATCACTCGTTATGAACTGCAGTTGCAAGGACTTATGTTGAATGAGACGCAATTGCGGGATGCTATCAGCATAATGAATCACCAGCTTGTGACAACACTGCATCTGGATGATAATACGGAGATTGTGCCGAAGCAGATGATCTCTCCCGTCGAATCCACTCAACAGGAACAATGGCATGAAGCAGCGTCGAAGCAGAATATCACATTGCAGCAGGCAAGGCTCGCATCTGAAATCTCAGTGACTGAGAAAAAAGTTGTCAGAGCTGCTCAGTTGCCTACTATCGCTCTGTTTGCGGAAGATCATCTTGGCGGACCCTATTTAAATGATTTTATTCCTGTGGATGCCAATGTCAACGCTTGGTTTATTGGAGTCGGAATCAAATATAATCTTTCAAATTTATGGCGAAAGAATCACGATATAAAGAAAGCTGACATTAATGTCCGTCAGAGTGAAGAGACTGTCGAACTTGCAAGTGAGAGAATTAAGAATGCTGTGCAGGCTGATTTCGTTAATTTCCAGACTTCATTTGTTGAGGTAGAGACACAGCGAAAACAGGTAGAACTTGCGACTCAGCATTATGAAGTGACGCAAAACCGTTATAATAATGGTCTTGCCCTCCTCACAGACATGCTAGATGCCAGCAATATGAAACTATCAGCTGACATGATGCTGGTCAACGCTCAGATAAATCTAATGTATAATTATTATAAACTAAAGTATATAACAAGTTCGCTATGAGAAAATATATTTACAATACAGTTGTCGTTATTCTTCTTATTGTCGGTGTTTTCATTGTCATATTAAATTTCTGTCACTTTGGAAATGTGGAATTCACAGACAATGCACGTGTCCGTCAGCATATCACACCTCAGAACACCCGTGTACAGGGATTTATTAAAGAGGTGCGGTTTGAAGAGTTTCAGAAAGTTAGCAAAGGCGACACTCTTGTGGTTATAGAAGATGCGGAATTCCGTCTTCGTCTGGCACAGGCGGAAGCTGATTTAGCACGTGCCATGGAAGGAATAAAAGCAACTGGAAGCAGTATTGCCACAACTGAAGCTGGTATGCAGGTGACAGAAGCCAGTATTGAGGAAGCACGAGTGAATTTAGAGAATGCAAAAAAAGAAGATCTTCGTTTTGAAGCATTGCTCAAGGATGACGCTGTGACTCGTCAGCAGTATGATAATGTACATACAGCATATCTTGCGGCTTGTGCCAGATATGAGCAGGTGACTCGCTCGCACACCACACAATCGCGAGTCAAGGCAGAGCAGGGGCATCATTTGTCGGCAGCCAACTGTACGTTGGAACTTGCACGTGCGGCAGTGGCTCTTGCACGTCTCAATCTTTCATATTGTTATATTGTAGCTACTTGTGATGGAGTGGTCGGCACAAAAGATATTCAGGAAGGAATGCTCGTTCAGCCTGGTCAGACGATGGTGAATATAGTCGACGGGAACAGTCTTTGGGTAGAGGCAAATTATAAGGAGAGCCAGTTGTCAAATATTAAAGAAGGAAATGAGGTAAGAATGACTGCAGACGCTGTTCCGGATGTCGAGTATAAGGGAAGGGTGGAGCGAGTGAGCGACGCTACAGGCAGCGCATTCTCATTGATTCCTATTGATAATGCGACTGGAAATTTTGTGAAGGTGGAACAGCGTGTGACGGTGCGTATTTCGCTTGAAGGAAATGATCCAGAATCACTTGCCAAGTTGCGAGCAGGATATAATATGGAATGTGAGGTGATATATTAATTTGTAAGATTATGCTTCCTCTTCCACCACCACCTCCTACGGGCATGGGTTTTATGATGCCTATGTTTCGTGATTGGGTACCCAAACGTATCCAGCCGTGGATATATGTTGTCTGTGTCTTCTGTATCCAGTTTTCTGGAGGCATGTATTTGGGTGCCCTAGAAGACATTCAGGGATCAACGAACTTTATGATAGAAGACTTGCTGATGCTGCTATATGCGAATTTGGCAGGAATGGCGATTTATTTTCCTATGTTGTTCCGTATGAAATTCCGTTTTACGAATCAACAGTTGCTTATTGGCTCGGCAATTATCATAGCAGTGTGTAATCTTATCACCATGCATTCCACTTGTATGCCACTTCTTCTGGTAGTCTGTTTCATAGAGGGTATGGCTAAAATACAGGGCACTTTTGAACATATGAGCAACATTCAATTATGGATTACACCGCGACGCGATTTTGCCGTGTTTTTCCCTGTGCTTCATATTGTTTTGCTTACCGCTATTGAAGGGAGTGCTTTTTTGGCTGCATGGTTTGGATACCATTTTTCATGGCAGATGATGCATGTGTTCACCGTCGGGACTATGTGTCTTGTTGTTGCTGTGCAGTTGTTCTTGTGTCGGCCTTTTTGTCCGATGCCACAACGTCTTAGTCTGAAGGACATCGACTATGGCAGCGGCTTACTGATTAGTCTTTTGATGTTGATTATTTCTTATATTATGGTTTATGGCGACTACAAAATGTGGTTCGACAACCGTAATTTGCGTATTCTTGTTGGTGTGTCCATTTTTCTTTCTGGGGTCATTTTGCATCGTCTGCTGCGAGTCCAGAATCCTTATGTTGATCTTCGGATTTTCCGTTTGCGGAATGTGATACCTATATTGGCTGTTGTCACAGTCGCGGAGTTTCTTTTAGGTTGTGAGCATACTATGGAAGAAATTCTTTGTTCCGAGGTGTTGAAACTAGAAGAGCACACAAAAGAGGAACTGTTTTTATGGACTCTGCCAGGAGTATATGTAGGGGTAGCTATCGACTTGTTGTGGCTGAAAGTCTTGAAATGGAAAGTGTGGAAACTATTGGCAATAGGTTTTGGATTCATATTGGTATATGCTATGCTTATGTATTTCACACTTGACATGCAAGTCAACATCGAACAGTTCCGTTTGCCGATTATGTGTCGTGGAGTGGCATACTCTATTTTGGCAGCCACGTTGATGTGGTCATTAGATGAGTCGATCCCTGATTTGGAACAATTTTTCATGGGATTGTTCATCTTCAATATATTCCACATGTATCTGGCTGGAGCTGCTGGATATGGCATATACACCACTATGTTTTCACATTTTTTGAATGATGATATTGTTCGTTACGGACAACAGTTGACCTTGACTCGCATTGATCCTGCTCATTTTGATTTCCCGTATTTTATGGAAAATTTTGTGCAGAGTATGATTAACACTGCTGTCAAGCAAGTTTACGGAATTGTCATATGGATAAGTGGAACGATGACTGTACTCTTCTTTGTCCTTGATATCCCAGCTGTACGTACTAATTTCCGCAAAGTGCCTATATGGCCGGTTTATGGTATTGAATATCTTGCAAGAAAAGTGAATCGGTCGTGAAGCCGATACATAAAAAGTGTTTTGAAAAACTAAGCCGTTTCAGAGAATACAATCCTGAAACGGCTTTCAATTCTTCATTCCGCATTCATCATTTCTAATTTATTTATATTCCCCCCTTATAAAAGCGGTCAGGAACACCAGTGGCGCGTTCCAGTTGATGGCAGGCTCATTTGTGGAGTAGCTGCACTCTTCATCGAGATAAGCTCTGGCAGCGAATCTGTTGGTAGGGTACATTGATCTTCCACAGTCGGTTGTCTGCTTCACGTTTGGCCCACCTACCATATATCCAGGGATAGGATTCTCAATTCCATCTGTCGCGCAACGTCTGTCGTGTATGAAGTGTGGCGACAAACTGCCGAATCCAGTCACGAAACAATATCCTGTGCTGTTGCATCCAAGAATGTAGTCGAGGCAATATTGCGCGGCTTCTGTATATTTGTCTGCTTTCATCACTTTCTTTCCCAACGCTAGAATCATTCCGCTATTGGCGATCTGACCGTTGCTTCCCCACACAAATTCTCTCAACGGTATTTTTCCGGTCTGGTATTTGTACATCGCCAACAGGTTGTCTGCCAAAGCTTTGAAACGTTTTTCCACAGCATTCACGTCGAGTGCTCCGGATATTATGTCTCTGTTGAGCATCAGAGAGATGAGACCGAGTGTGGCAACGTCGCCCCAATATGGGACGTTGAATATTTGGAAAAGGTTTATGTTTTCCGCATATTTCTTGTCGCCAGTTAGAATCAGCAGTTCACATGAAGCCCAGAATCTTTCATCGTCCACTGATTCAGAATCGTATGTGCCTGTGTTGCAGTCTGGAGGATTGACAAAAGGACGGTATTCGGAATGTTTTGATGCGAATCTGTAAGCATCCAGTGCCGCTTTTTTCGCTTTCTCTGAGAAATCTGGATAATCTTTGTTTCCAGCATACACGCGTGACGCCAAAGCCATAGTGGCTGCAAAATCGTATGCGCAGTCTATGGTCTTGCCGATCATATAACGGTCTGCCTTATCATCGGCGGGCTTAATGAAAGCCGAAAATCTCAGAGGCGTCACTTTGTTGTAGACACCACCGTCATTCGGATCCTGCATCGTCAGCATCCATTTCAATTCATACATCACTTCATCAAGAATATCGGGAGTTGAATTGTTGCTTTCTGGAATGTTGAAACTTATAGTGTCGTATTGCTTATGCTCTGTAATATAGGAAGTTAGCAATGTGTGCACCGTTATTGCAGCATTGGTAGTGTATTTGGCATATTCACCTGCGTCGTACCATCCTCCATGACTGTTGAGTTCAGTGTCGGCTGGACGTTTGGCAGATGTCAGAGACGCATGAAGATAGACAACGCTGTCGATATGGCCAGCTTTTCTCGCATAGTTGGTGCCTTTCCAATTCGCGTATTCAGGAAGGATGTCCATTCCGCTTCGCCAGAAATAGAATCCTTTCACGGTTGCAGTCAGCAGGTCGTCGTAGATTTTGCCATTGTCTTGGATTTCAAACGTCTCGCTTTTGTCATTGCCTATTTTAATAAAGTATTTGCCTGGCTTTTTTAGTGTTGTGAAATCAGCCCAAGAGATGGTCTCATTGCTTTCTCTCCAAAATTTTCCCGTAGAGACGGTGCCTTTCATCACATCGTTATGACTTACTGCATCTTTCACATAGAAGGTCTTGTCCGTAATGTTGGCGACTAAAGCTTGTTTGGTGGCTGTCGCTGGATAACCTATTTGGTTGACATAAATGAAGTTCTGGCTCATCAGCGTCGCACTGATAAGAGACAGTAATATTGATAATATGATATAAATTCCGTGTTTCATTTAGCATTTTTCATTTACTCATACATCATCTCCAGATATTCATCTATGTCAATATGTCTGCCTCCCATTGATTTCAGATGAGGGGTTTCAAACTGGCAGTCGATGAATTTATATTTTTTATCTTGCTGACACATGTGAATCAACGCTATTTTTGAGCCGCTTGGCTCGATGGAAAACATGCTTTCTCCTAAAAAACAGTTGTTGATCTCAAGTCCATATAGACCTCCTGCAAGCTCTCCGTCTTTATTCCAAACCTCATAGCTGTGGGCATAACCAAGCTGGTTGAGGCGAGTGAAGGTGTTGATGATCTCTTTGCCGAGCCAAGCACCGTCTTGCTTATTTCTGGAATTACATTCCGAGCATTTTTTGATGACAGCATCAAAATCTTTGTCTTTGGTGACGGTGTATATATGTTTGTTGAGCAGAGATTTCATTGAGTGGGAGATGTGTATCTCATCAGGAAATATCACAAATCGGTCGAGTGGGCAATACCAGTCGATCCCATATTTCAGGTTTTCCACTGCTGTCCATGGCAACGCTCCCTGGCTGTACGCGCTCAGCACAAATCCAGGGTTAAGATTTCCACCTATTGCATAAAGCCCGTCCGGACTTCTGTTCTCATCTGGAATGATGAACGGATGTGGAAAATCTGTTGCGTTTTCGGTCAGTTGAATCACCTGATATGGAGTCCCCTTTATTTGATAAACCCAATATTCCTGCTCAATCTCTGAATTCATCTTTTCTCAATTACAATTTTTTTCTCTGCGTCGACGGTGATTTCCGCGTCTCCACCTTTCTTCAGACAACCGAACAGAAGCTCGCGAGTCAGCAGTGGCTTCAACTCGGCTGTGATGACACGGTCGATCTCGCGTCCGCCAAACTTGACAGAGAATCCCTTGTTGAGTAAAACTTCTCTTGCCGCCTCTGAAAGAGACAGGTTGACATCTTTAGTCTTCAATTTGTCTGTCAATTCTCTGATCTTCTTGTTTAGGATGAGGCTTGCCATCTCTCTTGTCATGCCGTTGAACAGATTGATTGCAGTCAGACGGTTTAGAAATTCTGGCTTGAATGCCTTGTTTACGCCTTTCATGATAGCGTCTCCTTCATTCAAATTTTCCACGAATCCGACGGTCGACTGTTTTGCGTTCTCAACTCCTGCGTTAGATGTCATGATCAGGATGACGTGGCGGAAATCAGCTTTCTGTCCACGGCTGTCGGTCAGAGTGGCGTAGTCCATCACCTGCAAGAAAATATTGAACACTTTAGGATGTGCTTTTTCAATCTCGTCTATCAGCAACACGCAGTGAGGGGTCTTGCGGATGGCGTTTGTTAGCAATCCACCGTCTTCTGATCCTACATATCCACGGGAAGAACCGATAAGGTTTGAAGTCTTGTACTCTTCCGAATATTCACTCATGTCGAAGCGTACCAGTGGAATGTTGAGCTCTTTGGCCAACACTTTAGCCACCTCTGTTTTTCCTACTCCTGTTGGACCGACAAACAGCAGATTCGCCATTGGTTTGGTGTCGTCGGCAAGTCCGGCAGAAGCGGTGAGCACAGCCTCCGACAAAAGTTCAATGGCTTTGTCCTGGCCATAGATTTTGTCTTTGATGCGTTCGCTGAGGTTCATCAGTTTAGCGGTGTCGTCATCGTCGTCGGCAAGGGAATCTATCTTGCAGATTTTAGCCAACATGGCTGCAATCTCAGGTTTGTCGACAATCTGTTTCTTATCTTCCGACGGATGAAGCTCTCTCCAAGCACCCGCGTCGTCAATAAGAGACAGAGCCTTTTCTGGCATGAATCTGTTTGTGATATATTTTTTTGCACCGAAGATCGCATATTTGATTGCCTCCTCAGTGTATTCAATATTGTGGAACTCCTCGTAGTCGTCGAGTCTGCCCTCTATGATTTTTCTGCTTTCGTCATCGTTTGGCTCGTTCACTTCTATCGTTTCAAAATGAGAATGGAATTGACGGTTGCCGACGGAAGCTTTTTCCATTTCCTGAGCGGAAGAAGTGCCGATGATATGGATGTTGTAGTTGTCGACGTGTTGCAAAAGAATCGACACCATGTTGCCCATACTTTTGTCGGACTCTGCCGGGGTCATTGTGTGGATGTTGTCGACGCAGATTATCTTGCGTTTGTCGTCGGTGAAGAGAGAGAGCACCTCTTTCATCTTTCCTTCCACCTCACCGTACATAGTGCTTCCTGCGATAAGCGACGGAATATTCAGCTCGTATACCATAGTGTCTTTCAAACGTTCTGGCACGTCGCCGTGGTTGATGGCTGTGACAAGACCATGTATGATGGCAGTTTTTCCGACTCCGCTTTCACCTACGAAAATCACATTGTTTCTATCCTTACGGCATAAGATCTGCATCGCGCGGTTCAGCTCATCCTCACGTCCGATCAAATTGAATTTGTTTTTTTCTACCAACGTGTTCAGACAGGTGATGTATTCCGACTCTGGAGCTGTCTGGTTGCCGTGTTTTGTCTTTATATCTTCAATGGCATCGATAAAAATCTTGCCATTTTTCATAAGGTTTTCGATGTTGTCTGGCGTGAGCTCATATACTTTGCCGTCGTTGCTTGCGATGCTTTTTGTCTCGTAGTCATCCTCTGTACGGTATTTCTCGAATGAGTTGCACAGACTGCGTTCCAAATCGTTGAGGATATTTTCAGGGATGATTTCGGATTCGTCTTCCGTCTTCCACGGACATGGAGCGTCAAACACCTCATTGTCTTCAAGGAAATCCTGATATGTGAATTCTGAAAGCTCACATGCGTCCTGGTAAGTCGATTTGTAGTACTTGTCGAGGAAGAAGAATATGGCCATACGTTTATGCACGTTGATTGCCGACTTCTCTCCCAAGTCTGGAGGAAGCTTACAACCAGCCTCTATAAGTCCGATCACAATATGCGGAACCCCGACAACGAGTAGGGTGGCTTCGTTGTCTTCAAGGCTTGTCTGCTCAAATTTTTTGTATTTTTTATCGTTGGCGTAATTCTTCAAATTCAGTTTGAAAGCACTCTCGCTGATATTATTTTTCTGCTCAAGTTCATAGACAAGAGCCTTTGCGTATTCGAGAGCATACTCAAGATTGTAAGACGGAATAGGGCCGGCATAGTCGATAGAGTCAGGCACTGTTTCCGCATATTTGTTAAGATATTCACGCATTTTTTGCTCGCCATATTTTCCGTATGTCAGATAGAATGGCACTTGTCTAGTGAGGGCAAGCATCACATGTTCAGGCATTAGGAATTGATGGCGGTGACGTGTTGCGAATTCTTGTGCAAAGCATAGCGCTCTGCAAAGCATTTCAGTTACGAATCGTACATTTAGCATTTTGCTGCTTCTAATAAATGGTTATAGTTGTAGTATCAGTTGTGTGAGAATAGTTCTATCTTCAACGGGAAATTCTCGGCTCTTGCCATTCTGTCGGCCAGAGCTTTTTTGGATTTTGCAATGTCGACGGTGTATGTTCCAGCCACGGCGGAACCTTCCTGGTCTACCTTGAAGGTCAGTTTTACAGCCTTTTCTTTTGGCAAAAAGAATACGGTCATCAACACTTTAATGACAAAATCCACTGTGGTGATGTCATCGTTGAAAAAAACGACGTCGACCATCTCTTCTTTATCATTCTCAGGAATTTCGAATCCAAGAGATTTACCTTTACTTTTTCCTTTTTTTTCTCCTAGTGTAGCCACGTTTTTGATTATTCAGCGGTTAATACATAGTTTCCATTTTTGAACACATAATATTCATGCATCCATTCGATAGTTGTAGTTTCAACGCAGTCTTCGTCTTCTTCAACATGTTCAAGAAGATAATCGTCTAGTTCTTCTCCGGAAAGACTGTTTTTTGTTTGTTTTTCTGTCTCAAGTTTTTTTGCGATGGAATCCACGTTGACGCTATCGATGTTGTTCATTTTGTCGTGCATATAAAGGTTGTTCATGCTACCTTGTGTCACGACATCGCCATCCTTGTATTTCACGACTGCTTTCGACACTATTTTAGCCTCTTGTCCTGTTGCCGGAGCATCAGTAATGGCAGTAGAATCGATTTTGGTCGAGTCTGCGTTGGCGTGTTTGATGAAATTCTTCACCGACACCACACGGTTTTTTACCAAAAGGTCGCGATAGGTGTTAGCTTTTTTCTTCTTTCTGCTCATGACGATGATTTTGTTTTCAGTGAAGTGGTCGCCTTCGCAGTTTTGCAGATTCCATTGGTCGTTCACGCTTGAGATCAAAAGGTTGTCGAGCACTTTCAGCATTTTGTTGTTGTCTAGAGCGTAAAGCGTCATATATTCGTTTTTAGAAAGGTAGACGTCGGTGCCGACACTATCTGTCATACGAATTCCGAAAGCCATCACTTTGTCGTTGAGCTTGAAATTCGCGAAGTCAAAACGGTGAGATGTGTATTTTCTACGTCTTCCTACATCAATCTTGCTTTCGTCTTTTGTGTAGCATACGATGCTACCGTCTGCTTTTTTTACTTTAGCGACGTATAGATCGTAGACGTTACGAGCAGAATCCACTTTGACAGGGATTGCGACGATGGCATGAGTAGAATCGTAAGGGATGACAGAATCCATCACTAACGATTTGAGAATCAGGCTGTCTTTGATTCCCAAACCATCTAAGGTTGTCTGAGTTATTGTCGCCGCAGATGAAAAAAATCCTATTGCGGCGAGCAAAATTGTTATTATATATCGATTCATTTTAAGCTATATTTTGATTATGATGCTAATTTAATCAATTTTTAGTTGAACACATCAAACGATAGCTTTAAAAATTTGGCGAATTGTGAAAAAATAATAAAAGCGGAGGGTTTACTCCGCTTTTGGTGTTTTGTATTAGTTGATTTATTTGTTTTCTTCCATTTTAGCCTCCACTGTAAGAGTTGCGTGAGGGACAATGCGTAAACGTTCTTTAGGTATCAGTTTGCCGGTCTTTCTGCAGATGCCGTAGGTCTTGTTCTCTATTCTTACCAACGCGGCCTCAAGACATTTGATGTAGACCATTTCTTTTTGTGCGAGCAAACCGTTGAGCTCTTTGCTCAATGTTGTAGCTCCTTCCTCAAGCACTTTGAATGTGGGTGCGGTGTTGCTCAAATCGTTGCCGTCAGCATTTGTCACACTCGCTTTCAATTCCTCGTATATCTTTCTCGACTTTTCAAGTCGCTCAAGGATTATCTGCTTGAATTCCTCCAATTCTTCGTCGGAGTATCTAACTTTCTCTGTCATAATTCTTGTGTTTTTCAAATGGTTTCGCAAATATAATATTAAGTGGTTAATTACGTATTCATTAACTTGAAAATTTGAGTTTATAAATTGTTGTTGTATAACATGGTTTGTGGATTTTGTTGTATTTTAGTGAGTTATTAAGGATAAATAGTTATTAAATATTTTGTTTTTGCGTGTTTTTGTCATGTTGACGGTATGGTTCTATATTATGTCTCATTTTTGCTGAATTTGTGTATAAATAAAAAATCCTGATTCGTTCGATGTCTCGTTTGAATCAGGATTGAATTCTGTCTGAATTATCTTGCGGTCTCATGATTAGATGCGGTTGTGCTGATTTTGATTATTATTATTGTTTAGTTTTTTACAATCGTTCACTGAGTAAGCTATTTTTACTGCTGATGCTACACAAAGTAGCGCTAATGTTATTCCCATAGTCGTAATGAATTAAATGTTAGTAAACGTTTGTTTCTTTTGTTTTGTTTAAGAGTGAAGAGATTTCTCTACAATCCAAACTTTTGCTGCAAATGCTATTGCCAAACATGCGATCATTAATGTAACCATAGTCGTAAGTATTAAAATTGTTAAACTTTGTTTAGTCTTCTTAAAACTGTTTTTAAGCGTGAAGTGAATCTTTAACGACCCAGATCTTTGCTACTACTGCGATTGCCAAAACTGAAAGTACCATAGTCTAAATTTTTAATTGTTTTTACTTTGTTTCTTTCTTTACACTTGCAAAATTACAACAAAATTTCATTCTGCAAAAGAAAATGCGATTTTTTTTGACAAAATGCTGAATTTTTTTTGAATTCGCGTTGATGCTATTTTGTATAATATTCTTTATTGTTGTGTAACTTATTGATTATTAACTATTATCAAGTTTTATAAAAGTGTATATTAATTGCATATAATTTCGTTTGTTTTAGTTAAGTCTTTGGTTTATAACGATGTTGATATTGTATAAATTTACATATTTGAAAAACTGACATATTTCTATTGATTTATATTTATAACTGACATTTTGCTATGTTCGCATCTCGGTTTTGGCTCAAAAATATACATTTGGTGCGTATATATGTAAAAACTATACATTTTATATGTTTTTTTTGTTGCCGGTTTATGATTATTATTTGCCGACTTTATACTTGAAAAAATAAATTTTCTTTACTTTTGCTATGGATTTACAACTTACAAATGATTTATGTTTGATTTATTGTTTTATATATCTATGCCTATCGCTTATATACTTCATGATGTTGAAGAATTGTTGACGCGAAGAAGATGGGAAAAAAAGCATTATAATGATTTCGTTGCTAAATGCCCCAAATTCACGTCTCTTTTTTCGGCAATAAAAGATCTCAACCAAGTAAAATATACAGTTGTGATTTTGGAGCAGTTGTTGTTTCTTGTGATTGCAGTGATTATGGCTGTTTATGCGGATCCAATGCCAATGTGTGCTTTATTTTGGGGATTTGCCATACACACAGTGTTGCAGCATATTTTTTCGAGTATTGTATTCCGCGCTTATTTTCCAGGAATGATTAGCTCTGTTTTACTTTTGCCATATTTTGCCTATGGAATCTCAATTTTATTAAATTTGTATAGTGTCTTTGAGAACATAGTGATGGCGATATGTGGTTTAGGTGTTATTGTTCTTAATTTGGCATTGATGTATTGGCTGATGAAAAAGTTTGGAGATTTGTGATTTTTTCGAGTTGTTTGGTAGTGTCTACACATATTATATATGTGTGATGTTTAAATCAGTTTCTCAATCTTTTTCTTTTCGACATCTGGAAATAATCCGCACAGATGTTCAATGATGCGGATTCTTGATTCTTCTGGAGTCCTTCCGTCTACTTGATCCTTTATAGGAAACAATTCAGGATACATTGCTTCTGGTGTGCAGTATCTCGCCACTCCCCATCCATATGGCTCTCCCTTTTTGGAGATGAGGTATTCAAAATCAGCGATGCAAACGTGAGTCCCCATCTGCAGTTGTCCGATCAAACTGTCGAATGCCATTCCATTGTTTTTGTTGACGATTGGTTCGGTCGGGTCTTCAGGGTTGAATTTTGTCTTTTTTCTGCTTAGAGAAAATCCGCTCGCAATTTTCAATTGTTTGGAAAGCATGGATTCATTCTCCACCAACACATTTAGGATTCTGCGTGAGTCTTCGCTCTCTTTGTCGATAGGGTAGACCGTACGTCGCCAATTCATAAAATCTGGAAGCCATTCCAAACTGACGTATCCAGCTTTGCCACGGAAGAACTTTCCGTAAGCCGTTTGCCAGTTGCTGATGATAGGACCTTTCCATTGCCATGGACCGTTTTCCATGTCGTCTCCAAACAGAAGTTCTGGAGGTGTCATCTCCTCAATTGAGAATCCTTCGATAGTATTCTTGAAAAAAGGCATGAACCCAAACTGTTTTATTATAGATTCAAGTTGGGATTGCTTTTCTATTATGATGCTGAATCTGTCCATTTTTATTTAAGTTGTTGATGGAATTTGTTTTTATATTGTTTTCAATTCACCTGTCTCGCTGTCCATTATATATCCGCGTACAATAATGTCTTTTGGAACAAGCGGATGATTTTTCACAAGGTCGACGGTTTCCAGCACAGCGGCTTCAGTGTCGTCAAAACCGTGGAGCCAAGAATCAAGGTCGATTCCGCAATGCTTCATCAGGTTGATATGCTCGTTGTCAATGCCACGTTCACGCATCAGATGCTGCATTTCTTTGCTGTCCATTCCTTGCACTCCACAACCGGTATGCCCGATAATCATGATTTCATTCACTCCTAGTTCGTAGATCGCTACAAGCAATGAGCGGACAGTGGAGTCGAAAGGGTTGGTGATGGTTCCTCCTGCGTTTTTTATAATCTTCACGTCTCCATTCTTAATGCCTAATGCGGCTGGAAGAAGTTCCACCAGACGAGTGTCCATACACGTGACGATGGCGATCTTTTTGTCGGGGTATTTGCTTGTCTTGAATTGTTCGTAAGCTTTCGATTCCACGAATTGCTTATTATATTCGAGCATTTGTTCAATCATTGTCGTTCATGTTTTTGAAATTATCACAAAAATAAGTTATTTTGCTATATTTGTGGTGTGTTTTATTGCTAATAATCATGAAAATTCGCATTTTAGTTACATACAACATTCTAAGGGAGAGCTTCACTGAGGCTCCTGATAATTATGAATTTATTTTGCCATCAGCACCGTCTTTCACAAAAGAGGAGATAATTGAGCGTTTGCCGGAATGTGACGGTTTGCTCTCTATGTTCAATTTCCCGATAGATAAGAATATTATCGACGCAGGGGCTCGCCTCAAGATCATATCTAATTTTGGTGTTGGCTTCAACAACGTCGACATAGATTATGCTAAATCCAAAGGCATTGTTGTGACGAATACTCCGGATCCTGTGGTTGAGCCCACAGCAGAATTGGCTTTTGCTTTGATGTCTGCTCTTTCCCGTAGGGTGACGGAATGCAATCGGAAACTGCAAACTGGAGATGATATTCGTTGGGGAGTGATGGAAAATCTTGGCACTGGCCTCTACAATAAAACCCTTGGAATTGTCGGGATGGGACGTATCGGACAGTCGGTTGCAAAACGTGCGGCAGTGTCGGGCATGAAAATCATTTATTATAACAGACATCGTTTGCCTGAAGATATTGAAAAGAAATATTCGGCTGAATACGTTTCTTTGGATTCACTTCTGTCGCAATCTGATTATATTTCCCTTCATACACCATTGGATGAATCAACGTATCATTTGATAGACGCTGAGGCTTTGTCGAAGATGAAAAAAGGTGTTTTCCTTGTAAATACAGCACGTGGACCGGTGGTTGACGAATCAGCATTGGTGGCGGCTCTTGAGTGTGGACATATTGGAGGTGCTGGTCTGGATGTCTTTGAAAAAGAGCCGGAAATCAATAATGGATTGTTGGGCAGAGATAACGTGATTTTAGTGCCTCATATAGGCACTGCGACGGTGGAGGCACGAATTGCAATGGGAAGATACGCTGTGAAAAACATCACATTGTTCTTCGACGGAAAGATTCCATTAAGCAGAGTGGTGTGATTATCTGTTGCCGCAGATGAATTTTGTCGCCTTTGGAGATATTTTTCTCAAAACGGCAAATATGGCTATAGAAATTGCAGCAGTTATAATCGGTGTGGCGAAATAGCAGAAGTAGTTTTCTACTAATGATTTTCCCGGGATAATTTCATGTATTGTCTTTTTGACAAATGTTAAGAGACATTCTATGTATGGGAGTGGCATAACATGAACTGCATAGATGAAAAAACATGCAGAAACTATCAATTTGTTTGGCTTTATATTATATCTAGTGATTGCTAATGACACTAAATAGAAAGCAGACGTAGAAAGCAGACGGAATACTTGTACATACGTAGAATGGAATGATATTGTGTCCTATTTCAGTTTTATTCCCATCATATATTGTGCATGCCACTAAAAGAATGGCGCTGATTGGCAGTATGAAATATTTATATTTGTTGGCAAAATCCACGATATTTAATTTGTTTAAGGCAAAAAAGGATCCAACAGTAAAGAAGAAAACAGATTCTATATCCAGACCTGGAATTTGGGTCCATATTTTGGAAATGTATGCTAAAAAGAGAATAGGAATCAGCCATATTTTCAACCGTCTGATTGCTATATATATGATTGGGGTTAACAAAGAAATGACAAACAAGTCGCGTATAAACCATAGCGGAACATTTAATGGTGCTGTCGAACTCAGCTGGTTTTCTAACCAGTCGGTGTAGGAACCTTCCCATTCGTGGAATACATAGAATATTCGCCATATATTATTTGAGAAAAAGGCTAATGTCTCTGTTGTCGGATTGCCATTGCTAATGTCACATATAAGACTTTTCCCAACAATCAGTAGGAATGGTATTAGATTCCAAAGAATGTATGGGATGAGCAGCGTCTTTATTCTGCTTCCAATCTTCTTCTTGTATCCATTCCACGACCATTCTTGAAAGTTTAAGAAAAACAAGAATCCTGATATAAAAAAGAATGTCGGTACAGCTATGCTGGGGATTATGTGTGAAAAAAGGATTTTGACTACATTATATATACCGGGACCTGACAATAAAGTGTATTTGGCGTCGATAAGGTTGATTGTCTTTGGACTCATATGGATAAAACCACCATCATGATCAAAGGAAACCTTAAAAAATCGATTGTTTGTGACTGTAATTCTGATTTGTCTTGTGTTGTAGTTGACATACTCTTTTATTTTTTACAAAACTAAAAAATAATTTGATTTTTTTTGCGTTGATATTTCATATTTAATCTGTTTGTGAATCAACAATGACATGCTGATTGTATGTTGTCGAATGGAATGGTCGTGTTCTAAGCATTCTGATGCAACTATTTTATAGGAAGTTATATAGGATATTTTTACGCAAATGCATCATGTTTCCCCAAAAAAGCCATTCCATCGTGTATTTTATATGTAACATCGAAGGTGGTGATTTATACCAAAATCAATAAATGATAAGAATTTACTGTTATTTGATTAACAGTTTCAATATGACAAACGATAAATTTGCTATGATTGCAAACGGAAACGGGATGATAAGAGGCGGTTGCAATCCGTTTTTATTATTATGGACAAACAAAAGGTAGTTATCATGAAAAAACGTTTACTTTACAAATTAACATTAGTATCTCTGACATTGTTGGGGGCAACTTCAGTTGTTGCTCAAGATTGTACAGTCAATCTTTCCAGTGTAAAACAAAAGATCGCTGGATTTGGAGGTATCAACCATCCTTGTTGGACAGGTTATGATCTAACTGACAATGATATAGACAAACTATTCGGCGTCGGTGATGGTAAACTTGGACTTTCGGTGATGCGTATTTGGGTGGCAGAAAGTGAGAATAATTGGAGCAGAGAGCTTTCTACGTGTAAGAAGGTTCAAAAGATGGGCGTAAAGATTTTTGCGACTCCTTGGAATACTCCTTCTGCTGATATGTGCACTAAGACAACTGCTTTTTGTAACAATAACTCTTGTCAGTATCGTGCCAACGAGAAGCAAATCAACACTAGTGCTTTTTCAAAATACACAGATCATCTGATCAAGTTCAACAATTATATGTATAATAATGGTGTAAGCCTTTACGCCATGAGTTTTGCCAACGAGCCAGATTATGGACATGATTGGACATGGTGGAGTACTGATCAAGTGTATGAGTACACAAAAAATTATGCTGGTAAACTTCGTGTGAATGGCACTAAGGTTATTACTGCAGAGAGTTTTGCATATAGCAAAGGATTGTATGACAAAGTGCTGAATGATGCAAATGCTCTTAAGAATATCGACATTTTGGGTACACATTTCTATGCAAGTGGTGCCTCTACTAGTGATAATTTCTTCAAATACTCTCTTGGCGACCAGAAAATTGCTGCGGATCCTAACAAAGAGTTGTGGATGACGGAATACTACACCTCTTCAAATGCAACTAATGGTTCTCCTTGTCGTGCCAATGTATGGCCTGAGGCTTTGGAGGTGGCTTACTCAATCCATCGTGGTATGGCTCTTTCTAATATGAGTGCGTATGTGTGGTGGTATCTAAAGAGAAACTATTCTTTGATCAACAACGGTGATTCTAACAACGAGAATTCCAAAGATGGCCAGATCACAAAACGTGGATGGCTATTCGGTCAGTTTGCAAGATTCATCCGTCCTGGATATTATCGCGTCGACTGCACCGTCAACCCAACTTATAATGTGTACACATCCGCATATAAGAATGGAGATGACGTTGTGATTGTCGCAGTCAATATGAGTACAGAGGCAAAGACAATAAACATTTCTGTCCCTGGCACAAAGGTTAAGCAGTGGAATGTATGGATTACAGACCAGACAAGAAATATGAAGCAGCTTGATGCGATAAATAAGAGTTCTTCATTCTCAGTAACTCTTCCTGCAAAAAGTTGTGTCACATACGTTGGCGAGGGCAGTGGCAAGATCAGTTTGGATATCGCGGCTGAAACACTTGTCATTGAGGAGGGCGACAGTGTGTTGATCACTCCAACATACAAGAGCGAGTCTGAAATCAAGAATATCAAGTATTTCGAAGGTTCGGAGCAAGTGAAAGATAAGTGGGTGGCTCCTTTCGCCTTCTATTACGGAGCAGACGCATCTTTAGGAAAGCACACTATCAATGCTGTGGCTTATGATGAGAATGGAGAGTCGGGCGAGTCGGCTCCTATCACAATCGAGGTTGTGAAGAGGGCACGTCCTTATGGAGGTGTGGCAGCCAAGATTCCAGGAATCGTCGAGGCTGAGAATTTCAATGAAGGAGCTTCTGGCATTTCGTTCTATGACGCGAAGGAAGAGAATAATGGAGACGCTACTTACAGATCAGATTCTAATGTAGACGTGTATGTTTGCGACGGAGGTTATGCTGTCGGTTATTGTGAGGCAGGAGAGTGGCTGAAGTATACTGTTGAAGTTGAGAAAGATGGTGAATATACATTGTCGGCAAATGTTTCGGATGAAGGTGGCGAGTCGTCGTTTTCGATTATGTTTGACGGTGATGAGTCTACAAAGGTCGTGTTTGATACTGAAGACACTGGAGCTTGGACAACATATAAAGAGTTGGTTTCTGATAAGGTTGTCAAGTTGTCGGCTGGCAAACATGAGATGCTTCTTTCAATCGAATCGTCTTGGGTTAACGTGGATTGGATAAAAGTCAAGAGTACTGATCCTACTAAAATAGATGATGTTGTCGCTGCGTTCCCTTCTGGTGAGTATACAGTATGTGATGCTAACGGCAAGTCGCTAGGAAATGTCACTATCAGTAGTAAAACTGAATTTGATGCAAAATTTGCGGAATCGGGTGTTTACATTCTCGTCTCTGCAAATGGAAAGTCAATAAAATATGTAAAATAACTAATACAATATATCATGAGAACACTTTACAACACATTAGTTGTGTCTGTTATCGGCACAATGCTTTCTGTATCGTCTGTTGCTCAAACACTTCCCGGTGTGAAAAGCACCATCAATGTGAACGGTAAAAACCGTACAATTGATGTGTACGCTCCAAACGGAATGGGAGAGAATAGACCGATGGTGATTTCAGCCCACGGTATGGGTCAGGATATCGCTTATCAAAAGGAGAATTCTCGTTGGGACTTGGTGGCCGACACTGCTAAATTCCTTGTTGTCTATCCTCAGTCTGACGGTTCTACTTGGGATTTGAGCGCTACTGGTAATGATATCGCTTTCATAAAGGCTATCATTAAGGAGATGAGTTCTAAGTATAAAATTGACTTGGATCGCGTGTATATGTCTGGATTCTCTATGGGTGGAATGCTTACATATTCAGTTGCAAACAACATGGCAGATCAGATTGCGGCTTGTGCTCCAGTCTCAGGTTATCCAATTGGCGACCTGACTGCTAAGCCTTCACGTCCTATGCCAATCATCCATACAAATGGAGACAAAGACGACGTGGTGCACTATGAGCCATGGAAGGGCAATTTCAACGGAATGTATCAGGAGCAGCAGGGTGCTTATGCTCAGGCGGAGGCTTGGGCAAAAGCAAATCAGTGTGACGGAACTCCTGTCGAGTCGGTGATCGACGGTGCTGCTACTCGTTATTTATGGAAGAATGGTAAGTGTGGCGTAGAGGTTTGTTTGAACAAGGTTTATGGAAAAGGTCACTGGCCATCAAACGACAAGTATCATTCAGTACGTGAGATTTGGAAGTTTGTCAGCAGATTCTCTTTGAATTGTGGAGAGGTTGGCTCTTCTTCTGGTTCCGGTTCATCTGGATCAGGAACAATGGCAGAAGAGGCAGGTCCATATAATGGATCACCTGCGTCTATTCCAGGCACAATCGAGGCAGAGGAGTATGATTTCGGAGGACAGGATGTCGCTTACAACGATAAGGATGAGGAAAATCGTGGAGAGGCATTCCGTAAAGACGGAATTGATATTTACAAGGGAGGATCAGGATTCGTTATCGGTTATAATCAGAGTGGTGAGTGGTTGAATTATACTGTTGATGTGAAGGAGACATCAAGATACACAGTTACAATTTCAGCCGCAACAGATAATGCGTCTGCTTCATTCCAGCTTTTGATTGATGGCAAGGAAGTGACTGGTGAGATTGGAGCTCCTAATACAGGTGATTTCTCAAAGTTCTCTACTGTGATGGCCCGTACAAAGGAAATCTCAGCAGGCAAGCACACTTTGCAGCTAAAGATTACAAGTGATTGGGTTGATATTGATAATATGAAGTTTGAAAAATATGAGTCAAACGGTGCAGAGCCATACGACGCTAACGGTTGTGTGATCGGCGATCGCGACAATACTGAGTTGGCTTCTATTTTCTCTTCAATCGCATTGAGCAACGTCAACCCTAAGGTTAAGCCAACTACTAACCATAACCCAATCATGACTCAGCGTTATGGAGCTGATCCATGTGCGATGGTTTACGGTGACTCTGTATATATCTATATGACTCATGATATATATGAGTACGACAATAATGGTAAGATTAAGGATAACGGATATGGCAAGATCACTGAGATTGTTTGTGTTTCTTCTGCCGATCTTGTAAACTGGACAGACCACGGACCAATGAAGGTTGCGGGAAATGGCGGTATATCTAAGGCTGGTAATTCATGGGCTCCGACTGCATGTCATGTGAAGATGAATGGAAAGGATCGTTTCTTCCTATATTTTGCTAATGGTGGTAATGGTATTTATGTAGTCGCAGGTGACACTCCTTACGGTCCATGGCAGGATGTGAAGAATGGTCAGGGACTTATCACTCGTTCTATGCCAAACTGTAATGTGGACTGGTTGTTCGACCCTGCTGTCCTTGTAGATGACGACGGTACTGGTTACATCTATTTCGGTGGTGGTGTGCCTAAGGGTAAGGATGCAGATCCAGGAACAGCTCGTATAGCTAAACTTGGCAGCGACTTTACTAGTATTGTTGGAACAGCTCAGAGTTTGAACCCTCCTTATCTATTTGAGGATGCTGGTATCAATAAGATTGGTAAGAACTATGTATATTCATATTGTACTAACTGGAACACAGGAGGAAACAACATTGGAATCAGCAATGCGGTGATCTCAACTATGATTTCTACTAATCCAATGTCTGGATTCAAGTTTGATCGCAAGGTGTTTGATAATCCGTCTAAGTGGCTTGGATCGAATGGCAACAATCACCACTCATTCTTCAAATTTAAGAACAAGTGGTATATCTGCTACCATAGCCAGTGGATTCAGAATCAGATTGGTGTAAGTGGTGGATATCGTTGTTCACATGTCGACTATGCTAATGTTGATGAGTCGGCAGGAAAGATTATGGGTGTGTCGGCTGGTACTGTAAAAGGTGTGGATCAGGTAGAGCCAGTAGATGCTACTAAGACAATCCAGGCCGAGTGTTTTGCTTGGCAGAGTGGAATAGAGGTCAACTATGTTGGAAACTCTACTCGAATGGCTGTAAGTGGAAAGAACGGTTCTTGGATTGGTTTGAGTGGAGTCCAGGCTAAAGGTGTAAATAAGTTTAAGGCTCGTGTATCAGCTCCATGTGGTGGCGCGATCAGAATCACAACAGGTTCAGCTAATGGTCCTGTACTTGGATATTTGAATGTAGAGTCTAATTCATCATACGAGGAGTTTGAATGTAAGTTGACATCAGACATCCCTACATCTACAGACCTATTCTTCACGTTCAGCGGAGAGTTGAAGTTTGATTCATGGAGCATGTTCTATGATGATCCAGCGGACGAAGAAGTTGTAGACGCTGCATTTGCTTCACTAATGGTAGAGCCAAATCCAGCAAAGGATATGGTTAAGGTTAGTGGTTTGACAGACGGTGATATCATCACAATCACATCAATGAATGGTGTTGTTGTGAAGGCATTCATTGCTGAGGCAGAGACTGTTGATGTTGTAATCTCGGATCTTGCGTCTGGAATCTATGTGGTGTCAAACGGTTCGAAGACAGTTAAGCTAATCAAAGAATAATCAAGCAATAGCGGTAGCGACGATAGAAATACCGTCGCTACTATTTTATTTATTTGTTTTGAATTGAAATTTTTTTAATTTTGTCTAAACTTAAAACACACAAAATAACATGAAAACATTAATTAAAAGCTTTGCTTTATTGGCATCGCTAGCTTCGGCTGTGACTCTTTTTGCACAAGGCTCATTTTATGTCTGTAAGAAAGACGGCACTTATGTGGAGTACGCGATCAGCGACATTGATAGTGTCTCCTTTAACAAACCAGAGAAACAGGAGATTCAGCAGCCTGTTGAAAAAACATTTTTTTTGTATGGTGACAATGTCGATTATGATGGACCTCTACAGTACAACTGGGATGAAAATGTAGGTCCATCTGGTAATGGAGTGTTGGCATATCCTAAAGAAATGTCTAATGATCCGAATGTGCTTCATCCAGTAGCAATCTTTTGTCCTGGTGGTGGAGAGACTCCAAACTCGCAGCCTACTATCCCTAAACGACTCGCATCTATGGGCTTTGTCGTCTTTTCTCAACCTTCTACGTGGAGTGGAGATGACGCGATTAAAGCTTTTGACTGGCTTGATCAGATGAACAATGACCCGAATGCAAGATTTTATGGTAAGCTCAACATGGAGCGTGTGGCAATCTGCGGACATTCGCAAGGAGGTGTGATGGCTCAGGATTGTGCTAGCAAAGACAAGCGTGTAGCTGTGTTGATGTTGCTCAACAGTGGAAGCTTCGATGCTCATAGTGGTTCTGCCAACCTGACAATCCCTACAGGAATTATCACTGGACACACAGATATGGCTTACGACAACGCGGTAGGTGATTTCAATTACCCTGCAAACAAAGCTCCAATGTGGCTTGGAATAAAAGGTAATGAAGGTCATGGATATGGTCCTTGGGGTGGATCAAATTGTTGTGTCGCTTGGATCAGATGGCATTTGTGCGGAGAGACAAAGTGGGAAAAAGAGTTCCTGCAAAATGGTGGTCAATTCTGTAACGCTAACGGTTGGGAAACAAAGATCAGAAACTGGTAATAAGAGTCTGAAACGATGTGGTTGCAAATATGGGTGTGCCTATGGTACACCCATTTTTATAAACTCGAATATGGAGAAACGGGTGCCTGTATGATGATGATTTTTCTTAATATTGCCGAATAAACGTTTTGTCGATTTGTTTGGCAAATATAAAACAAGTATTTTTGATGATGATTTCAATTGTGCTTTGAACATGAATATGCTCGACTATCTTGAGTGGCGAGGTGATTTGCCGTTTGAAAGGGATCCGTTTAATGAAGTGGATGCCCTGATCCTCTCATTGATATCATATTATGAGTTTGAACAGTTTTATCAAGTGGTTACAAATGTATGTGGTTATACACTTGACGAATATGTCAAATTGCATGAGGATAATGTTCAGATATTCGGTGAAATAGACAAAAATATTGATATCGAAAATGATATTGTGCCAAGAAAGACAGCTCCGTTTGTTTTGTGTAAAGCGGTGAAGACGGAGAGGTTTGCCAATATACGCATCGTCGACTTCAGGAATATTTTCGATGAGGAAAGAGTTATACAGTTTGCTGCTATCACATTTGAATTGTCTGATGGCATAAGGGTCGTGGCATACCGAGGCACTGATTCATCTATAATTGGTTGGAAAGAGGACTGTATGCTATCTTACTTAAGGGAAATCCCAGGTCAGGCTGAGGCTGTGCGATATTTCAATGAATCAGAGACTGGCAAGAAATACTATATCGTAGGTCATTCCAAGGGAGGAAATGAGGCGTTATATACGTATATCAAGATGAAAGAAGAACGTGTGGATGATGTGGTAGCTGTATATAATTTCGATGGCCCTGGATTTTTGGATAAAATACAGGATACTCCTCGTTATTTAGAAGGAAAAGAAAAAATTCACACATTTGTGCCGTCGTCTTCTATTGTTGGAATGCTTTTGGAACATGTGAAGGATTATGTCGCAGTGAAGAGCCAAGGCTTTGGAATAAAACAACATAACCCATTGTTTTGGGAGGTGTATCGTGCTAATCTGGTCACTGAAGTTGATAATGTATGGGTAAGAGATGTGGCAGAACACACATTCGCGGAATTTTTGAAAGAGATGACTCTTGAGGAGCGTAAATTTGTGACGGAGAATGTCTTTTCTATTGTAAGTAGTTGTGGAGCAAAAAGTTTTGCTGAACTTTATGAGCATCCGTTCAGAAATACAAAAATTATTGTGGCTGCTTACTCAAAGTTGCCTGATGAACATAAAGATAAATTGATTAAAGCGTCCAAACTGCTTGGATTCTCGTGGGCTTCAAGTTATCGATTTGGATTAGGTGAGGTGAAACCAACCGACAAGCAGCCGTTGCTTAAACCATTTTTTAGTTTAGGAAAGAAAAAATAATTTAAAACTTAATATTACGTATTATGGGAATATTGGATATGGTGCTCGGCAACTCATCAGAAGTGTCGCAGCAGGAGATAGAAAAACACTTTAATGGAGTGCTGTTTGATGGAGAGACGGTGGAGAAAGGATATAAAGTTATCCGAGACATTTGGTTGTTCACATCGCATCGTCTTATTATTCTTGACATTCAAGGCATTACAGGAAAGAAGAAGGAATTTCATTCAGTACCGTACAAGTCTATCCGACAATTCTCGGTTGAGACTGCAGGATCGTTTGATGATGACTGTGAAATGAAGTTGTATGTGGCTGGTATGGCGATGCCTTTTTCATACGAATTCAAAAAAGGCATAGATGTGATTGGTATACAACGAAATTTGGCGGAGCATATTTGTAAATAAAAAAGACGGATAATTCCGTCTTTTTTAATTTTCTTCTAATTCTTTATTCAAAACTTCCAATTTTTTGTTTACGATTTTTATGGCATCTTCGTATATTTCCTTGAATTCGAGCGGACGTTTAGCATAATAGGAGACTGCGGAATCGAATACAGCGGCAGTAACATTGTGTTTGTTAAGAAAATCCACGTATACCAGATTCATGTCAAGATTTTTGACCTCCCTTAATTCATGCTTAGAAGTCCCTTCAAGCATATAATAGTCAGCTACTATCTGGCTCATCTTCTTTTTTTCAATAGGTGCTTTTTCTTTGCAAGAAGAAAAAACACATGATGTGAATAATGCTAGCAGCGTCGCCAATATAATACTATTCTTTTTCATTGCTTTCTGATTTAGATTCTGTTTCGACGGAATGATTAGAGTCTTTTTCTTTTTTATCTTCGTCGTCACCCATGAATCTTGACAACTCCTTATGTTCAAACACAAGAACGCAGAACACACCAGTGCAGACAGCACTGTCGGCTATGTTGAAAACAGGTCGGAAGAAAATCTCACCACCGAAGAAAGGCACCCATTCTGGAATACGGAATAATGGAAAATAAAGCATATCCACAACTTTGCCATAAAGCCATGTCGAATACCCGCCAGCGGCTGGCATAAATTCTGCCACTTGACGATGACTGTCGCTGAAGATGACTCCATAGAAAACACAGTCGATGATGTTGCCGAGGGCTCCCGCCGTAATCAGCACCATACACACGATAAAGCCTGTCTTATATTTTTCTTTAATGATTTTATTAATGATATATAAAAGACCGCCGACGGCAAAGATTCTGAACAAGGTCAGGAATATTTTATTGCCCATCTCGATGCTGAATGCCATTCCGTTGTTTTCCTGGAAATTGATTTGAAACCAATCTGTGATCCAGATGCTTGATCCCAAAGACATGTGAGTCTTCACCCAAATCTTTGATACTTGGTCTATTATAATGACTGCTATAAAAATTGCGATGTAGAGAAATCGCTTGTCTTTTAGAATATTGTTCATTAATAATTGTATTTTTTTTACAAAAATAGGAGAATTTCTTGTATTTTTGCATATTGATTGATGCAAATGTGTGGATTTCTACTATGATGTTTTTTCATTCGTTCGCTTAGTCATGTAATGTTAGGTCCGATTGGAAAAAATATGATTTTGCTATTATTGTGCATAAAACCTTACGAAATCACATTGTTTGGCATACTTTTTGATGAAAACTTTAAGGAAAAAATATACAAGTAAAAAATGAACTCTTTTAACATTAGGCTGAAATCACTTTTAGTGCTTTTAGTATTTTCTTTTGTCACATTATCTGTTTCGGCGAAAGATGTTATTTATGTAAAGTCAGGGGCCAGTGGAGACGGAAGCTCCTGGACAAAAGCGTTTGGTAATATTCAGCAGGCTGTTGACGCGGCAGCTAAGAAAGGTGCTGATGTTTGGGTGGCAAAAGGAATCTATAAGAGCGATTCCTCGGCTGTTGTTTTCCTAAAACCTAAAGTCAATCTGTATGGAGGATTCGCTGGCACCGAAACATCTCTTGCTGTTCGTGACACAGCAAAGAATCCGACTGTTTTGGATGGAAATGGAAAGATCCGAGTTATATATCAGGATAATGATTTTGCTGACACGTCTTCTGTAGTCGTTGATGGATTCGTGATACAGAACGGATATGCGGATTATGGAGGTGGTGCATATTTGAGAAAAAATACTACAATCAACAACTGTATATTACGAAACAACGATGCTAGAGTTTATGGCTTAGCAGTATATGTGTCTTATGGAAAAATTAAGAAGAGCATAATTTGTAATAATAGTTCAAGTAATGCGTATAGAACGATATATCTGTATCATTCAGAATTAGATAGTTGTGTTGTTAAAAACAATACAACATATTATGGCTCTGGTGTATTTGCGGAAGCATATTCCAGTGTGTCAAATACAAAAATAGATTCGAATAAGAATACATATTATTATTATGATTCTCCTGTGTATTTGTATAATAATTCCAAGTTGATTAATTGTGAAGTTATAAATAACTATGGCCGTAATGCAGGAGTCTATGCTTATAATAATTGTTTTGTAAAGAATTGTTCAATTTCAGGAAATGCAAGCACGTCAAATAGTGTTATACATATTGAATATTATTCGAAAATTGAAGATACTGAAATTTTTGACAACAAGGGTACTGATTATGAAATAGTATATGTGTATAATTCATCGTCAATGAATCGTTGTAAGGTGTACAATAATGTGGTTGAGAAGAATCATAATATTGTAAATATTCTCAACTCATCTTTACTTTTAAATTCATTGATATATGGAAATAAAAATGTAAATGCCTCTAATTCACCACTTCGTATTCACAATTCGAAAATGATAAATTCGACTTTTGTGGATAATGAGACGGGAGCATCATATGCGGTTGAATCGTACAATTCATCAGTGACAAATTCAATCATTGTCGGCACTAAGTTTGCTAAATCATTCCAGAGTCATCTGAATTTGAGCGGAATAAACACTTTCTTATATTCTATGATAGAAGGCGGTGTCGCTGGGGAGGGTAACATTACAGGATCGAAGCGTTTTGCAGCGTTCGCAAATCCAGAAAAGGGTGATTATTCTCTATCTGAAAAATCATATTGTATAAACAGAGGAAAGGATGTTGAAGACTCAATTGATTTATTGGGCAAAACTAGAAAACAGAATGGAGCCGTTGATATGGGAGCAATCGAGTCGCAGTATAAGATTGCGAATGTTCCATCTTTAGGCAATGTGATTTATGTAAAGAAAGGTATGAATGGTGATGGTTCAAGTTGGTCGTCAGCATTTGGAGATATCAGTGAGGCTATAAAAATAGCAGCCTGTGATGGAAAAAAACATCAGATATGGGTTGCTGCAGGAACATATTATGGGGATACAACGTCGGGGGCTTCTGCTATATGTCTTGAAAAGGGCGTAAGTCTGTATGGAGGATTCGCAGGAAACGAGAAATCGCTAGCGGCGAGAGACACAGCGAAGAATCCAACAATCATAGACGGAAAGAACCAGAGACGAGTAATCACCCAGAATTATGGATTCGCAGATTCGATGGCGGTGGTTGTAGACGGATTCACAATCCAGAACGGAACAGCAACCAATGGCGGAGGTGTGAACGTTACTGCCAACACTACAATCAACAACTGTATCATAAAGAGCAATAAGGCGTCCGAAAATGGATCAGCCATATATGCCACAAGTGCAGTGATAAAGAACTGTCAGATTGTCGGCAACACATATACTAATCGTCTTTATTATACAGTCCGT
>OCTW011618112.1_pt1 | contig 88728 bp, 71 predicted proteins | sample 1539671 | NCBI WGS metagenome assembly OCTW01 (sample SAMN02144230, study PRJEB22623) | gut metagenome | biome: sheep rumen | host: Ovis aries | place: New Zealand | reverse complement strand
TGCTTTGAATCTTCGTAAATGGTTTGAATCTGTTTTTTTACCTCCTTACGGTGCGTAGCTTGTTTGGATAATTTGCGATGACTCCATCCAGAGTAACCTGATGTAGAAACGCCCAGTTCTGCCAGCACTCCAGATACCGAAAAATGGCGTTTCTCTTGATGGGCTTTTTCGGCTTCCTGTTTGACGCTATGGTAAATGGCAGGGATTATTTGTCTAGAATGCTGATAGCTTTTTTTAAGACATTGATGACATCCTTGGCATCTCGTAGTTCACGTTTCAAACGAGCGATTTCCATTGCTTCATCAGATGCATAGTTTCCGGATCCGCGATATGGCATTTCTACATTATCCCGCAATTGCTTTTGCCATCGGGACAGTGTCTGTTGGGAAATTCCTAAATTATGGGCACACCCAATCAGTCCTAAATCCCGATGATCATGGTAATATTGGACAGCATCCATTTTGAATTGTTTGTCGAACTTCGTCATACTAAGGCCCCCTATATATACTTTTATTGTATCACTTTATGGAAAACCTCAGTTTGACTTGTCCTATTTATATGCTAGCACCAGACAATCGAGTAGAAGGCATCGAGCCCTCAACAAGACCAGCAATTCATCTCACCGCCTAAAGAGGCGGGAGATTTCTTGCAGAATCAATTCACAATTACAATTTACGTTTATTTCTTACTTTCACATATCGGCGATTCTTGGTTTCTGCCGTAGTACGAATTAGCCCTTGCTTCACAAGTCCCATTAATAGCTGTCTTGTCCGAGAATGCTTTAGTCCAATCATATTCTCTATATCTTCCGCTTTATATTCAATTCCCACTTCCATTTTATTAAGTATTTCTCGTTGCCTTTTTGTTAGTAAAGAAACAGTTTCTCCTAATTCTGCCGATTTTTCTGCCGATTCTGCCGATTTTTCTGCCGATTTTCCGTCAGAATAATTCAGATTTGGCAGTATCACAAGAAACATGGTGTTATCCGAGTAAAATTCTGGTTCTTTCCGGGTTTGAAAATTGACAGCATTTTCATAACCATCCAATATCTTTCCGAAGCCGCTGCCAGACCGTTCCATATATCCCAAACGGTCAAAGATATCTGCCAGCACCGGATTTCTTCTGCGTGATGGAATTCTGCGAATATTTCTATCTTGAATATTGGTACCATCAAACATTCCACCTGGAGAATAAATTTCCAAACGGTCATCAAAGATATCGACGTGCACTTCACTTCCATAATCCAGGTAATCCCGGTGAACCAGCGCATTAACCAGCGCTTCAAAATAGCTGCGATGCACATATTCAGGAAATTCAAGACGTGAATTATCCGTTTTTTTCCATACTGTTTTTGTATGCACTCTGATAAAAGCTTCTGCATTGGAAAGGAGTGAAATAACGCTACCGTTATATTCCTGATGATCCAAGGCATCAACGAGGCCCCCACTTTTAGTAAGTCCATTCCATCTGGTACAAAACACCCGGGAATATCTGACTGGGGACTCATCAGCCAGCAGGGCACCTGCATTTGTCAGATTTCCGTTATCATCTTCCATTCCCCAGGAAAGGTAGGATGCTTCAGGCAAGCTTTTATTGGTCCAGATTTTGTACCGTTCCCGTACTTTAGTAAATGAATAATCAGAAGATTTGTAGGATGATGTCAGGGAATCAAAACTGCTGTTTCTTCCACGAAGCACCAGTCGCTTTAAATCGGTGGCAACGGCAGGAACGCTCTCATTACCCACACGAATATACGCTTCTGTTGTACCATCAGCATGATAATAATAAGGCGTTTCTTCCCCTTTATATACCTTTAAGGCAATGAGTTTCTTACCACCCCTCTGACAGAATTGCAGTCCAAAATCTGGTATCGGTTCTAAATGCGTTTTAATAATCTCACTAATTTTTTCTGCGTCTGCTTCTGCATCCGGTAATCCAATAATCGTATCATCATCGGCAACACCAAAAAGCAAAGTGCCTCCATTTGTATTAGCGAAAGCACTGATGGTCTTACACCAACTTTTAGGGCGTTTTGTTTCCACGGCTTGTTTCTTGTCATAAGTTGTAGCTTCCCCTATGAATCCTTCCAGCTTCGTCATCCACTTCACTTCCTTCATATTCTCTATTATTTTCTTTACTCTTACATGTATATCTACACGGTGCATCTCCCCGGTGTCGGAATCACTAAAAGCACATTTTTACGAGATGCGTGACATCAATGCTACGCACTCAACGTGGTGGGTGCGGGGGAACATGTCCACGGGCTGTACTTTGACGGTCTGGTAGCCGTGCTGGTCCAGGTAGGCCAGGTCGCGGGCCAGGGTAGCCGGGTTGCAGGAGACGTAGACGACGCGTTCCGGTCTGCTCTGGGCGATGGCTTTGAGGACCGGTTCACCGCAGCCGGCCCGGGGCGGGTCGAGGACGATGACGCCGGGACGGACGCCTTCCCGGATGAGTTCCGGCAGTTTATAGACGGCGTCACCGAGGATGAATTCGGCATTTTTCACGTGATTGTCCCGGGCGTTGCGGACGGCGTCGCGGATGGCCGGGGCGACGATTTCGATGCCGTAGACCTGTCTGGCTTTCCGGGCCAGGAACAGGGTAATCGTCCCGGTGCCGCAGTACACGTCGGCTACGGTTTCATTTCCCTTCAGGTTGGCAAAGTCCAGGGCCTGTTCGTAAAGCCGCTGGGCCTGTTCGCTGTTGACCTGGAAAAAGGACTGGGCTGAAATGTGGAAGGTCAGCGGCCCGATGGAATCGTGAATCGTATCGCTGCCGTATATGGTGCGGGTCTTAGGTCCCAGTATGACGTTGGTATGACGGGTGTTGACGTTCTGGACGATGCTGGTCAGACCAGGGATATCCCGGCGCAGGCGCTGTACCAGGTCTTTCATGTGGGGCACCATATCACCGGCCGTGACCAGGCAGACCATGATTTCTCCCGTATGGACGCCGACCCGGCCCATGATGTGGCGGACAATGCCCGTCCGGGCATCTTCGTCGTAGGCCGGTATCTTGAAGTCTTTCATCCATTGGCGGACGACACGGATGATGGCGTTGTTGTCTTCCTTCTGGATGGCACAGTCGGCCACGTCGATGACTTTGTGGGTAGAAGCGGCAAAGCAGCCGATGGCGACTTTTCCCCTGCCGGCTGCCGCGACAGGAAACTGCATTTTATTGCGGTAGTGCCAGGGAGACGGCGCGCCCAGTACGGGAAGTACGGGGACATGGCTGAGATGGCCGATACGGACGATGGCGTCTTCTACCTGCTGGCGTTTTTCCTTTAGTTCTCCTTCATAACTCATGTGCTGCAACTGACAGCCGCCACACTGATCATAGACGGGACAGTGCGGCTTGATACGGTCCGGTGAAGCCGTGACGATTCCGGTCAGTTCCGCTATGGCATAGTTCTTTTTGATCAGCTGGATCCGTGCCCGGACGGTTTCTCCCGGCAGCGCCCGGGGTATGAATATGGTGAAATTCTCATATCGCCCGACACCTTCCCCGCTGGTGCCCAGCCGGAGAACGGGGACTTCGTAGATTTTCCCTTTTTGTACGGGAATCGCATGTTTTTCCTTCATATAGATCCTTTCCCGGATATACGAAAGCCTCTCCGCAGGTAACGGTATGCTCTATCCTTGCCGGAGAGGCTTTGGTTACATAATAATTTCTGAAACGACCGGTTCCTGTACGGGAGCCGGGCCGTCTGATATGGTAATCTGTTCTGCCGCCTGCCGTGCCAGTTCTTCCATCGGCGCCTGAGAATTGCCGTAGAGCGTGAATAACGGTTCCCCAGCCCGGACCGGGTCATACAATTCTTTGAACAGGCGTATGCCGACCATCGGGTCGATGGCGTCTTCCTTGCGGGCCCGGCCGGCGCCCATGCGCATGGCCAGTTCTCCCAGTGCCCTTCCATGGACGGCCGTGATATAGCCCGTTTCGGCCGATACTGCGGTGTACATCTGCGGGGCCCGTGTGAGGGGCTGCTTCCCGATCCAGGACGCACTGCCGTGCTGGGCCCGGACGAACTGGCGGAATTTTTTCAGGCCTTTCCCGTTCTCTACCAGCCGGCGGATACATGCTCTGCCTTGTGCTTCATCCGGCACTTTGCCACCCAGGATGAGCATCTGGCTGCCGATGGCTTCTACGACTTCCATCAGCCGGCGGCCGCCTTTTCCCGACAGGGCTTCTACAGCTTCATCCACTTCCAGGCTGTTGCCGATGGCCGTCCCCAGGGGGGCTTCCATGGAGGTCAGGACTGCCCGCGTCGGACGGCCGGCCAGACGGCCGATATCGACCATAGTCCGTGCCAGCTGACGGGCCCGTTCTTTCGTCTTCATGAAAGCCCCGTCGCCGTATTTGACATCAAGGACGATGGCGTCGGCACCGGAAGCGATCTTCTTGCTCATGATGGAACTGGCAATGAGGGGGATGCTTTCGACGGTCGCCGTCGCATCGCGCAGGGCATAGAGCAGTTTGTCTGCCGGGGCGATTTCACCGGACTGGCTGATAACGGCCATTCCCATGTCCTGCATCTGCCGGAGGAAGGCGTCTTCTGAAAGTTCCGTCTGAAAGCCGGGAATGGACTGGAGTTTATCGATGGTCCCGCCCGTAAATCCCAGGCCCCGGCCGCTCATCTTGGCCACGGGTACACCGGCGGCAGCAACCAGGGGCGCCACGATGAGCGTCGTCGTATCGGCGATGCCGCCCGTACTGTGTTTATCTACTTTGATTCCCGGGATAGAGGACAGATCGACGAGGTCGCCGCTTTCTGCCATGGCCTTTGTCAGGGCTGTCGTTTCCGTTGCATCCATGCCCTTCAGATACACGGCCATGCACCAAGCAGCGGCCTGATAGTCGGCGATTCGGCCTGCCGTATAATCCCCGATGAAACGGGCAATTTCTTCGTCCGTCAGCACCAGGCCATCCCGTTTATGGGCAATGCAGTCGATAGGCCACATAGGCGTCACCTCAGTTCAGAAAGAAATCCCGTACCGGCCGGAAGCTGCCCCAGGGAGAAGTTATCCATGATGGTCTGTCCCAGGTCGGCATAGGTCTTGCGGATGCCCAGATCGACCGCTTCCGTAAGGGCCGGACTGTAAACGACGAGGGGCACCCGTTCCCGCGTATGGTCTGTCCCTTTCCAGGTCGGGTCATTGCCGTGATCTGCCGTGATCATGAGCAGTTCATCAGGCTGGACCAGGGGCAGGAAATGACCGAGCATATCATCAAAGGCTTCGATGCAGGCGGCATAGCCTTCGACGTTACGGCGATGTCCATACTGGCTGTCGAAATCGACGAAGTTGGCCATGAGCAGGCCTTCCCGGTCCCGGTGGGCCAGCAATTGTTCCGTCAGGGCTTTCATGTCTGCCGGATTATCCCCCGTATGGTACGATTCGGTGAGGCCGATGTGTGCGTATATATCGCCGATTTTCCCTACGCCGGCGACAAAGCGTCCCGATTCGGAAAGATAGGAAAAGACCATCTTTTTCTTGGGAAGACGGCTGTAATCCCGGCGATCGCCCGTACGGATGAAATGGCCCTGTGTCCCGATAAAGGGACGGGCGATGATGCGCCCTACTTCATAGGGACCGACGCAGACTTCCTTCCGCGTGATTTCGCAGATGCGGTACAGTTCGTCAAGAGGAATGACATCGTTGTGGGCGGCAATCTGAAATACGCTGTCGGCCGATGTGTAGATGATGGGAAGGCCCGTGCGGAAATGATCCGGTCCCAGCCGTTCGATGATTTCCGTACCCGATGCAATTTCGTTACCGATGTAGCCGTATCCTGTCTTTTCCGTAAAGGCTTGCAGCAAGTCCGGGGGAAAGGCATGGGGGAATGTAGGGAAAGGAGTTTCCACGATATTCCCCATAAATTCCCAGTGGCCGCTGGTCGTGTCTTTGCCGGCCGATTGTTCTTCCATCAGGCCATAGGATCCGATAACTTCCGTAGGTTCCCGGTGAATATGGGCAATGTTTCCCCAGCCGAGACGACGCAGATTGGGTACGCGCAGCGGCACCCGGGCATCGATATGTCCGATCGTATTGGCCCCGGCATCTCCAAAGGCTGCCGCATCGGGGGCATCGCCGGCACCGACACTATCCATGACGATGACAATGATTCGTTTAAATTTCATGTGATTCACCCCTTTGGGAAATATGTTCTACCTTTTATTATACCATAGGGTTGTTCCGGATGTGCGGAAAAAGGGAGTGTCTCAGAAAAGATATTTTCTGGCTTTCTGGAAATTGGCGATGGTCTTGGCATCGACAATTTCATTTTTGTCGATTAATTGTTCCACTTCTTCCGGCGTATAATATTCCAGGTTCATGAATTCGTCTTCATCGAGGTGCTGATGGCCTTTTTTCAGGTTTTTGGCCAGATAGAGGTATATCCGTTCGTTGCAGAATCCCGGCGACGTATACACGTAGCCCAGGGGCTGGATATCGTCGGAAGAAAAGCCCGTTTCTTCTTCCAGTTCCCGGTGTGCGCATTCTGCCGGATTTTCCCCGTCGTGTTCGATTTTGCCGGCCGGGACTTCCAGCATGGGCTGGGCAGCAGCATAGCGGTACTGGCGGACGAGGATGATTTTGCCATCATCGGTCACCGGTAAAATCGCGCAGGCGCCAAAATGCCATACGGCTTCCCGGGTGGCCGTCTTCGGTTTGCCGCCCTGTCCGTCGTCGATTTCTACCGTATCGACAGTGACATGGAGGACCCGGCCATGTAAAATTTCTTTTCTCGCAATCATGCGTTCTGTACTGATACTCATGTGTATTTCCTCCTCTTTTTTAGTGGCTGGTGGTTAGTGGCTGGTCAATTTTACACCAAAAAGGCTGTCGCATGATGGCGGAACCCTTCTTGCGACAGCCTCTCGTTATATCTGACATCAAAGATTAGTCATTATTGGCCCGTACTGCCTATACCGCCCATGCGGATGCCTGATGCATCGTCATTATCGGTGGTCAGGTATTTCATAAAAATCCCCTGGGCAATGCGTTCCCCTTTTTTTATGGTATAGGGAACGTCTTTTGTATTGTAATAGGCAATCATGATATGGCCTTCGTTATCGGGATTGTTGTAATAATCGCAGTCAATGATTCCCGTGCTGTTGGCCAGCATGAGGCCCTTTTTGAAGGCCAGGCTGGAACGGATGAAAATGGAAAGATATTCGTTCAGTTCCATATACGCTTTGAGGCCCGTCGGCACGACCGTCACGGCATGGGGAGCCAGGACGGTGTCGGCTGCGGCTTCCAGGTCATATCCGGCGCTTTTTGCTGTTTTCCGCTGCGGCACGTGAATATCCTTTCCTTCATATGCCGTAACGACTTCAAATCCCCGGTGTCTCATTACTGCACCTTCTTGCGGTCATTCTGGCGGCCGCGGTTATTGCGCGGGCCGTGATTGTGGTGTGCCGGTGCGTCCCCGCCGCCGAGCAGTGCCTTGCGCGACAGGTTGATACGGCCCTTGTCATCGATTTCTACGCATTTGACCATGATTTCATCGCCGATATTGACGACGTCTTCTACTTTTTCTACCCGTTCTTTGGCCAGCTGGGAAATGTGGACCAGGCCTTCTTTACCCGGCAGGATTTCCACAAAGGCGCCGAAGTTCATGATGCGCGTGACTTTGCCGAGGTAGGTTTCCCCTACTTCCACATCTTTCGTCAGGTTTTCAATCCATTCTTTTGCCTTTTCGCCGCCGGCGGCATCGACAGAGGCGATATAGACCAGGCCGGAGTCATCGATGTCGATTTTGGCTCCCGTTTCTTCCGTAATCTGTTTGATTACTTTGCCGCCCGGCCCGATGACATCGCGGATTTTATCGGGGTCGATGTGCATGGTGATGATGCGCGGTGCATAAGGAGACAATTCCTTGCGCGGTTCGCTGATGCATTCCAGCATCTTGCCCATGATGAAGATACGGCCTTCATGAGCCTGTTTCAGGGCCTTGTCGAGGATTTCCCGGCTCAGTCCCTTGATCTTGATATCCATCTGGATGGCCGTGACGCCTTTCATGGTACCGGCTACTTTGAAGTCCATGTCGCCGAGGGCATCTTCCATTCCCTGGATATCGGTCAGGATCGTAAAGTCATCGCCTTTTGTTACCAGGCCCATAGCCACGCCGGCCACAGGTGCCTTGATAGGTACGCCGGCATCCATCAGGGCCAGGGTGCTGCCACAGGTACTGCCCATGGAGCTGGAGCCGTTCGATTCGAGGACTTCTGATACGACACGGATGGCATAGGGGAATTCTTCCTCACTCGGCATGACCTGGGTCAGTGCCCGTTCAGCCAGTTTGCCATGACCGATTTCGCGGCGGCCGGGGCCACGGGACGATTTGGTTTCGCCGACGCAGAAGCTCGGGAAATTGTAATGATGCATGTAGCGGCGGTCCGTTTCCAGGCCGACGCCATCGATGTGCTGGCATTCGGAAAGCGGTGCCAGGGTGCAGAAGCTCAGTACCTGGGTCTGGCCGCGGGTAAAGAGGCCCGTGCCGTGGGTGCGCTTGAACAGGCCGACTTCGCAGCTGACCGGGCGGACTTCATCGACGCGGCGGCCATCGGGACGGATTTTATCGACGGCGATCATATGGCGGACGATTTCCTTGATCATCTTCTGGGTGATTTCGGCGACGTCGTCCTGGTTGTCGGGATAAATATCGGCGAAATGTTCATAAATGTCCGTTTCTACGGCATTCATCTTTTCTTCACGGGAAATTTTATCGGCGTTGCAGATAGCTTCTTTCATGCTGGCTTCGCCATAGGCATGAACGGCTTCTACAATATCGGCCGGCGGTTCTTTTTCGACGAATTCCTGTTTGGGCACGCTGATCTGCGGCAGGAATCCCAGCTGGAATTCGACGACTTTTTTGATTTCTTCATGAGCAAACATGATGGCATCGAGGATATCTGCTTCCGGTACCTGTTTGGCGCCCCCTTCAACCATAAGGATGGCGTCTTTCGTACCGGCGACGACGATATCCATATCGCTGGCTTCGCTCTGTGCCACCGTCGGATTGACGACAAACTGGCCATCGACGCGGCCTACGCGGACACCGGCGATTGGGCCGGCAAAGGGAATATGGGACATGCACAGCGATACGGAAGCGCCGATCATGGCAGCGATTTCCGGTGCGTTGTCGTGATCTACGCAGAAGTCATAGGCTACGACGTGGACGTCATGACGGTATGTCTTGGGGAACAGCGGGCGGATCGGGCGGTCGATCAGGCGGGCAAAGAGCGTCGCCGATTCAGGCGGTTTACCTTCCCGTTTGATGAAGCCGCCGGGAATCTTCCCTACGGAGTACATTTTTTCTTCATAATCTACCGTGAGCGGAAAGAAATCGGCATCTTCCCGTGCTTCTTTCGATCCCGTAGCGGTAACAAATACAGCCGTATCGCCATAGCGGACCAGAGCAGCACCGCTCGCCTGTTTGGCAAGCTGTCCTACTTCGATGACCAGGGGACGACCGGCAAAATCCATCTGGAATACCTGTTTTTCCATTCGTTTTCCTCCTTATGAAGAGTCATACAAGAAATTCAGACAGGCTGTAGGTCATAGGTCAGTATCGCCGGGAAGCGGTACTGACCTATAACCTACCAACCTGTAACATACACTATGTTCTGAAAAAAGAGGCTGATGCGTACACATCAGCCTCACACAACGCGATTATTTACGCAGGTTCAGTTTTTCGAGAATAGCACGATAACGGCCAAGGTCATGTTTCTGGAGATAAGCAAGCAGGTTACGGCGCTGGCCAACCAGTTTGAGCAGGCCGCGGCGGGATGCATGGTCTTTTTTGTTGCTGCGGAGATGTTCCGTCAGATAGACGATGCGGGCCGTAAGAAGCGCAATCTGTACTTCCGGAGATCCTGTGTCGTTTTCATTTGCGCCGTATTTGGCGACGATGGCTTTCTTTTCTTCTACACTTAACATAGTTCGTTCCTCCATTTGTAAAAATAATCTATTCGCAAAGTGCTACGTGATCGTCGGAGATTCGAGACACCCGGCACCCGTACGACATCACATATTATACTATATCCCTGCCATACTGTAAAGGCTTAGAATGCCTTGCCTGTCAGGAGTTCATAGGCTTCCTTGTACTTTTCGATTGTCTTGTCGATAACGTCCTGGGGCAGGAGGTAATCGCTGTCAGGATTGGCTTTCAGCCAGTCGCGGACGAACTGTTTGTCATAGGACGGCTGGGATTTGCCTGCTTCATAGCCTTTGAGCGGCCAGAAGCGGGAGCTGTCCGGCGTCAGCATTTCATCGCCGAGGACGATATTTCCCTTGTCATCTAGGCCGAATTCAAATTTCGTGTCGGCAATGATGATGCCCCGGGAGAGTGCATAATCGGCGCATTTCTTATAGAGGGCGATGGTATAGTCGCGGATGGCTTCGGCATATTCTCTGCCTTTTCCCGGGAAGGTTTTGTCGAGGAATGCCGCTCCTTCTTCGAGAGAAACATTCATATCGTGTTCTCCCAGTTCGGCTTTCGTAGATGGTGTAAAAATCGGTTCCGGCAGTTTTTCCGATTCCTTGAGACCAGCCGGCAGCTTAATGCCGCAGACGGTACCGTTTTCTTTGTAGCTTTCCCAGCCGCTGCCGGTGATATAGCCGCGGACGATGCATTCCATAGGAATCATGGTCAGCTTCTGGCATTTCATGCTGTTGCCATCGAACTGGGGCTGCTGGAAAAATTCTGGCATATCTTTGACATCGACGGAAATCATGTGATTGGGGATGATGTCTTTCGTAAAATCAAACCAGAAGCGGGACATCTGTGTCAGAACAGCGCCTTTCTGGGTAATCTTGTTCTTGAGGATATGGTCAAAAGCAGAAATACGATCGGTTGCTACCATGACGATGCTGTCGCCGATATCGTATACTTCGCGGACCTTGCCCGATTTAAACGGTTTATATTCTTTCATGCTGCGCCTCCATCACCAATAATGAATACTATGTAAATTGGAACACACTTATGATACCATAAAGCATTTTATCCTGCCAGTATCAGTTTGTACTTTTAAGCAGGATTTCTACTTCACGCCCGCCAGTTTCGCCGGATCCATATGGGCATCGAATTGTTCCGCCGTGACCCATCCGCTCTCGAGGGCTGCTTCCCGCAGGGTCAGGCCTTCTTTAGCCGCTTTCTTGGCAATGAGGCAGGCTTTATCATAGCCTACAATGGGGACCAGACCGGTAACGAGGATCAGGGACTGGTGAAGATTATAGTCGATTCTGGCCAGATTCGGACGGATGCCTGTCACGCAGTGGCTGCGGAAGGAATCCATGACATCGCTGAGAAGGCGGATGGACTGAATGAGGTTATAGGCGATGACCGGCATGAAAACGTTCAGTTCAAAGTTCCCCTGGCTGGCGGCAAATCCCATGGCCGCATCATTGCCCATGACCTGGACGGCCACCATGGTAACGGCTTCGCACTGGGTCGGATTGACTTTGCTGGGCATGATGGAGCTGCCCGGTTCGTTTTCCGGTATGAAGAGTTCCCCGATGCCGCAGCGCGGGCCCGAAGACAGCCAGCGGACATCGTTGGCGATTTTCATGAGGTCGCAGGCCAGGGCCTTCAGCATGCCATGGACGACGACCAGTTCATCCTTGCTCGTGAGGGACTGGAACTTATTGGGTGCCGTGTGGAAGGCCGTGCCGGTCAGCTGGCTGACGATTTCCGCAAAGCGGACGTCATAGCCTTCGGGGCAGTTGATGCCCGTTCCGACAGCGGTCCCGCCCATGGCCAGGTCGCGGAGGAAATCGACGCCGCGGGTCAGCATTTCTTTATCGCGCTGGATCATGCGGGCCCAGCCGCTGAATTCCTGCCCCAGTGTCAGCGGGGTGGCATCCTGAAGATGGGTACGGCCGATCTTGACGATATCCTTAAATGCCACTTCTTTTTCGTGAAGGGCTTCATAGAGCCGGTCCATGGCGGGGAACAGCTGCTGTTCGATGAGCAGCACTCCTGCCATGTGCAGTCCCGTCGGGAAAGTATCATTGGAACTCTGGGAATGGTTGACGTGGTCATTGGGATGGACCGTTTCTTCCATGCCCTGTTCTTTCAGGATCTGAACGGCACGGTGGGCCACGACTTCATTGATGTTCATATTGAACTGGGTGCCACTGCCAGTCATCCAGACGGACAGCGGGAAATTGCCATCCAGATTTCCGGCGAGGATGTCATCGCAGGCCTGTACGATGGCATCGGCCCGTTCGGGCGTGACGACGCCCAGTTCCTTGTTGGTCAGGGCTGCGGCTTTTTTTAAATAGGCAAAGACCGTCACCATTTCCGGCGGGATTTTTTCTATCCCGATACGGAAATTTTCAAAACTGCGCTGTGTCTGGGCGCCCCATAATTTATCGGCAGGAACCCTGATTTCTCCCATTGAATCTTTTTCTATACGATATTCCATACAGTATCTCCCCTGTCATCCAGACAGAAAAAGCCCAGGACCCTCGTGGATCCCGGGCCTCATTGCCTGGTGTCAATTATTTTTTTAAATGGCGCAATCCCTTGGCGCCGATATCGGAGCGTACCTGCTGTCCGTCAAAGGAAATCCTGCGGACATTGGCATAGGCTTTATCGATGGCTTCCTGCAGGCTGTCTCCGACAGCAGTCACGCCGAGGACGCGGCCACCGTTGGTCTGGTACAGGCCATCTGCTTTTTTCGTTCCCGAATGGAACACGACGATATCGTCATCCACGGCGTCGAGGCCGGAAATGACATCGCCTTTATGGCTGGAAGCCGGATACCCCTTGCTGGCCATAATGACACAGCAGGCAGCGCCCTGTTTCCAGTGAACCATGTCGCGGCGCAGCGTCCCCTGGGTGCAGGCATACATGATCTGTGCCAGGTCACCGTCGAGGAGCGGCAGGACGGCCTGCGTTTCCGGATCGCCGAAACGGCAGTTGAATTCTACGACTTTCGGGCCACCGGCTGTAATCATCAGCCCGGCGTACAGGCAGCCCTGATAGGTGATGCCTTCGTTTGCAAGACCCTGGACGACGGGGACCAGTATCGTATCATACACGGTCTGGACCAGTTCCGGCGTCATTACCGGAGCCGGGGCATAGGCGCCCATGCCGCCCGTATTGGGTCCTTCGTCGTTATCGAAGATACGCTTGTGGTCCTGGGCAGAAATCATGGGTACAATCGTTTTGCCATCGACAAAGGCCAGGAGGCTGGCTTCTTCGCCGACCATACATTCTTCAATGACGATGCGGCCGCCGGAAGCGCCAAAAATATGGTCTTCCATCATGGCATTGACGGCATCGACGGCTTCTTCCACGGTCTGTGCCACGACGACGCCCTTGCCGGCAGCCAGTCCGTCGGCCTTGACGACGATAGGAGCCCCCATTTTATGGATATAGTCTTTTGCCGCATTGCCATCGGTGAAAGATGCATAGGCCGCCGTCGGCACATGATACTTCTTCATGAGATTCTTGGCAAATACTTTGGACCCTTCCATCTGGGCCGCCGCCTTATTGGGGCCAAAAACGGCAATGCCTTTTTTCTGGCATACATCGGCAATGCCTTCTGTCAGCGGTACTTCGGGACCTACAACGATCATGTCTATGCCTTTTTCTACGGCAAAATCGGCAATGCGGTCCAGTTCTTCCACCCCGATGGGCACACATTCTGCTATAGAAGCCATGGCATCGCTGCCAGGCAGGGCATACAATTTGTCTACGCTCGGACTCTGGGCCAGTTTCCAAGCCAGGGTATGTTCACGGCCACCGCCGCCAATAACGGCTACGTTCATCAGTCAGCCGCCCCCTTTTCGACCTGTTCCGACAGGTAGGCCGCAATCGCGGTATCATACTGGGCCGTATGCTGGAAGGCTTCCCGTGCCAGTTCCAGGCGGTAGGCGTCGGTAAATTCCCCGTCTTTTTTCAGGATATCGATGATTTCGCCATACTTGGCCGGATTGGTGACGATGGCGACGTATTTGTTGTTTTTAGCCGATGCCCGGACCATGCAGGGACCGCCGATATCGATGTTTTCAATCGCTTCTGCCAGGGTAACGCCCGGTTTGGCAATCGTCTGCTGGAAGGGATACAGATTGACGACGACCAGATCGATGGGGGTAATGCCATGATCTTTCATATCCTGGACGTGGGACGGATTATCGCGGACGGCCAGAATGGCACCGTGAATCTTCGGATGAAGCGTCTTGACACGGCCATCCATCATTTCGGGGAAACCCGTTACGTCCTGTACTGCCATGACAGGCACACCTGCTTCTTTTAATGTCCGCATGGTACCGCCTGTCGAAATAATTTCAATACCCAGATTTGCCAGGGCTTTGCCCAGTTCAACAATCCCCGTTTTATCAGATACACTGAGAAGCGCGCGTTTTACCTTCATCATGATTCCTCCTTAACCCTGAGTGCCACGAACGACGTTACCATCGATTGTCAATTTATCATCACAGAAAAGCTGTACGGCCCGGACGTAGGTCGGATGTTCCTTTGTCAGTATCCGGGCTGCCAGTGTATCTTCCGTGTCATCTTCCAGTACGGGAACGGCCGACTGCAGGATAATCGGCCCGGCATCCATGTCGGGAACGACGAAATGGACCGTACACCCGGCAATCTTGACGCCGGCTGCCACAGCCTGTCCCTGGGCGTGAAGGCCACGGAAGCTGGGCAGCAGTGCCGGATGGATATTGATAATCTTATGTTCATAATGAGAAATGAAATCACTGCTCAGCAGGCGCATGAATCCTGCCAGGCAGATGACATCAGCCGCATACGGTGCAATGGCATCGAGGATATACTGTTCGAATGCCTGTTTGCTGTCAAAGGATTTGCGGTCGGCGACGATGACGGGAACACCCCAGGATTTTGCCTTGTCGATGCAGGCTGCCCCGGGAATATCCGTTACGAGAGCCTTGATTTCGGCATTGATCGTGCCATTTTCTACGGCTTCATGAAGCGCTTCTGCATTGGAACCGCGTCCGGAAGCAAAAATGACCATCCGTTTTTTAGTCATCGAAAGCGCCTCCCTTGAGAGTTACGCGGATATCGCTCTGAACGGCCCTGCCGATGACATAGGCCTTTTCGCCGCGGCCGGACAGATTTTCCAGTACGGCATCGGCTTCTTCAGGAGAAACGATCATGATCATGCCGATACCCATGTTGAAGGTACGGTACATTTCTTCCCTGGTCACGCCGCCCCATTTCTGCAGCAGGCCGAAAATCGGGAGCTGCGGCCACGATGTCACGTCGATTTCTACGCCGATTCCCTTGGGAAGGACGCGGGGGATATTTTCATAAAAACCGCCGCCGGTGATATGTACCATGCCTTTGACGTTAAAGTTGCGGATGATCGGCAGGCACGGACGGGGATAGAGACGGGTCGGCGTAAGCAGGCATTCACCGATGGTCATGCCCAGTTCGTCGACGTACTGATCCAGTTTCATGTTCTGCCGTTCCAGTACGATTTTGCGTACCAGTGAAAAGCCATTGGAATGAACGCCTGTAGACGGAAGGCCGATGAGTACATCGCCAGCCTGTATGGTTTCCCCGGTAATCACCTTGTCGCGGTCTACGATGCCGACGCCAAATCCGGCCAGATCATAGTCGTCTTTGGCATAAAAGCCGGCCATTTCGGCCGTTTCCCCACCGAGGAGGGCACAGCCCGATTCTTCACAGGCATGGGCGACGCCTTTGACGATGGTAGCGACCTGGACGGGGTCCAGTTTGCCGACAGCGATGTAATCGAGGAAAAACAGCGGTTCGGCCCCCTGTACGAGGACGTCGTTGATGGACATGGCAACACAGTCCTGGCCGACCGTATCATGTTTGTTCATCATGATGGCCAGGCGCAGCTTTGTCCCTACCCCATCGGTACCGCTGACCAGAATCGGTTTTTTTATCTTGCTGTCCATAAGGGAAAAGAGCCCGCCAAATCCGCCGAGGTCACCCAGTACTTCCGGACGGTATGTCGCCTTTACAGAGTCTTTCATGAGTTCTACGGCTTTATTGCCGGCATCGATATCTACGCCAGCATCGGCGTATGTTAAACCTTTTTTATTCGAGAGCATATTTTTCTCCTTCCTCATTGGTCACAGGGATGTCAGTCGGATAGTCATTATTGAAGCAGGCAAGACAGAGGTCTTCTTTGGGGATCCCCGGGATTGCCCGGCACAGGCCGTCGATAGAAATGAAATGCAGCTTATCGACGCCGATATACTTGCGGATTTCTTCTACGCTCAGAGCGGATGCGATGAGTTCCTTGCGCACGGATGTATCGATGCCGTAGAAGCAGGAATACATGATGGGCGGTGCCGAAACGCACATATAGACTTCCCTAGCGCCGGCTTCGCGGAGCATCTTGCAGATGATGCCGCTGGTCGTGCCGCGGACAATGGAATCGTCTACCATGACGATGCGCTTGCCCTGTACGACCGATTTGACTACGTTGAGCTTCATCCGCACGGCCAGTTCCCGTTCTTTCTGATTCGGCTTGATGAAGGTACGGCCCATGTAACGGTTCTTGATGAGGCCGTGGTTGAAGGGGATACCCGATGCCATGGAATAGCCTATAGCCGCCGTATTACCGCTGTCGGGGACGGAAATGACCAGGTCCGCATCATACTGGGTTTCATTCCACATTTCCTTGCCCATATTGAGCCGTGCCTGATAAATATCCTGTCCGTCGATGACGCTGTCCGGACGGGCAAAATAGATATATTCGAAGGAACATACCTGTTTGCGGTCCGCCTTGCCATAGAAATAGGATTTGACGCCATCTTCGCTGATTTCCACGACTTCGCCGGGCTGTACGTCGCGGACGAACGTGGCTCCCAGGGCATCGAGGCCGCACGTTTCCGAGGCGATGACCCAGCCGCCGGTCGTCGTCCTGCCGATGCAAAGGGGACGGAATCCATAGGCATCGCGGATGCCATAGAGACGGTCTTTGGTCATGGCGACGATGGAGAAAGCCCCCTGGATGCGGTTCATGCTTTCTTTGATGCGTTCCACTATAGTATTCTGACGGCTGCGGCTGATGAGGTTGACGATCAGTTCCGTATCCATCGTCGTCTGGAACGTCACGCCGCTGGCATCGAGTTCTTCCCGCAGTTCCCGCGTGTTGGTCAGATTGCCGTTATGGGCCAGCGCAATCTGGCCGAAGGAAGAATATACGGCCAGAGGCTGGATATTGCGGGGGTTGTTGGAACCCGTCGTCGAATACCGGACGTGACCGATACCGATGTGGCCGCCCAGATCTTCGGGGACACCTTTTTCAAATACCGTGCTGATCAGGCCCATGCCACGATACGTATGAATATCATGTCCATCGGTCAGGGCAATACCGCCGCTTTCCTGGCCGCGGTGCTGCAGGGCGAATAAGCCCCAGTACAGATATCGCGGTATATCCAGTGTTTTGTCAAAAATACCGATAACACCGCACTCTTCGTGCTGTTTGTCCCAAATCGAATCGTACATTATGAGGGAACCTCCTGTGTATGAAAATCTATCTATGGTAATAAGGGTCGTTCACTATTTTTTAAATGCCTGCAGTACCTGGCCGGCCGCATTGTTCAGTTTCGTCTTAACGGCGTCACTGGTCTTCAGCATCTGTTGCAGCTTGTCATTTTTTTCCATGACCTGACGGGTCATTTTTTCCCGGTAAGCCTTATACTTGGCAGCCAGTTCGGGATCACTGACAGCACCGATCTGGATGGCAAAAAGGGCGGCATTCTTTGCGCCGTTGATGGCCATGGTGGCGACGGGCATTCCCGACGGCATCTGCACGATAGCCAGGAGTGCGTCCATCCCTTTCAGGCTGCCGCTTTCCAGCGGTACCCCGATAACCGGGAGGGTCGTATAACTGGCAATCACGCCGGGAAGGTGGGCAGCCATGCCGGCGCCGGCAATGATACAGCTCAGGCCCCTGTCCTGTGCTGTAGATGCAAACTCCCGTACTTCGGCTGGTGTGCGATGGGCTGAAGCCAGAAGGACTTCACATTCCACACCAAATTCATTAAACAAATCAAAAGCCTTTTTCATTACGGGAATATCGGAATCGCTTCCCAGAACCAAACCGACTTTCATTACTAACCCCTCCTCAGAAAACACAAAACCCAAAGGGGACATAATATCACCTTTGGGTTGTTCACCTAGACATACGGGTAGCATGATACATGTACAAACCGTTTAAAACCAGCCCATAAACCTGTATACATGCTACATCTCCTTATTACTATTGATTGCACATCAAATACAGTTTCATTCTAACAAAAAGGGCGTAGCGTGTCAATGAAAATGCTATAACTTGTGAATAATCGGGCATACCGCCCGGGCATTTACAAAATCTTGGATAAAAATTCTTTCGTCCGTTCTTCTTTGGGATGGAAGAACAGGTCATCGGGTTTCCCTTCTTCCAGGATATACCCGCCATCGACGAAGAGGACGCGGTCGGCTACTTCGCGGGCAAAGCCCATTTCATGGGTAACGATGGCCATGGCCATCCCGTCGCGGGCCAGATCCTTGATGACGTCCAGAACTTCGCGGACCATTTCCGGATCCAGGGCCGATGTCGGTTCGTCAAAGAGCATGAATTTCGGTTTCATAGCAAGGGCCCGGGCAATGGCCACACGCTGCTGCTGTCCGCCGGACAACGTTTCCGGATAGGCATCTTTCTTGTCTTCCAGCCCTACCTTGCGGAGCAGGTTGATGGCCGTATCCTGTGCTTCCTTTTTAGAGACATGACGGGTTTTCATAGGAGAAAGCATGATATTCTGCAGCACCGTCATATGCGGGAACAGGTTGAACCGCTGGAATACCATGCCGACTTCCTTGCGGATGTCGTTGATACTCTTGGCATCGCTCATGCTGATGCCATCGACGATGATTTCGCCTGCCGTCGGCTGTTCCAGATAATTGATGCAGCGCAGGATGGTGCTCTTGCCGGATCCCGACGGCCCGATGATGACGACGACTTCCTTATCCTTGATTGTCAGATCAATGCCTTTCAGGACTTCATGGGTCCCGAAGCTTTTTTTCAGGCCTTTAATTTCTATCATCTGTAGCAAACCTCTTTTCCAAGTAGCTGACCAGGCGTGCGATGCCCAGGGTCATAATCAGGTAAATAGCAGCGACGGTCATCCAGATTTCAAAGGAGCCATAGGTCTTGGCGATGATCAGCTGGCCACGCCGTGTCAGTTCTTCAAAGCCGATAACGGAGACCAGCGACGTTTCTTTGGTCATAGAAATAAATTCGTTGCCCAGTGGCGGAATGACGTGCTTGAACGCCTGTGGCAGTATGACATAGCGCATCGTCTGCCCCCAGGAAAGGCCGAGGGAACGACCGGCTTCCATCTGTCCCCGGTCTACGGACTGGATGCCGGCACGGAAGATTTCCGATACATAGGCACCGCTGTTAATCGAGCAGGCCGCTACTGCCGCGACAAAGGGGTTGATCCGTTCGCCGATGACCATAGGCAGGGCAAAATAAATGAGGAAGATCTGTACCAGCATAGGCGTACCCCGGATGACATTGACATAGCATACAGCGAGGATATTCAAGGCTTTCATATGGGACAGGCGGCAGATACTGGTGATAAGCCCTAATACCAGGCCGATACCGACTGCCATAGCCGTAATTTCAATCGTAACAGCCGCGCCCTGCAGCAGCAGTGGGATGGAGTTCAGAATTAACTGAAAGTCAAAATTCATGCCAAACACTCCTTCAAAAGAGTCAATAGGAAAGTAAAAATAAACACTTCTCCTATTATAATTGCATTATTATGCGTTGTCAATCTCTTTTTATTCCTCTTCCTGACAAATTTCCAACAAATAGACATAGGTCCTGTCCAAAAGGAAAAAAGGCGCCACCCCTGAGGATGACGCCCCGCTGCCTATGGCATATAGATATGTATTAATCGTCCTTATCCTTCCTGCGCTGCTTTAGAAAGGATATCTCTCATGTGACGGACAGCCGCACCGATATCGGGCTGCGAAATAATGGAACTGATCATGGCAAAGGAGCGGAATCCTTCTTTGTACAGATGTGCCATGTTTTCCGGACCGACGCCGCCGATGCAGGTAAGGGGCATATCGTTCTGGGTAAGGGCGTAACGGATAGCTTCATCACTGACTACATCGTTGGCATCCTTTTTCGACTGGGTCGGATACATGGGCCCGAATCCGACATAGTCGGCCCCGTCGGCAATGGCACCTTTTATTTCATCGATGGTATTCGTGGAAACGCCGATGAGGACATCCGGGCCGGCCAGTCTGCGCACGAAGGAATAGGGTGCATCGTCCTGGCCGACGTGGATGCCGTCAGCACCACAGGCGATGGCCAGATCGACCGAGTCGTTCATGATGAAGGTGACGCCGGCTTTATGGCACATGGCCGCAATCTGGCTGGCTTCTGCATACTTTTCCCGCCAGGATTTATGCTTTTCCCGGTACTGGATCACTTTGACGCCGGCGTCGATGACCTGCCGGGCCGTTTCTATATTTCCTCTGCCCAGGCACAGGGCTTCACCGAGGATGCAATAAATGGGTTCCGTTAAAAATTGATGCAGACTTTCTTCTCGTTTCATTCTTTCATTACTCCTTTCTTAACAATGGCCAAACATATCTTTCATCGTCGGGTCTGTCTGGAAAACAACCTGCCAGCCCCGTTCTTTTGCGGCATTCTGCAGGCGCCGGGCCAGGACCGGGACAGAAATGACTTCCGTACCATAATGGCCGCCATCGGCAATGACCAGTCCGCGCTTTACCGCGTCCTGTGCTTCGTGGTATTTCACATCGCCCGTCAGGTACAACTGGGCACCGGCAGCGGCGGCTTCGCCAATGAAAGACGCGCCGGCCCCTCCACAAAGGGCTACCTTTTCTACGATGATATCTTCCGGCCCGGCATAGGTGAGGATCTGGATGCCCAGGGCCCGCTTGATTTTCCGCAGGACCATCCGTGCCGGTTCCGGTTGTGCCAGCTTTCCAATCCGCCCGATATAACAGGATTTCCCCTTATTGACCAGGGGATAGATATCAAAGGCCGGTTCTTCGTATGGATGAGCCATCCGTACGGCCGATAAAAGCAGATTCAGCCGGCTGGCAGGAATAATCGTTTCAATCCGGACTTCTTTCGTCCGTTCCAGTTTCCCTATATCGCCAATGAAGGGATGCGTCCCGGCCAGAGGTTTGAACTGCCCTTCTCCGTCTGCACTGAACATGCAATGGCTGTAATTCCCGATAAAACCGGCACCGGCCTCTCCCAGTGCCATCCGCACGGCTTCAGCGTGGCTTTCCGGGACATATACGGCGAATTTGTACAGTGGATCCGTATGAACGGGAACCAGGCCCTGTATGTCCGTCAGTCCGATTTTCCGTGCCAGGATATCATTGATGCCGTGTTCGGCACTGTCCCAGTTCGTATGGGCGCTGTAGACGGAAATGTGATGGCTCAGCAATTTCTCATACATGAGCCCGTCATAGGTGTCCGTGCGCAGGGACGATAATTTCTGGAAAATAACCGGATGATGGCTGATAATCAGATTGATTTTATTCTTTATCGCGTATTCCACCGTATCCATGGTCACATCCAGTGTTACCACCGCACTCTGGATTTCTTCCCGGGGACTGCCGACAAGCAGGCCCGGATTATCCCATTTTTCCGCCAGGCAGGGCGGCGCAAAGGATTCCATGATGTTGATTATTTTACTGAGTTGTATCGACATAAGAGAGCCTCCATGGTCTGAATGTGTGTCCTGAGTTGTTCCTGTCTTCCCCCCTGGTCCTGCTGGCTTTTCTCCAGGCCCTGACAAATCATCCTGTCTTTTTCGATGAGCTGACGGATCAGCCGGGGAAGGAGCGGATTCCTGGTCTGCCAGTTGCAGGGGCCGACATCGTAGAGCCAGTCATCAGGGATTTCCCCGCAGCCCGGTTCTGCTTTCATCATTTCATACAGCCGGCCTTCTTCCTCTACGAGCCGTTCCGCTGTAATATGCCATCCCTGGCTGTATACATACCGCCGCAGGCGGGATGCGTGGCTCTGGGGCTGCAGGATCAGGAAGGAAAGGGAACGGACGACGTCCGGCGACTGCTCCAGCAGATGTTCGATAAGGGGGCCGCCCATACCGCAGAAAACGGCGCCGTCCACTTCTCCGGGCAGGATGCGCTGCAGTCCGTCACTCTGACGGCATTCAACGCACGATGCCAGCCCTGCCCCCTGTACATGGGAACGGGCCGCGCTGAGCGGACCTTCGGCAATATCGGCTGCAATGGCAGAGGGACACCGCCCGCTGGTACAAAGGGCAACGGGCAGATAGGCATGATCGGTCCCGATATCGGCTATGCAGGCCCCTTCCGGAACGAGTCCGGCCGCTGCCTGCAGGCGTTTCGTGAGATGTATCACTGGATAACACTCCTTTTATACTATGCACATTATTTATATTTTACCACATTCATAGACATTTTTCTGTATCAGTCTGCTATAAAGAGGAGGAAAAATTGTCTCAGTTCCATGACAGTTTGTCCGATGGATGTGACAAAACAGGAATGTCCTCTTATAATAGATGTATGAAAAAGTCCTTTACCAAGGAGGTATCTTCTCCATGAAAGCGAAAAAACTCATTTATCGTACGGCACTCTGGTTATCTCTGCTGGCAGGATGCAGCGGAGTCGCCCTGGCATCACCGACGGCAACCGTCCCGGCAGCGCCTGCCACGACATCAGCTGTTACAGAAAACGGAACAGCTGATGCCGTATCAAATACCCGTAAGCCCGTCGATCCGCTGGCAGGACGGAGCACGGAACTCATAAAAAAATTCTATCTTACCAGCGGCAAGGCCTATGACCAGACGACGACTCTGATCAACAGTCTGAATCCGGCTCTGACCGGACTGGATAACAAGGAAAAACCATACTACCTGCGCATCGATAAAGAACTGACGGATAAGTATTTCCGTCATGTCCGGGCATACCACACGGATACACAGGAACTGGCCGGTGAGTATCTGGTCGCCAAAGACCAGTCGTCTGTCTGGCGGGTAGACGAGGAGCAGCCGGGCATGATTTATGGCAGTGCGGAAAAACTGCTGAAAAAGAGCCGCCTCGTCGTATATCCGCGTTATCTGGCACTGGGCAGCAAGGGCGTCATCCGGATGCAGATTCCCGGAAATGTCCCCTATACGCTTAGTGCCCGCAGCCTGAATGACACGATTGCCAAAGTAACCGGGTCCGGCGTCATCGAGCCGGTCTCTACGGGTAAAGCCGATATCATGGCAGACTATACAGTTGGCGACCAGAAAGGCACGGTAGTCCGGGAAATCCGTGTCGTGACCAAAGAGGATCTGGAACGCATGGCCTATGCCGCCTATCTGAATGAAATCTACCTCGATGCAATGTGGGACTATGACCCATGGCCATACGGATGGGGATATTACGGGCATCACCACCATCATCATCCCGGTCCGCCACCGCCACGGGGACATCGGCCTCCCCCGCCGCCACGCCGGTAAGACGGCCTGCGTCATCTGACGCAACGGTACTGAAAATGGCAGGATATATACTAAACCGCAAAGCGGATTTGTTCCCACAAGGCTTTTGCCATGGGGACAAATCCGCTTTCTTTTTTTATTTTCTATGATGTATGGGGCAGGCGATGTACGTACCGGTAATATAACAGGCCCAGCAGTATGGCCGTCACGATCCAGCTGATGGGATAACTTGCCATGAGCGTTGCAAATGTGTGGGATGAAGGAAAAACGGCATACACCCAGGCAATGCGCACACCGCAGATGCCAATGAGAGTGAGGACAGCCGGCGGGAGAGAAAAGCCATATCCCCTCATGGCTCCCGACAAAATTTCTATGAGGATATTGATAAACTGGGTATACACGACATAAATGATGCGCGTATTCCCCAATTCGATGACCAGGGGATCGCTGCTGAAAAATCCCAGCATGGGAATCGCCTTCCAGTAAATGAACAAGGCCATCAGTCCCATGAAAAAGGCATTGAGGCCCAGACACCACCACATGACGCTCCGGCAGCGCCGGATATTGCGGGCACCGTAGTTCTGACTGACAAAGGTTGTCGCAGCCTGGCCAAATGAATTGATGATACAGTACACGTTGATTTCGATGGTAAAAGCTGCTGCCGATGCGGCCATGGCATCGGCACCCAGGCTGTTAATGGCCGACTGGATGATGATATTGGAAATACAAAACACCATGCCCTGCAGGCCTGCCGGCAGTCCGATCCGTAAAACAGGCGCCAGATAGACCCGTTTCAGGCACAAGTCATGCAAATGTAATTCCAGGACATCGTCGCTGTGCAACAAGGCGACGAACAAAATCGCCGCTCCTACGCCATAGGAAAGGACGGTGGCAATCGCTACACCGGCGACTCCCCCGGAAAAGAGTCCCGTAAATAGCAGGTTGAGCACGATATTCAGACCACTGGCCACAGCAAGGGCCACCAGTGGCGTCCGCGTGTCTCCCCGGCTGCGGAAAATAGCGGACTGGAAATTATAAAAGCTGATGAACGGAAGTCCCAGCATATAAATCCGCAAATACAACTCGGCTGCCGGCATAACCACGTCGGGAACGCCGAGATGAGACAGAATGATACCGGCCGTCGCCTCTCCCAGGATCATGAGCAGTATACCGACCAGCAAAGCCAGCATAAACGTAGTATGAACGGCTTCGCCGGCCTGTTCCGGACAGCGTGCTCCCAGATACCGGGCGATGACGACATTGGCCCCCAGGGACAAGCCCAGAAACAAGGTGACAAATAACGAAATGACAGGTGTGTTATTGCCTACGGCCGCCATGGCATGGGTTCCTACAAACTGCCCCAGCACAGCCACATCGGCTGCATTGAATAATTGCTGAAGCACGCCGGTCAGGGCCAGAGGAAGTGCAAATATAATCAATTTGTTCCAAAGAGGACCGTGCAGCATATCAATCTGTCTTTTTTTGTGTTCATGCCGTTTTATGCGTTGTACGTGATCCATAAGGTCTCCTTTTCCATTGGGCCCACCTATCCTGAAACGATACTATTGTTATTTCATTATAGCAAAAAGAAAGCACGGCAGAAAGGCGGAATTTCTCTTTTCTGCTGTGCTTTCTTATTTATGACTGACATATTTTTACCCCATCGCCGGCAGACAATCCATCATCAGTCCCACAGGCAGTCCTTTGCGGGGACCGCGGTGATTTGTTTTATCATCGTCTTTATCTTTTTCGGATTTTTTCCAGATTGCGTAATTACGGCTTAAAATTTTTTCCATTCCCATGATATACATACGCGGATTCTCCTATTCTCTACAAGCGAGTAAAACGACATGGAAAATTGCTGATAACAGCGTATTCCATGCGCTTTTCAGGGCTCTTTCCCTATCCGCTATGCATTATAAAACAAAACAACTGAAAAGACCAATATCCCTTACGCATAGCTTTTCTCCGCAGATGATATTAAATTTTTCGGAATGATATTAAAATTTTAAACCGCTTAAAAGTAACGCCTGTCACTTAAAAAACAAAACCATTTTTATTACAAAGCCAAGGTTATGTAACACGATTTTCATGCCCAAAACGCATAAAAAGGACGGTCACACAACAGCAAATTTCTTGTGTGACCGTCCTTTTCTTCATTCCATATCGATTATTTATCAGTCATTATTTATTAGTGCCCGATGCTTCCAGGGCAACGGCCTGTTCCGTTTCCCCTGTCCCGAGGCCGGGACGATGCTTGTCCGTACCGCCCCACCACCAGCCACAGGCTTTGCAGACGACAAAGCAGGCAATCGTCAGAGCCAGATAGAGGCCGGCAAAAAGCCAGTGCTGACCCTGCATGAGCATGATAGGACCAAAGGACCAGGCAAACATTTCAAACGGCGTATTGAGAGAACCGACAATAGCCGTATCATTCAGCGTTTTGGACTTGTTGTCGGGATCGACAATACGCAGCAGGACGAACCCGATGGCAAAGACGCCTGTCGAATAGCCGTACACGAAGAGAGACCGTTCAAACCAGCTTTCGTTATTCATCTGAGGACCGACAACCCAGAGCATATACGTAACGATGATCATGCCCACGATGAGCAGCATAAGGAGGGGAACAGCGTACTCGATGACGACGGGAATCTTGATAGAGGCAATGCCGAAGAAGACAAGATAGTCCGTCGCCGTGCAGGAAATGCGGCTGATGACCCGGTTGTCAATGTAATCGTAAGCCGGCGTCCGTTTCAGGATGAGGAAGAGGCCCACGCCGAGCAGGAAGGCAAACAGGTAACTCGGCAGGTCCAGACCGGTACTCTTATAGATGAAATCCATGATGAACCATCCGGCACCGGAGCAGGTCAGAAGCAGAGACAGATGGAAAGCCAGCGTATCCAGTGTCGTCGAAGAAATGGTTTCATCCCCCATGGACTGACGGTTTTCCTTGGAAATCAGCCCGGTCTTCAAGTCGCCGGAAATATAGGAGAAATCCTTGATGTACGCCGTATAGCCTCTGCGGGCTGCCATTTTCGTATAGATAAGTCCGCCGAAGATGCCCGCCAGCAGACCTACCGTAGCACAGGTCATGCCAATATCCTTGGCATCTTCAAACCCCATCTGCGCCAGAGCCGACCCGACGGCAGCGGCCGTACCATGACCGCCGGAAAAGCCCGATGCCAGAAGGAGGCCAAAGGCATAGTTAATATCGGGAAACAGCTGCGAAATGACCAGAATAGAAAAAATAACAGGCAGGCTGAACTGAATCGCCTGAGCCAGCGTCTTGTAGCAAAAGTAAGAGCCAAGGCGGGCTACTTCCTTTTTCATATCGTTCTTACGGATGGTGAATCCCTGAAGGCCGATAGCCGCAAAAATCAGGATGATCAACGTGCCGGGATAACTGCCAATCCCCTTGGAAAACGGCAGGATCCCCGTATAGCGGACAGCCAGTGCCAAAAGGCCTGCCACCATCGCCGACGGCATAAAAAATCTCTGGATAAATCCCACTTTAGAGCGCAGCAGCTGCCCGATGAGAATGAACACTGAGGCTATAAAAAAGTCGATCAGAAAATTAGTAACGGTCACAAACGTATCCCCCTGTCCTGACGTGTGATTGTATAATTATAATTTAACGAAATTAGTGGATTTAGAAACCGTTGCAGCCGGAGCCGGATCCAGTTCCTGATCTTTGATGCCGAGGATGACTTCTGGCTGAATCCAGGGTTTATCCTGAATAGCACTCGTTTCTTCGTGTGTCAGATAGCCCTTGTACGTTACCATGGAACGGCGCAGGAAGCCATCTTTTGCACAGGCAGCAGCGACTCCGTTTTTGATGATGCTCAGGAAATGAGGCAGGACGGAAGCGGCGTAGGCAATGGAAGTAGACTGGCCGCAGGCTGCCGGGATATTGCTGACGCAGTAATGAACCACACCTTCTTCCACATAGGTCGGATGGGAATGAGTTGTTTCATGGAACGTTTCAATGGCGCCATAATCGTTGCTGATATCGACGATGACAGAACCTTTTTCCATGGATGCCACCATCTTGCGGTCGATCATGAATTCTTTGGCATCTTTCGGCCAGCGGACACAATTGTAAACGACATCGACCGTCGGCAGGATCTTCGTCAGGTTATAGTGATTGGAAATCATCGTATCCACGCTTTCATGGAACTGCTGGCCGATCATGCGCAATACGCCGATGTTGACATCCATGACCGTAACCCGGGCACCGAGCTGCTGCAGGACGCCGACACAGGCACGGCCAACCGTACCGGCGCCGATGACCAGGGCATGGACACCGGGAGCACCGCCAAAGCCATTGACGAACTTGCCTTTTCCTCCGTTGCAGGAAAGGAGGCTGTTCAGGCCCATCATAGCGCCGATTTTACCAGCTGCTTCACAGTTTGGCGAACCATAGCGGTGCGAGTCTTCCGCTGCAAAGGATACGGCTTTATGAGCCAGCAGGGCATCGACTTCTGCCGGATGGGCTGCCGGATGGATGCAGGTGAAGATAATCTGGTTTTCCCGGATGAGATCAAATTCCCGTTCTTCCAGTTCCTTTACTTTTGCCACAAAATCACAGTTGGCATAAATTTCTTCCATCGTATCGACAATTTTAGCACCTTCTGCCGCATAAGCTTCATCAGAAAAGCCAGCCCCCTTGCCGGCATCTTTCTGGACCCATACTTCCGCACCTGTGCGGGCGATCATGGCGACTTCTGCCGGAGTAGCTATGACGCGGTATTCATCAGCTTTAATATCTTTCAATACGCCAAATTTCATGAATAATTCCTCCTCAAAATTATATATGTATAAGCAATGTTGGTATAATGACAACACTTCAATTATATTTTATATATTTGAGGGCTGTCAATATATAAGAGCTTACATTTTTTGTATACATTATTTTTGTGTACATTTGTCCCTTCTAGATGGATTGTCGAAATATGTTTCCCTGTGATTTCCGCCGGACTGGGTGCATTTAAAAAAAACCTACACCTGCATAGTTTAAAATTATAATATCAGGCAAAAAAAGTGTCGATACGTAAAACGTTTTTCTTGTAAACTTAAACGTTTACCTGAAAATTTTTAATATTTTTTTCGTGAATTTTCTTGACACTCCCCCATGTGCGTGCTATGATTGCACCATCAAACGTCACACAAACGCGATGAAGCAAACTAGTAAACTTACCCAATCAGCTACAGAGAGCTGCCGGCCGGTGCAAGGCAGTGCGAACGGGGAGTCGAACTCATTGCCGAGCGGAAAGGCTGAAAGAAGGTTAGTAGGCCGCTACGGGAACTCCCGTTACAGAGCATGGATATCGCGAAAATGCCGTATCCGAGAGGGCGCCTGATTTCAGGCGAAGCAGAGTGGTACCGCGGAAGGATATATACGCCTTTCGTCTCTTAGCAAACACGCAGAGAGACGAAAGGCGTTTTCGTTTCTCTCACGAGGGATATTTGTTATACTAGGGGGAATTATCATGCAAACACCATCCACGTTTAAAACCGCATCGCTGAGCCTGTGCTTTTCGGTCGGTGCCGTATTATTCAGTTCTCATGCCGGCGGCGGTTTTGCTACAGGCAATCAGGAAAACGTCTATTTCGTCAGCCTGGGCTGGCTCGGACCGGTTACAGCCATCATTACGATGCTGCTGTTTACACTGACCATCAAAGAAGCTATGAATATGTACAATTCCCGTCATCTGCGCAGTTATAAACAACTGTTCCAGAATTTGTACAGCCCGTTTAAAGGTATCGAAGTATTGTTTGAAGCATTCTTTTATATCATGGTCATCATGGCCGTTTCCGCCACGGTTTCCGGCGCTGCTTCTGCCCTGGCCGCACAGACGGGCATCAACTATTATGCCGGTATCGGCATCGTCGGCACGATTATTTTCTTCCTGACCATTTTTGGTGCCGGCCTCGTCCGCCGCGCTACGACCTATATGGGCATTGCCATCCTGGCTATGGTCATTGCCATCTTCTCCGTCGGCGTCTATATGGGCGGTTCGGTAGAAGGCACCATGTTCTTTACACAGGCCATGGCTCAGGATTTCGCCGTAAACGGCTTCTCCAAATTGCCGACAGCTATTCTGCATGCATTCACCTACTCCGGTTTCCAGTGCGTCGTCATCCCGACCATGATCGTCGTCGGCATGCCGTTGGTCACCCGTAAAAATTGTGCTACATCCATGTGGTTCTCTTTCGCTATGAATGCCATCGCCCTGACCCTGGCCGTCTGCATGCTCTTGGGCTGGACCGGCATCTATGGTAAATCTCCATTACCGACACTGACCAGCTTGAAATCCATGGGCATGACCTGGCTGACCGTTGCCTACAGCATCTTCTTGATGTTATGCCTGATTTCTACGGGCGTTACGACCGTCTTTGGCTTCACGGCCCGTTTCTCTGAAATCCATATGCTGAAAAAAGTCAGCAAGAGTGCCGTTATCCGTTCTGCCATTGTCACGTTCTTCATCATTGCCCTGTCCATGACCGTTTCTATCGTCGGTCTGACCAATATCATCAAATACGGCTATGGCTACTGTGGATACCTGGCTATTGCTATCATCATCGTTCCCTTCCTGACCGTAGGCCGTTACAAAAACATCCGTTATGCCAAAGATAAAGCATACCGTGCCCGCATCGACGCCATGAATGCAGATCCTGATTCTTTCGAAGAATCTCCGGTCATGAGCACGGCCAAGGAAAACGCATAATTTTCAGATTCCTTAAATAAAAAACATCTACAGTAAACGCAAAAGAGAGGCCGTCACATTGATCAATTGATGTGACGGCCTCTCTTTCTATGCCCTGATTCAGGCTTTGAGCTCACTGACGAGAGTCGAGCCCAGAATGAGGACAGCCCCGATGATCGTGCTGACAGCCAGCGGTTCCTGTAAAAATAAGGCCGACAGAAATACCGAAACAATCGGATCAATATAGGTCAGAATGGCCACCGTCTGCGCTTTTAAGTATCTCATGGAGCCAAAAAATAACGCATAGGCAAATCCCGTAACAAACAGGCTGAGTACGAGAAGCAGGAAAAACTGAAATGGCGTACAGGACAAGGAAGACCAGTTTTCCGTGATAAGGGTATATGGCAATAAAACTACGGCAGCCGCTGCCAACTGGATAATGGTTTTATCATACGCCGAAATCGGAGAAAATTTCTTATTGCACACAATAACGGAAGCATAAAATACGGCTGCTCCGAGGGCAAAGAAAATACCGGACAAGTCAGTAACGCCCGATAACCCATGTTCAAAAACGCCTCCGACAAACATCATGCCCAGAAGTGCCAGCAATACACACACGACTTTTCGTACCGTAAGGGTTTCATGAAGCAGGACCGGCGATACGAGAATGACAAATACCGGTGCCATGTAATAGCAAATCGAAGCAATGGCCATCGTCGTATGGCGGAACGCCTCAAATAGTAAAATCCAGTTAATGCCGATACAGATACCCGAAATAATCAACAACTTCAGATTATCATGGATCTGCTGCCCCGACATAGGCATATGGCGGAAACGGACCAGAAAGAACAGGAACGCCGCCCCCAGTGACGCCCGGCTGAGAGCGATGATACTGGATGGCAGGGGAATATAATGAATAAATAATCCCACCGTCCCAAAAACAAACATAGAAAAAATTAAATACCCTCTGGCATGTGATTCCAATGAATACACCTTTCCCACCCCTTCGTAAGCCAAAATCCCTGCGGATTTCCACTCATAATACTAATAATGCCCTTCTGACAGATACAGGTATGATCTATCTTATCTGTCGGAAGGGCAACACTACCTATCCTATCCTGCACGCTCTTACGGTCCGCCAGCATGTATCATCACCTGTTTTCATCTGCCGGCATCTGCTGCTCCATCACCTTGGTCGTCTGATGCCAGGCGCGGAAAAAATAGGTCTGATGAATCAGATTCTTTGGCAGATAAACCGCCAATATGACAAAGGTAAGGAAGAAAATCAAAACGCTGGCATTCCGTTTGAGTGTCGGCAGAGAAATAAAAATTCTGGCATTAAACTTAAAAATAAAGTATCCCAGGAAATAGTAAAAGACGACTATCCCCATAACCATGGGCCATCCTAAACTGGTGCATACCTGCTGTACGTACATTCCCAATGGTTCCGTACGAAATGTAAAGATCGTCTGCTCTGTTATGCAGGTCCCATACAAGAAAAAATGTATCACCTGACATAACGGAATAAGCATCAGGAGTTGTGATAATATGGTCGTGCAGGACTGAAAGAGGCGGCAATGCCTGCGTCCGGCAGTCAGCTGCTGTGCCGACATCAGAAACAGCGCAGCATAACAGCCAAACAATATGTCTGCCATGGGATCCAGTTTGGGAGTTCCCTCATGCTGGAAATACATAAGCAGCGGGGTAGTCAGTGCCCAGCTCATGCCCGTAAGAAATTGCGTCAGCCAAAGCCGTGAAAGGAGTGTTTTTCCACTAATCTGCTGTACGACATAAAACAGCAGCGTCGGTGGAATCAACTGTCTCATGGCCAGACTCACGTCGCTTACATCCTGTCCCGTCGATGTACCATAGTATAAAAGGAAACAGGACGCATACAGGAGCAAACATTGTGCAATAAAACGTATATTCCGATTGCGTGAAGTATGAGATGTGTTTTCAGGTATGTTCTCAGTCATATGCATGGATGTTCCTCTAAAAGATGCGTGTTATAGACTTATTATACCATGTCACAGGCATAATGGAAATATGCAGACTACAAAATAAGCTTGACGATATAAGCGATTCATGTTATACTATTCAAGTATTTCATGGAGCGGTATCGAAGTGGTCATAACGGGGCTGACTCGAAATCAGTTAGGCCGAAAGGTCTCGTGGGTTCGAATCCCACCCGCTCCGCCAGATAAAAAAGCGCGCAGATAAGCCATTTATGGAACTTGTCTGTGCGCTTTTTTCTATGTCCGGAATAGTGAATTTTATGGGTGAAATCTATCCCAAAATCTACCCCAGATTCTGCTATCCCATCCTTCTTCATTTTGGACTCCCCCTCTTTTATTTCATTATATTTTATAGTACGATATCCATAGATACTGTTAGGAGGGATTAATATGAATACTGACATTGCAACCCCATTAATTCCCAGACATGGGTTGAAACTAAAGGGCCGGGAATTACAAAATTATATCACCGCTGAAGTAAAACGGATGCGGGCCGGTAAAAAGGATTACCATCTGAAGCTCCCTGCCGGATGGCAAAAATCAGAATGTACGATTCACGACATCACGGTTGAAGAATTCCGTACAACATCCCGGTCCGACCTCGTCCTGCTCCAGTTCCACGGCGGGGGTTATACCGGTGCCATGCACGATAAATGGCGTGTCAGTGCGATTCTGCAGGCATTCCTTATGAACGCTAAAGCCGCTTATTGTGTAAATTACCGGCTGGCACCGACTCACGTATATCCGTCGGCACTGGAAGATGCTCTTGCTGTTTACAGCTATATTTTGGAACAGGGAACGAATGGCGGGGACATCATCCTTATCGGAGACTCCGCCGGTGCCAACCTGGCCATTGAAACTGCTATGTTTCTACGGGATCACGGTATAAGCCTTCCGCGCGTTTTACTTCTCCAATCTCCCTGGGTAGATTTAGGCACCAGCCAGGAATCGCTAGTCAGTAACAGAGAAAAAGATCAGATTTTAGGCAGTACCGCTCCACTGTATCCAGAAATTCTGAACCCCTCCTATGCCGGAAGCCTTTCTGTTGATGACCCGCGTCTTTCCCCCATCAACGGCAATCTGGCCGGTCTGCCCCCCATGCTCATCCAGACCGGGGGCAATGAAATATTTCTTAGCGAAGATGAAGAGTTTGCCCATAAAGCCGCCCGTGCCGGCGTACGCGTTACACTAAGCATATATCCCGGGATGCCACATAATTTCGGTATCTGTTTACCCGAATTAGAAGAATCGGTACAATCGGAGTACGAAATCAGAGACTTTGTCCATCGTTATACAGAGAATAACTGACACTAACGCCAAAAAAGTAACCTTCACCCTGTCACGTCTGATTGTCCAGGGAGCGGGCGGCGCATCGTTTTAGTGTTTTTGCTTCGTCCGCAGCGATATGATAGTCCGTATAGGGTATGACCTTCTCTTGGATAAATGTATCTGATTGTGCCAGCAATTTTTCTGGTTGCAGCTGGGGAGCCAGCTCTTCCAGTCCGGGATAGGCGTCGCCCTGATTCCAGTCATGCTGCCGGTTATAGGGACAGGCATCCTGACAGCTGTCACACCCGCAGATCCAGGTACCGCAGCTCTTATCATCCAATCCGGGTGTAAGTTTCCCTTTTGCAAAGGTCGTAATAAAAGAAACGCATTCCAGCGGGCTCATGGTAAATGGTCCTTTCAGGGCTCCGCTGGGACAATGCGCTTGACATAGGTGACAGCTTTCGGCACATGGCCGTATATCCGGTGTATGATGACACCAAGCCTTCTGGTCTATCACATATCCCACCAATTCTACAAAGGAACCTTTTTTCGTATAGAAAAAATTATTTTTACGAATAATCCCCAGCCCTGCCATCATGGCCGCATACCGCAAAGGACCAATGCTGAGATGACCAAATTGGTCACCTCCTTCACAGCGGATTCCCTGCTCTTTAACCCACGTTTCAAAGTCGTTGCGCGCAGTGAGACTCTCCGTACAGACACCATTACTGGGTGACAGGAAAAAGGCTTTGCCATATTTTCCCTGCAACGAAGCGGGAAAGCGGTACTTACCTAACCAATACGTACCAATGATTACCGATTTGGCCCAAGGGAACCGTTTCTTAATATTCGCAAAATCTCCCATTCCCTGATAAAAAAAGGCGCTGGACGGAACTTTCTCTTCCCGTTCCTGTAACCGCTGTTGAAATCCATCCATATCATCTACCGGAATGATGCCACAATCATCAAAGCCACAGGCCAATGCCTTATCGTAAATGTCTTGCCCTAATTTATTCGCATCCATGTTCATTTCTCCATATCGTGTATATACACGTAAAATAAAAAAATCATCCCTGCCCCATTAACTGGGCTAACAAATCTTCTAACTGGCTCATTTGCTTTTTTCCCAAGCGGGATTCCAATTGCTGCTGCGCTTGTTGCCAATATCCATAGGCCTGCGCAAACACGACTTGTCCCTGCGCTGTCAGTTGAACGAGTCTTCGCCGCCCTGTAGAAGGGAGCGTTTCCAGCAATCCCCGTTTTGTAAGCAGCGTAATATTCCGGGAAAGAGTCGTCCGATCCAAATTCATGGCTGAGGCTAATTTTGTAATTGATAAAGGGCCTAATTCCTTGCTATGCCAGAGGATAGAATACTGTTGCACCGTAATCCCTGCTTCTTGTAAATATTTGTCGTATAAAGCCGTGACTGCCAAGGTAACTTGCCGTAAATTAAAACAATGACATTGCCGTAAATGAACTTTCTTTCTGGTACTACATTCTTGATTCATGTTCTATCTCCTTATCGTGTATATGCACTATATTATCATCAGCCACTGATTTCGTCAAGAAACAGTCAGCTTTTATTCCTGCCTATGCCCCGATTCCATGCCGTTCTTGAAGGTCACCGGGATATCCCGGGTTTGGCAACTCAAAATACATCTTTCTCTTATCTATTCATCAGGATAGCTTCCAGAATGTGATATAATAAATGCATAAAAAATTCTGCACGGTGCAGTAAATCATCGAGGCATTCCTTATGAAATCGTACTATACCATTGGTGAAACGGCAAAACTGCTGGGCGTGACGACACAGACCCTGCGGCACTATGAAAAAATAGGTATTTTACAACCCCGTAAAATAGATTCACATACGGGATACCGCTATTACTCATTTGATCAGTTCCATATCATCGACCGGGTAAAATATCTTCAGGGATTAGGCCTGCATCTGACCGATATCGGCCAAATCATCAAAAAAGGGACTGTTGCCGGTCTTCTGCCGGCCCTGGAAAAAGAATGGCAGAAATCCTATCAGGAACTGGAACAGATTCAGAACCGCATCAAAGATATCGAATGGTACATCGAATATTTTACCTATCTGAGTAAAATAGATGATTCCAGCATTTTGTATCATCTCCATCTGCCGGAACGCCATATCATCCAGGTTCCCTGCTATGATACAGACGCCCTGGCCGATATGGAAATCCGCCTGGCGAAAGCCAAAGGCTCTTCCCGTCTCCATCACTTACCTTACCGGAGACAATATGGATATATTCTTTCTATTTCTGATTTGTTCGCCAGCCGTTTTCATCCTACACAGTATTTTATTTATCTGAAACACCGTCCGGATCAGTATCTTCCAGAATATAAAAAGCTGCCTGCCGGCGAATACATCTGTTTTCGCACCCAGGTTTTAAAAGAACATTGGGATACGACGCTGCTGCATAACTTTTTCTCTGATATGAACCAGCCGGAGCTTGCCCTGGCCCTGGAATTCGAAGATAACCTCGTTGAATATCAGGATGCCCAGTACGAAATACAGATGTATTCTCCTGAACAAACGCAAACCTTATAGCAGGAATAAGGTTGTACTCCGAATTGGTTCCACAAAGAGACGTAGCCTGCCTGTAAATGAGTTGAAAAGCATATTATTAATGACTATATCGCAAGAATAGGCTGTGAAATTCGTCAGCCTATTCTTTTTTTGCACACAAAAAAGAATTGACTCGTTTCTTACAAAAAGGTTTATGCTCTATTCATAGCAAAACATCGTTTTGCATAGTTATTACAAATTGCTTTTAGGAGGAAACCATAATGAACACGACTGTATCGAGAGAAACTGAAATCCTGTATGTCGGGAGCGAACCGCAATTACCGGTAGAACGGCCGGAAACACCGCCGATTTATCCTTCCACTGCCAATATTATCAGTGATATGGATGACTATGATCGTGCTAATAAAGGAGAGAAATATTACTACTGCCGTACAGCTAATCCAAACCGCGATGGCGTAGCCCAGGCAGTATCTTATCTTGAACATGGTGAGCAGTCTCTGGTCTGCTCTTCCGGCATGGCGGCTATTTCTACAACCATTCTGTCCCTGGTAAAAGCCGGCGACCATATCATCACCAGCAATGCCATTTACGGAGAAACGATTGAATTATTCGACCGCATTGTAAAAAAATTTGGCGTTGAAGTAACCTATGTGGACCTGACCGATCCCGATGCCGTAGAACAGGCCGTCCAGAAAAATACCCGTCTCATCTATACGGAAATCATTACCAACCCGCTGATCCGCATCATCGATATCGACGCCATCACCCGTATCGCCCATAAAGCAGGCGCTCTCGTCGTCGTGGACAGCACATTCACGACACCCTTTGCTATCTGCCCGCTCGATCACGGTGCCGATATCGTCGTACACAGCATGACAAAATACTTCGGTGGCCACAGTGATATTACAGCCGGCTGCATTACCGGTCCTAAAGAGCTGATGAAAAAAATCTATTCCGACTATCTTCTTTTCGGCGGCTGCCTTGATCCCCAGAGTTCCTGGCTTCTCCTGCGCAGCATCCGCACCATGGAAATGCGCGTCACCCGCCAGTTCGCCAACGCGCGTGCCCTGGCCGAAGCCCTGCAGGCCGATCCGCATGTCCGCTATGTCAATTATCCGACTCTTTCCAATCATCCCCAGCATAAACTGGCTGAAACATTACTGCCCCATGGCTGCGGTGCCATGCTCAGTTTCCGCGTAGAAGACGACCGGCAGAAAGTCAATGAATTCATGCACCGGTTGAAGGTAGTCAAATATCTGGGAACACTGGGAGGTTATCGTACGACCATCGCCCACCCCGCTACGGCGTTCCGCTTTGATTTCACCCCACAGTAGCTTCGTGACATGGGAATGGAAGAAGGGCTGATCCGCATTTCATCGGGCATCGAATCGACAGAAGACCTGATAGCTGATTTCAAACAGGCGTTATCTGTATTTGATACAGTAAAGTAAGGCGGTGATTCCTATGTTGAAAAATATCAATCTGCCTATCGCCCTGTTAGCCGTCGGCCTGCTGTTCGCCCTTGTCGTCCCCATGGTGCTGGCACCGGAAGGAACGGCGTACGTCATCAGTATTTTCTATAATATAATGACGATTGATTTTCCCTGGGCTCTCATGCTCATCGCGTTTCTCAGTGCCGTCTTTGCCATCTTTATCATGTTTTCCAAATACGGGGATATCCGCCTCGGTGGGAATGGTGCCAAGCCTCACTATAAGACGTTCTCCTGGGCAGCTATGAACATGTGCTCTGCTGCCGGAGCCGGTATTTTCATCTTTGGCATGGTCGAATGGATGTATTATGTCAAAACACCGCCGTTCGGAGTCATTCCCGATTCAGTACAGGCCTATGAATATGCGTCAGCATACGGCATGTTCCACTGGGGATTTTCCGCATGGGCCATTTATCTTCCCGTCTCCCTGGCACTGGGATATATGTTCTGGAATAAGAAAGTAGACTCGCTGAATCTGTCTGATTTATGCAAATCCGTGCTAAAAGGCGAAAGCCTTCCGGTCCGCATTATCCGTAAAATAATCGACGGTCTCGTCGCCTTTGGCTATATCGGCGGTCTGGTCTGCACTGTCGGACTGGGTACATCCATTCTGGCAGAACTGGCTGGCTACCTGCTGGGCTTTGAAGTAACCTTTACGCTGCGCATCGCCGTAATACTCATCTTCTGCCTTTTCTTTATTCTTTCCACCTCCAAGAGTATTGCCAAGGGCATCAGTATCATCAGCGACTTCAATGTCAAACTGGCACTGGGATTTTTTATCTTCATCCTTATCGTCGGTCCTACGTCGTTTATTCTCAATAACTTCACCATGGCTGTCGGAACCAATATCCGGGAATTCGTGCACATGAGTTTCAATACCGACGCCATTGCCCAGACAGGATTTGTCCAGCAATGGACCGTATTCTACTGGGCCTGGTATCTGGGCTGTACGATTTCTGACGGTTTGTGGCTGGCCCGTGTTTCCTATGGCCGTACGTTCCGGGAAATCGCCATCGTCCGCTGCATCTGGACAACACTGGCCTGCTGGCTGGCCTTCGCCATATTAGGTAATTACGGCATGCATCAGGAATTGACAGGCGTTCTGTCATTATCACAGTTAGTCATCGATAGCGGTAATAATGCCGCTGTTCTGGCCGTCCTTAAGACGCTGCCGCTTTCATCACTGGCAATCGTCGTCTACATGGCAATCGTCGTCTACATGGCAGTCGTCTTTATCACCCTGGCCTGTGGAGCCACTGCCGCTTCTACGGTCGTTGCGACACTGACTTCTAAAAACTTGAAAAATGATGAAGAACCGGCCAGCTGGTACAAAGTTTTCTGGGCATTTCTCGTACTGCTCCTGCCTGTCGGCATCCTGTTTCTGGAACACATGGTACCAGGGCTCAACGTCCTCACGACCATCCAGTCTGTTACGACCATTATGGCTATCCCCCTTTCTGCCGTCATCGTCCTTCTCCTGGTCACATTTTATAAGACCTTGCGAAAAGATATCCGCAAAAAAGAATTGTATGTCGATGACGTCAATAAAGATAAGTGGAATGCTGTATAACTAACCATTTCTATATGATTGGATAAAACCCAAAAAACAGGGCCATCGCATGATAATAAACAAATTCATGCGATGGCCCTGTTTTTTGGGTTCTTGCTGTATAAGGTTTTAGTCTCTACCTTCCTGTTTGGTGGCAATGATTTTGGCTGCCCGGTCCACAATAATTTCAGCCAGGGCAAATTTGCTCATCTTTTCCAGCTTTTCGACACGGCCGTCTGCATAGAGCAGCGTGCCGATATTGGTCGTCCCCTGGAATCCGGCACCTTTGGCACTGACATCGTTGGCGACGAGCATATCGAGATTTTTCTTCTTCAGTTTCGCTGTTCCATATTCGATGACATTGGTCGTTTCCGCCGCAAAGCCAATGAGTACCTGGTGTGTTTTGCGCTGTCCCAGTCCATAAAGGATATCGGGGTTCTTTTCCAGCTTCAGATTGAGCACGTCATCATTTTTCTTGATTTTGTTCTTAGCCGGTGCTGCCGACCGGTAATCAGCAACAGCCGCAGCCTTGATGACCAGGTCACAATCATCGTAATAGGCATCGACGGCTGCTTTCATATCCCGTGTGCTGCCCACATCGATGCGGCGGCTGACACCCGGCGGTGTTTCCAGATGGTCATTGGACCCTGCGATAAGGGTCACATCAGCTCCAGCCAGTACAGCTGCTTTGGCCAGGGCAAAGCCCATGCGGCCGCTGGAATGATTTCCAATAAACCGTACCGGATCAATCGGTTCCCGTGTTCCGCCAGCCGTGACGATGACTTTTTTCCCTGCCAGGGTATTCGTGCGGCAAACAGTCAGTTCAATGCGGTCCACAATTTCTTCCGGTTCGGGCAGACGGCCAATGCCGATGATTCCACAGGCGAGATGCCCGCTGGCCGGTTCCATGATTTCATATCCGAAACGTTTCAGCCGGGCCATATTATCCTGTACGACCGGGTTCAGGTACATGTTACTGTTCATGGCCGGCACAAAGAGTACGGGAGCCTTAGTCGCCATGATGGTTGTCGATAACATGTCATCAGCTATGCCGCAAGCCACCTTGCCAAGAATATTGGCCGTCGCCGGGGCAATGACAAAGATATCAGCCCAACGGGCTAAGGCAATATGTTCCACATTAAATTCCGGCGTATCGCCAAACATTGATACTGCTACCGGATTGCCACTGATTTCCCGCATGGTCAGCGGAGTAATCAGTTTTGTAGCATGTTCCGTCATAATGCATTTGACTTCAGCACCGCGCTGACGCAGGAGGCTGGCGATATGGGCTGCCTTGAAGGCTGCAATACCGCCACAGATGCCCAGTACGACGCGTTTATTTTCCAACAGCATAGGATGCCTCCTTATTTGATGCCGGCCTTGGGAGCTTCATATGTAATCTTGCCCTGATCGATTTCTTCCATGGCGATAGATACTACTTTGGTCGTATCTACATCGACGAGCGGCTTATCGCCATCGGTAAGCTGACGGGCCCGTTTGGCTGCCAGTGTAACCAGCGTGTATTTGCTGTCTACCCGTTTCATCAAAGATTCCAGTGTCGGTTTAATTAACATGATGCATCTCTCCTATTTCTTGTATAAATCTCTAATAGCAGCAATTTTACAGGTATTGCGTGATGTCTTCATTTCTTCTGCCGTAAGGATGGCTGCCGCTTCATCTATGGACGAATCCAGATTGTCATTGACAATCAGATAGTCATACTGCTCTATCCATTGCAATTCGTCGCTTGCCTTCGAAAGACGGCCGGCAATGACTTCTTCTGTATCGGTCTTCCGGTCGCGCAGACGGCGGGCCAGTACATCCATACTCGGCGGCACGATATAAATGAATACCCCCTGAGGATACTTCTTCTTGACCTGCATGGCCCCCTGGATATCAATTTCCAGCATGACATGCTTTCCTTCCTTCAGCATGCGGAACACATAGTCCTTCGGCGTACCATAGTAGTGGTCGTAGACTTTGGCATGTTCGAGGAATGCATCCTGTGCCAGCAGCTCTTCAAAATGGGCATTATCAGAAAAGAAATAATTGATGCCATCCTGTTCGCCCGGACGGGGACTACGGGTCGTCATAGAAATAGAATAATTAATATTCGGGAACCGTTTGCGCAGGGCATCACAGATGGTGCCTTTACCGGCACCAGAAGGGCCCGAAACGACAACGAGCAAGCCCGGATCTTTCATGTTCATTACTTCCTTTCTCATTCTTCAGGCTCTGTGTCATCAGCCTCGTCTTCGCCAACGTGGAGTATGCGGTGGGAAATCGTTTCCGGCTGCAATGCCGACAGTATGACCTGTCCATTGTCCATCATCAGGACAGACCGGGTCTTACGGCCAAAGGTAGCGTCAATCAGGGAATTGCCTTCCCTCGCTTCCTGCACCAGCCGTTTTATCGGCGCCGATTCGGGGCTGATAATTGCCACGACCTTATTTCCCATCACCATGTTGCCAAAGCCTATATTCAGTAAATTGAAGTTCATCTCGTCTCCATCATTCAATATTCTGTACTTGTTCTCGTATCTTTTCAATTTCATTTTTCAAACGCAGTACCTGTTCCGTTACCTGAAGATCCTGCGCCTTGGAACCGATGGTATTGGTTTCCCTGTTCATTTCCTGAATCAGGAAATCGAGCTTTCGTCCCGTATCACCATGGGCCTCGAGAAGTCCTCTTAATTGTAACACATGACTGCGGAAACGGACAACTTCTTCTGTAAAATCCACTTTATCCGCATACACAGCCACTTCCTGCAGCAGTCGGTCCTGTTCCGGCTGTGCCTGCAGCTTTTCCAGGATAGCCGTCATCTTTTTCTGCAGCCGTTCTTCATACTGCTGAATAATCAGAGGCCTGCGTTCTGCAATGGATTCGATGATATCTGACATCGTATCGGCCCGTCGGAGAAGATCGGCCTGTATGTTGGCTCCTTCCCGTTCCCGCATGGTCATCATCCCCTGCAGGGACCGGGCCAGGCTCTGCTGGAATACGGGGCGGCAGGCATCGGCATCAATCACAGGAGGTTCCTGGCTGAACCAGTCCGTATTGAGAGATATGATATCGGAAAGCGTGACAGGCGCTCCGTCAAAGAGTTTGTTCTTGGCAGCGGCCAGGGCATCCCGGCAGGCTGTCAGTGACGCATAATCAATTTGTATCCGCGGCGTTTCCGGTGCCAGATCCTGGACGGTTACAAAAACGTCCACCTTGCCACGGTGCAGTTGTTCCTTGATCCCGTTGCGAATCGTGTCTTCCAATGCCAGATACGCATGGGGCATCCGTATATTCAACTCCAGGAACCGTTGATTCACTGACCTCATTTCAATCGTAACGGATATCCGCCCATCACTGGCCGTACCAGTGCCAAATCCGGTCATACTACGCAATATTCACGACCTCCTTCAAATATCCTGTTCAAAGCTTCATTATAATCTATTTTTCATCATTTTTCCAGATTACAACAGGACTCCGTTGCCGGATACGTCCTGTTTTTGTATCAGCCTGCTCCAGGCATCAGAAATGGCTGCAAATTCATCCAGTGAAAACGTTTCTCCCCGGCGGCTGCCATCGATTCCGCTGTCTGCAAGAATCTGCTGTATATCCTCCTTGCGTATGCCCGCACTCTTAAGCGTATTGGAAAAGGTCTTGCGGCGCTGGGAAAAAGCGGCTTTGACGACCTGGAAAAAACGTTTTTCTTCCAACACTGCCACCGGTGGCTGTTTGCGCACGTCCATGGCAACGACAGCCGACGTGACTTCCGGTGCCGGCATAAACGCCCTGGGCGGGATTTCAAAGAGGATTTCCGGTTCCGTATAATACTGGACAGATACGGAAAGAGCGCCGTAGATTTTGCTTCCCGGCCGGGCTGTCATCCGTTCGGCTACTTCTTTTTGTACCATGACGACAATCCGTTCAATAGGCAGTTTCTGTTCCAATAATTTCATGATAATCGGTGTCGTAATATAGTATGGCAGATTAGCACAGACTGTAAAGGGCTGATGACCCATCGTTTCTTCTATATCGATTTTCATGATATCCCCATGGACAATGCGGACATTGGGATAATGCTCCAGCGTTTTATCCAGAACCGGCAGAAGGCGCGTGTCGAGTTCAACAGCCGTGACAGCCGCTCCCGTTTCGGCCAGAGCCTGAGTCAGCGTACCGATGCCGGGACCGATTTCCAATACCGGACTGCCCGGTTCTAATCGGGCTGCATCAGCAATATCGGCGACGACACTGTGACGGATGAGAAAATTCTGCCCCAGTTTTTTACTCATGTGGAGGCCGAACCGCTTGACAATATAATGGACGACTTCCGGTTTAGCTAAATCAACGTCTTTCATGTTCTGTCTCCTCTTCTATCTGCTGCAGGGCATCGAGCCATTCTTCCCGGCTGACGCCATAGTGATTCAGACGACGTAAAAACTGCTTGGCATTGCCGTATCCGATTCCCAGGACAGCTCCGACGGCCGCCCGGCGTTCCGCTGCATCGGGTCTCCCATTAAGGCCGGCTGCCATGATATCGGCCATGCTGAAGATATCCTCCGGAGTAAAGGTGGCACACCGTGTCTTGGAAAGGGCCAGCCGGATGGCTTCGGGAGATGCCTGTTCCACTCCCAGGTCATCATTGGCAATGGCATCCTTCCGTGGTATAAACGCATGTTTGGCCTTGGGGAACCGCTTGCTCAGGAACCGGCGGATCCGTTCGCCCGCCTGGTCCGGATCGGTCAGGATGATGATGCCCCGCTTTTTGTACGCACAGGCTATCTGCCGCAGCGTATCGGGGCGCAGGGAAAATCCATCGGTGGTAATCATGTCGGCATCAATATGACTAGCGCGGATGCGTGCGACATCACTGCGGCCTTCGACGATGAGAACTTCTTTTATCATAGTCCCGCTCCTCATTTATTTTCCAGAATGTACCGGGCAGCGCTCAGGACAGCCAGCACATTGTGTTCAAATACGATTCCCCCCTGCAGGTAAATCATGTAAGGTTCGCGGATGGGGCCGTCTGCAGACAGTTCGATAGACGAACCTTGTACGAAATCGCCTGCTGCCATGATGATTTTGTCCGCATATCCGGGCATATCGTCCGGAATCGGGGTGACGTGGGCATCGACCGGTGAAAACGTCTGGATACCCTGGGCAAAAAGGCACATGTTTTTTTCGTTTTCCAGATAAATCGTCTGGATCAGGTCGGACCGGGGTTCATCAAAAGCCGGTGATACGTGAAAACCGATACGGTCAAAGACAGCTGCCGCAAAGACAGCGCCTTTGATAGCCTGGGCCGTCACATGGGGAGCCATAAAGAAGCCCTGGAAAAATAAACGGTATCCATAGGCATAGGAGCCGAGTTCTCCTCCCAGACCAGGGGCAGTCAGGTAATCGGCTGCCGCATCGACCAGGTCTGCCCGGCCGGCAATATATCCGCCCGTCGGGGCTATACCGCCGCCCGGGTTCTTGATAAGCGAACCGGCCATGATATCGGCACCTGCTTCGATAGGTTCTTCTTCAGCGGCAAATTCGCCGTAGCAGTTATCGACGAAACAGATGGTGTCGGGGCTGACTTCTTTGACCACTCCGATAATCGCCCGGATATCGGGAATCGTCAGGGTAGCCCGTGAGCTGTAGCCCCGCGAACGCTGGATGAGGACCAGCCGCGGCTGTTTTTCCTGACAGGCTGTCCGGATACCATCCAGATCATAGGCATTCTGTTTCAGCGGCACTTCTTCATACAATACGCCCTTTTCTTTGAGAGAATGCGGGGTGTAACGGGCGTAACCGATGACTCCCTGCATCGTGTCATAAGGGGCCCCGATCAGGGACATCATGCAATCGCCCTTCCGGAGCAGCGCACAAAGGACCGTAGCCAGTGTATGCGTACCCGAAACAAAATGTGGCCGTACCAGTGCTTTTTCTGCTTTGAAGACCGTCGCAAAAACTTCATCCAGTTTTTCCCGGCCCATATCGCTATATCCGTACCCCGATGTACCAGAAAACTGGTAAGAGGAAATCTGTGCTTTTTTATAGGCATCGAGAACCTTCTGTGTATTGTGAAGAGCAATCGTATCAATGCGTTCAAACTGGATGGCACAAGCGGCCATCGCTTCTTTACGTATCGTTTCCAAATCGAAAGACAATATGTCAGATCCTTTCCTGCAATTCAAAAAATAAAGAGATTAACCGATAGGATGTTCTGCCATCCAGCCATCCGTGTCTCTCATGACGGCTGCTGCCAGTTCTTTTTCCGAAGCATAGTCCTGTTTGGCATACCAGTGTATGTACGGCATGCGTTTAAACCAGGTAATCTGCCGTTTGGCAAAGCGGCGTGTGCGTTTTTTGATTTCCTCAGCCGCGTCTGCCAGGCTGATTTTTCCCCGGACGTACAATGCCAGCTCTTCGTATCCAATAGCTTTCATAGCCTGCGATGCCGGGGAAATTCCTTTCTGAAGCAATCCGACGACTTCATCAGGCCAGCCCGCATCGAGCATCATATCGACCCGCTTTTCAATGCGATCATATAATACTTCTCTGGGAAGGCTGAGGCCGATGACATAGGCATCATATCTCACCTTATGTCCATGACCAGCCCGCACGAAAGCAGCTCCTTCTCCTTTATCCACAGCCACCATCAGCCGCACCAGACGGTGCGTATTGGCCAGCAGTTCATGCCAGTCAGCCGGCTGCCACTGCGTCTGTTCCATAATATACGTCCTCAGTTCCTGTTCTGTCATCGCCTGAATATGTTTTCTGGCGCATTCCCGTTCTTGTTCCGTAACGGCCGACCCTTCAAAGTCAAAGCCTTCGAGAAATGCCTGCACATAAAGGCCCGTCCCTCCCACCAGGATAGGGACTTTATGTGTTTCATTGAGTGTATGGACTGTCTCAGCGGCCATGTCACAAAAACGGGCCGCCGAATACGGCTCATCGGGACTGGCAATATCAATGAGATGATGGCGGAACCGGGATAATTCATCCTGTGTCGGTTTGGCCGTGCCGATATCCATTCCCCTGTATATCTGATAGGCATCCCCTGAAATGAGTTCTGTATGGTAATGGTCCGCCAGGTAGAAACTAAGAGCCGTTTTTCCTACTGCCGTCGGACCAGCAATTGCAATAACCTTATCCATGAATGTTCCCTTCTAAGACAGCATAACGGACGCGGCTGTAACGGCCGCCCATAATCCGGGCCGCTGGAAATGCCTGCAGCAGTGGCTGCAGGAACCGGCCTTTGACCACGACCCGCTTCGATAGGTGCATCGCCCGTTCCAGTGACGCTCTTGTCAGTTCTTCATGGTCCATGATAGCCCGGACCGGCTGGAACTGACAACTTGCCTGTACAGGCTGGCTGAACATGGGATCAAAATAAATGATATCATATGTTTCCCGGCAATTCGCCAGATAGGTACGATAATTTTCATTGTATAACCTGATCCGGCGCAGCGCTTCTGTTACGTCGCACTTGTCATGCACGTAATGGGAAAATCCCCATCCGGTCACAGCGGCCATCTGGGGTACTGCTTCCAGTGCCGTGATGGCGGACCCTGCGGGCAGGCCAAAAGAAGCTACAATAGAATCCGCTCCGAAGCCACAGGTCGCATCCAGCACGGAAACAGACCGTTTCGCGCCAAAAGCTTCCAGCAGATGATCCGCCTTTCCCTTGCGCAGCTGCTGGATCCGCAATTCGGCCATGTTCAGACTAAAAAAATGTTTCCCTTCATCCCGTTCGATGACCGGTCCCCGGCTGGTATAGATAAGCAGGTGCTCCGTCCCGTAACGCCGGCACAGCTGTTCAACCGTCCGACCTCGCCGTGGTACAAAAACAGCTCCTATAGACTCAGCCCATGACTCCGCTTCCTGGCTGAGTGTACCTTTTGCCTTCAGGGAGGGCACTACATACAATTCCGCCATCATGTCCGCTTAAACAATTTAGCCAGATCATCGGGCGTAAACCGCACAATAATGGGCCGCCCGTGGGGGCATACATAGGGTTTTTCCGTATGGAATAAATCTTCGATGAGCTGCTTCATCTGCCGGATATTGAGCCGGTCTCCCGCCTTGACCGCCCCGTGGCAGGATAAATATGCCAGAGAGCGATGGCGGAGTACCGCCTTATCAGCCACATCATTTTCATGGAGAAGACGGCAGATATCCTGCAGTGAATCAGCAATGTCACTGGTCTTCAAATCGCAGGGGACTTCTTCGACGCGGAGTGTCGATGGCCCGGCAACAGAATAGGTATATCCCAGATCGTTGAATACATCCTGTCGTTCTGTAAGGAGAATCATGTCTTCCGGATCCACCTCTACAAATTCCGCCGTAAGCAGCTGCTGACTTGGCATATGTTCCACACGATGGCAGAATGTATCATAGCGGATCCGTTCATGGGCAGCATGCTGGTCGATAATATATAAATCCTGCCCCTTCTTGGCTATGATGAAGCAGTCCGCTACTTCTCCCAGAGGAATGAATACATCGTCATCTCCCTCAAAGGTAATCCGTGGCTGCTCCGGCTGGTCTCCTTCAGCACCAGCCTGCCCGCCTTCGTTCAGTGCCCGGGAGAACCGCTGTTTTTCGCTAGTATCAGACACGCGCGGTTTCCAGCCATCAGAAATGGCAGTTGTATGTTCATGGAGAATCCCCGTCGCAGCTGGTGCCGTCATGTTCTGACCGGAAGCAGGGCGGATGTCAGGCCCGCCTGAAGCCGGTGCTGCCCATACGGGACCATCTGGTCCCTCCCGGAAAGGTTGATTCTCTCCCGATGAGGGTGCTGATATAGAGGCAGATTCTGTCATGGAGACTGGTGATGTCTTCTCTTCTGCCGGCTGGGAAGGAACAGCCCCTTCCTTGGGAGCAAATAGTGTCGCATCGGAAAAAGGTGTTTCCTGGATAACAGCAGATTTCTTTGCTACCGCAGCCGGGGCTGCAATCTGTTCCGGTTTTTCCTGATCGACGAGCGCCGTAATGATACTATGATACAGGGCCCGGTAAATCTGCTGTTCGTCAGAAAACTTGATTTCCGTTTTTGCCGGATGGACATTGACATCGATACTAGCCGGATCGACGTGGAGATGCAGCATAGCAAAAGGATATCCCGATTTGGGCAGCATCGCATGATATGCATTGTCAATCGCTTTGAACATGAGGGGATTGTGGACAATGCGCTGATTGACGATGCACGTCTGCCAGGAACGGGAACTTTTAAGAACCGATGGTTTGCCTACGTATCCTTCGATCTGCACGTTGTCGTGGTCATAAGTAACAGGGAAGATTTCCCGTGCTACACCGGCACCGTAAATATTGGCAATCGTTTCCTTTAAATCGCCGAGACCGCCTGTATGGAGTGTGGTCCGCCCGTTATTGATAAACGTAAATTCGATTCCCGGCTGGGCCAGAGCCAGTTTCGTAATCATTTCACTGATTTTTGAGCTTTCCGTCCGTTCACTTTTTAAAAACTTTTTTCGTGCCGGCGTATTGTAAAAGAGGTCACTGACCTCCATCGTCGTGCCGGCAGCCGCTCCGGCCTGATCTTCTGAGGTAATGACGCCCCCGTCCAGGACGAGGTGCACGGCAAATTCATCTTCCGGCCGCCGCGTCGTAATCTGCATATGCGAGACGGCGGCGATACTGGGGACAGCTTCGCCGCGAAACCCCAGAGAGGTGATGGCAAATATATCTTCGACGGAACTGATTTTGCTCGTAGCATGGCGGATAATGCACTTACGCGCATCTTCCCGGCTCATGCCGCAGCCGTTATCCGTAACCCGGATATACGATGCCCCGCCTTCCGCTATTTCCACCTCAATGGCGCTGGCACCAGCATCAATAGCGTTTTCTACCAGTTCCTTCACGCACGAAGAAGGCCGTTCTACTACTTCCCCGGCCGCGATTTTATTGCGTGTCGCTTCGTCGAGAATATTGATGATTGAATTCAACTCCTGCCACTTCCTTCCTTAGCTTCTTTCTGCAGCGTATACAAAAAGGAAATTGCTTCAATAGGTGTCATGCTCGTCACATCGACAGATAACAGGTGGTCGATGACCGGATTGGTAAACAGACTGTCTTCCATAGGAGCCGGCAGTGCCTGTGCAGAATGTACCGGTACAGCCGGCTGGGCTGCTCCTCCGGCTTCCAGTCCCGTCAGGATGACATCGGCCCGTTTCAATAATTTCTCCGGCAGTCCTGCCAGACGCGCAACATGGAGGCCATAACTCTTATCGGCTCCACCTGGCACGATACGGCGCAGGAATTTGATACTGCGTCCCCGTTCCTTTACCGCAACGGTGTAATTTTTTATTTTATCTGATTCATCAGCCATAGCGATGAGTTCGTGGTAATGTGTAGCAAACAGCGTCAGGGCATGAATCTGCTGCAGGCAGTATTCAATGACGGCCTGGGCAATGGACATCCCGTCAAAGGTGCTCGTACCGCGGCCGATTTCATCGAGGATCAGCAGGCTGCGGGACGTGGCATGTTTCAAAATATACGATACTTCCTTCATTTCCACCATGAATGTACTCTGCCCTGTCAGGATATCATCACTGGCGCCAATGCGCGTGAAAATCCGGTCTACGGGGCAGATGGAGGCTTCCCGGGCCGGTATGAAGGAGCCGGCCTGGGCCATGAGCACGAGAACAGCCACCTGGCGCATATAGGTCGATTTTCCCGCCATATTGGGGCCGGTAATGATCAAGACTTCGTGATCTTTATGGTTGAGCGTCACATCATTAGGGACAAACAATTCATCCTTCAGATATTTTTCGATGATGGGATGGCGGCCATCGCGGATGGTCACCGACTGATCCCGGTTCAGGCCGGGACGGATATAGTGGTTTTCATGAGCCGCCCTGGCCAGGCTGTACAGGCAGTCAATCTGGGCAATAGCCCGGGCTGTCTGCTGCATAGCCGGGATATAGACCCCGATCTGCTGGCGGATCTGGCCAAACAACTGATATTCCAGTGTCAGCATACGTTCCTGACTGGTCAGGACTTTGACTTCAAACTCTTTTAATTCCGGCGTAATATATCGTTCGGCATTGACCAGAGTCTGCTTACGCACGTAATAATCCGGTACGGGTTTCGTGTTGGCATGAGAAATTTCAAAATAGTAGCCGAACACCTTCGTATAGCCGATTTTCATTTTTATGCCAGTTTTTTCTTTTTCTTTTTCTTCTAGTTCCTGTAAAAAGGCGTGACTGTTGGCGGCAATGGACCGGATTTCATCCAGTTCTTTAGAAAATCCATCGCGGATAACGCCGCCATTGCGTATGACCACGCCGGGATCGTCTTTAATGCCCCGGCACAATAGATCATATACTTCCTGATGCTCTGCCACCTGGTTGTTCAGCCGTTTCAATAAGTCACTGCCGGCTCCATCCAAAATTTGTTTCAGCTGCGGTATCACCGACAGGGACTCCCTCAGGGCTACCATATCTTTTGGGCTGGCCGTTCCCGTTTCGACACGTGTCAATATCCGTTCAAAATCATAAATCCGGTCCAGTATATCGGACAAATCCTGCCGCATAATTTCGTGACGCACCAGTTCTTCTACCGCATCCTGGCGGAGCACAATATCAGAAATGCGCAGGAGTGGCGCTTCCAGCCATTTCCGCAACAGTCTGCCGCCCATGGCAGTGTGGGTCTTATCAAGGACATCGAGAAGCGTCCCTTTCCGGCCGCCATCGCGTACATTCTGGGTAATTTCCAGATGGCGGATGCTCGCCGCATCAATGACCAGACGCCGTTCATTATCGATGCGTTCCAGATGGTTGATATGAGAGATATCGGACTGCATGACCTCACTGACATAGGATAAGAGCATGCCGATGCAGATAGCTGCATCATGGGCGGCATCAAGGTCTTCCTTTTTAAAATATGCCGCAGCTTTTTCCCCATAATCGCAGTCATCCTCTGCTTCAAAAGGCGTGACCGTGCACTGGGACATGTGGCTTTTCAGGTACTGCAGCACCGTATCGATCTGCTTACCCAGACGATAATAAATCAGCTCGCTTGGTTCATAGACAGACAGGATATCAAACAAGCTGTCTTCCATAGCAGTCACGGCACATACCGACCAGAGGCATTCTCCTGTCGTCACATCCATAAGAGCAATGGACAGGATGTCATTTTTTTCCGTCAGGCAAGCGATATAATTATTTTTCTTGGAAGCGACGGCATGTTCCAGCGTAATCGTTCCCGGCGTAATGACTTTAATGATTTTCCGCTTGACGATGCCTTTGGCCAGCTTAGGGTCTTCCATCTGTTCGCAAATGGCTACCTTGTATCCCTTATGGACCAGCCGTTCAATATAGGTATCAGCCGAATGGAACGGAACACCACACATGGGAACCCGTTCTTTATTACCGCCAGCCCGACCTGTCAGAGTCAGATCCAGTTCCCGTGATGCCGTCAGGGCATCGTCAAAAAACATTTCATAAAAATCGCCAAGGCGGAAAAATAGTATTTTATCTTTGCATTGTTCTTTGACCTCGAGATACTGTTTCATCATCGGAGTCAGTTTTGGCGTGTCAGGCAAAATATACCTCCCTACATATTGGATTCATGCACTATATGTCCCTTAAGTACCCATGTTTGTCCTTTATCGACCATGACCGGTACGGTGTCGCCGATGGCTGCTGAACCATCATTTTCCCAGATAATCATCTTATTGCCCGTCGTACGGCCGAACCAGTGATTTTTGTCATTTTTAGTCGGTCCTTCCACGATGACATCATAGATATGGCGTTCCATGGCCTGATTTTTCTTCAGGCTGTATACATTCTGTACATCCATCAGGCGCTGCAGACGGCTGCTCTTGACTTCCTGGGGAATCTGGTCTTCCATAGTGGCCGCCGGCGTACCCGTCCGCGGCGAATACATGAAGGTATAAGCCATATCATACTGGCAGCGTTTCAGGAACTGGAGGGTATCCATAAACATTTCTTCCGTTTCACCAGGAAAACCGACGATGATATCCGTCGTCAGCACCAGGTCCGGAATGCGTCTGCGGGCATAGTCCACCAGATCCATATAATGTTCTACCGTATAGCCGCGGTTCATTTTTTTGAGCAAGGCATCGTTCCCGCACTGGATGGGAAGGTGCATGTGATTGACGACTTTATGGCATTCAGCAATGGCGTCGATGGCATCGTAATTCATATCCTTGGGATGGCTTGTCATATAGCGGATCCGTTCGATGCCATCTATTTCATCGACAGCCCGGAGCAGGCTGGCAAAATCATCGTGGCTGGACAAATCCTTCCCATAGGAATTGACGTTCTGTCCTAAAAGAGTAATTTCTTTGTATCCCGCATCGGCAACACGCCGGACTTCTTCCACGACAGACTGGACCGGACGGCTGACTTCCCGCCCCCGCACGTAGGGAACGATACAATAGGTGCAAAAATTGTTACACCCGTTCATAATGGGAATCCAGGCAAAAAATTTCTGGAATCGCTTGGCCGGCAGTTCATGAAATGCCGGTACATGCATATCCGATGCCAGATAATGTTCTTTTTTCTGCTGCCGTTCCTTAATGAGATCAATCAGGGTATGGATATTATGCGTGCCAATGACCAGATCGATATGAGGAGCCCGTTTGAAAAGCCGGTCCTGCCATTCCTGTGCCATGCATCCCGTCACCGCGATGATCAGATCCGGATTCTGATTTTTTAAGTGCTTCAGTTCGCCAATTTTTCCCAGCGTCTTATCTTCTGCCGTTTCACGGACACAACAGGTATTCAATAAAATCACGTCCGCCATAGTGAGTTCGTCCGTCTGGCGATACCCCAGCTCTTCCAGCTGTCCTGCATAATGCTCGGAATCACTCTGATTCATCTGGCATCCATAGGTCTGGATAAAATAAAATTTCTCATTCTGTATCATACTATATTCCTCAGTTCTTTATATTGGATAGGTTATCCTGGATTTTCATTTTTACACTCTATAGTACCACATATCTGAGACTCTGAACAGGGCTGAAAGAAATTACTGGCCCCGGCATTCCGCAATCACAGTAAAACGTATCAGGCCGGGCAGCGAACATACAGTCCCGGCAGGATTTCTTCCACCAGGTTGTGCAGCATCAGGTTAAGCAATATACAGCTGATATCTGACGCAGCAAGACCGGTCTGTATGACCAGCTGCTCCACAGGCAGGGCCTGCGATTCCTGAAGTGCCTCATAGATCTTCCGCTCCGCATCAGACAAGGTACAGACAAAGGTACAGACAGACTTGCCTTTCTCTGATTCCACATGCTGCCAGCCGTATTCCTCCAGTACATCAGCTGCACCGGTCAGGATAATGGCTCCGTTCCGCAAAAGCGCATGAGTTCCCTGACTCATGGTAGAAAAAATACTGCCCGGCACAGCAAAGACGTCCCGTCCTTCTTCCAGAGCGAAATCGGCCGTAATTAATGCTCCGCTCCGCGCTGCCGCTTCGACGACGATGACACAGCGGGCCATCCCGGCAATGATCCGGTTGCGGGCTGGAAAATTACGTGCCAGCGGCTCCACGCCGAAGGAAAACTCACTGACAACGGCACCGCCGGCATCGCAGATTTCCTGGAACAGGCGCCGGTTTTCCGGAGGATACGTCCGGTCCAGGCCATTGGCAACGACGGCAATTGTCCTGCCTCCACCTCGGAGTGCACCTGTATGGGCCCGCGTATCAATGCCTCTGGCTCCCCCGCTGATAACAAAAACGCCCTGCCGGGCTAATTGCTCCGACAGGGTATGGGCAGCATTCAGGCCATACGGAGTAGCCTTGCGGGCTCCGACGAGAGCTGCTGTTTTATTATTCTGTGGCAGTATTCCCTGATAAAACAGGACGGCTGGCGCATTGTATGTCTGCCTGAGCAGTTCCGGATATGCTTTCTCCTGAAAGGTCACCAGATGTACCTGTCGTGAACGGAGCAGCCGTTCCTGCTCATCCCAGTCAAAGTGGTTGCGGGAAGTGTTGATGTGGCCGGCTTTCTGCGCGCCCAGACCGGCAGCTGCCGCCACGGCTTCTCCATCGGCCTGCCAGGCTTTCTGCGCACTGCCAAAGTGAGAAATAATATTCCGTATGCGCCTTGCTCCCAGGCCTTTTATCGATTGCCATGCTGCCATATACCGGCGTTCTTCCATGAGGTTCGCCGTTTCCACTGGCGTCACATCCTTTGCAGTTTATTTCTATAACTCAGCGCTTCGGCTACATGCTCCTGCCCTATTTCATCGCTTTCTCCCAAGTCAGCTATCGTGCGGGATACCTTGATGATCCGGTCGTAACTGCGCGCACTGAGTTTAAATTTATCAAATACCTCCTGCAGAAGCCTTCTGGCCTGTTCCGTCACACAGCACGTTTCCCGGATTGCCCGGTGTCCCATGTGGGCGTTGCAGAACATACCAAATGGCCGCAGTCGCTCTACCTGCCGTTTCCTGGCCGCCAGGACGCGCTCCCGGATTACACCGGACCCTTCCTGTGCCTCATCGGACACGAGTTCACGGTATAAGGGCCGCTCGACGCGGACATGCAGATCAATCCGGTCCAGCAGCGGCCCGGAAATTTTCCGCACATAACGGCGGATTTCCCCAGGCGTACAGGTACAAAGCTGGTCAGACCCGTAATTGCCGCAGGGACAAGGATTCATGGCGGCTATGAGCATATATTGGGCCGGATAGGTCAGGGAAGCGTGGACGCGGGCGATGTGCACGACGCCATCTTCCAGGGGCTGACGCATAACTTCCAGTACGGAGCGGGGAAACTCCGGCAGTTCATCCAGAAATAGGACGCCATTATGGGCCAGTGTAACCTCTCCCGGCCGCGGAATCGTGCCGCCACCGATGAGGCCGTTGACAGAAATCGTGTGATGAGGGCTGCGGAATGGCCGTTCTGTAATCATGCGGTTCTGATGGAACAGTCCCGCTACGGAGTAAATTTTCGTCACTTCCAGTGATTCTTCCGTATTCATAGGCGGCAGTATGGTCGGCAGACGTTTGGCCAGCATGGTCTTGCCGGCCCCCGGAGGTCCGATCATGAGTACGTTATGCCCGCCGGCGGCAGCAATTTCTAACGCCCGTTTGGCCAGAAATTGTCCCTGTACCTCGGAAAAGTCGATGGTATATTCCGGCCTTATTTCCTGCTGGTCATCGGACGGTACGGCCGCTTCCAGCCGTTCTATATCGTTCAGATGCTGTATGACATCGCGCAATGTGCGAACTGCATAGACCGTCATTTTACGGCACAACAAAGCTTCCGCCGCATTTTCTTCACTGATAAAAACCGTATGAAACCCGGCAGAAGCTCCTTTCAGAATCATCGAAAGAAGTCCCTTTACGGGCCGGATATGTCCATCCAGAGATAATTCCCCGATAAACAGGCAGCCTGCCGTTTTTTCTGCCTGTATCTGCCCGCTGGACACCATGATGCCGACAGCAATGGCTATATCCAGTCCGGTACTGTCTTTTTTGAGCTCAGCCGGCGCCAGATTCATGGTAATCCGCCGCATAGGGAATTCATACCCGCTGTTTTTCATAGCCGAACGGACCCGCTCTTTCGATTCTTTGACAGATGTCGCTGCCATTCCGACGATTTCAAATCCGGGAAGTCCGTTGGCGATATCCGTTTCTACGGTAATAATGTTGCCCATGAGTCCCAGCGTCGTCGCTCCATATACACTTGCAAACATAGGAATACCCTCACATCCCCGGCCAGAACGCATGCCGGATATGATGAAGCCGCAGCGCCCCTCCCGGACCCGGCATGACTTCGATGACATCAAACCGGCACGGCACATCCCATAACCGGTACCGTGCCATATAGGACTGGGCCGTTATTTTTAATTTAAACTGTTTATGCTGTGCTACGGCCTCTGCCGGATATCCGTAACACAAGGAACGCCTCGTCTTCACTTCAACGAACACAATCGTATCGCAATCGCAGGCAATAATATCGATTTCCCCCAGCCGGGTCCGGTAATTGCGTTGCAGGATACGATATCCGCACTGGCGCTTCAGGTAAAGGGCAGCCCGCTCTTCTCCCGCCTTCCCCAGTTCTTTTTCCGGATCACTCATAATAACCTGTCTCCTTTATCCATTCCTTTCCCATATATGATACCAACGGAAGATTAACGTTACCTGAAAATACGATGAGCTCTACATTAGAAAAAAACGGTTTTATTAAAAGTAAATTAGAATTCCCGCATTTCCCTTGCTTTTTTTCATGATTTATGATTTCCCCTGCGGATGAGTATATTTATACTTCTATTTATGATACAATGTCACATATCGTCACATATCTCAAAAAAAGGAGCCCTGTCCCATGATAAAAGGCATCAACGTCTACTACATATACTTCATGCTCAGTCAGGTCATCTGGGGAGTCCTGCCAGCATTCTGGATTCTGCTGCGCGATCTATCTCCCCTGTATACACTGGCATCACGCATCGTCTGGTCCTCCGTCCTTTGCTTTATCCTGATCATGCACAAGCATCTCCTGTCCAATCTGACAGGGCTTTGCCATCAGCGGAAGCAATGGCCGTATATAGCCGGTGCCTGCCTGCTCGTTACCATCAACTGGGGGGCGTTTATCTACGCCATGACCCGTGGCTTCATCCTCCAGGCAAGTCTGGCTTATTTCATCAATCCCATTGTGGTCATCTTTTTTGGCGGCCTGATTTTTCATGAAACCATCAGTCTGATGCAGAAATTATCCATGTTCCTGGCGGCTTCCGGCCTGGTGCTGGCATTCTGCTTATACGGCCAGGTCCCCTATTTGTCATTCATCATCTGCCTGTCCTGGGCATCGTACAGTCTCCTGAAGAAAAAAATCGTCCTCGACAGTCAGGTTTCCGTTTTTATTGAATCGTTCTCCATGGTACCGCTGTCCCTGTTATTCATCTGTTTCAGTGAAATGCACGGTACAGGGGCTATCGGGACATTTCACGGCCTACAGTGGCTCCTGCTTCCGGCAACGGGCATTGTCACGGCCATTCCCATGATGCTCTTTACAGCCGGCGTCAAAGGCGTTCCTATCACCGTCTCTGGCATCCTCATGTACTGCTCACCCAGCATCACTCTGGTAATCGGCCTGCTGAGCGGTGAAGTCATGACACGGCCGATGCTGGTCGCCTTTATATTCGCCTGGATAGCCGTCGCCATCTATATCACCGGGATTTACCGCACGATGAAACAGATACACAGCCGGGAGGGGGTGCAGGCTATCCGTTCCCATACACAGGAAATACATAAATAATACAGATCCGGCTGATTTTCACATAACGGAGCGCCTGTTTTATGGTATACTAAATACTAGAATGGTAAGCAATTCTCCCTGGAGAGGGACAAAAAAATACTACATTATCTATCGAGGGTGATTCTATGTTTAATCTGCATGTACCTACACGCGTTCTCTTTGGCTGTGGCCAGCTCAATGAGCTCCATGCACAGCCTATGCCCGGCAAAAAAGCCATGATTATCGTATCCAATGGCAAATCCGTAAAGGTCAATGGCTATCTGGCCCGCACGGAAGAACAACTCCGTCAGGCCGGCGTAGAAACGGTCCTCTATGATAAGATTGAAGCCAATCCATTGCGCCAGACCGTAACGGCAGGCGGACAAATGGCAGCTGCTTCCGGTGCTGACTTTCTCGTCGCCCTCGGTGGCGGCAGTGTCATCGACGCCTCCAAGGGCATTGCCGTCGTGGCAACGAATGGCGGTGACGTCTGGGATTACATTACCAACGGTACCGGCAAGGGAATGCCTATCAAAAAAACTCCGCTTCCCATCATTGCCATTACAACTACGGCAGGCACGGGATCAGAAACCGACATGGGGGGCGTCATTACCAATCAGGAAACAAAAGAAAAAACGCCGATTAAAGGGCCCCAGCTCTTCCCGCAGCTCGCCATTATCGATCCGGAACTCATGGCATCCGTACCTCCCCGTTTCACCGCCTATCAGGGATTCGATGCCCTGTTCCACAATATCGAAGGATACATTGCCAATAAATCCAGCCTTATGAGTGAAATGATCGCCCTTACGGCGATTGAGGCCATCAGCCAGTATCTTCCCATTGCCGTTGCGGATGGAAAAAATCTGACAGCCCGCGAAAAAGTGGCATTCGGCAGCTATCTGGGTGGCCTGGAAATGGTCGTATGCTCCACCGTAAGCGAACATTCCATGGAACATTCCCTCAGTGCCTTCCATCAGGAACTTCCCCATGGCGCCGGCCTGATCATGCTCAGCGAAGCTTATTTCACCTATTTTATTGAACATCACGTCTGTGACGGCCGTTTCATCCGCCTGGCTCAGGCTCTGGGTATGACCGAAGCAACAGAACCGAAGGATTTCATCACAGCCCTGCTGCGGCTGCAGAAAGACTGTGGCGTAGCTGATCTGAAGATGTCCGATTACGGCATTACTCCCGATGAATTTCCTCAGATGGCCCGCATTGCCAAATCGGCTATGGCCTTCCTGTTCAAGAGCGACCGCATCGACCTGTCCGAAGCCGATGTCGTGGAAATCTATCAGAAAGCCTACAAATAATCTACTGGTACGGAAAAGAGGAACGTCCCGGCGTTCCTCTTTTTTCACTGATACCTCCCAAACTTCTCCTTGACGTACAGTGGCTAGTCGTATTATAATGTTTTGGTAGGTTTCCCCGTGAAATCTCATTACATGGGCCTATAGCTCAGCGGTAGAGCCCCCGGCTCATAACCGGTTGGTCCTTGGTTCGAATCCAAGTAGGCCCACCAGCTCATGTAGGTAAAATCCCTGTAATCATACGATTACAGGGATTTTGCTTGTATAAGACAAATGAAACCGTCCCCATAGTCCGGCCGTCTGCAGGCAGATTATGGGGACGGTTTTTTCCCTCATCCGTTCCCTTTATTTTTGCAGTTCTTCATACAGGTGGAACACTTCTGGTAAAATGATTTTTTCCATGCCCAGTTTAATCAGTCTCGGCAGCCCGGGCAGGCAGAATATCAGACACTGGCGGCAGATTCCGGCACTGGAACGATATGCCAGGGACTGTACACCACAATCATTACGGTACGCCATGGCCGTCATGAGACCGGCAAATCCCGGAACCGGCTTGTCAAAAAGAGGTTCTATCGTCTCCAGCGTCACGTCCCGTTTTGCCAGTCCCGTACCCCCGCTGGTAATGACGACATCGACACTGCAGACCCATTCGTGAAGATGATTCAGTATTTCATCCCGGTCGTCGCGGACAATCTGGTAATCGACTACCTGATGACCGCCCTGGGTAAGAGCGGATTGTATCATTAATCCATTCGTATCATTGGAAAATGTCCGGCTGCTGCTGATCGTCAGTATGGCAGCCCGTAAAGGATGTTCTTCGGTTAATGTTTTGGTCAAAATAATACCTCCTCTGTAAATTGCGCTTCGTTATCCCATATTTCTGCACTATATTTCCGTTTCTGCCTGTAACGCCTCTTCCAGTGTTGCACCGTGCAACAACGACTGGAGAAAGGCCGGCATTGTTTCCCTTGTGGCTATAGTACCATGATATACTTTTTCTTTCATTCCGGCAACATGAATCTGCTGTCCATCAAAGGCCAGACTCAGGCGGCAGTTTCCCTCACAGGGAAACGGTTCTGCGCCTCTGCGCCAGATAATATGCGCCTGGTGCTGCCAGGGGACCGGTTCCGTCACGCCGCATAAATCAGCTGCTACAAACATTCCATTATCTGCCCCGATTCGTGCCGCCTGCCCTGCAAACTGCTGATACGATGCATCAGAACGGGCCGCTCCCGGAGAAATATACAATAGCATATAATCTTCCCAAAAGACATGATCCGTCAGGAATTCTTCACCGGGCAGTTCATTTTCACAAACAAACGAATCATCCCATCCGTAATGACGGCATACTCGGCTGCTTCCCGCACCTCCGTTGACGGGTACCAGAGACAGGCCGGCCCGCTGAAAGGAGGCAATCCGTTTCTCCTCGTCTCTCTTCAGCGCTTCATCTGCTTCCCACCGGGAAAAAGGCAGACCAATATATAAAACAGACACTATATCACTCCCAATTCATCTTTCTCTATATATAATTCGACTTCAATCGGCAAACTCCTGTTTGCTACCTATTACGGATATTTATGTTTAATCTGCTCCAATATCTGCTATAATATATGGTATCTGAATTACACATTCAAAGGAGAAGATCGACATGTTTAAAAAAATAGCATCTGCCCTTATGGTAGCGGCTGCTTTTGGCTGCACACTGGCCTCAGCCATGTTTTTTGATGACAACCCCCGTTACATCCAGGTGGGCCACGATGAAATGACCGAATCCTACATTGATATGAATTCCATCAATTCCATCCGTTACGACCCTCCCTATTATGTCATCCAGGCCACCGTACTGACTTATGACTACTCTACAAATACGGCGACAGGTTATCAGAACAATTTCTTCTATAACTTTAACGCCCAGACGGTCCGGACGCAGACATTGTCTACGATGACCTACGATACGCTGAAAGGCACCCCATCGGCACAAACCATCAATCCCGACCCGGAAGTTGCGACGACAGATCGCTATTCCGTCAACGGCAAAGCAGCAGACAATGCCTTTTTCAATTGCTATAATATGACATTCTATCATACCTTCGATAAAAAGAAAGATGCCAAAAACAGCGAAAGGAACTGATAGCCATGGATATGAACACTTTACTTCATTACGGCGGTATGATTGTCTCCTTTCTGTTTGTCGCTGCCGTCCTCTACTCTATGATTATGGCCATCCGGCGGCGCAGCCGTAAGCAGAAAGCGAAGGAAGCCGTAGAAAAACGCACTCATATCAAAATCCAGAATCTTCACCAGTTCGATATCAAGCCGTCTGACGGATATTACAAGTATCCCATCGGCCCCGTTGAATACACGCGGCGCAAGCCTCAGCGGTTTACTGCTGTCTCTATTGAACTGGCTTCCCGGCAGCCCTACTCCATCTGTCTCATAGGCTTTGCTGAATTTGCCGGCGGTGAACTAAAGGATCAGCATTATTTTTATATCCAGCCTCCGGAAAAAGATTTGCGTGACTTAAAAAATCCCGATGTAACTTGGGAACTCCTGAGCAAAGCCGACGAATTTGGCGAATACTGGAATGCCGGCATGAAAGACTATTTTATCGGCCACACGCTGGTCTGCCACAATGCGCCTTACGTCATCGGCTGTATCACCCACGCCCTTACCGTATTTGGCATCAAGCCGCCGGAATTTCGTTTTATCGATACTCTGGAAATAGCAAAAAAACTGTACACCTTTGATTCCCATAAACTGGATGCCATTTGTGAAGAAATGGGTATTGATCTGGATATGCACAACAGCCTGAGTGAAGCCCGGGCTATCGGCCAGTTTTTCTATAAATCCTGCAAGGAATTTCCCATGTATATCCCGCGTATTTACTACGCCAATGGAACCCCTTCAAAAGAAGAGCTGGAAGCCAGTGTCATTGCCGTCGTCGAACGGGAAGAAGCCCGTCCGGAAGACATGTTCGATCCCCGCCCGGTAGACGAAGTGCTCCTGAAAGGGCTGGTGGATAAAAAATATCTCGAACCGGGAAAAGAAGAAGGTACGTATTACGCAACGGATGAAGGCCTCGATTTTTCCGAAAGCCTTCCCTGATGATCACGCATAAAACTCCATCGTATTTCGCTTTTTGTTTGCCGTAGATAAAGGAACGGCCTGCCACATGATAGGAGAAAACCATCATGGGACAGGTCGTTTTCTTATAATACGTCGGTAAGCCAGTTTACGGCATCGCCCATCATATTCGTCGTGACAAAATGCTTCAACCCCGGATAAGTGATGAACCGGCTCCGTACGCCTGCCAGGATATACAGCTTATCCATATAGTAGGATTGGGCCATGGGGTCAACCGTATCGTCATTGCCGGCAGTCAACGCCAGCACCGAACGGCCTTCCAGGTTTTCCGTATGAGTGTACGGATCCCACCGGCTGATTTCATGGCGCAGTTGCGGAAGAAAATCCATCGGTTCCAGCGGCAGTCCTGCCCGGAAACGGCGGTCTGATTCATCCCACCAGCCGGAGCCATTCATGGCGACTGCCGCCTGTATATCCCGGTTCCACGTCATAACCCCCAGAGCCGTAAATCCGCCCATGGAATGTCCCATGACGGCCAGCGGCACATCATCATGCCAGGTTTTGGCATAGGCGATGACCTGCGGCGCTTCACGGAGATTCTGGAATATGGTCTGCCAGAATTTCCCATACGCTGCCGGATTTTCTTCGTAATCGATGATGCCCCGCTCCCCGTGATGGATGGCCTCGGGAATCAGCACATCATACCCGTATGCTGCCAGAATATGGCCGCGCAGGGACTGCAGTTCTTTTGTCGATGTCCAGCCATGATAAAAAATGACTACGCCTTTTACATCTTCATGACACGCTATTTTCAGGCAGGGAATGTTCCCTATGTATATTTTTTCTTCTGTAATCATATCGTTTACCTCAAGTAAAACACGGCCGTCAGCAATCTGCCAGCGGCCGTATCTTTATTTTCTATCCCGCAGGGAAACAGGTTTCTGCAGTAGTTCCGACCAGACAAGACCTGCATAGATATCCCGTGCTTCACCGGAGAGCCCGCTCCAGGCCGGCGGCTGGACATAGGAATATACGACGGCAGGAGCGCCGGGAACGGTGACTGGTTCCGCTGTCGTGCCGATAGCCGCAGCGGCCGGACGGTGATTGCCTTCCAGGCGTCCCGTATCGGCTGGCGCCGGATTCCGCGTTCCCTGCCCGGCCGTACGCATTTTCCCCTGTTCCGGGGCCTGTCCGGTTTGTGAAGCTCTCTGCGGAGATGGCTCCGGTCTCGTCTGCTTTTGCCGCTGCGGCGTATCTATAGGGCTGCTGCGGCGCTTTCCCCGGTGCGGATAACGTCTTTTACGGCGCAGGGCATCGGGCAGGGAAAACAAGAGCATGAGAAGGATTATGGCAATAATATATTCCATACCATCACCTACTTATCAGCCGGTGTTTCCGGAGCAGGCGTCACGGGATGGCCCGATACAGCCGACGGCTGCGCCTTGGCCTTCGGTATGCCTGCCTTGGCTACGGCATCGCGCATCTTGGTATCGGCCATGACGTTGCGCATAGTGTAATAATCCATGACGCCCAGATTTCCTTCACGGAACGCCTGGGCGATAGCCAGCGGTACTTCTGCCTGGGCTTCGACGACCTTGGCCTGCATTTCCTGCGTATAGGCCTGCATTTCCTGTTCCTTTGCCACAGCCATGGCCCGCCGTTCTTCGGCTTTGGCCTGGGCAATCTGTTTATCGGCTTCAGCCTGATCGGTCTGCAGACGGGCGCCGATATTACGGCCTACGTCGACATCGGCAATATCAATGGACAGGATTTCAAAGGCCGTTCCTGCATCCAGTCCCTTGCTGAGGACGGTCTTACTGATTTCATCCGGATTTTCCAGGACCTGTGAATGGTCCGCTGCCGAGCCGACGCTGGTAACGATGCCTTCCCCGACACGGGCAATGACCGTCGCCTCCCCGGCACCACCGACGAGGCGGTCGATATTGGCCCGCACCGTGACCCGGGCCCGTACTTTAAGTTCGATGCCATTCTGGGCAACGGCCGAAATAAACGGCGTTTCAATGACTTTTGGGTTGACACTCATCTGTACCGCTTCCAGGACATCCCGGCCGGCCAGATCGATAGCGCAGGCCCTTTCAAAGGTCAGGGACATAGTCGCCCGGTGGGCGGCTATCAGGGCATCGACCACGCGGTCTACATCCCCGCCGGCCAGATAATGCGCTTCCAGCTGATTGACATTGACGTCGAGACCGGCCTTGTTCGCTTTGACCAGGGGAAGGATGATCTTAGACGGAACGACGCGGCGCAGGCGCATGCCGATAAGATTGACGATACCTACGGAAACGCCGGCCGCCATCGCTGAAATCCACAGTCCCAGTGGCACGAAATGGAGAAATAATGAAATAACGATGATAGCAGCGACAATAACAAACAGCGGCGCTGCTAAAAGAGATAACATAGACATAACCTACCTCCTTATGGACCAGGCGGCACCGGTTCGACGACGACCCGGGCACCTTCGACTTTGATGACGCGCACGGCTACATCCCGGTCTATGAAGCCTCCGCTCGAAACGGCATCGACCCGTTCTTTGCCAATGCGGATCGTACCGGCCGGACGCAGGATAGTAATCGTCGTACCGCGCTGAAACAGATACTTGCTCTTATCTTCCTGTGATGTATAACCTTTTTCTTTCGTAGACCGGGTCGTCAGGGCCACTTTGGCAAACAACCGGCTTTTAGGCAGGTGTCTTCCCAGGATGTAAAACAGGATGACGGCAATGACGATGCCGCCAGCCAGGATATACAGTGCCTGCACCGTCGCCCCGAGCATCCAGAACAGACTGCCAAAGAGCAGCAGGATGCCAGCCACACCAAAGATGCCGATTCCCGGCGTAACCAGTTCCAGGGCAATGAGGACCAGACCGCCGATAAAAGCCCCGATGACCTTCAGATCATCGGCCAGTGTGCCATCGCCGGATATGAGCATAACCCCTCCCAGCAGGCAGGCCGTTACCAGTCCGACACCGATACCGGCTGTTTTGATTTCGATAAGGACCGCCGCCAGGATAAGCCCGACAAACAGCATGCGGACGTATTCATTCTGAAGCATCCCCAGCGTTTCATCCTTCCAGTTCCGGTCTTCATAATACACGGTCGCATCGTCCAGACTGAACAGATGCAGTGCTTCTTCCGCCGTATCCGCCGTTCCTTCCGACAAATTCAGCTCCCGGGCCTGTACGTCCGTGAGCGCAAGGATTTCGCCGGCATCGGCATATCCGGGCAGGCCGTCTTTTTTATCGACCATCGCTTCGGCAATGCGGGGATTATGGCCATTATCAGCGGCCGTCGTACTGAATTCCGATTTCAGGGCGGCAATATTTTTTTCCGTCGCCGGTATGGGTTCTGCCGCGCCTATGCTGCTTCCCGGTGCCATGACGATATGGCGGCAGGCGATGGCAATCAACGCTCCGGCTGACCAGGCCCGTGACGTGACGAGGGCAATTGTCGGGATGGATGTTTCCCGCAAAAGATCACGGATGCGCAGCGCACTGTCTACACGGCCGCCCTGCGTATTGATACGAACGACGATGGCCTTATCTCCGTTTTCTTCCGCCCGGCTGATACCGCGCTGCACCAGTGCTGCCTGGCTGCCATCGATTTCACCGGAAATGGAAATGACCCGGGCAGACTCTGCTTCCTGTGCCCATGCAGCAGGCCCCGTCACGGCCGCGGTCAGGCAAAAACATACGATACACACGAAAAAACGTATGGCTACAGCAAACCTCATGAGTTCACCTCCGCTTACTTATTCGTTCCTTGTTCTGGGCGGGACAGACTTAAAGTACCCGGCAGCCTGCATTTCTGCCAGCTCGTCATCGGATAACGTACGCGCCGCATGACGCTCCGCTTCTTCTACCGGCTGGGAACGGACAATGGCAATCTTATCGAGAACGGCATTATATATATCGGCAGGCTTGTTTTCTTTCAGCCAGTCCAGCATATGTTCCACCCATTGCCGGCAGGACCACGATTCTTCACCATGATTATGTCCGCGCAGAATCTGTATCTGCACTTTTTCCGGAATCTTGGCGATCAGCCAGTTCCACATTTCATAATGAATTAAAAACGTATATTTGGCATCGATCTCGCGCAGATTCTTTTCATGAAGCTCTAATTCATAGCGGGACCAGAATAAGCCAATTGTCATTCCCATTACCTCCTAACAAGGATGTTTTATGTTGAAAAAGTCCTTGCCTGCGCAAGTACTTCTTTATACAATTCTATACATTTTCCCAAATTCCTGCAACTACAGAAAAAATACCATAAAAAGAAGGCTGAAACAGAAACTCATGTACTGTTCAGCCTTCTCCGCTGCTTCCGTCATAAACGGAACAATTTTTCTGTATTTTTCTTAGCCTGCTCAATCAGATCTCCGACCGGCACATCCATATACGAAGCAAGTGTCTGCGCCACGTAGACAATATTATTGGGGACATTGGTCCGTGGCAGGTGATATCCCCGCGGTGTCAGATAGGGCGCATCCGTTTCCAGCAGCACTCTGTCCAGAGGAAGAATCGATACGGCATCGCGCAGGTCATCGGCCCGCCGTTCGTCACAGATCCAGCCTGTAATACCTATATAAAATCCCATATCGAGCAGTGTCTCTAATGTTTTCCTGTCGCCGGTATAACAATGTACGACGGACTGGGAGCAGATGGCTTCATGTCCGGAAAAACAGGAAATGAAATCACGGGCAGCGTCCCGTTCATGGAGAAACATGGGCTTATCCAGCTCTTCCGCCAGGGCGATGAGCTCTTTGAAAAAATGGAGCTGGTTCTCTTTTGTCGAATACATGCGGTCGTAATCAAGACCCGTTTCCCCTACGGCGACGACTCTGGGATTGGTCGTTACGATGCGCCGGATTTCTGCTATATCGGCCTCTTTCGCTTCGTCTGCTGCATGCGGATGGATTCCGGCTGTCCCATAGGCATTGTGCTGTTTGACAAAATCATCGACCTTACGGTTTTCCCGGTCCTCGGACCCGGTAAGGATACAGCAGATTCCATCGGCTGCCGCATCAGCCAGGATGCGTTCCGGCTTAGTAAAAGACCGGGTAAACAGATTGAGACCAATATCATAATAAGTAATATCCATATCACACCTCACGCTGGTCAGGATCCGCCATTCATGTCATCCAGAGACAGGAGAAAACTCGGCGCATAGTCGCGGAGAAACTGCTCTACCTCCGGCATTCCCAGGTCACGCAGACGGGCTCCGATGGTTTCATATGCTTCATTAAATTCGTTGTTGCCGGCATGTTTTTCCTGAAGGCATTTTAAGTACGCGCTCAATGTATCAGCCGCCTTGACAAAGGGCCATACAGGATCTTCTTCAGCATGACAGATCAGCTGTTCATAATCAGGCTGCAAATCCTCTGGCAGCGTTTCGACAAGCCGTTTCTGTGCCAGCTGTTCCACTTCGCCATAGGTCCTGCGCATGACCGGGCTGAAGTACTTGACCGGCGTCGGCATATCACCAGTAAAGACTTCACTGGCATCGTGATACAGCGCCAGCAGGACGGCCCGTCCGGCATCTACAGTGCCGCCATCAGCATAATATGTATTGTGTAACAGGCAGAGGTGATAGGCAATCATCGCCGTCTGCAGCGTATGCTCCTGCACATTTTCTTCGATGGTGTTACGCATCAGGCTCCAGCGGCGGATAAATTTCATGCGCGCCAAAATGGCAAAGAAATGGCTCATATGTACTCCTTATTTACGGTACAGACCCATAGCCCGGCAGGCTTTCACATAAGTGACATTGGCCTTGGCATGGGCTTTCTTGGCGCCTTCGTCGAGGATGGCATCCAGTTCGGGATCGCCTACGAGCTGATGATAGCGCTGCTGGATCGGTTCCAGTACGGAAATGACAGCATCGGCTACATCTTTCTTGAATGCTCCGTAGCCTTTGCCTTCGTAGGCTTTTTCAATATCTTCATGGCTCTGGTCGGTCACGGCCGAGAGAATTTCAATCAGGTTGGAAATACCGGGCTGGCAGTCCGTGTCATAACGCACGGTATTCAGGCTGTCCGTCTGGGCCCGTTTGATTTTCTTTTCAATATCTTTGGGATCGTCGAGAAGATAAATAGTAGCCGTCGTATTGGAATCGGACTTGCTCATTTTCTTCGTCGGTTCCTGCAGGCTCATGACACGAGTGCCATCGTGGCCGAGCAGGATCTGGGGCAGTTTAAATACGTCCCCGTACAGACGGTTGAACCGCTGTGCCAGGTCACGGGTAATTTCCATATGCTGCTTCTGATCATCGCCAACGGGAACGTAGTCAGCCTGATACAGCAGGATGTCTGCCGCCATCAGGGGCGGATAGGTCAAAAGACCGGCCGGAATGGAATCGCCCCGTTTGGAAGCTTTATCCTTATACTGGGTCATCCGTTCCAGTTCACCTACATAAGAAGATGTAATCATGATCCAGCCGAGCTGTACGTGTTCCGGAACTTCCGACTGTACGAACAGCGTCGCTTTCTGCGGATCCAGACCGGAAGCGATATAAATAGCCGCCAGCTGACGGGTCCGTTCATGGAGAAGCTGCGGATCCTGCGGCACGGTGATAGCATGCTGATTGACGATGCAGTAATAACATTCATTGGCATCCTGTAATTTAGAAAAATTACGCAGTGCACCCAGATAATTCCCTAATGTAAGATTGCCACTCGGCTGTATACCTGAAAAGATAATAGACATGATTGTTTTCCTCCTGTCAATAAAAAAACCTTCCATCCCTTATATATAGGGACGAAAGGAAAGTATTTCCGCGGTACCACCCTGGTTGGCATAATGCCCGGCTCTTACATGCACATCATCATGCACTCTTTCCTGGTAACGGTGAAAGTTCCGGCCTGTCATACTGACTTCTGACAGCCTCTCCCGGGCCCATTCCTTCTTTCTCCTCCTGCCGGACTTCCACCCTCACCGGCTCGCTGAAAGGGGTATGAAAGAGCTACTTGCTCCCGCTCATCGAGTTTCTTTATATATACAGGTATTGTAGTCCCGAATACGTACCATGTCAAGAAGCATTTTGTAAAAAAAGTCTTGACTTAAAGCTCACTCCATGTGCTAAAATAAGCCATCACAGGAGGAATGTATATGAAATTAACGCGAAAAAAAATTATATTGACTGCCCTTCCCCTAGTGGCAGCCGCTCTCATAGGAGCTTATTTCTTTATCCCCGGTTCCAAAGCCGTGGCCCGTCAGGGCATACAAGTCACCAAAGCAGCAGCCGCTCACTACGATCTGACCAGCGATGTCGATGCCTCTCACGTACGCCAGATTATCACCCGTGACAGCATGACGAGCCGCACCATCATGTGGCAGTCTGATTTTTCCGAAGAGCCGGCACTGGTCGAATACCGCGTCAAGGGATCTGATGGCGACGTGTTCCAGCAGCAGGCGACAAATGAAGCCTTTAACGACGATGATACGACGACCTACGTCCACAGCGCATTGCTGCAGGACCTCACACCGGGAACGACGTACGAATACCGCGTCGGATACGGAGAAAAACGGACGGAATGGCAGGAATTCCAGACGGCCCGGGGAAATGATTTCAAAGCCCTCATCTTCCCTGATTCCCAATCGAGTGATTACAGTTACTGGGCGGCTACGGCTCAACCGGCCTGGCAGCGCAACAACGATGCCCAGTTTTTCATCAATATGGGCGATCTCGTAGATAACGGGCAGGACCACTATCAGTGGAATGCCTGGTTCGATGTCGTCGGCCCCATGATCCGCCGCATCCCCGTAGTCCCACTCATGGGAAACCACGAAACGTACAACCGCGACTGGAAGGTACGGATGCCCGAAGCCTATCTCCATCTCTTCTCTCTGCCCGGCGTCCCTAAATCGTATCAAAACCAGTTCTATTCTTTCGATTATGGAGATGTTCATTTCGTCGTCCTCAATACGCAGGCATCGGAACTGGCTGACTGGCAGCCACAGCTCAACGAAGATCAGGCAGCCTGGTTCCGCCAGGATATGGCAAAAACGACGAAGAAATGGAAAGTCGTCCTCATGCACAAGGATCCACTGCAATACGGATTCGCCAGCCGGCCCCAGCCACGGGAAGAAGGATTTTCCCAGGAAGGCACATTCTGGATGCCCCTCTTTGATGAAACGGGCGTAGACGTCGTCCTTTCCGCCCACCTGCACACCTACCGTGACCGGGGACACATCAGGAATTTCCAGCGCGATCCGTCGGGACCGCTCTACATCATTACCGGCGTAGCTGGCAACGTCCAGTATCCCGGCCTCTGGAAACAGCACAGTCTGGATGAATATGTAGCGCCCCAGCCGGAAACAGATAATTATATGACTATGGAAGCTACAGAAAATCAGCTGACATTCCAGAGTTTCCTGCCTGACGGCACACTGTTGGAACGCACGGCTGTAGAAAAATAACACATACACCGGATAAAAGTAAAACGGAGCAATCCGGCAGACAAATGAGTCTGTCAGACTGCTCCGTTTATTTGCGTACATTCTATTTTCTGTCTTTGACGCGGACACGCTGTACCGTCGGCTGACCTTTATCGTCGCGATGGATCGTGTCGATCCGGATGTACTGGAGTTCCGGTGAAAATTCTCTGACCAGTTTACTCAGTTCCGGATCCGTGCTTCCCACACCGCTTTCAACGATGCGGTATACGATGGCTGCAAATTCGTAGCGGGTCATCATGCGGTCCCCTTTGAATTCGCCATCGGGATACCCTTCAAGAATCCCTTTCTTAGCCAGTGTCGTCACATACTGGTACGCCCAGTGGTTTTCTGCCACATCAGGGAAGAGGGCACTCTTTTCCGGACCTTCCGCCATGCCGTGCATGCTTTCCAGTTTGGCAATGAGGGCATCCTGTTCGGCCATATGGCGGCGCATGGCTTCCATTTCCTTTGCCATGGCTACGCGGGACGTGGAAATGTGATTGCCCTGTCCCAGTTTGATGCTGACGCCGGCATTGAACATGTTTTCCCCGCCGCCGAAGGATCCGCCGATACTGAACATAGTGTCTTCGTTGGGGCGGTAGTACGCTCCGACAGCTGCCGCATTGGCTCCCCGGTAATGCCCATAGCCTGCGGCAAAGTCCCACTTGTCATCGGGGTCGAAGTCCAGCGGATGGAGAGCTGCCAAAGCCGCCGAGCCGGCACCGACGCGGTCTACGCGGGTTCCCAGCTTATTCACAGTCCCGCCCAGATAGGAAATAGCCTGATCGGCCGCATAGAGTTGGCTGCCGTTGACGGCATCGGTCGAGTCCTTGCTGATTTTGCCCGGTGCAACGCCTTCAATCTTGTTGCCGCCCATATTGACATCACCCTGCTGGATGGTGATATCCTGATGGGTGCTGTCGCCGGTCTTGACGGTCAGCCCGCTGTTGTTGATGGTGGTGCCCCCGGTGGTCACGCTGGTGAGGCCGGTCAGATCCTTAGCCAGACGGACGTTCAGCGTATCATCGGCGCCTTTGACGATACCGATATTGTTATCACTGCTTACATCCTTGGCGCCGCCCTGGATCTTCAGGGTATCGCCCAGGCCTACAGTGACATTCTGGCCATCATCGCCCTGGAATACCCGGCCGCTGTCCACCTTGTCGCTGACAGTCTTCAGCTGGTCTTCCGTGGCGGCCCGGCCGTTCTGGATGTGTTCACCATCCCAGTTCCGATTGTTCAGGCCATTCAGGAAATTGCCCGTGGCCGGGTTGTTGTCCCCAGCCCCATTGGCCTGTTGGCCCAGGGTCAGGGTCTTGTCTCCGGAACCGATGGTCACCTGGCCCTCAGAGCCTTTGACGCTAACCTGTTTGGTGGCATCATTGCCAAGGGTAATATCATCATTCAGGTTCACCGTATGGTCATCCTTCACGGTGATGTTCTTGCCGCTCCTGGCCTCAGAAGCCTTCGCTTCATCCTTGGCCAGCTGCTTCACATCCCCGATGCTGGCGGCATTGTTGTCGCCGGCATCGGTATACTGTTTCCCGTCGATGCCGCTGGCGATATTGGTGATCTGCTTGGATCCGCCGTTGATACCCTGATCCGTAATGGTGATGCCACCCACTTTCACCTTGTTGGTATCCACTCCATCTTGATTGATGGTGGTGTTCCCGGCTTTCACACTGCCATCGGTTCCCAGGTCCACATCCTTCTTCAAAGAGACTTCCAGAGCATCGCCATTGACTTTCGTCTGGATGTTCTTTCCATCACCCTTGACGGTCACCGTCTGCCCCAGGTCTTTCTTCACAGTATTACCCGTTTCATCTGCTAGACCGAATCCGCCCTTTTCAGCGCCCTTGATTTCGCCAATGGCCTGGCTCAGCTGGCCTTCTGTGGCGGCGCGGTTTTCCACAATATTGTCTTTGTCCCAGGCCTTGTTGTCCAGGCCGGTGATGTAGTTTCCGGTCTGCGGCTGATCTGCAGTGCTGCCATCCGACTTTTTGCCAGTAACGGTCTGGTTGCCGATGGTGATTTTGGAATTCGTATCCGTACCTTCGCCCACCGTGACTTTGGTGAAGTCCGGCGTATCGGTCATGACGATTTCCAGGCCATCGCCCTCTTCATTGCTGCGAACGCCCAGGTTCCTGCCGGATGCCTTTTTCAGTGCATCCCCATCGGTGATGCCGCCTGTAAGGGACAGGGTGGAATTGAGCTTTTTAGCGACTTCCTTCCCGTCATTGCCCACGAACTTCAGGCCGTCATCCAGGGTAGCCACGGTCTGGGGGGTGCCGCCATCCTTATCGGTATAGACAATGCGTGTCATATCGGTCCCGGCAAGGTTTTCCTTACCGGTCTTACCGTCTTTTCCTGCCTGTCCTTTTTCCGTCCTGATGATGGTGGTGCTGTATCCCTGCTTGCCGTCGGCTCCCGGCAGACCATCCTTGCCGGTCAGACCAAGGGTGCCTTCCTGGCCGTCAGCTCCATCTTTCCCCAGATTCAATTTGTCATTGAGCTTGATGTTGTAGGTCAGCACTCCATCGCTGTCTCTCCTGGCCGCAATCATCAGATTGCCATTCTGGGTATCATATTCCCCATAGGCATTGGCTCCCGGATCAGCTGTTGCCGGATTCGATTTGTCATTGACCGTGACCACCGTACGCTTGCCGGCGACCGTAGTGGCATTGTTGATAGCTTCGCTGACTTTGGCCAGCTGGTCTTCCGTAGCAGCCCGGCCACTGACATAATCTGGATCCGTTACACTCCAGTCCTTATTGGACAGACCGATCGTATAGTTGCCATCAACAGGATGGTTGCCCTTGTTGGTGGTCAGTTCCGTATTGGTGAAGTGACCAATCTTGGCATCTCCCGCCTGCAGGGTACCATCATCCAGATTTACATGTTTGGCCAGCTGGATGTAGAGCTTGCCATTATCATCTTTTGTCACACCGATATTGGCATCCGTCAGATCACCTTTGGCTTTCCCTACGATATCCAGCCGTTCATTGAGTTTCCTGGTGATGACTTTTGAAGCATCATTCTGGCCGTCATCCCCGGCGAACTTCAGACCATCATCCAAGGTGGCTACCGTATGAGTATCCTTCCCGTCGGTGCCGTCCTGGCCGTTCTGGTAAACGATGCGGGTGATGTCCGTGCCATCCACGCCAGGTTTGCCGTTCTTGCCATCAGCACCTGTCTGGCCCTTTTCGGTGCGGATAAGGGTGGTCGTGATGCCATCAGCACCGTCTTTGCCGTTGATGCCGATGTACCCATCCTTGCCGTCTTTCCCAGCTTTACCTTCCTGGCCTACCACTACGCTGTCCGCGGAAATATTCTTGTCCATGAGCACATGGATGGTGGTGTTGCCTTCTGCATCCTGTTCCACAGAAGTCAGCAGGTTTTTGCCGGAGTATTTATCCAGTGTTTTATCCCCAGCACCGGTGATGTTGATGGTGCTGCCCAGCTGGTTGGTCACCGGGTTGGAACCGCTTTCCGCCCCTTCTGGTTGGCGCCGAACTTGAGACCTTTCCCCAGTTCTTCGAAGCCACCGATGGTGATGTCGCTGGCATCCGTTCCATCCCCATTCTGGACCTTCAGAGTCACTGTACCAGTTTTCGTATCAACCGTGTACTTTCCATTAGAACCAGCTGCCGGGTTCTGCACCAGATGGAGATCATGTTTCAGTACATTGCCCAAATCGATGGAAATCTTTTGGGGATTCCCATTTTCATCCCTGTCATTCCGGGTCAGTTCCAGTGTCTTCCCATCATCAGTTACCGTTCCATTTGTCACATAATAGTCGTGAAGGCCAGTGATTTCAATCTTTGAGGTCTTATTGTTTTCTGTCAGGGTAAGTTTTCCCGTACCATCATTGACCGTAGGCTGACCATTGTCGCTACCGCCATCCGTATGATAGGCCACTTCCCCGCCAGTAACGTATACATCACCGGCAACGGTACCCTGCTTAATGTCGTCCGCGACTTTTTTCAGCTGATCTTCCGTAGCCGCACGGCCGCTCTGGATTTTGTTGCTGTCCCAGTTGATATTCTTTAGCCCTGTAATGTAATCATTTTCATCCGGGTTGGCACTGTCTCCCCCAGACTGCTTGCCAATCACGATACCGCCGGTATATCCGCCTTGGCCGTCCGCATCTCCGCCTGTCCGTACAGTGTTGAACCGCACATCGTCGGCGGTGGCAATAGTCACCGTATCCCCGGTGCCTCCCAGTTCGATGTTCTGGCCAGCCGCAAGGTTCACCACACGGCTGGTGGGCGTCACATCTTTCCGCTTGGTTCCGTCCACTTCCAGTTCCCATCCCTTGTTCACCGTATCGATGACTGGCTGAACGGTGCTGCTGGCGATATTCTTCACATCGCCGATATTGGCGCCGTTGGTATCCGTGTTGTAGGTCGGTTTGCCATCAGCCGTGCCGTCCGCACCGCTGCCCATGTTGGTGACCTGATTGCCGCCGTAGGAAATCTTATCGCCGTTAATGACCACATTCTTTGTTTCATCGGCTGCATCGTTGGTAATCTTGATGCCGCTATCATCCATGACGGTCTTGCCGGTGGTGACGGAGGTCAAATCCTTCAGGTCCTTGGCCAGTTTCACCGTCAGGGTATCGGTGCCGTTGGAGACCACACCGATGTTTCCGTCGGTGAGGCTGTCCTTATTGGTCACGCCGCCGTTGATGGTGGTCTTTTCATTCATCTTGCGGCCAAAGCCGGCGGTGTCCGGCGTGCCGTCGTCCTTGATGTCGCCGGCGTAGATTTGGCCGTCGTCCATGGTGGCCAGTTCATAGGTATGGCCCTGTTCGTCCTTATAGTGGAGACGGGTAGCCGCCGGGTCATTGCCGGACGTGGTGATGTTCTGGCTGTCGGTCAGGGTCTTGGCGCCGTAATGGACATTGGTGTCCGCCTTGGCTGCCTTGCCGTCCTTGTCCGTCAGGTCCGGATTGCCGGCAAAAATCACATCACTGGTGGTCACGGACGTAAAGGCAGGATTTTCATCCATGAGGATGGAAATATCGCCATTTTCCGCAATGCGGGTGGTCAGATTCTTCGTGCTGTATCTGTGGTTGTCAGTTTCATCGCTGGCCTTGATGGCAATGGTGTCCCCCAGTTTCCGGCTGACCACCTTGTAGCCTTTGTAGTTGTCCGTGGTATTGGAAGCATCCTTGGTGTTGGTGGTGAAGCCGAGGCCTGCCGCTTTCAGCTGGGCCACGTTGACGGCATCTGTATCCAGGGAACCGGCCGCCACACCAGTGATCTGGCGGGTCAGGAGGCTGCCTTCCGTGTCGTTGCCGATGGCAATGGCGTTGGCATTGGCAACCCAGGCCGCAGAAGCCTCTGTAGTGGCATTTCCAGTCAGCACATCGTACCCCTTGGAACCGCCGGAACGGTTGGCCACAGCCCCGCTGCCCAGAGCCACGCTGTCTGCCAATTTGGCCTGGGCCCCATTTCCGATGGCGGCGGCATTGGTGGCTGACTCTGCGACTGTGCCGCCTAGGGCGGCCAGGGAGTTCTTGGCGGCGGCGATGGAGCTAACGCCAAATGCAGTGGAGGCTTCGCCGGAAGCAATGCTGTTTTCGCCCCAGACGGTGGCATTGGCATTGCTCAGGATATGATAGCCATTGGCCCCGGCGGTGGCCTGTTTCAGTGTCACATCCGCAGAGGCCGTGTTTCCTACCGTTACCGTACCGTCTGTCCCGATGGTGGCAGAGCGGATATTACCGCGGTAGTCACGGATATAGGTATTGCCATCCGTTCCCTGAAGCAATACGTAGCTGTGGGTTTCCCCTCCAGGAATGGTGTAGGTTACGGATTTTGTATGGCCGCTGCCATCCAGATAGGCCAGGTTGCCGCGGGCGTCCATCTTTTCACGGGAAAGCTCGATGGGATTGCCATTTGTATCTTTGACAACGCGGCCATTCTTGAGATTTGTCTGATAGATAATATTTGTATAGGCACCGTTGTCGTCCAGCACAGCGCCGGCTACGTTATCGGTGCCAAAAGCGGCCGTATTCATGCCGGCTGCTACGGTGCTGTTGCCGAAAGCGGTGGAATATTCACCTAAGGCTTCCGTACGGTTGCCAAAGGCGGTGGAACCGTAGTTGTTAGCTACCGCTTCATTGCCAAAGGCGACGGAGTTCTGTCCGGAAGCTGTTGCCAGCTGACCAAAGGCCGTAGCGTTGGCACCGGATGCGGTGGTGCGCTCTCCAAAGGCAGTGGCCCGTTTCTCTACAGCCCTGGTCTGCCAGCCAAAGGCGGTGGAATTGGTACCGCTGGCCGTGGTCCGTTCGCCGAAGGACAGGGCATTATCCCCGCTGGCCACATTGTCGGCCTGCTCGGCGGTGGTATCGGTCTGCTGACCGCCAAAGGCCAGGGCATAGCGGCCAGTGGCTTTGCCATACTGGCCGATGACCGTGGCGCCCTTGCCTTCCGCTTTGGCGCCATAGCCGATGGCTACGGCGTTTTCGCCACTGGCTCCAGCGCTGACTCCGGCTGCCATGGAATTCTTGGCTATAGCGCCTCCATTAGTGTAGTTGGTATCTGTTTCCGTATCGGGAGACCAGACGCTGTAGTCATGCATATTGACCTTCTGGGTAGCGGCTTTCAGCTGGGCCACGTTGACAGCATCCGTATCGAGAGTACCAGCAGCCAGATTGTTCAGCTGACGGGTAATGGCGGAGGCTGTGATGTTGTCATCGTCATCCCGTTCTTCCGCCCGACCGAAGGAAACGGCTTCGTCGGTAGAGTACCAGGCCGCTGATTTGTCTTCAGAAGCCATTCCTGTCAGCGGGTCATAGCCTTCGACGTTCTTGTCAGCACCGGATTTGGAATTTTTCCCCAATACGATGGAATTGGCCCGCCAGGCATTGGTCTCTTCCCCGATGGCAATGGCGTTTTCTCCCCAGGCCCCGCTTTTCTGGCCCAGAGCAATGGCGTGAGCATTGGTCCCGGCGCCAGATCCCAGGGCAATGCTGTAATCCCCCCAGGCTCCGCCTCCGCCCAAAGAGACTGCATTTTGTCCCGTAGCGTTGGAACTTGCTCCCACCGCAGCAGATTGATAGCCGGAAGACTGGGCCCCATAGCCTACAGCCGTGCCCGTATTGGAGGCTTTGGTCCCTTCCCCTACGCCGGTACTTGCATATGATACATTGGAATTGTGGCCCAAAGCCACGCCATATTGTCCATTCACGGTAGCATTGGAACCGATGGCTGCCGCATCGCTGGCACTGATGTGGGCGCCGCCGATGGCAGTGGAATTAGAAATATTGTCCCAGTAAGAATCACCGGCCGTAGAATTATTCCCAATAACCGTTAAATTCGTCCCATTGGCATTGGCCCCGCCAATGGCCGTAGTATTACTTCCCTGGGCAGAAGTCCCATAGCCCAGGGCCGTGGAATGGTCTCCTGAAGCCGTCGAGTTGTTGCCTACCGCCGTGGTATAGGCATAGGTAGCATTGGCCCCCTGGCCTACTGCAGTAGAATACACGTTACCAGCGTGGCCACCCACAGCCGTACTCTGGGAACCAGTAGCTGCGGAACCATTGCCTACGGCCGTTGCCTGAGAATTTGTGGCAACACCGCCTATGGAAACTGCCTGCCCGCCCGTGGCCGAACCGCCTACGGCGATGGCCTGACCGCCACTGGTCGAGGAACCGGCCCCGATGGCAATATCGTTGGTGTTGGTGGTGTGGCCTCCGATGGCAATGGAGTTATCCCCTCCAGCACTGGCAGGATTGCTAGATTTACCCTGCATCTCTGAACCGATGGCAATGGAATTCTTTCCGATGGCATGGCCGCCTATAGAAGTGGAATAAGATCCCTGGGCAGTGGATCCATACCCAACTTCTACAGAATATTCTCCTTTAGCATGACCACCAACAGCTACCGAATAATTACTTTGGGCCGTGGAATCGGTTCCTACCTGCACCGCATGAGATCCCTGGGTATGACCGCCTACAGCCACAGAGCCTTCCTGCTGGGCGCTGGTCCCGGAACCGATGGCCACACTGTTCAAACCGCTGGCCACAGCCCGGTATCCATACGCAGAAGCGTTCGTACCGGAAGCATAGGTATTTGTACCCACAGCCGTAGCCCTATCTCCTGTTGCCACAGCACTGACCCCGGCGGCCAGGGCATTGTCCCCGGTGGCGCCATCGTTCAGGTAGTTGTTGCCCCCGGCTGCATCCGTAGCTTCCGTGGTCTTGACGCTGTAGTAATGGGTCATGGCATTTTTCAGCTGGGCCAGGTTCACGGCGTCGCTGTCTTCACTGCCGGCGGCCACATTGGTAATCTGACGGCTGGCACCGCCATTGCCAATGGAAAGGGCCCCTTCCCCGGACTGCCAGGCCACGTCGCTCTTTGTGGAGGCCGTGCCGGTCTTGGGATCCCAGCCAGTGACGCCGCCGGAACGGTCTGCCTGGGACCCTTTCCCCAGGGCAATGGCTCCTTCTGCACTGGCCAGGGTTTCCTTGCCCAGAGCAATGGTATTTTCTCCGGAAGCCACAGCCGTATCCCCGATGGCCACCGCCGAATTGTTAGCCGTGGTATTATACCCCACCGCTACGGCATTGCTGCCATTGGCCGTCACTTTGGTGCCCGCAGCGATGGAATTGTCCGCCGACTGGTATAAAGTCACAGCATAAAGGGAATCCGCATTGTCTTCTTTTGTGTAGTGATAGACCGGTTTGCCCTGGGTATCTTTATCTGCCAGGGAAACATCGCTGGTGATTTCCGTCTTGGTCACTTCTTCCCCGGTATCCGGATTCTTTTCCGTATAGGTGTGGACATACTGGGGAGTACTGGTCTTATTCCCATCCCCATCCCGGAATACCTGGGGCACCGTGGTAGGTTTGCCGTCCTTATCCTTGTACCAGGCGGCCTTGCCTGCATCGGCGGTCTTGTTCCCATCTGCATCAGCATAATAGATGACGGGTTTGTCAGTAATCTTGGCTTCATTTCCGATGGCGGTGGAGCTGTCTCCTTCGGCATGGCTTTTGTAGCCGATGGCCGTGGCCCCTCCGGATTCGGTAGAAATATCCAGAGGATGGGCCTGGCCCTCTCCATCCACCAGTTTCGTATTGGCATCTGCCAGAGGCTGCCCGTTTTCCTCTTCTTTCTGATTGGGCCTCAAGGTATCCGTGTTGGTGCCGATAGTGGTATTGTTTTGACCCTTAGCATTTGCTCCTTCTGCAACGGTGTCTTTCCCAATAATGAGATTTCCCTGCGCATCATAGGTTGCGATACCGCTATTACCCAGATCTACTGGCTCCGTCGCCAGAGCATAGGACGACAGACAGAGAGTAATGGCCAATGTCAATGCACAAATCCGGCTCCCGCTGTGCATCCGCTGTGACTGTTCTTTTCCATGGCTCTTAGCCAGTTCCGATACGACGACATAACAATTTCTTACTTTGTTGTAAATGACTTTGTAAATTTTGTTCATAAAGTCCCCACCCTCATTTACAGATATTCAATTCCCTATCTTTTGTATCATATCATTTACAATATAATTACCATAATATTGTAAAAATCATTACTATTTTAAACCTTAATCTCTGATATGAGTCAAACAACATAATGTTTCCGTATTCATATATGTATTTATGCTATAAAAATAACATTATAATAATTACGCTCTATCAATAAGCTGTACCAAATGGGAATAAAGCTCTCGTTATAGTCTATTTTCTAACATCTCTATAAGAAATGACAATATATGACAATTTTACTTTTTTATCTCCACCGCTCTATATAAATCAAAAAGTTTTTGAACTCTATTCTTTATATCTACGTTTTACGTTTAACTATACCATAAAATAATGAATTGCAATAAAAATATTATATCGGTATAATAATTACTAATTGATTGTATCTGATCCACTTTGCTGCAAATAGAAAAAGGCCTGAAGACCTTCCCGCGGAAGTCTCCAAGCCTTTTCTAACTAATCATCGTACCTTTATTTCGTTGTATCTTGAACGCGTACGCGCTGTACTGTCGGTTCCCCCTGAGCATCGTGGTGGATGGTGTCGATTCGGATGAATTTCAGTTCCTGGTTAAATTCTTTTGCCAGTTTTCCTAAGGTACCATCCTGATTCAGGCTGGGATCCGATGCGGCTCCCATGGTGATAGCCCGATAGACGATAGCAGCAAATTCATAGCGTGTCATCATGCGGTCACCGGCGAAGTTCCCATCAGGATACCCCTTGAGGATTCCCGCTTTGGCCAGTTTGGACACATATTCATAAGCCCAGTGGTTTTCCGGCACATCGGGGAATAAGTCATTTCCTTTATCCTGTATCGATCCGGTATCCACGCTGGTCAGTTTTTCTATGAGCGCACTCTGGCGATTGACAATCTGATTGAGCTGGGCTACATTTTCCCGCAAATCTTTGATTTCTTTTGCCATAGCTACGCGGGATGTGGAAAGGTGATTGCCCTGTCCCAGTTTGATGCTGACGCCGGCATTGAACATGTTTTCTCCGCCGCCAAAGGATCCACCGATACTGAACATGGTGTCTTCGTTCGGCCGGTAGTACGCTCCGACAGCCGCCGCATTGGCACCACGGTAATGACCGTAGCCTGCGGCAAAGTCCCACTTGTCATCGGGGTCGAAGTCCAGCGGATGGAGAGCTGCCAAAGCCGCCGATCCGGCACCGACGCGGTCTACGCGGGTTCCCAGTTTATTCACGGCTCCGCCCAGGTTGGAAATAGCCTGGCCTGCGGCATAGAGCTGGCTGCCATTGACGGCATCGGTCGAATCCGGTGTCACCGCACCCGGTGCGACGCCTTCAATCTTGTTGCCGCCCATGTTGACGTTGCCCTGTTTGATGGTGATGTCCTGATGGCTGCTGTCGCCAGTCTTGACGGTAAGGCCACCGTTGTCAATAGTCGTGTTGCCCGTAGTCACACTGTCCAGACCTTTGAGGTCTTTAGCCAAACGGATGTTCAGCGTATCATCAGCACCTTTGACGATGCCAATATTGTTTTCTTTGCTGACATCTTCCGCTTTGACGCCACCCTGGATTTTCAGGGTATCGCCCATGCCTACTTTGACTTCTTTCCCATCATCGCCCTGGAATACGCGGCCGCTGTTCACCTTGTCGCTTACGGTCTTCAGCTGATCTTCCGTAGCGGCACGGCCACTCTGGATGTGTTCTCCATCCCATTTAGTATTGTCCAGGCCATTCAGGTAATTGCCTTCTGCCGGGTTGCTGTCGCCAGCTGTATTGGCTTGTTGGCCCAAGGTCAGGGTCTTGTCTCCGGAACCGATGGTTACCTGACCTTTAGAGCCATCTACGGTGACTTTATTGGCCCCGTCACCAGCCGTGACTTTGGCCCCGTTGCCATCGATGACAACTTGTTTGGTCTTGTCCTGATCATCACCCAGTGTGATGTGGTCATTCAGATTCACCGTATGGTCGTCCTTCACGGTGATGTTCTTGCCGCTCTTGGACTTGACCGCCTCAGCCGCCTTGCCGGCTTCATCTCCGGCAATCTGTTTCACATCGCCGATGCTGGCCGCGTTGTTGTCAACGGGATCAGCATAATGCTTTGTGCTGTCAAGACCACTGGCGATGTTGGTGATCTGCTTGGATCCGCCGTTGATACCCTGATCCGTAATGGTAATATCACCGACTTTCACCTTGTTGGTTTCTACTCCATCGTTGTTGATGGTGGTATTCCCAGCTTTAAGGCTGCCCTCTTTGCCCAGGTCCACATCTTTCTTCAGGGATACTTCCAGAGCATCGCCTTTCACCTTAGTTTCGATATTCTTGCCATCGCCCTTGACGGCAATGGTGCCGCCCAGTTCTTTCTTCACGGTGCCGCCTTTTTCATCGGCCAGGCCAAAACCACCTTTTTCTTTACCGGAAATATCCGTGATGGCCTGACTCAGCTGGCCTTCCGTTGCGGCCCGGTCTGCCACCACATGGCCAGCATCCCACTGGGTATTGTCCAGACCGGTGATGTAGTTGCCTTTGGTGGGATTGGGGTTGCCAGCCTGATTGTCCTGCTGGCCGATGGTGATCTTATGAGCAGAATCACCGCCGTCAGGACCTACGGTGATGGCTTCGAAATCCGGCCGGCTGGTCATGACGATTTCCAAACCATCTTCTGCTGTATTCTGGCGGACACCCAGGTTCCGGCGGGATACCCGGCTCTTGTCAGCCAGTACCTCCGGATCATCGATGCCACCTTTGAGGGACAGGATGTCATTGAGCTTCCGGGCAACCACTTTGCCGTCGTTCCCTACGAACTTCAGGCCGTCGTCCAGAGTAGCCACTACATGAGTAGTCGTACCGGATTCTCCGTCCTTGCTATCCTGATAGATGAGGCGTGTGATGCCGTCCTTGCCAGGCTGGCCGTCCACGCCAGGGATACCATCCTTGCCGTCGGTCCCTTTGGCTCCCACCGTCTTGATGATGGTAGTCACCTTGCCGTCAGCCCCGTCCTTGCCGGTGAGTCCAATCTGGCCGTCATTGCCATTCTTCCCGTTAGCCGTGATGGTTTGGGTCGTCAGGTCATCTGCCAGCTTGAAGGTGACTTTGCCATTGGTGGCTTCGGTAACAATCTGATTGGCCGTGCCGCTGAAGGTAACTGCTTCGCTGAGCTTGTTGCTGCCCTGGGTGTTGTTGTCGCCCTTGTATTTCAGGTCTACAGCTCCCGCCACTTTCGAAGTATCAACGGACAGGTCATAGTCATGGCTGGTAGCATTGGGGTCATCGGCATTCTTATCCACTACAGAGACACTGCCGTCGGTAGATTTTACGGTAGTCCGGCGTCCATCGGCAATCTGTTTCACATCGCCGATATTGGCGCCGTTGTTGTCACCGGCTGTAGTGTAAGTGTTGCCCAGGCCGCTGCCCATGTTGGTAATCTGATTCCCCGCAATGGAAACGGTAGTCTTGTTGATGGTAATGGTACTCTTGCCATCTTTCCCAGCATTTTCAATCTTCAGGCCGTTGCTGTCCACAGTGGTATCTCCGGCCTGTACGCTGGTAAGGCCCTTCAGTTCCTTGGCCAGGCGGATTTCCATTTTACCGTTGGATTGTTCATTCGCTGCTTTCGTGGAAACCACGCCGATATTGCCATCCGTAGTGGCCGTCAGTTTCGCCGTATCGGTCTGGCCGCCCAGTACATCCAGCTGGGTGTTCAGCTTGCGGGTCACTACATCCCCGCTGTCGCCATGGAATTTCAAGCCGTCATCGAGGGTTGCCCCCTGATGTTCCTGGCCAGCTGGATCCTTGTAGACGATGCGGGTCATGGTTTCCCCATCCTTGCCGTCGACCCCAGGTCTGCCCGGCTTCGTCCAGATATCCACCATGCCGTCTTTGCCGTTGAGGCCGATATGGCCTTCGGCGCCGTCCACGCCATCTTTGCCGTCGATGCCTTTGAGGATCACTCCATCTTTGCCATTCTGGCCTTTGATAGAGATCCCGTCTTTGCCATCGATGCCGATGCCGGACTGACCGTCTCTTCCGTCAATGCCGATATGGCCCGGTGTCCCCGGCTGGCCGCCTTTCCCATCTTTGCCGGTGACGGTGATGGTCTGGGTCATCAGATCATCTGCCAGTTTGAAGGTGACTTTACCGTTTTCCGCCGTGGTGACGATCTGGCCCTCCGTGCCGTTGAAAGCAACCGCTTCCTTCAGCGGACTGGTGCCTGTGCCCGTATCCCCGCTGTAGTGCAGGTCGGTCTCAGCTGCCAGGCGCTTCACATCCCCGATGTTTGCGGCATTGTTGTCCGCATTGTAGGTATAGGTCTTGTTGCCATTCCCATCATCAGTGATTTCCGAAGCCCCGCTGGCCATATGGCTCACCTGGGTATCCAGAGGATTCCCTGCTTCGTCCGCAGCTTCAAAGGTCACGTGGGTCTTGTCCACCTTCCCGTCTTTCATGTCGTACTTCACGGTCCGATCGTAGGCTTCGTCCACCTTCGTCTTGGATGCGATGTCCTTGATGGTGATGGTCTTGTCCGGATACTTGGGATCATTGGTATGTTCCGTATCCCGGACCGTCAGTGTCAGTTCTCCATTGGTAGCGGTATAACTGCCGTCACCCGTATTGGGATTCCGGACCAGCTGATAATCCGTACGTACGGTATTGCTGTCGGTGATGGTCTGAGAAAGCTTAGCCAGCTGGTCTTCCGTAGCCGCCCGGCCGCTCACGTATTCCGGATCCGTTACGCTCCAGTCCTTGTTGGAAAGGCCCGTTGCATAGCTGCCGGCTACAGGATGATTGCCCTTGTTGGTGGTAAGGTCCGTATTGCTGAAGGCTCCCATCTTGGCGTCTCCGGCCTTGAGCGTACCATCATCCAGATTGACATGTTTGGCCAGCTGGATGTAGAGCTTGCCGTCCTTGTTCTTCACCCCGATGTTGTTATCCGTCAGGCTGTCCAGGGAGGCTCCCCCGATGATATCCAGCTGCTCGTTGAGCTTCTTGCTGATGACTTTCGTGGTATCGTTTTGCCCGTCGTCCCCGGCGAATTTCAGGCCGTCCTCCAAGGTAGCGACCGTATGGATGTCTTTCCCATCGGTGCCGTCCTGTCCGTTCTGGTAGACGATCCGGGTGATGTCCGTGCCGGCCACCCCGGGCTTGCCGTTGGTGCCGTCTTTCCCCGGCTGGCCTTTTTCGGTGCGGATGAGGGTGGTGGTGATACCGTCCTTCCCATCCTTTCCATTGATACCGATGGTACCGGCCAAGCCATCCTTGCCGTCACGGCCCGCCTGACCGACGGTCACACCGTCAGCAGAGATGTTTTTATCCATAAGTACGTTAATAGTGGTGTTGCCCTCGTCATCCTGTTCAACAGAGGTAACCAGGTTCTTGCCGGAATACTGGTCAAGCGTCTTGGTGCCGGCACCTTTAATGTTGATGGTACTGTTCAGCGTGTTCCCTACCGGGTTGTCCCCATTCTCGGCCATCGGATGGTTAGCCCCGAATTTCAAGCCATCATCCAAGGTAGCTACCGTATGGGTCGTAGTGCCCGGTTCTCCATCTTTCCCATCCTGATAGACAATACGGGTGATACCGTCAGTGCCGTTGACACCAGGTTTTCCATCGGTGCCATCCGTGCCATTCTTACCGATAGTCCGGATGATAGTGGTCACCGTACCATCTTTACCATCCTTGCCATTCAGGCCAATCTGGCCATCTCTGCCATCTTTGCCGTTGACCATCACCGTGTCAGCCGTCAGGGCTTTATCTAGCTTGATGGTGATGTTGCCATTATCGTCCACTTCGGTGGTCACGTTGTCTGCACTGTAGTCATGGCCGGTGACGGGATCAACGCCCTGGACTTTGATGGTTCCGCCCAGTTTCACATTATGGACCTTACCATCGGATGTCTTTTTCGTATTGGCATCGAAGTTCAAGCCCTTGACTCCATCCAATCCGGAAATGGTCACCGGCGTATTATTGCCGGCCGCATCCTGTACTTGCAGGGTCACTTCACCCTGTTCATTGACTTTGTAGACTCCCTGGCTGCCATCGGCCGGATTGGCAATCAGGTGTTTTTCCTTGTTCAGGAGATTGGTCAAATCCACGTCAAATGTGACCGGGTTCCCTTCTGCATCCTTTTCGTTGCGGGCAATGGTAAGTGTCTTTCCGTCTGCAGAAACAGTACCGCTGGCAGCATAGTAATCATGGAGACCATCAATAGAAAGCGGCTCATCCTGATTTTTCAGAGTCAGTTTCAAGCTGCCCTTTCCATCGTTGACACTGGTGGTATCACTGGCGTCATGTTCCCCGTTGTACTTGATTCCGCCCCCGGTGACGAATACATCGCCGGCTACGGTGCCATTTTTGATTTCATCGGCTACGATTTTCAGCTGATCTTCTGTAGCCGCCCGGCCGCTCTGGATCTTTTCGCTGTCCCAATTGGTATTCTTGAGGCCCGTAATGTAGTAATCCACATTGGGATTGGCACTGGGTTTACCATCTGCTTTCAGGCCGCTCTGCTTGCCGATGACAATACCGCCGGTATATCCGCCTTTGCCGTCCGCATCTCCGCCTACACGGACGCTGGCAAAACGCACATCATCCTCCGTGGCCACGGTGACGTTGTCGCCGCTGCCAGAAATGGTAATGTTTTGCCCCTGCACAAAGTTGACTTTCGGACTCGTCGGCGTCACAGCTTTCTGCTTTGTGCCATTGACATCCAGTTCCCAGCCGGCATTGACCGTATCGGATACAGTCTTGAGCTGGTCTTCCGTAGCCGCCCGGCCGCTGACGATACCGTTGGTATCGGGGTTCCAGGTGGTATTGGTCAAGCCGGTTACGAAGGTACCTTCTTCCGTCTTGGCCTTGTCTCCATCTGTTTTAGTGGTAGTGACGCCGGTCTGGTTGCCGATGGTCACGCCGCCGATGGTGCCCTTGCCGGTGCTGCCATCCAGGCTGACCTTGTCGCCAGCGGTGATGGTGCCTTCCGTGCCGTCAATGGTGACTTTCTTGTCGGCATCGCTACCCAGGGTGATGCTGTCGTTGAGTTTTACCGTATTCTTGCCGTCAGCTGTCTGGTCATTATAGGTGACAGTAATATTGGAACCGCCGGTGAGTTTGGCTGCCTCCGTGGTGCTGTTGGCAATATTCTTCACATCGCCGATATTGGCCCCGTTGGTAATGATATCGTACTGGTTAGTAACCTTATTAATACCACTGTCCATATTGGTGACCTGATTGCCACCAAAGGAAATCTTATCCCCGTTGATGACCACGTTCTTGGTTTCATCATTGGCATCGTTGGTAATCGTAATGCCGCTATCATTCTGGACGGTCTTGCCCGTGGTGACAGAAGTCAGGTCTTTCAGGTCCTTGGCCAGTTTCACCGTCAGGGTGTCGGTGCCGTTGGAAACCACGCCGATGTTGTTGTCGGTGAGGTTGTCCTTATTGGTCACACCGCCGTTGATGGTAGTCTTCTGGTTCATGGTCCGGGCAAAGCCGTTTTCATCCAGTTTCCCATCGCTGGTGATATCCCCGGCATAGATCTGACCGTCATCCAGGGTGGCGATATCGTGGCGTTTATCCTGAGCATCTTTGTACCCCAGACGGGTGGACTTGGTTTCATGATCAGACGTAGTGATATTCTGACCGTCCGTCAGGGTCTTATCCCCATAATGGACGCTGGTGTCCGCCTGGGCCGCTTTGTCGTTATTATCTGTCTTATCAGGATTGCCTGTATAGATCACATCGCCGGTGGTCACGGTAGTAAAGGTGGGTTTTTCATCCATGAGGATGGAGATGTCGCCGTTTTCGGCAATGCGGGTCGTCAAGTTGGCCGTGCTGTAGTCGTGGCCGCCGGTTTCATCGCTGGCCTTGATGGCGATGGTATCTCCCAGATTGCGTTTTACTACTTTGTAGCCCTTGTAGTTTTCGCTGGTGTTAGAAGCATCCTTGGTGTTGGTGGTGAAGCTCAGGCCTTTGGCAATGGTATTGGTATTGTTGGTAATTTGGGTCGTGTTATTGGTAATCTTGGTGGTATTGCCGCTCACCGCATCGGAGACGACCTGCAGTTCATCTTCCGTAGCGGCCCGTCCGCTCACGTAGGTGGGGTCTTTAACGGTCCATTCTTTGTTGGTCAAGCCCGTTACATAGTCCCCGGCTGCTGCATGACCGCCGGTGGGCGAGCCATTCTTAACCGTAGGCAGTACGCCATCAGCGCTGTAGCCGATTTTGGCCGCACCGGCCGTGACCGTATTGAGGCCGGTGAGGTCCTTGTTCAGTTTGATTTCCAGTTTTCCATTGTCCCCATCCTGGCTGGAAACCACACCGATGTTGTTGGCCGTTGCCAGAGCCAGATTATCCGGGTTGGTTTCTCCGCCAGTAACGGTAAGCTTCTGGTTCAGCTTCACGGCTGAAGTGGTTCCCTGATCGCCGCTGAACTTCAGCCCATCATCCAGGGTAGCGATGAACTGAGTAGAGCCGTTGGTGATATCCCCGTATTCCAGCCGGTTGAATTCATTGGCTTCGTCAGCCGGATATTCCTTGCCGTCCTTCAGGTAGGTGATGCCGGAACTGATGGCATTAAAGATATAGGTAGGCGTCTTGCCCGTCTTTTCGAACAGAGCCACATAGCCGCCCACATCCTGGCCCACGCCCAGGACTACCTGGCGCTGGTCATTGGTCCCGTCGTTCTTCACCACGGAAACGGTGGTCCCGTCGATCTTGACGGCTTCTCTCACCGGATAGGTCTCTTTGGAACCCGGAGCCGTCCGGAACTGGGCCACGCTGTTTACTACCAGACTGCCGCCTTTGTGTTCTTCCTGTTCGCCCAGGACCACATCCTTGCTCAGGGCCACGTCGTAATTAGCCTGACCGTCGGTGATCTTGCGTTTCAGCTCCAGATTGCCGCCTTTCACAAGGGTATCATCAGCCGTGGCTTTCTGGCCCCCTACGGAAACGGTGGTGTGTTTTCCTGCCAGTTTACCCACTTCTTTCAGCTGTGCCAGGTTCACCGCGTCCGTATCCTGGGAACCGGCTGCCACTCCGGTGATCTGGCGGGTCAGGGTACTGCCGTTGCCCACAGCAATGGCATTAGCGTTGGCGACCCAGGTGGCAGATGTTTGAGTGGATTCTGCCCCGGTGGCTGCATCATACCCT